>Ga0265293_10008667_pt1 | contig 14974 bp, 17 predicted proteins | sample Munlanlewell138R_FD_192505 | JGI IMG/M metagenome (GOLD analysis project Ga0265293, IMG submission 192505) | Leachate microbial communities from a municipal landfill in Southern Ontario, Canada - Leachate well 138R | ecosystem: Engineered > Solid waste > Landfill > Unclassified | place: Canada...
GTAGTTTATTTTTTGTGGTGAAAAACAAAACTACAAAAAGAGCAAGGAAGATATTACTATCTTCCTGCTCTTAATTTTTTATCGGACAACAGTGATTATGAATATATTTAAAGAGTTTAAAACGTTCGCCATGAAGGGCAACGTTGTAGATATGGCAGTAGGTATTATTATTGGAGCTGCTTTTGGTAAAATTGTATCCTCAATTGTTAACGATATAATCATGCCCCCGATTGGTATGCTGATTGGCGGTGTTGATTTTAAGGATTTAGCAGTTGTGCTCCAAAAAGCCACAGAAACGGCCCCTGCAGTAACACTAAACTATGGTAGTTTTATACAGGTGGTTTTCGATTTTCTGATTGTTGCCTTTGCAATATTTATGCTAATTAAAGGGCTCAATATGGCTAAAAGAAAGAAAGAGAATGCTCCTGCTGCTCCTGCTCCTGAGCCTGCTCCAACAAAAGAAGAGATTTTACTTACCGAGATAAGAGATTTATTGAAGAAATAGTTTCCTATAAAGCATAAAAAAAACCAGCGCACGTGCGCTGGTTTTTTTATGTAATATGTGATGATTAGAACTTATACTCGTTCTTTTCAATTAAAACGTCGGCAATATTACGTCGTGCAAGCATTACATTAACACCAGCTACTGTGGTTAATGTTTTAACGCCCTTCACAAGTTTATTCGCCTCTTCGGCCTCAATGCTTGAATAAATAGCATCATTGGCATTTTTGAATATAAAGTTTGCCGTATCATACACAAAAACGTTGAGCATATCTCTGTATATCTCATTAACTCCGTTTAAGCCTTCAAGTTTTTCGATTCTAAGAGCCATAGATTCAACCTCGTACAGTTCCATAATCATATTGGCCAGGTTATTCACAACCTCCTGCTCACTCATAAACTTTTTGCCAAGAGCCTGAGTTGTACTCTGTATAGTAAGCATAATAGCTTTTTTAAAGTTTGCTATATACCTACGTTTCTCTTCAAAATAACTTTCGCCGCTTTTTGCTCCATCAGTAATACTTTCTAAGTTATTGTGAATTTCTTCTGCCAATTCGAAAAGATTATACTCACCTTTCTTTGCAAATTTAGTGGCAGACTCAACCACTAAAAGGCGGTTAATCTCGTTGGTTCCCTCAAATATCCTGTTAATACGAGAGTCGCGGTAACCACGGTCAACGTTCATTTCGGCAGAGTAACCCATACCACCATGAATTTGAACAGCTTCGTCGGCTACAAAATCAAGCATCTCCGAACCCCAAACCTTAAGTATAGCATCCTCAACAGCGTAGTGGCTAATGCCATCAATTGCGGCACGACCTGGGTCGCGTCCTTCTGCTTTGTACTTATCAATCATCCCATCCACATCCTTACTAACCCTGTAAATGGCAGATTCGTGTGCAAAGGTTTTGATTGCCATCTGTGCTAATTTATGCTTGATAGCCCCAAAACTTGAAATTAAGGTATTGAACTGTTTGCGTTCGTTAGCATAACGAATAGAATCGGTAATGGTTTGCTTTGCTGCACCAATTACGTTGGCTCCCAATTTCATACGACCCATATGCAGAATGCTAAGGGCAATACGGAAACCCTCACCGCGAGCACCAATCATATTCTCAACGGGAACTTTTACGTCATTGTAATAAATTTGAGTAGTTGACGAGCCTTTAATACCCATTTTATGCTCATCGGGGCCAATAACAACACCAGGCCACTCACTTTCAACAATAAATGCGCTTAAAATTCTATCCTTATCAATTTTTGCAAAAACCACCTGTGTGTCGGCAAAACCACCGTTGGTAATCCACATTTTTTGTCCGTTAAGGATATAGTGTTTACCATCTTCACTAAGAGTTGCCATAGTTTTACCTGAGTTGGCATCGCTACCTGCACCTGGTTCGGTTAAACAGTAAGCTCCAATTAGTTCGCCAGTTGCTAGGCGTGAAACGTATTTCTCACGCTGCTCATGGTTACCGTAATACATAATGGGCATAGTTCCAATTCCGCAGTGGCATTGGTATGCAACGGAGAAAGAGTAACCAGCACCCGTAGTTTCGGCCACAAGCATTTGGGTAACAAAATTTTGTCCAAATCCATTATACTCTTCAGGAATAGCAACACCTAAAATACCTAATTCACCTGCTTTATGCAGAATGTCCTTCATGAACACCCTATCACCCGAATCGATTTTATCGAGGTTTGGTAGTACCTCGGTATCCAAGAAATCTTGACAAGTTTGAGCAATCATAAGTTGTTCCTCGTTAAACTCTTCAGGAATAAATATATCCTTTGGATCAAGGCCTTTTACAAGAAATTCGCCGCTTTTCATTATTACAGTTTCCATGTTTAAATTGGTTATAGTTAACTTTCTAAAATAGTTTTATAGTCCTATCGATAGACAGATTAGCTCTGCAATATCGTAGTTTTTAATCTCTTCTTCCTTATTTTTGTACTTTATGCCATCGGTCATCATAGTCATACAGAATGGGCAAGACGTTGCAATAATTTTAGGGTTTGTCTTTAAAGCATCCTCGGTACGTTCAATAAACACCTCTTTATCCCCTTTTTCAGCCTCTTTAAACATCTGTCCACCGCCAGCACCACAGCACAGAGCAAAACTTTTGCTTCTATCCATCTCAATAAGATTTGTTGTTAGGGCCTTAAGAATTCGGCGGGGTTCGTCGTAAATATTGTTAGCGCGACCCAGATAGCAAGGATCATGAAAGGTAATCCGATCGTTGGCAAACTTAGTTAAATCGAGTTTAAGCGTACCATCGGTAATTAGCTTGTCGATAAACTCCACGTAACTAGTTACCTCGTAATTTCCACCTAAATCGGTGTATTCATTCTTAAAAATATTGTAGCAATGCGGGCAAATGGCAATAATTTTCTTTACCTCATACATCTTAAATGTTTCGATGTTTTGCATAGCCTGCATTTGGTATAACATTTCGTTACCCGCCCTACGAGCGGGATCGCCCGTGCAGGTTTCCTCTTTACCAAGCACCGCATAGCTAATATTTAGGTGTGAAAGGATTTTTGCAAATGCCCTAGCCACCTTCTTGTACCTATCGTCGTACGCACCAGCACAACCAACCCAGAACAGGTACTCAGGTTTTTCGCCCTTGGCAAAGAGGTCGGCCATTACAGGCACATTTATTTTAGTAGTTTCCATATTCATATAATGATTAAGACGTCATTGCGAGTGCTTTTTGCGAAGCAATCTTTTCTTATAGATTATTAAACTTCAATCATAATTAACGATTCAGTGTCGTTTAACTTAGACTGTCGGCTTCGACTAAGCTAAACCGACAGTGAACCTGAGCATAATTCAAGGTGACAGTAAACTAGTATGTTATACCTTATTCATTTCCAAATCCTCTGCCCAAACAAGCCTATCGTCGGGCGAGTATTGCCAAGGAGCCCCATTATTCTCAATATTACTAAAGGTTGCTTTCAACTCACTAGGAGCCGAACCTTCCTCCATTACTAAATAACGACGCATATCGATAATAAACTTGGGATGGTCTATATTTATTGGACACTCCTGAGCACAAGCGTTGCAGGTGGTGCAAGCCCATAGTTCTTCCTCGCTAATATAATCACGAATAAGCGATTTACCATCGGCAAACTCTTTGCCTTGCTTAAGTAAGCCGTCACGCTTCTCCTTCATCCTAGCCCTAAGGTCCATCATAACTTTACGAGGCGATAATTTTTTTCCTGTAATATTGGCAGGGCAAACCTCTGTACATCGTCCACATTCAGTACAAGCCAGCGAATCGAGATAATTTTTCCATGAGGCATCCTCTGCATCAAGTACGCCAAAACGCTCAACTGGAGCATCGGCTGGGGCAGCAGCATAAGCTGTTTCGGGATCCATCATTAGCTTCACTTCGCGAGTAACATTATCCATATTTGTTAGTTTGCCTAGAGGCTCTAACCTTGACAGGAAAACATTTGGCACCGACATAAACACGTGAAAGTGTTTAGAGTAGGGCAAAAGATTTGCGAATACAAATATTAGTAGGATATGCGACCACCAAAAAATATCATGGTAAATGTGAATGGTTTCAAGCGCCATACCGTTAAACACACTTGCGATAATAACACCAACGGGAAAAACACCGCTTAGTTCAGCGTTTAATAAGGCTTGTTTTGCAACATAAGTAGCATTCAATCCAAGTAGCGATACCATTAACAGAAATATTATGGTAAGGGCTACGTTGGCATCAATATGAGAAATATGCTTCATTTCAATTCCCTCAAAACGCTTAACGTGCATAAAAACCCTGCGCGAAAGGAAGATTATAATTGCTATACCTATTATTAACGCAAAAATATCGCCTGTTCCCATTAAGAAATCGTAGAACCAGCCTAAAAAGGCAAGCGAACGCTCAAAGCCAAAAAGTCCATCGATAACCATTTCAATGCTACCCACAAGTATTACCAAAAAGCCCCAGAATACAAGGGCGTGGATAAAACCTAGGATGGGTCTGCGAAACATTTTGGTTTGTCCAATGGCAACTCTCATCATAATAGCAATGCGTTTACCAAAATCACGAACGGGGAAAGCTGGCTTGGTAAGCATAAAAATTCTTACATAACGCCATGTTGTAAACGCAAAAACACCAAGGGTTACGAACAGTGCTATGGCAAATATTATTTGATTCATAGTTGTTTATTTTTTGAATGTAAAAATGATGAATGTAGAATACTAAATGAAAAATGGAAAATCATACACCTTCTTTATATTTTAATTTATTGCAGTTTTGATGCTGCTGTTTATGCTTGACCACAATTTAATGCAGGTAATTTACAACTCTTTATAATATGACCTGAGATGTGATTGCCAGCATATGATTTGGGTAGAGTCTCTGAAATTTCAAGAACTTAAAGAGCAAACAAAATCAACCTCTCTTCTAAATCATATTTCTAAGGCTCAACCATTTTCAAAACTTCTACATTAAATGTTTTACACTTTATCTATTTTGCTTTCGCCTCTTTTACTGCTTCAACAAGTTTAGGAAGCACTTTGGCAGCATCACCAACAATACCATACTGAGCAGCCTCAAAAATTGGTGCATCCTTATCGGAGTTAATGGCAACAATAAATTTTGATGCGCTAACCCCTGCAAGATGCTGGGTTGCACCAGAAATACCAATGGCAATGTAAAGGTTTGGAGCCACAATTTTACCAGTTTGACCAGTGTGCTCTTCGTGAGGGCGCCATCCTTCGTCGGAAACAGGGCGTGAACAAGCTGTTGCGCCTCCAAGAATATTGGCTAACTCTTCAAGAGGAGCCCAATTATCGGCCGATTTCATACCACGGCCACCAGCTACAACAATCTCAGCATCGGTAAGCAATAATTTCCCGGTTTGCTTTTGCACATCCGTAACTACTGTTTTAACCATTGATCCATCAACGTTAACGGAGCCAGCCTCAATGGTTGCCTCGTTGGCCGTTTCAGCCAAGTCGAAAGAGTTTTGCATTAGGGTTAAAATCTTAACCTCGGTTTTAAGTGCAACATTTGCAAAGGCATTACCCGAAAACGCCTTTTTATATACCACAAATGGCTCGGTGCTTACAGGCAATTTGCTAACACCTGAACCTACGGCAGCCTTAAGTTTTACAGATAAGCGGGGTGCAATTGATTTACCCATATTATTATTGGCAATAACAATAACTGTAGCACCCTCTTTCTTAGCAATTTCAGCTATAGCAGCAGTGTATGCCTGACTATCAAGTATATTTAAAACTTCGCTATTAAGGTTTACTATTTTTTTTGCTCCGTAATTTCCTAGTTTAGATAGCTCCTCATCGGCAACGTTACCTATTGAAAGTGCAGTTGCTGTTGTACCAAGCATTTCTGCAACCTTAGTGGCGTAGGAAACAAGCTCAAAAGAAAGTTTCTTGAATTTCCCTTCCCAATTTTCAGTGAAAACTAATACTGACATATCGTGTGTTTTAATCTGATTAACAATAAATTAAATAACTTTTGCCTCATTCTGAAGCAAGTCGACAAGTTGATTTGGATTTTCAGCGTCAACAAACACACACTTAGCGCGTGGTTGTGGAGGCTCAAAGCTAACCACTTCGGTTAATGCGTCAACTGCAATTGGCTCAATCACCTTAATTTGCTTTGTACGAGCCTGCATTATACCACGCATAGCAGCAATTCGTGGCTCCTTTGCAATTCCTTTTTGTACAATAGCTACAAAAGGTGTAGGAACAGATAGGGTTTCTTTGCCGCCATCAATTTCGCGAGTAATAACCGATTGGCCATTATCGAAATTTATCCCGGAAACAGCAGAAACTGATGAACATTCAATAAATTCAGCTATCATACTGCCAACGGTAGAACCATTAAAGTCGCTCGATTCTATTCCACAAAGAATTATGTCGTACTGCTCGGTTTTAACCACTTCAGCTATTTGAGCAGCAACCTGATATGCATCTGTAGCCTCTAGGTTTACCCGTATAGCATCATCGGCACCAATAGCCAACGCTTTACGAATGGTTGGTTCTGCTGTAGCAGGACCAACATGAGCAACAGTAACGCTTTTAACACCAGTTGAGGAATTATCCTTTAGTTCAAGAGCACGTGTAAGTGCCAACTCATCCCAAGGGTTTATAACCCACTGTACACCAGCAGGGTCGAGTTTGGTGTTGTTTTCAGCAAACTTCACCTTCGTAGTAGTGTCTGGCACATTGCTGATACAAACTAAAACTTTCATCGATTATTTTTTTAAGTTGATAATTTAATCACATTAATACGCCCAAAATTAGGCTAATTACAAATTCAAAGAAACAAAAATATATACTGACTCAGTTTTTATAAGAATACTTTAAGCAGTATGTAACTTATTTGCAACTAACAATATAAATATTTTGTACAGGTAAAAACAATATAAAAAACAACAACGGAATAAACAGTTATGCATACAAAACGATGCTATTTATTCCGCAGTCTTTATCATTATTTTACAAATAATAAACTCACAAATATACTAAATAAAGGTTTAAAGCAACAAATCCTTATTTTTTTATCTTTATCATCTACCGTTAATATGATGTTATAAGTTTAATAATCAACAGTATAAGCAATTAATCACCTGTTCAATAGCTTGAAATTTCATCTTATTCGGCAGTAAGTAACTTGATAAAGCAGGTATAAGTTAGGATGCCTTTGCCCTATGTATTTAAGTGATATTTTTAAATAGGGAAAGGAGGAATTACGGATTGTTATAACAACATTTTGATTATAAAACGAAGGTTATAGCAAATTGTAACCTGTTTATAATATGCTAATAATACACTTTAGCTGTGCATAAATTGCATCAGCAAAAATGGATATAGGTTTTTGATTTATTGCTAGCCCCCTAGTAACTAAAGTAATTTACGGTTTCTTTAAGTCCATCGGCAAAGGCGTTTAGCTCTTCGGAACTGTGTGCCATTTGCTGGCTCGCTTCGGCATTTTGCTGAACAACGTGGTTTAGCTGCTGAATAGCATTATTAACCTGGCTTGCTCCTGACGACTGCTCAATGCTTGCTGATGTAATTTCTTGAATTAATCTGGCTGTCTCGCCAATGTCTGGAATAAGAGTTTCGAGAAGTTTTGCCGAGCCCTCGGTTACCGCTACACTTTTTGAGGCAAGTGAAACAATTTCATCTGCAGCAATTTTACTACGTTCGGCCAGCTTACGCACCTCGGCGGCCACTACGGCAAAACCTCTGCCATGCTCACCCGCTCGGGCAGCCTCAACGGCAGCATTTAACGCCAAAATATTTGTTTGGAAGGCTATATCGTTGATGATATTAATTTTCCCTGCAATATTTTTAATCGAGACTAAGCTCTCCTTTGAAGCCTTGCCCACTTCTTTTACTCCCTGTGATACCTTACTTGAAATATTTTCAGTTCGTTGCGCATTCTCCGTATTTTGCTGAATATTTGCTGCCATTTCTTCCATTGAAGATGAAACCTCCTCTACCGATGAGGCTTCAGAAAGCGCATCTTCTGACAATTTTTGTGAAACTGCATTTAGGTTTTGTCCTGAAGCAACAAGTTTATCAACATTATTTTCAATCTCGCCTACAACCCTCGATAAATTCTCCTTAATTTTTTGGGTAGCGCACAACATCTGACCTAAATCAACTTTCTGATTTACACCTCGGCAATCAATATCAGTGGCCAGATTGCCATTGGCTAGCTCATTTAGTTTTTCAACCATTTTGGCTAACGGGCGAACAACCCTAATTGACGCAGCATAAAAACAAACCACGCTAAAACCAATATTTATGATAGTAATAAGCACATTAATAGAAGTGTTCCCATCGTAGAACTTATATTTTACGCCTATTGTAAACATTAAAAACAGTAGGTTTATTAACCAAATTATACCAACTTTAATAAAAACCGAATTTTTAAAAAAGCGGTTTAATAGTAAGGCTGCTGCCGTTCCGGCTGCAACAATGCTTATGAAATTGCTTATGAAAAAATTCATTTACAGTTGTTTTAATGTGAAATTAAAGTTGTGAAATTTGCAAGATTGAAATTAGTAAAAAAAAACTAAATACAATAGAAATCGATTGCTTTTTTTAACCATTATTTTTATTGCCTGGTAGATGGGTCCTGTGGACATTAAAGGCCCTATTCTTCGATGGCAAGATTATTAATTGACTTAACTAGATTTGAAATATCGGTGGAAGAAAGGTAGATATTATCCTTAAAGCGCCTGTATTTTTCGGTGGTATTGGCTTCCTCCTCAACAAATAGCCTAAACTGATATAGACCTTCGCCAAGACCTTTGTTTATAGCAATCCTGTCAATTTTATGCTCCAGGTTACGCTTAAACTTGTTGCTAGTGATATAGGCAATACCATTTCCAATAATTTGAATAAAACTTTTGCGATTATAATCGACAATATGAGCCAACTCGTGACCAATAATGCCAACCCTTGCCTCAAATGGAATATCCCTAAGCAAAGGTGCTTTTTATTTTATTTTGCCTACTATTTATTAGAATAATGTACTTCCTGTTCTCGGTTTTCTTGAATATACTATTGGCCCTTGGTCTGGCTGCCATAGTTGTGGCTAGCTTGCGTTCTCGAAAAATTATGTGAGCATCAGTAAGTGTTGGATAGTACATAAGTGCCGCTAAAATAGCTTGCTCAAAATCTCCATGAACTCTCTTGTTATTTAACAACTCGCTACGGAGCGAATCTTTGTGCAGGCTAATCCATTCTGAAGAGGGTATTGAATCGACCTGAGCAAATAATCCGCCAGAAAAAATAAACAGAAGAAAAAGAACAATAAGATGGCGATAAGACACAATACGCATTACATAGTATATGTAAGAGTTTTCACAAAAAAAGGTTCAGCAAACATTCCTTTGGGAGGTTCTGTTCTAAAAATAGCAAAAACGGTGGAACCACTTCCCGACATACTACTATATATGGCCCCATTCTCATAAAGTTTATCCTTAATACCTTTTATTTGGGGGTGATGAGAGCAAACAGTGCTTTCGAAATCGTTGTAAATAATATCTTTCCACTCCACTAACGGAAACTCTGAAATGACAGCCAAGTTGGTGGGAGCTGGTTTTGGCGTCGACTCACGGTAAGCAAGTCCTGTATTTACTTCAATATTAGGGTTAACCAGCATGATGTACATATTGCTAAGAGAAAGGTTAACTGGTTTCAGTATTTCGCCCCTACCAGTTGCGAAGCAGGGCTTATTTACTAAAAAGAAAGGGCAATCGCTACCCAATTCAAGGGCTATCTGGCTAAGTTCTGTGAGAGACAAAGGTTTGTTGCTAAGTTTATTTAGCATTGTAAGTGCAAAAGCACCATCGGCAGAGCCACCACCAAGACCTGCCCCCATTGGTATCTGTTTGTGCAAATGCATTGAAACGTTGGGTAAAGAGGTGTGACGGCTGAGAATACGATGGGCTTTAACGCACAGATTGCTGTTTATATCGCCTTCAACAGTTAAGCCTGTTTGCGAAAAAACGAGCGGTTGAGTGGAATTGGGAGTTGTAATAACTTCAAGGATATCGCACAGGCTGGGGATTGGAACAAATACTGTTTCAATATTATGGAATCCATCGGCTCTCCTTTCGGTAATATACAAGCCGAGGTTGATTTTTGCGTTAGGATAATCTATCATCTGGTTACGGTTTTGCGCAAAGATAAGGAGCAAAAAGTGGTTAGCAAATTTAAAAGAACAATGGCTTTACTCGATTTTACACAACCAATAATTATCATTTTAAAAGGCTGTTGCCTCTTTCGAATTAATATTTCACTAAACATTATACTATGTGCTTGGCTTGCAACAAAAAAATTTAGAAGGAATAACTTTTCGAAATATTAAATAGGAGTTATTGAAACAAAAACGTACTCGTGAATTAAATTACTCCACATTTTTAAGAGTTGTCTTCATCCAAATTTTCTGAATTTAATGAGGCTTTATTTGTGAGTCCTTCAACCACAACAACTATTTCGCCTTTAACCCCTTTTGCCTGAAAATGGGCTATTAGATGAGACAGCGTGCCCCGTACTGTTTCCTCATGTAGCTTTGATATTTCGCGCGATACGCTTGCATTACGCTCATGACCAAAAATATCTGAAAGTTGCTGAAGTAATTTTAGCAGTCGGTAAGGCGACTCGTAAAAAACGATGGTTCGTAGCTCATCTTTTAACGCCTCAATTCGCTTGTTGCGCCCTTTTTTCTGGGGCAAAAAACCTTCAAAAATAAACCTGTCGCACGGAAGTCCGCTAGAAACCAGCGCCGGAACAAAAGCCGTTGCGCCTGGCAGGCATTCAACCTGAACACCCTTTTCAATGCAGGTACGAATAAGAAGGTAACCAGGGTCTGAAATGCCCGGGGTTCCAGCATCGGAAATAAGCGAAATGGTTTGTCCATTGGCAATTCGCTCAGCAATTTGCTCAACGGTTCGATGCTCGTTAAATTTATGGTGTGACCATAATGACCCTTTTATGTCGAAATGTTTCAGCAGATATCCACTTGTGCGGGTATCCTCGGTTAAAATAATGTCCGATTCTTTTAAAACCTTTAACGCCCTAAGGGTTATATCTTCTAAATTACCAATGGGGGTAGGAACTATGTATAGTTTACTAGTCATGCAATAATTTTCTACGCACTAATTCAATCAGTTGATCTGCTGCCTCATTACCATCATCCCAGGAAAAATTATCCTGAATAAATATTATGGCGTCATTAATATTATCAAAATCATTGAGTTTTTTAATGGTTTTGGCATAAACCTCAGCATTCCCGCCAAACAGTTCTTTTGTAAAAAGAAACTTATCATTAATCCCAATGGCCTTTGTTAAATCCGAAATTGGTTTACTCTTTAACACAGAAGCAATATCCTTTTTCCCATTCCCAAGCATCTCGTTTCTAAACTTTTTCTTTCCCTGGTACATTTCAGCAACCGTGGTTGTTCCCTTACCTGCTTCAACTTCTTCTACATTTATATCCGCTGGTGTAGGTTGGGTTGCAATATGGTTTGTTTTGCCAGTATTTACATTGAGTGCACTATCATCGGCAAAATCTTCAAACTCAAGGTCATTATTTTGAGCTGTTCTTTCTTGCTTCCGATCGTTTACAGCCGTCAGTTCCTCGGGGCTATCACTAACAACATTTGAACCTGATGGCTCTGGAGTACTTTCAGCTACTTTGGTTGAAATTTCAGAATGTTGTATTGGTGCAGAAAAAGACTCGATACTTTTTTCATTGGAATATGATGCGGGTTGCACATTTTCATTAATCTGTTGAAAAAGAACTAGTTCATAACACTTTCTTAGTTTCTCTAAAAGTATATCACGCTCAATTGCCGATAGCTTACCGCTTTCACTACCAACCTTTAGCAGCTGTTCGGCATCATGAATACAATTAATAGCCTCCTTAAATTTATTCTTACTGTCCATAGTTTATAATATAATATTCTAGCTGCAAAATTAAGAATTTAGTTACTTTTGTAAAACTAACGAGATTATTTGTATTTATTGCCATGCTTTTTATTGAAAATTCAATTGCTGAAGGAAAACGTAAGGGATGGATCGAGGTTGTTTGCGGTTCGATGTTCTCGGGCAAAACCGAGGAGTTAATTCGTAGGCTTAAGAGGGCAAAGTTTGCCAACCTTCGAACAGAAATTTTTAAGCCTCATATTGACAACCGCTACGCTTTAGAAGAGGTGGTCTCGCACGATGCAAACTCAATTGCCTCAACACCAGTTACCTCATCGGGTAATATTTTACTGATGGCGTCCAATGTTGATGTTGTGGGCATTGATGAGGCTCAGTTTTTTGACGACAACCTAGTTAACGTATGCAATAAACTTGCAAACCAGGGGGTTAGGGTAATTGTTGCGGGACTTGATATGGATTTTCAGGGAAAGCCCTTTGGTCCTATCCCGCAATTAATGGCATGTGCCGAATATGTTACCAAGGTACATGCAATTTGTATGAAATGTGGCGATTTAGCTCAGTTCTCGCACAGACTATCAGACACTGAAAAACTTGTTGTAATTGGCGAAACGGATATTTACGAACCGCTTTGTCGAAGATGTTTTATGAAAGTAACCTCTAAAAAACGCGAATAGCATCACCCTAATTCGTTTAACACTACTCTAGCTAACAATACTTTATACCTTGTTATTTTGAAGCATCCGTCACGTTTGAGAAGCTAAAGGGTAGCAAATGCTTAACATCGTCAACTACCACCACCCTATTTTTGCCAATCATAATAACTGGAAAAGGGATTTTACCTACTGATTGGGTTTCAACCATAACCTGCCTACAAGCTCCACATGGAGAAAGAGGTTCGTTTACAGGATTTCCGTTATAGCTTGCAGCTATGGCCATACCTTTAACCCTTACCCCAGGAAACTTTGAACCCGCATAAAAAAGTGCAACCCGCTCGGCACACAACCCCGATGGGTAGGCACCATTCTCCTGATTACTGCCCAAAATATACTCGCCATTATCAAGTAATACGGCTGTACCAACGGCAAAATGCGAATACGGTGAGTAGCTGGTTTTAACCGCTTCCTCAGCCTTTTTGATTAAAAGATTGAATTCTTCTGGTAAATCATCAACTTTGCTATACTCCTTATATTGAATGCTTAAAGTTCTATTTTCCACAGCTATTTCGTTTTATTTTTGACGTAAACGCCTTTGGCGTATGAGCACTCAAATATACAAAATTGAATGTACTAATTATGTTTTGTGTTGAACAAGAATCATAGTATGGCATTTTTATAGAAACTTATTATGCTGTATGGTTTCACAAAGGGTCACAAAGAAGGCACCAACTATTCACAAAGGGAACATTTGAATTTGAAAAATGTTATAAAAACGCATCAATCGTCTTAGCTAAACGACATTAGCAACCTTCATTGTTAGCTAAATTAAGGAATAAGATTAAAAAAAATACTGTTAAATAAGTTTGAGAGGTTATCTTTGAACAAAATTCAATATAAGTATGCGAAGAGTTATTTTAACAGTTATACTAACCATAGTAACCACATATTTTAATACTATATGTGCGCAAACATCACAACAAGAGTATTTTAAACAATATCAAGATTTAGCCAAACGACAGATGGAAAAGTTTGGCGTACCCGCCAGTATTATTTTAGCACAGGGAGCGCTAGAGAGTGGAAGCGGCAATAGCCGACTGGCGGTAAAAGCCAATAATCATTTTGGAATTAAATGCCATAGTTCCTGGACTGGCCCACGCATATATCACGATGATGATGCTAGGGGCGAATGTTTTAGAAAGTATCGAAATGTTGAAAATTCGTATTTAGACCATTCGGAGTTTTTAAGGGGCGCTAGGCGCTATGCCTTCCTGTTTGATTTGGATCCAACTGACTATAAGGGCTGGGCAAAAGGACTTCGCAAAGCTGGTTATGCTACCGACCCACAATATCCACAAAAACTAATTCGTATTATTGAAGAGAATAAGCTGTACCTGCTAGATAAGGGTATATTAATTGAAATAGAATCGCCAACCCAAGGTATGGGCGAACTTGTTGACCCAGGCAATATTAATATTGATATTTTTAATCAGCGCAAAATTTATATGCGTAATAGAATAAAGTTTATTATTGTTAATAAGGAGGACACATATAAAAGTTTGACCAAAGCATTTGAGTTAATGCCATGGCAACTTGCCAAGTACAACGAGATTAGCAGAAACGATAAACTAAAAGAGGGACAGGAACTATACATACAACCTAAGCGCCGAAAGGCAGAGCCTAATCATCCTGTTCACGTGGTTGAAGAGGGCGAAACTATGTACAGCATTTCGCAAATGTACGGTATTAAGCTAAAGCATCTTTATCGCCGAAACCGAGTTGACAGTAATTATGAACCTGATGAGGGAGACAAAGTATACCTGAGAGGACGTAAACCAACAAAATAGTTGTAGCGCATACACTAGTAATAAATGTGATTATGGGTTGACTTTTCCAAATGAATTAGTTAATGGCTTAAAAGCAATGGGCTATAATGCCGAAAAGGATGATTTTGACTACAAACTTTTAAAACAAAATGTAGCAGCAGGGCATCCTGTAATAATGAAAAGGTGCCGACAATTTATTTTCTCAGCATTATTGGGTTTGCGATGGATATCGTGAGATTAAAGATGTGTGGTCAACGACCTGTTTTTTTTGCCATCTGGCCCAGTTACACCCACCTGGACAACCAATGATAGAGCTTATGTTCATTTGAATTGGGGATGGGGAAATTTATATAAAAACATTTGGTACGGTATAAATGCTATTACCCGCCCAGAGGAGCCTACTAAAGATTATAACTGTTATCACTGTTGTCCGATAAAAAATTAAGAGCAGGAAGATAGTAATATCTTCCTTGCTCTTTTTGTAGTTTTGTTTTTCACCACAAAAAATAAACTACATGGATAAAAGTACACATTTTTTTGGAAC
>Ga0265293_10008668_pt1 | contig 14974 bp, 8 predicted proteins | sample Munlanlewell138R_FD_192505 | JGI IMG/M metagenome (GOLD analysis project Ga0265293, IMG submission 192505) | Leachate microbial communities from a municipal landfill in Southern Ontario, Canada - Leachate well 138R | ecosystem: Engineered > Solid waste > Landfill > Unclassified | place: Canada...
AAGATGGACTTCTCACCCATCCGCAGACGCCCGCACAAGTCACCTGCGCACACTGTCAAAGATCAAAAGACCAAGGCCTCAACGCCTTGACCCCCTTCACCCCAGTCTCCTGAAGCGAGCCGCCCATCTTACAGCACTTTCGGCGAACGTCAACACCTCTTGGCGCTGATGTGTCCGTGCCTTCAGCTTGCCGCGATCAGGCGCACGCGGGCGAAGTTGCGCTTGCCGACCTGGAGCACCGCTTCGACGCCCGGCGCGAAGCTCCGCGCGGCGTCCTCGACCACTTCGCCATCGACCTTGACGGCGCGCTCGCGCAGCTTGCGCATGGCTTCGGAGTTGGACGGCGTGATGCCGGCGGCGGTGAGCAGGGCGGCGATGCGGATGCCCTCGGCGGGGATGGCGACCTCCTGCAACGGCAGCAGAGAGGCGTCGCCCTGGCCGGTGACGGCGGCGCGCCAGCCGGCGATGGCGAGGTCGGCGGCGGCACCGTCGTGGAAGCGCGCCGCCAGCTCGCGCGCCAGGCGCAGCTTGATGTCGCGCGGGTTGAGGCCGGCGGCAACCTCGACCCTGAGCCTCGCCGCTTCGTTGATGGAGATGTCGAAGCTGAGCAGCTCGATCCAGCGCCACATCAGTTCGTCGCCGATCTTCATCGTCTTGTTGACGATGTCGATGGCCGGCTCGTCGATGCCGATGTAGTTGCCCAGCGACTTGCTCATCTTGTTGACGCCGTCGAGGCCCTCCAGCAGCGGCATGGTGAGGACGACCTGCGGCTGCTGGCCGTGATGCTCCTGCAGGCCGCGGCCCATCAGCAGGTTGAACTTCTGGTCGGTGCCGCCAAGCTCGACGTCGGCCTTCAGCGCCACCGAGTCGTAGCCCTGCACCAGCGGATACAGGAATTCGTGGATGGCGATCGACTGCTGGGCGGCGTAGCGCTTGGCGAAGTCGTCGCGCTCGAGCATGCGGGCGACGGTGTGCTGGCCGGCGAGGCGGATCATGTCGGCGGCCGACATCCGACCGAACCACTCGCTGTTGAAGCGCACTTCGGTGCGCGCGCGGTCGAGCACCTTGAACACCTGCGCCTCGTAGGTACGCGCGTTGGCCAGCACGTCCTCGCGGCTGAGCGGCTTGCGCGTGGCGTTCTTGCCGGAGGGATCGCCGATCATCCCGGTGAAGTCGCCGATCAGGAAGATCACCTGATGGCCGAGGTCCTGGAACTGGCGCATCTTGTTGAGCAGGACGGTGTGGCCGAGGTGCAGGTCGGGTGCGGTCGGGTCGAAGCCGGCCTTGATCCGCAGCGGCCGACCGGCAGCCAGCCGGGCCAGCAGTTCCCCCTCCTTGAGGACCTCGTCGGCACCCCGGCAGATCCGATCCCGGGCTTCTTCGATGCTGCTCACTGCTCGTTCTCCTGCGCCGGGCATGGTCCGTGGGCGGCCGCCAGCGTTAAATTGAAGTTAAAATTTTCCCGGAACAAAAGCCAGTCGGAACAAGGGTTTGACGCATTGTTTTGACTACGTTTATCGTTAGCCCCACCTCGTAGGCGGGATCGTTCCATCGTGACAGTATCGCAGGGGCCACGCCGGCCCATCAGCCCGCCTGCGCCGCAGGCCATCCGTCGCCCGGTCAACGGGCAATCCGCCACCACTTCCCGACTGCCGGCGCTGCGCCGCGAACACTGGCTGGCAGCCGGTGCCCTGGCCGCGCTGCTGTGCATCGTCGCGCTGGCCGCGCGCGGTGGCGGCGGCGAAGAATCCGCTCCTGCCATGCTGATGTCGACGGCGCTGGAATTGCCGGCGACGCCGCTGGCCACCAACGCCGCCGATGCCACGCAGAACGACGACGACGCGCAGTGGACCGTGGTCCGCGTCGCGCCGGGGCAGACGATGGGCGCGATCTTCGCCGAGCTCGGCCTGTCCGCCGCCACCTTGCATCGCCTGCTCCAGCAGCCCTCGCTGAAGACCGTGCTGACCCGCATCCGTCCCGGCCACGAGTTCGCCTTCGCCATCGACGACGGCAAGCTGACCGCGCTGCGCTTCGACCGCGAGGACCACGAGCGCGTGGTCGTCCGCTTCGATGGCGAGGCGCTCGAGGAGGACGTACAGGCACGCGCCATCCAGCGCCGCGTGCACATCGCCTCGGGGGTCATCGAGGACAGCCTGATCGGCGCCGGCGAGAAGGCCGGCATGAGCTACACCGCCATCCTCGAACTGGCCAAGGCGTTCGGCTACGACATCGACTTCTCCCAGGACCTTCGCGTGGGCGACCGCTTCGACGTGGTCTACGAGGAGATCTGGCGCGATGGCGAGCGCCTGCGCAGCGGCGACGTGCTGGCCGCCACCTTCGTCAACCAGAACAAGCGCTATCAGGTGTTCCGCTACCAGTTCGCCGATGGCCGCACCGACTACTTCGACGCCGAAGGCCGGCCGATGAAGAAGGGCTTCCTGCGCATGCCGATCGACTTCGCCCGCATCAGCTCGCGCTTTTCCACCGCGCGCAAGCATCCGGTGCTGGGCAAGGTGCGCGCGCACAAGGGCGTCGACTACGCCGCCCGCACCGGCACGCCGATCATGGCCGCCGGCGAGGGCCGGGTGAAGTTTGCCGGCTGGCAGAACGGCTACGGTCGCACGGTGATCATCGATCACGGCAACAACGTCACCACGCTGTACGGCCACATGTCGCAATACGGCCGCTTCAAGACCGGCGCGCGGGTGCGCCAGGGCGACGTGATCGGCCAGGTCGGCGCCAGCGGTCTCGCCACCGGCCCGCACCTGCACTACGAGTTCCGCGTCGCCGGCGTGCATCGCGATCCGCTGACCGTCACCCTGCCCAAGCCGCAGCCGCTGCCGAAGAACGAGCTGGACCGCTTCCGCCTGCAGACCCAGCCGCTGTTGGCGCAACTGGAAGTGCTGTCCGGCGGACGCCACTACGCCAGCCGCTGATGCCGTGCGCGGACCGGGTGCGGAGCTTCATCTCGGCCTGATCTCCGGCACCAGCGCCGACGGCATCGACGTCGCCCTGGTGCGCTTCGCCGAGGCCGTCGCACCGCAATTGATCGCCGCCCGCACGGCTGCCTTCGCGCCGGCATTGCGCGAGGAAATCCTCGCCCTGTCGCAGGCGGCGCTGGCCATCGACCTCGACCGCGTCGGCCGCCTCGACCATCGCCTCGGCGTCGCCTTCGCCGACGCCGCGCTGGCCCTGCTCGACACCGCCGGCGTCGATGCCAGCCAGGTGGCCGCCATCGGTTCGCACGGCCAGACGCTGCGCCACGCGCCATCCGGCGACGCGCCGTTCACTTGGCAACTGGGCGACGCCAACCTGATCGCCGAACGCACCGGCATCGCCACCGTGGCCGATTTTCGACGCCGCGATGTCGCCGCCGGCGGCCAGGGCGCGCCGCTGATGCCGGCCTTCCATGCGGCGATGCTCGGCGCGTCCCAGCACGATCAGGCCGTGCTCAACCTCGGCGGCATCGCCAACCTGACCCTGCTCGGCCGCGACGGCGCGCTGCTCGGCTTCGACACCGGCCCGGCCAGCGCGCTGATGGATGCCTGGATGCTGGCGCAATGCGGCCAGCCGTTCGATGCCGATGGCTGCTTCGCCGCCAGCGGGCGGGTTGACGAGGCATTGCTGGCGACACTGCTGGCCGAGCCGTACTTTGCCCTGCCGCCGCCGAAGAGCACCGGCCGCGACGTGTTCCATCTGCCTTGGCTGCGGCAACGCCTGGCCGGGCGCGAACTCGCCACCGCCGACGTCCAGGCCACCTTGCTGGAACTGACCGCGCGCAGCATCGCCGACGCCTTGCTGCACGGCCAGCCGGGCACGCGCCGCCTGCTGGTCTGCGGCGGCGGCGTGCACAACGGCGCGCTGCTGCGGCGACTGGCCGCGCTGCTGCCCGGCATCACCGTCGACAGCACGGCACGGATCGGCATCGATCCCGACTTCGTCGAGGCGATGGGCTTTGCCTGGCTGGCGCGGGAGACCCTGGCCGGCCGGCCCGGCAACCGCGCCGAGGTCACCGGCGCGCGCGGGCCGCGCATTCTCGGCGCGATCCATCCGGTGTGATACGCGCAAGCTATCCAGTCCGCAGACGATCCGCCAAACTGGCGCAATGAGCACTTCTTCCCCAGGCTGGTCGGCCCGCCTTCCCGCCGCCTTGCGCCCTTATGTCGAGGCCGGCCCGTTGGGCGCGCTGATGCTGGGCATTTCCTCCGGCTTTCCGTTCGCCATGATCGGTGCCACGCTGACCACGCGTCTGGCGCAGGACGGCATCGACAAGAAGGCGGTCACCGCGTTCTCGCTGGCCTTCCTCGCCTACAACCTCAAGTTCCTCTGGGCACCGGCGGTCGACCGCCTGCGCCTGCCGCTGCTGCACCGCTTCGGCCAGCGCCGCTCGTGGCTGTGGCTGAGCGCCGCCCTGGTCGCCGCCAGCGTCGCCTTCCTCGGTCTGGTCGATCCGCGTGCCAGCCTGATCACCGTCGCCGTCGCTGCGGTGCTGGTCGGCATCAGCGGCGCGACCTTCGACATCATCATCGACGCCTACCGGATCGAGACGCTGGAGCCGCGCCAGCTCGGCACCGGCTCGGGCATGTCGCAGTACGGCTGGCGCATCGGTGCGGTCGCCGCCGGCGCGCTGGCCCTGGTGGTCGCCGCGCGCAGCGGCTGGAGCGTCGCTTACATGGCCTGCGCCGCGTTCGCCCTGCCGGCGGTGTTCGCCTCGCTGTGGCTGGGCGAGCCGACCCGCCATCGCACGCCGCCGCCGGCCACCGGCATGCTCTCGGCCGTGATCGACCCGCTGGCCGAGTTCATCCGCCGCCGCGGTGCCTGGCTGGTGCTGGCCTTCGTGCTGCTGCACAAGATCGGCGACACCCTGGCCAACCTCACCGTGCGCCTGTTGCTCGACGACCTCGGCTTCAGCAACGACGAGATCGCCACCTACGATGTCGGTTTCGGCTTCATCGCCTACCTCGCCGGCATCTTCGTCGCCGGCATGCTGTATGTGCAGATCGGCCTCAAGCGCGCCTTGTTGCTCAGTCTGGTGCTGATGGGCCTGACCAACCTGTCGTTTGCCTGGCTGGCCACGGCCGGGCACAGCAATGCCCTGCTCGCCTTCACCATCTGCTTCGAGAACTTCGCCAGCGGCATCGGCGGCGTGGTGGTGGTGGCCTACCTGTCGGCGCTGTGCAACCTGTCCTTCACCGCCACCCAGTTCGCCCTGCTGTCGGCGGCGGCCTCGGTGGTCGGGCGGCTGATCACCGGGACCACGGCCGGCGGCCTGATCGAGACCATGGGCTATGTCGATTTCTACCTGCTGACGACGCTGGCCGCCGTGCCCGGCATTGTGCTGTTCGTGCTGATGATGCGCGCCGGACTGGTCGATGATGCGCTGCTCGGAAGCGGACCGCCGGCGACGGCCGGCTAGGTCGCGCCGAGCAGCCAGCGCCAGAGCGGCAAGGTCAGCAGTGACAGCGGCACGCCGAAACCGACCATCGCCGCCGCCAGGCCCGGTGCCAGCCGGTGCGAGATCGCCAGCGCGGCGGCGGTGACCATCGGTGCCATCGCCGATTCCAGCACCGTGGCCTGCGCCGCCAGCGGGGCGAGGCCGAACCAGATCGACAGCGGCCAGGCGATGGCCGGCAGCACCAGCAGTTTCAGCGCCAGCCCGGCCGCTAGCGGCGCGCGCTCCTTGCGCGGCACGCGGAAACGCAGTTGCAGGCCGATCGCTAGCGTCACCAGCGGCAGCAGCGCGTCGGCGAGCCGATCCAGCACGCTGGCCAGCATCCGCGGCGGCTCCGCCGGCATCACCGTCAACGCCAGCAACAGGGCGATGAAGGGCGGAAAACGCAGTACCTTGCGGCCGACGTCGCCCAGCGTGGGCGGGCGGTCACCGCCGTAGCGGGCGAGGATCCACAGACCCCAGGTGCTGAGGATCAGGAAGGAGCCGAACTGGTCGTACATCACCGCATAGGGCAGGCCCTCGGCACCGAGGAAGGCCTCGATCAACGGATAGCCGAGGAACGAGGTGTTGCCCAGCGGCACGCACAGCAGCAGCACGGCGCGCTCGGCGTCGTTGAGGCGCAGCGCGCGGCTGAGCACGGCGACCAAGGCGGCGCTGGCCAGCAGCAGCAGCCAGGGAATGGCGACCAGGCCGAGCAGGCTGACATCGAACTCCAGCCGCGAGGCATGGCGCAGCACCGCCGCCGGCAGGCAGACGGTGATCACCACCTGGTTGAGCGCTTCCGCCGAGTTGTCCGGCAACAGCCGGTAGCGGGCGCAGAACTTGCCCAGGGCGATCATCAACAGGACAAGGGCGAATGCGTCGGCGGCCATCGCGGAAGTGTAGGGACGGCGAGGCGGGCCGCCTATCCGTCCAAGGTCGCCCTTGCGAAGTTCAGCCGCCTGCGCACTGGCCGGCGGGATGCGCCGCGATGCAGTCGCGCAACTGCGCGAACGCCGCCTCCAGCGCCGCCGCTGCCACCGCGCAGACCTCGGCGTCGCCACGCCGGGCGGCGGACTCCAGCGCCGCCGCCGCCGTCGACAGCGGCGCGGCGCCGACCAGCCGCGCCGCGCCCTTGATCCGATGCGCCTCGCGCGCCAGGCGGATCAAATCGGCGCTTTCGGCGGCCTTGCGCAGCGCCGCCATGTCCTGCTCGGTGGCGGTGAGGAAATCGGCCAGCAGGGCGGCGATCTCGTCGGCATCGCCGCCGGTCGCTTCGCTCAACACGGCGGTGTCCAGCGGCAGCGCCCCGGCGGTGGCGGCTTGCTTCGGATCGGCAGCGTGCGGGGCCGCCAGGCGCAGGTGCGGCAGCCAGTGCGCGAGACGTTCGCGCAGGCGGGCGATGCCGACCGGCTTGATCAGGAAATCATCCATGCCGGCGGCCCGGCCGCGCTCGGCCTCGCCCTGCATCGCGGCGGCGGTGATCGCCAGCACCGGCGTGCGCGGCAGACCGCGCGCCGCTTCCTCGGCACGGATGGCGCGGGTCATGGCATAACCATCGAGGCCGGGCATGTGGATGTCCGACAGCACCAGGGCATGGCGTCCGCTGCGCCAGCGCGCCAGGCCCTGTTCGCCATCCTCGGCGGTTTCGCTGGCGTAGCCGGCCAGTGCCAGTTGCCGCGTCAACACCTGGCGATTGGTCGGATGATCGTCGACCAGGAGGATCAGGCTGCGCTCGCGCTCGGCCTGTTCGATGTCCGGGGCCAGGCGCGGCGGCGGCAGCGCCGCGCCGTCGTCAGGATCCTCGATGTCTTCGGCGCGCGCGGTCGGCAGGTCGAGCCGCAGCCAGACCGTCGTGCCCTCGCCCTCGCGGCTGTCCATGCCGACTTCGCCCTGCATCAGCCCGGCCAGCCGACGACAGATGGCAAGGCCCAGCCCGGTGCCGCCGAAGCGCCGCGTGGTGTCGGCTTCGGCCTGGGCGAAGGGCTGGAACAGGCGCGCCAGCGCCGCCGGTGAAATGCCGATGCCGGTATCGCTGACACGCAGTTCGACACGCTCGCGCCCGGCATCCTCGCCGAGACGGACAAGGGCGACGTGGACGCCGCCGTGGCGGGTGAACTTCAGCGCGTTGGAGAGGAAGTTGGACAGTATCTGGCGCAGCCGCAGCGGATCGACCACATGCGCCGGAGCCAGCGCCTCGTCGATGGCGAGGGTCAGCCGCAGTCCCTTGTTGGAGGCGGCGTCCATGAAGTTGTAGGCGGCATCGGCGACCACTCTGCGCAGTGCGCTCGGCACCGGGGCCAGATCCAGCCGGCCGGCCTCGATCTTGGAGAAGTCGAGGATGTCGCCGATGATCTGCAACAGCATGTCGGCGGACTGCCGGATCACCTCCAGGGCGCGCCGCTGCTCGGCATCGAGGCGGGTGTGGCCGAGCACTTCGACCATGCCGGTGACGCCGATCATCGGCGTGCGGATCTCGTGACTCATCGCCGCCAGGAAGGCGCTCTTCGCGCCGCTGGCGGCGCGCGCCTGGCGCTCGCTCTCGCGCAGTTCCAGTTCCAGCGCCTTGATCTCGGTGAGGTCGGTGGCGACGTTCAGCACGCCCAGCAGTTCTCCCTGCGGATCGCGCATGGCGGAGACGGCGAGCAGCACCGGCACCGGTTCGCCGTCGCTGCGCAGCAAGGTGAACTCGCGCGGCGGCCAGCCGGCCTCGGCCATCGCCGCCAGCGCCTGCCAGCCCGCTGCTACCGTGCGGCTCAATCGTGTCTGCACCTCGTCGGCCAGTGCCTGCATCTGCGCAGCGTCGAGCAGGGACGGGGCGGCATCGGCGTCGGCCGCCCCGGCCGATTGCCGGCCGACCAGGGCCGACGCCGGATGGCCGAGCAGGGTTTCGGCAAACGGATTGACGTGGGTGAAACGCCCGTCGGCGTCCAGCGCGACGATGGCGATGCGCGCCGCCGACAGCAGCGAGCGCTGGAACAGGTCGCGCTGCTGCAGGGCGCGGCGGGTACGCTCGTTGGTGTCGAGCATCGCCCGCAGTTCGCTCTCGTGACGCTGGATGTCGCCGCGCATCTCGATGAAGGCGTCCAGCACCTCGCCCAGTTCGCCGCGCGGCCGGTGGACGGGCGCTTCGTCGAAGCGACGGCGGCGGGTGTCCTTGGTCAGCCGCAGCAGCGATTCGACGCCGCGATAGAGGTTGCGCAGGATGCCGCGGCCGACCAGCAGCGCCGCCAGCAGGGCCAGCGCGCTGATGCCGATGCGCAACAGGCCGCTCCAGCGCGCCTGGCGGACGTCGGCCACCACCAGGGCGTCGGCGCGCAGCAGTTCGAGGTCGACCAGTTGCCGCAATTGCCCGGTCAGCGGTCCCATCGCCGGGTACAGCTCGGCATCGGCGAAACGTGCCAGCGCCGGCATGTCGCGGCTGGCGAGGATCTCGCGCAGGCGGTCGACCGCGCGGTCCATGCGCACCCGCGCCTGGGCCGCCTCGCCGAACGCCCGCTGCTGCGCCAGCGAGCGCTCCACCGCAACCAGATAACGCCAGCTCTGTTCGATCTCGACCACGGCCGACTCCACCCCGGCCTGCGCCTGCGGCCAGTCGATCCGTCCGGCGCGCAGCCGGGCCACGGCATCGACGATGTCGACGGCATAGGCGTTGGAAACCAGGGTGACGCGGCGCACGCCTTCCAGCGAGTGTTCGCGCAGTTCGGTCAGCGCGGCGCGCGTGCGGCGCTGGCTCCATGCGTCCAGCAGCAACAGGACGACCAGCACCGCCACCAGCACACCGAACAGGGCGCGCAACTGGAAGCGGATGCTGAAGCGGCCACGCCGCGGGGCCGGCGGCCAGTCGCCGGCGGGCAGGGTGTCGGCTTCGGCGGCTTCGGCGGCTTCCGCCGGCCTGCGCTGCGTCGTCGTCATGGTGGCGGCGCGCCGCTGCGGCCGGTCGTTGGCGACCGCAGCGCCGGCCTCATCGACGTCAGCCCTGCGGACGTCGCCAGTGCGCCACCACTTCGGGCAACTGCTGGCCGGGGGCGGGACGGCCGATCAGGTAACCCTGGGCGAAGGCACAGCCGAGGTCGGCCAGCATCTGCCATTCCTCCACCGTTTCCACGCCCTCGCCGACCATGTCGAGGTTGAGCTTGCGGGCCAGTTCCAGGCTGGCCTCGACCACCGCCCGCCGGCGCGGCTGGCGCGGCGCGCCGCTGACGAAGCTGCGGTCGATCTTGAGTTCGGTGAACGGAATCTGCGAGAGCTGCGACAGAGAGGAATAGCCGGTGCCGAAATCGTCGATGGACAGGCCGAAGCCCTTCAGCCGCAGCCGCGCCAGCACCTTGAGCGCCTGCGCCGCCTCGCCCATCACCGAGCTTTCGGTGATTTCCAGCACCACCTCGCGCGGCTCCACGCCATGCGCGCGGACGATGCGCAGGTAGGTTTCCACCACCTCGGCGCTGGTCAGGCACAGTGGCGAGACGTTGACCGCCACGCGCAGATGCAGGCCGGCCGCGGCCCAGCGCGTCTTCCAGGCGCAGGCACCGTCGAGGATGCACTCGGTGAGGCGGTCGATCAGGCCCTCGCGCTCCAGCGCCGGGATGAACTGCGCCGGCCGCGCCACGGCACCGCCGGGCAGCACCCAGCGCGCCAGCGCCTCCACCGCCACCGCATGACCATTGCTGAGCGTCACCTGCGGCTGAAACCAGGGCACGATAGCCCCGGCATCGAGCGCGGCGAGCAGCGACTGGCGACTGCAATCGACGCCTTCGCAAGGGTCCAGTTCGTCCTCGTGGGTGGAATAGGAATTGAGCACTTCGCCGAGCTTGGCCGAGGTCAGCGGTTTTTCGATGTTGGCCAGCACCCGCATGCCGTAGGCGCGGGTCATGCTCTGCACGGCACCGAGCAGGGACGGTTCGAGCGCGCTGGCCACCACCACCGCATGGGCCAGGCCCTCCTGGGCCAGATGGCCGATCAGTTCGACGCCATCCATGCCCGGCAGGTCGAGATCGACCAGCACGATGTCCGGCGGCTGGTCGCAGGCGCGCAACCGGTCCAGCGCCGATTGTCCGTCCATGGCTTCGAACACGGTACCCACGCCCAGTTCGGCCAGAAGGCGCGTCGCCATCCGCCGCTGGAATCCGTGGTCTTCGACCACCATCACGCTTAGGTCCTTGAGCGCCATGGGTCCCCGCCCTGATCGATGGGCCAGCGTACCGCAGCCGCCGGGCGACGACAAAGCGCCGCCGACGCAAGGCGGGATTGGCGGTTTCGGCGGCGGCCAAGGCGCGCCGGCCGGCCGCCGGAGAGAGGCGGATCGACGCCCCTGATAGAATCGCGCGCCCCGTCTCGCCGCCAAAGCCCGCCATGTCCGTACCTGCCGCCGCCTTCGATGCCAGCGTCACGCTGGAGGACAAGTACACCCGCACCCATGGACGCATCTATCTGTCCGGCGTGCAGGCGCTGGTGCGCCTGCCGATCATGCAGCAGATGCGCGACCGCGCCGCCGGCCTCGATACCGGCGGTTTCATTTCCGGCTATCGCGGCAGCCCGCTGGGCGGTTTCGACCTGGAACTGTGGAAGGCGAAGAAGCACCTCGCCGCCAGCAACGTGCACTTCACGCCGGGTCTCAACGAAGACCTCGGCGCGACGATGGTCTGGGGCACGCAGCAGACCAACCTGTTCCCCGGTGCCAAGGTCGATGGCGTGTTCGCCATGTGGTACGGCAAGGGCCCGGGCGTCGACCGCTGCGGCGACGTGTTCAAGCACGGCAACGCGGCGGGAACCTCCCGGCATGGCGGCGTGCTGGCGCTGGCGGCGGACGACCACGCCTGCCGCAGTTCGACCCTGCCGCACGGCTCGGAACTGGAATTCGTCAGCGCGATGATGCCGGTGCTCAATCCGGCCGGGGTGCAGGACATCCTCGACATGGGCCTGCTCGGCTGGGCGATGAGCCGCTTCACCGGGCGCTGGGTCGGCTTCAAGACCATCGCCGAGACGGTGGAGTCGTCGGCCTCGGTGATCGTCGATCCGCACCAGCTCGACATCGTCATCCCGAAGGATTTCGAGATGCCGCCGGGCGGCCTCAACATCCGCTGGCCGGATCCGCCGCTGGACCAGGAAATGCGCCTGCACCGCTACGCCGTCGAGGCGGCCTGCGCCTTCGCCCGCGCCAACCACATCGACAAGACGGTGGTCGACTCGCCGCGCGCGCGCCTCGGCATCCTGACCACCGGCAAGTCCTACCTCGACGTGCTGCAGGCGCTGGAGTACCTCGGCCTTGATCGCCGCACCTGCGAGGACATCGGCATCCGCGTGCACAAGCTGGGCATGACCTGGCCGCTGGAGCCGGTCGGCCTCAAGCAGTTCGCGCGCGGGCTGGAAGACATCATCGTGGTCGAGGAAAAACGCTCCTTCATCGAGTCGCAGATGAAGGAACACATGTTCAACTGGAGCGAGCGGCCGAGCATCGTCGGCAAGCACGACGAGGCCGGCAACTGGATCCTGCCCAGCACCAACGAGCTGACCCCGGCCACCATCGCCCAGGTCATCGCCACCCGCCTGGCACGCTTCCACAGCAGCGAGGCGATCGAGAACCGCCTCAAGTGGATGGTCGCCAAGGAAGCCGAACTGGCGGTGCCGCGCGCCAACTTCCCGCGCGTGCCGCACTACTGCTCGGGCTGCCCGCACAACACCTCGACCGTGGTGCCGGAGGGCTCGCGTGCGCTCGGCGGCATCGGCTGCCACTACATGGTCACCTGGATGGACCGGCGCACCGACACCTTCACCCACATGGGCGGCGAAGGCGTCACCTGGGCCGGGCAGGCACCGTTCACCGACACCCCGCACGTGTTCCAGAACCTCGGCGACGGCACCTATTTCCACTCCGGCTCGCTGGCGATCCGCCAGTCCATCGCCGCCAAGGTCAACATCACCTACAAGATTCTCTACAACGATGCCGTGGCGATGACCGGCGGGCAGCCGGTGGACGGCTCGCTGACGCCGCCGGACATCGCCTGGCAGATGCATGCCGAGGGCGTGCACACCATCGTCCTGGTCAGCGACGACCTCGGCAAATGGGCCGACCGCTCGCGCTTCCCGCAGGGCACCGAGTTCCATCCGCGCGAGGAACTCGACGCCGTGCAGCGCCGCCTGCGCGAGGTGAAGGGCGTCTCCATCCTGATCTACGAACAGACCTGCGCCACCGAAAAACGCCGCCGCCGCAAGCGCGGCAAGATGGTCGATCCGCAGAAGCGGGTGATGATCAACTCGCTGGTCTGCGAGGGCTGCGGCGATTGCGGCAAGCAGAGCTTCTGCGTCTCCGTACTGCCGAAGGAAACCGAATTCGGCCGCAAACGCGACATCGACCAGAGCGGCTGCAACAAGGATTTCTCCTGCGTGCGCGGCTTCTGTCCCAGCTTTGTCACCGTGCACGGCGGCCAGTTGCGCAAGCGCAAGGGCGTCAATGTCGAAGAGCGCCTGGCCAGCCTGCCGATGCCGACCCTGCCGGCGCTGGACCGGCCCTGGAACATCCTCATCACCGGCGTCGGCGGCACCGGCGTGGTCACCATCGGTGCCCTGCTCGGCATGGCCGGCCATCTGGAACACAAGGGTGCCACCGTGCTCGATCAGACCGGCCTGGCGCAGAAGGGCGGCGCGGTCACCACGCACGTGCGCATCGCGGCGAAGCCCGCCGACATCCACGCCGTGCGCATCGCCGCCGGCGAAGCCGACCTGGTGCTGGGCTGCGACATGGTGGTGGTCAACGACTACTGGGCGCTGTCCAAGATCCACGCCGAGCGCTCGCAGGTGGTGCTGAACACCTACCAGGCGATGCCCGGCCCGTTCACCATGAAGCCGGACATGCAGTTCCCTACGCAGGGCATCCTCGCCGCCGTGCGCACCGCGCTCGACGGTCGCGAGCCGATGCAGGTCGATGCCACCGACCTCGCCACCGCCCTGCTCGGCGACGCCATCGCCGCCAACCTGTTCATGCTCGGCTACGCCTGGCAGAAGGGCCTGGTGCCGATCGGCCTGGAAGCGCTCGACCGCGCCATCGAACTGAACGGTGCCGCGGTGGCGATGAACCAGCGCGCCTTCGCCTGGGGCCGCCTCGCCGCCATCGACGCCCAGGCGGTGATCGACGCCGCGCGCGGCGACAAGGCAGCGACCGAGGTGATCGCCCTGCCGCTGGACGACCTGCGCCTGTCGAAGACGCTGGACGAGCGCATCGAGCGCCGCGTCGCCTTCCTCACCGACTACCAGAACGCCGCCTATGCGCAGCAATACCGCAGCCTCGTCGACAAGGTGCGCGCCGCCGAACAGGCCAGCGCGCCCGGCTCCGCCGCGCTGAGCGAGAACGTCGCCCGCTACCTGTTCAAGCTGATGGCCTACAAGGACGAGTACGAAGTCGCCCGCCTGCACACCAGCCCGGCCTTCCGCCGCCAGATCGAAGCGACCTTCGAAGGCGACTACCGCCTGCACTTCCACCTCGCCCCGCCGCTGCTGGCGAAGAAGAACGACAAGGGCGAACTGGTCAAGCGCGAATACGGCCCGTGGATGCTGCGCGCCTTCGGCCTCCTGGCCAAGCTGCGCGGCCTGCGCGGCGGCTTCTTCGATGTCTTCGGCCGCACCGAAGAGCGGCGCATGGAACGGCAACTGATCGTCGACTACCGGCAGACCATCGAACGCCTGCTGGCAGGGCTGGACGGCGACAACGTCGCCCTCGCCGCCGAGATCGCCGCCATCCCCGAGCAGATTCGCGGCTACGGCCACGTCAAGGAAGCGCACCTGGCCAAGGCCAAGGCGCGCGAGGCGGAACTGTGGGCGCAATGGGCGCAGCCGCTGGATCAGGCACAGGCAGCCTGACCGCCGGTCCGGCTGTCCGTGAAACAGGGCCGGACCTGCGCCGGTCCGCCTGTTCGCGCCCTGCTCGCGGCGGCGTGCGGACACCTCGGCAACGGTGCCCGGCAGCGCCCCAGGGCAGGCATCCGTCTGGCCGTGCATGCCAGCACCGCGCCCATGTCAGCCGCGCCGTACCAGGCCGCAGTAGATGCCCTCAATGGCGAAGTCCTGCGCTTGCTCTACCGTGATCGGTGCGTAGGCGGGATTGCGCGGCAACAGCCGCAACCGGTCGCCCTCCAGCGACAGGCGCTTGATCGTCACCTCGCCATCGAGCCGGGCCACCACCACCTGGCCATCGCGCGCCTCGGCGCTGCGGTGCACGCCGACCAGATCGCCATCGAGGATGCCGTCCCCGCTCATCGAATCGCCCTGCACGCGCAGCAGGTAATCCGGCCGCGGCGAGAACAGCCCTGCGTCCAGCGATAGCGTGTCGACTAGCTCCTCATCCGCTCCGATTGGTGCGCCCGCCGCGACCCGGCCGAGGATCGGCACCGGCAACACACGGGACTTTCCTGCCGCACGCACCGGCCGAATGCCGCGCGCCTGTCCGGGCGTCAGTTCGATCAAACCCGCCTCGGCCAGCGCCAGCACCTGCTTGCGCGCCGACCCGCGCGAGGCCAGCCCGCAGGCCGCGGCGATCTCGGCCAGCGACGG
>Ga0265293_10008673_pt1 | contig 14965 bp, 12 predicted proteins | sample Munlanlewell138R_FD_192505 | JGI IMG/M metagenome (GOLD analysis project Ga0265293, IMG submission 192505) | Leachate microbial communities from a municipal landfill in Southern Ontario, Canada - Leachate well 138R | ecosystem: Engineered > Solid waste > Landfill > Unclassified | place: Canada...
TGCCCCTTGCCCCTTGCCCCTTGCCCCTTGCCTCTTGCCTCTTGCCTCTTGCCTCTTGCCTCTTGCCTCTTGCCTCTTGCCGGTTGCCAGCAGGCGTCTTCAGGCCCCCGAACGTCGCGGCGCCGGACGCTGGCCCGGGCGGCCCTGGTGGGTGCGGTTGCGCGGTTCGCCGCCGGGCCGCTGGACGTTGCCGCCCTGCGGCTTGCGGTGGCCACCGTGCCGGGCCGGCGCCTTGCCTTCGCCCTGATGACCGCCGTTGCCATCGACCTGGGCACGCGGGCCCTGCCCCGCACCGTTGCCGGAACAGGCTCGGTTTTGCTGTCGCGGCTGATTGTGCTGCCGCCCCTGATTGTGCTGCCGCGGCTGGCGCTGCTTGAACACCGGCTCGGGCCTGATACTCGGGTCGGGTGCATAACCCGCGATCACCACCTGGGGGATCTCGCGCCGGGTGAGACGCTCGATGTCGCGCAGGAAATCACGCTCGTCGACACACACCAGCGAGATCGCCTCGCCCTCCTGACCGGCACGGCCGGTGCGGCCGATGCGGTGCACGTAGTCCTCCGGCACGTTCGGCAGTTCGAAGTTCACCACCTGCGGCAGCTGATCGATGTCCAGGCCGCGCGCAGCGATATCCGTCGCCACCAGGGCGCGGACGGCGCCTCGCTTGAAGTCGGCCAGCGCCCGGGTGCGCGCACCCTGGCTCTTGTTGCCGTGGATGGCCGCCGCGGTGACGCCGTCGCGGGTGAGCTGCTCGGCCAGCTTGTTGGCACCATGCTTGGTGCGGGTGAACACCAGCACCTGGCGCCAGTCGTTCGAGCCGATCAGGAACGACAGCAGCTCGCGCTTGCGCGCCCGGTCGACGGGATGCACCACCTGCGAAACGGTCTCCACCGCGGCGTTGCGGCGCGCGACGTCGATATACGCCGGGTCGTGCAGCAGACCGCTGGCGAGCTGCCGGATCTCCTCGGAGAAGGTCGCGGAGAACAGCAGGTTCTGCCGGCCGTTCGGGCCGCTGGACGGCAACAGCGCGAGGATCCTGCGGATGTCGCGGATGAAGCCCATATCGAGCATGCGATCGGCCTCATCCAGCACCAGGATCTCCAGCCTGGAGAGATCCAGCGTCTTCTGACCGATGTGATCGAGCAGACGGCCCGGCGTGGCGATGACGATGTCGACACCACGGCGCAGTTGTGCGATCTGTGGGTTGATACTGACACCACCGAAGATCACCGCGGATCTGAGCGGCAGATGGCGGCCGTAGGTGTCGACGCTCTCGGCGACCTGCGCGGCGAGTTCGCGCGTCGGCGTGAGGATGAGCGCGCGCACCGGGCGGGTACCACCGGCCGGCGCCCGCGCACTCAGGCGCTGCAACAGCGGCAGGGTGAAGCCGGCGGTCTTGCCGGTACCGGTCTGGGCGCCGGCGAGCACGTCGCGGCCCTCCAGAATGACCGGGATGGCCTGGCGCTGCACGGGTGTGGGTTCGCTATAGCCCTCTTCGGACACGACACGGACGAGTTCGGCCGACAGGCCGAGACTGGAAAAAGACATGGATGATGCTCCTGGAACGAGCCTGCCCAGGGAGTTGCCCTGAGTCGGTCTAGGCGGAATTCACTGCAGTGGGTATCGAGGTGTACCGGGAAGCGGCGACCGCGAGGGGATCAGACGCAGACCGAAGTGCGTCGGGATGCGCGGCATGGTAACAGAGAAATCGGGTCGTGGCCATGCCTGTCGCCGGCATGACTCTCCCTCACTCCCGCACCCCGCCGAAGCGCAGCCGTACCACATAACGCATCAGTTGCACCACCAGCCACAGAAACAGCAGCGGTAACAGGATGGTCTGCAGCACGAACACCACGATGAGGTTGACGGTGTGTTCGCTGATCTCGGCCGCGCTCCGCTTGAAGGTCTCCAGGCGCTTGTCCACGTTCATGGCCGCGGCGGCCGATGCGTAGCCACGGCGCATGCTGTCGAGCAGCGAGGAGTCGTCTGCCGCCAGTGGTGGCCGCGTCTCGGCGCTGAGTTCACCGAGGGTCGCGGTCGTCTGTTCCAGGTGGCGATTGGAGGCGTCGTACTGCGGCTCCAGGAACTGCGCGTAGAGGACTTCGCTGGCGATGGCGATGAGCGGTACGGCGAAGCGCAGGATCACCATCACCAGCGCCACGCGGTAGAGTCTGCGCCGCGCAGGTGAGGCCGCACCCGGCCACCACAGCGCCCCTGTCGCGGCGACGAGCAGCACACCGACCAGCAACGTGAAGGCCGGCCAGGCGGTGGCGTCCAGCAGCACCCGCTGAATACCCAGCGAGGTCGCGCTCGCCAGCATCACCCAGGAGAACTGTTCGATGAGATCGTTGACGGGATCGAGGATCTGTCCCGGTGCGAACACCACACCGATGCCGGCCGGCTCAAAGGCCACCTCGGTACCCTGCGCGACCGAGATCACGCCGTTCAGTCCGCGCGCGATACCGAAGGTGATGAGTGCGCGCTTGAAGCCCGCCTCGGTGTAGTCGCGCCCGGCGGTATCGACTGTCCCCAACGCGGCCAGCACCGCCAACGCGAGGGCGAGCAGCGTGAGTCCGGCCTTGAGGGCTTTGCGCGGCATGGCACCAGCCTAGCACAGCCGCGGGAAAGCCCTACATCGGCTGGCGCACGGTGAATGCCCCGCGGATATCGCCGGCGTTGTAGCCGACTGCCTGGTCGTCGGGGTACAGCGCCTTCAGCTTGGCCGACACCTCCGGCGCGATCTTGGTGCCATGGCAGGCCAGGCAGGGTGCGTTTGCCGGAATGCCGATGGCCTTCATATAGCGGAATTCCTGCGCGCCGTTATTCTCGACAACCTCGAAGTGTTCCATCTTGGCGACGTCCTCACCGGCGGCCCGACGCTCTTCGAAGGACTCCAGCACACCGCGCTCCCAGGCGTCGGCGGCGTTGCCGGGATTACGCGGCTTGAGGCTGGTGCGTGCGACCTCCCAGCCCTGGATGTCAGAGATCGACGCGGCGATGGCCGGGGCCTGCTCCTGGCACACGCTGATGGCATTGACCGGACCACCAGCCTTCATCGCCGCCTGCAGCTCGCCCTGCAGGCTCTGGGCGAAGTTCTGGATGGCGGCGCGGCTCGCCTGCGCCCGCGCCTGGATCGATGTTTCAGTATCGTTCGCCGACATGTCGTCGGCCTGCGCATTGACGGCCGCCAGGCAGGCGGCGAGTATCACAAGCTTGAATGGCTTCATACCGGGCCTCGTGTCATCTGAATTGGGAAACAGGACTCAAGTGTAGGCCAGGATACGCACCCGCGACATGGGTCCAGATCAATCCGGGTGGATTCGGACTCACCTACCGGCGCCACTGGTTCACACACGGTGCGCCGCTGGGCTACCCTGGTTTGGCATGGGACCCTGCGTGGGTCCAGCGTTCAGGACACGACTCATCCCTCCACACCCTCGAGGATACCCGTTTGAGCGCCATCACGCTGTTGTTCGATCCGGCCCAGGAATCCCTGGTGCAGGAGAAGATCCTGCCGCTGCTGGCGGAGCACGCCGTCACGCTGTTGCCCTTCGACGGCCGGACCTGGCCGGAGCCGGGCGACGAGGCCCTGGTGCTGACCTGTGTCAGCGACGACCAGCTCGCGCAGATGCTGTACGAGGCACAGGCCCGCGGCTGGCGACTCGGTCTGCTGCCACACCCCGACATGCGCCACGCACGCCTCGGCTACGGCATCGCGGCCCGCCTGGAGGATGCGGTCGAGGACGTACTGACGGCGGAGGCCGCGGTCGAGGTGGACGTGCTGCTGTGCAACGATCAGCCGGTGTTCAACTCGGTGGTGATCGGCGACCCCTGCACGCTGACGCCCGGCAGCCTCGCCGCGGCCGGCCTGTGGGCGCGGCTGAGGCGATTCGTGGGCCTGTTGCGCGGGCTGGGCACGGCCACGCTGCAGCCCTTCAAGCTCAGCACCCGCAAGGAGAAGACCCTGGATACCGCCGCCCTGGGCATCGTCGCGCTCGAGCACGGGCGCAGTTCCATCCTGGCCCGGCCCATCCTCGGCGATTCCGCCATCAACGACGGCATGCTGCACGCACTGGTGCTGGCGCCACGCAGCGTGCTGGGGATGATCGGCTTCCTGCTGCGCTCACTGTTTCTGCGCCGGCTCGGCGGCGGGCGGCTACCGGCCTTCGTCGGCCACATCAAGAGCGAGGCGCTGACCATCGACAGCCCCAAACCCATCACCTACACCCTGGACGGGATCTCCGCCTGCACACAGAGCCTGGAACTGCGTGTCGCCCCGCGCGCCATCACCCTGATCCCCGGCCGCAATCTGAGCGTCGATCCGAGCCCGCCGGAGGGCAAGGAGGGTTTCCGCGTGCAGGATCTGCCCACGGGCGAGGCGGTGAAGGCGCTGGTGAGCCGACCGTTGCCGTGGATCCATCACGCCGCCACCGAGGAGTTCAAGGAACTCTTCCTGATGCTGCGCGAGAACGCCCGTGCCTCCGACTCCTATCTGACCCTGACGGTGCTCTCGACACTGCTCGCCACCATCGGCCTGTTCGCGAACTCCACCCCCGTCATCATCGGCGCCATGATACTCGCGCCGATGATGGCACCGATCATCTCCCTGTCCATGGGTGTGCTGCGTCAGCAGGACGATCTGCTGATCGAGAGCGGCCGCTCGCTGACCCTCGGCATCCTGGTCTCGCTCGCCTGTGCGACCCTGCTCACCTGGATCACGCCGCTGCACACCATCAACAGCGAGATCGCCGCGCGCATGAGCCCGACACTGCTCGATCTGGGCGTGGCGGTAGTGTCCGGTGCCGCCGGCGCCTATGCGCATGCACGTACGGAGATCGCCCGCAGCCTCGCCGGCGTGGCCATCGCCGTGGCCCTGGTGCCGCCGCTGGCGGTCGCGGGTGTCGGCATCGGCTGGGGCGAATGGCCGGTGTTCTGGGGCGCGTTTCTGCTGTTCCTGACCAACCTGGTCGGCATCGTACTGGCCGCGGTCCTCACCTTCCTGCTGCTCGGTTACAGCCCCTTCAAGCGCGCCAGGCGCGGCCTGCTGCTGTCGCTGCTGCTGGCTGGCGCGGTGAGCGTGCCGCTGGCATTGAGCTTTATGCGCATGGTGGACGAGCACCGCATCGCCCGCGCCCTGGAAGGCTGGGAGACGGCCGGCGTGGAGGTACGCGACGTGAAGATCCATGCGACGGCGCCCCTGTATCTGTCCGTGCGTCTGCTCGCCGACGGCCCCATCGACACCCCTCGGGTCGAGCGCGTCAAGCAGGACATCGAACAGCGGCTCGGCCGCGACATCGTGCTGGAGGCGAGCACCGCGGTGGTGCGCTGAAGGCGTCGCCCCTCAGTGGATGCCGGCGGCCTGCTGCTTGGCGCGCACCCAGGCGATGATGTGCGCCGTATCCTCGCCCGTCAGCCCCGGCACCGGCGCCATATTGCCGAAATTCCAGTGGTGCGCCTGCACACCGCGCGCGACGGCGATATAGAAGGCCAGGTCAGCATGATGCGAAGGCTCATAGATACGGTGGATCAGCGGCGGCCCCTGGTCGGTGCCTAGCGCCTCTGTGCCGTGACACTTGGCGCAGTTGGCGGTGAACAATTGGCGACCGCGGATGGGATCGCCGCGGAAGCCCGGCGGTGGGAGCTGGAAATCGGCCGGTTGCGCGGCGGCGGGCGCGGCGGCCATCGGCGCCGGCTCCGCGGTCTGCGACGCCTGGTCGCAACCGCTGAGCAGTACTGCGGTAAGCACCGCATACAGTGACAGCCTGCGAGTGTGCATGGACCCATCTCCTGAAAGGAATGCAACGGCGATTCTACACGCCCGCCATCCGTTACCATACCGCCCCGTCAGATGGCCACGGAATCGACGAACTACCACTACCGCCCCATAGCTTTTACCCTGAAAAAACCCATTTGCCACGGAAGCACACGGAAACACACGGACAAGATCATAGGTTTCACACAACAGCCCACGTCACCCGCCAGGTGCTGAGGCAGTATTTCGCGACACGGTTTCAATTCGGGAATCTCTGATTAATTCGTCAGACCGTCATTGCGAGCGAAGCGTGACAATCTCCTTCGACGGCAGATCAATAGTTTGGAGATTATTCGCTGCGCTCACCCCTGCGGGGCCGCCCTACGGGCGTTCTGCGCTCGCAAGCTCGCTGGTGCCACGTCGCTGTGCCCATAGAAGCCCTGCGGGCTTCATTATGGGTACCTCACCCTTCGGGTCTAGGCATTCTCGCAATGACGGGTTAATCAGAGGTTCCTTCGGTGTTCTTCCGTGTGCTTCCGTGGCAAATAGACTTTTTTGGAACTATGGAACAGCAGTGATCATTCGTGGAGTTCGTACAAAAGATCTCTCCGACCGCCACGGTTACCGGATCACGGTAATTCGAGCACGAAGGCCACGCGGCGATTGCGGGCACGGCCCGCGGCGCTGTCGTTGGCGGCGCGCGGGCGGGTGTCGGCATAGCCGATGGCGCGCAGACGCTCGGGGGCGATGCCGCGTGCGATGAGCCGACGCGTGACCTCGGTGGCACGCGCACTGGCGAGTTCCCAGTTGGACGGATAGCGGGCAGTATGGATGGGTACCGCGTCGGTGTGTCCTTCCACGGACAGCGTGAAGGTCTGTGCGTGCAGGAGGGTCGCGAGCTCATCGAGCAGCGCCAGCCCCTCGCCAGTCAGATCGGCGCTCGCCGGCGCGAACAGGATGCGGTCGCTGACATCGAGGCGTAGCGCGCCGGGCTGCACCTGGATCTCGGCACGCCCCCCGAAGCCGCCGGCCGTGAGGGCGGCGTGCAGCTCCTGGATGACCGCGGTGGGTGTTGCCGGCGGCGCCGTGTCCACACTGGCGACGGCCGCAGGCATCGCCACATAGGCCGATATCTCGCCGGTGGCGCGCGCCGCCATGTCGAAGTGCGACAGCCACACGGAGCGTATCACCGGTAAGCCGGGGGCGACGTGCATCAGCAGGGAATCCACGGCCGCGCCCACCCACTCGGAGGTGAGACCCGGTTCACCCTGAGACCCGGTGTGGGGATTGCGGCCAACGGCTGCCGCTGTACCGTCGTCGGTGGGTGTCGTCCCATCCAGTGCGGCTTGGCCGTGAACACCCCGGGCGGTGTCTGTCCGCCCCTTCGCGATGTGCATCTCTGCTTCAGGCGCGGCCTCCGCGGGCACATCGCCCGGTTCGAGAGACACCGTGGCCGCGGTGAGTTTTTCCGGCTGCCCTGCGGCTGGGCCTGCCACCGGCCCCGGTGACCGCTCGACCCGCGCAGGCACCGGCCGCGGTGCATCATCGGTACGATCCGCCTGGTTGTGCTGATAGGCCAGCAGCAGCACGAACAGCGTCAGCAACAGGATGAGCACATCGACGAAGCTGATCAGCCAGGCCTCCGGCTCCGTGGACGGCACCACATCCGCCTCCCACGGCAGCGGCGCCGCGGGCGCGAGCCCTTGCGCGGCGGCGTGCCGATACGCACCCATATCCAGGGACACGCCGACCTCAGGCCTTCACCAGCGTCAACGGCGCCGCTACTGCAGGCTCGGTCTGCTGCAGCTCGAAGGCCTCCAGTGTCTCGCGGATGAGCGTGGGATGACGGCGCTGCTGGGTCAGCAGCATGCCCTCCATGAGCATGCTCAGATTGAGCTGGCGCTGCTGGGTACGGCGCTCCATCTTGATCGCCAAGGGCTTGAAGAACAGATTGGCCGCGACGATGCCATACACCGTGGTGATCATCGCGAAGGCCATACTGCCACCGATCTGCTCCAGGCCGCTGCTGCCCAGACCCGAGAGCATATGCACCAGCCCGAACAACGTACCGAGCATGCCGAAGGCCGGCGCGAACACCGCCATGGTGCGCAGGATGTGGGCCTGGCCCTGCTCGCGCGCGCGCTGCCCGGCCATGCGCCACTGCAGCGCCTTGGCCAGATCGTCGGCCTGGCAGCCATCGATCACCATGCGCAGACCGGCATGCAGAAAGGGATCCGTGATCTGTGCGAGCTGCCGTTCGGCGGCGTGCAGATTACGGTGGCGCAGCCAGTCGGCGCAGCGCAGCAACTGCTGCACCTCGAGCGCACGCGACTCGCGGGTGTCGTGCAACAGCCCCGGCAGGGCGCGCAGCACGTCGCGGACCTCCGCCAATGGCCGGCTGATGCAGGTCGCCGCCAGGGTGCCGCCGATGACGACCAGCAGCCCCGGGATATTCAGGAAGGCACCGATGTGATCCGGCGACATGACCATCATGCCGAGCAGGAGGACGAACCCCCCGACCAGTCCGAGAACCGTGGATTGCCGCCAGCCCGCCATGTGCACCCCCTGCCCGATCATCCACCACCGTGTCGGCGGTGCTTCGGGGAGGGTCAAGGCAAGATCGGGGCCAGCCGGTCAACGGCGCAGAAACCCACGGGAAAACCGGCCTCGGTGCGGCACAGCGCACGCCCATTGCCGGGCCCGGCGGCAACGGCTTGCCGCTACTCCACTCTTCGCCGTCGGATGGCTACGGAAGGTGGCGGGGGCATGGCGGGTTTTGCATTCCGTGTGCTTCCGTGTGTTTCCGTGGCCAACATGGTTTTCCCCCGACAAAGAATCTTTCGCGGGTTGCGTGAATTTTGTGGCTCTACACCGGCGTGCGGGTCACGACCGCGCGAGAATCATGAAATCGTAGGGCTCGAGCTCCAGCGCGCGGGCCGCGACGATGGTGCGGCCGGCGACCAGATCGACGACGCTCTTGCGCAGGCCGAGCAGGCGCAGACGCGTGCCCTCGATGGTCTGCGGCACCTCGCTGAAACTGGCCAGCACCAGCACGCTGTGGTCACCGTTGGTGCGGAAATAGCCGAAGACATGGTCGTTGCCGGTGTCGACGATCTCGGTCTCGCCACGGTCGAAGGCGGGATTCTGCTGACGGATCTGGACCAGACGCAGCAGGTCCTGATAGATACGTCCCGGCACCGACTCGGGGTCGCGGCGCTGCTCGGCACGTTCCCAGTCGAAGGCGGCACGGTGCACCCAGCGCGTATCGCCGATCTTGGCGGCATCCTGCTCGTAGCCGTAGTCGTTCAGCATGCCGATCTCGTCGCCCAGATAGAGCAGCGGGATCCCACCGATGCTCAGAATGACGCCGTGGATGAGCAGGATGCGGCGGATGGCCAGATCGACCTCGACCGCGTCGTCCTGCTCCAGGGCCAGCTCCAGGCCCGTCAGCGAGGCACAGGTACCGGAGATGCGCGCCGTACCGGTCGTCGTATTCTCCTGAAACGGCAGGCCGCGGGCGAAACTGCCGGGAAAGCGCCCGGTATAGAACTCGGTGAGAAAGCGCCGGTGCGCGCCCGCTTCCATACCCAGGTCGCCGACGTCGTCGTCGGAGAAGGCAAAACCGATGTCATCATGGCAGCGCACGTAGTTCACCCAGGCGCAGCCGTCCGGAATGGCGAAGCGCCGCTGCAGCGCATGCTTGAGGACGCGCACCTTGCGCGTGGCCAGCGAGTTCCACAGCAAGGCCATGAGCTGTGGATTGTAGGACAGCTGGCACTCTTCCTCGGCGATGTACTTGCTGACCTCGTCGGGGTGCACGATGGCCTCGGATTTGAATACCATCGCCGGCGCGGCGATGCGCACCAGGGCGTTGAAGGCCTGGATGATGATGTGTGCCTCGGGCAGGTTCTGGCAGCTGGTGCCCAGTCGCTTCCACACGAAGGCCACCGCGTCCAGGCGCAGGATCTCCACCCCCTGGTTGGCGAGGAACAGCATCTCCTCCAGCATGCGGTTGAACACCACCGGATTCTCATAGTTGAGATCCCACTGGTAGTTGTGGAAGCTGGTCCACACCCACTTGCGGATGCGGTTGCGGTAGGTGAACGAGCCGGGATGCTCATCCGGGAACACGGGGATGAGGTGTTTTTCATAGGCATCCGGCAGCGTGCGGTCGGGGAACAGCCGGTAGTACGACTGATACTCCGCATCGCCGGTCAGCGCGCGCCGGGCCCACTCGTGCTCGTCCGAGGTGTGGTTGAAGACGAAGTCCAGGCACAGCGACATACCCTGGTGGCGCAGCTCCGAGGCGAGCTGCGCAAGATCCTCCAAGGTACCGATCTGCGGATTCAGTTCGCGGTAGCTCGATACCGCATAGCCGCCGTCGTTATCACCGGCCGGCGTCTGATACACCGGCATGAGATGCAGATAGTTCACCCCCAGCTCGCGCAGATACGGGATCCGCTCGCACAACCCGGCGAGATCACCGGCGAACAGATCCACGTAGCACATCGCGCCCAGTACGCGGCTGGACTGATACCAGTACGGATCGACCTCGCGCAACGCATCCAGCGCCTTCAGCTCGGCGGAACGTGCATGCCACAGCTCGGTGGCTGAGGCGAGGATCGCTTCCAGATGGTAGAAAAAATCGTAATGCTGCCCGTAGAGCCGATGCAGGCTGGCAAACAGGCGGGGGAAATGGGTCTGCAACCGCAGCACATATCCCTGCCAGTCGTCGGCGTCGACCTGTGTGGCAAAGCGCGCCTCCAGGCGTGGCAGCAGCCGCCTGAGCGAGGCGGCGGCTTGTGCCTCGTGCCAGCCGGGTTCAATCATGTGGGGTCCGCGAGTGGTTGACGGTCATGCCGCGCAGTGTAGGGGATCATGGCCGTGATGCCCATGTTCTGCAGGTCCGGCGTGGCAACGGGGCATGGAAATTCCCCACCGACCACGTACAAGTCCCGGGGCGTTTGTTACACTCGCGTGCATGTCGAGTGTCGTCCGGCCAGCATGAATCACCGCGAGTGCTACCGCATCCTGGGGGCCGAGCCCGGCTGTACCTGGGAGCAACTGCGCACGGCCTATCGGCGCCAGGTACAGATCTGGCACCCTGACCGTTACCAGCAACGACCGGAGCAGGCGGCCGGGTCGGCGCAGCGGATGTTGAAGGTCAATGCGGCCTTCGAACAGCTGGCCAGCTATTTCGAACGCCATGGCGAACTCCCGCTCAAACCGTCGCGGGCACGCAGCGCACGCGGGCCGCGGCCGCCGGACGACGATTATACCTGGCGGCGCGCCCGGCCCACGGCCCACGGCCGCAGCATCGGCATCTGGCTGGTGCTGCTGGGCGTTGCCGCCCTCGTCTATTATGCCTCACGGCCGTCCGAAGCGCCGCTGGATACGGCGAAACCGCCGTTAGCCACGCACGTGCCGGCCAACGGCGGCACCGTCTTGCACCCACCCAAACACTATGGACCGCCCTTCGGCTTCGGTGACAAGCCCGGCGATGTATTCGCCGCCCAGGGCGTGCCCACCGGCACCGCCGGCGACATCTGGTACTACGGCAGGTCGGAGGTGCATTTCGAGCGTGGCGCCGTGGTGAAGTGGTTCAGCTCACCCGATTACCCGCTCAACACCCGCGCTACCAGCAGCTCGATCCTCGGCGACACGCACGTCGATAAACCTGGGAAGAAGTGAGGCGTGAGGCGTGAGGCGTTAGGCGTTAGGCGTTAGGCGTGAGGCGTTAGGCGTAAAAGACAAATCCTTTTTAGCCACGGAAGAACACGGAAAAACACGGAAAAATAATAATGTGAAAGCCCAGTGCCCAAGCCGAGCGATCACTGGGTGGTACAAGGTGATGGCTGCATAGGCCGGGGACAGACTAAAGGAAAAACCCCATTGCCACGGAAGCCATGGTAGTAGTCGCGGTCTGATCTGACAGGTACCAGCTCCAAGGAAGCGGTGGCTGTCATTTCAAGTCGGAACTACTTCATTTTTTAAGACTTCGGGGTGGTACCGCCTTCGTAGGAGCGCCATTCCTGGCGCGATGGCTTGAGTGCTTGCCGTACTCTTGAATCGCGGCAGGACTGCCGCTCCTACAGCGCCCCGATACACTCAGGCTTTGCTCCCGCTGCATGGGAATCATGGGTATTCCTGGTTTTCCAGGAATCGATTTTCCGTGTTTTTCCGTGTGCTTCCGTGGCTAAAAAGGATTTGTCTTTTACGCCTAACGCCTCACGCCTCACCAAGGAATAACCTGCCGATCGCGGAAAAACCCACCGCTGGGGCCGTCGTCCGGCAGCGTCGCCAGCCAGACGATGGTATCCGCGCCCTCCTCCACCGACCGCTCGGCCCCGGATCCGCCCAGGGCGGTGCGCACCCAGCCCGGGCAGACGGAGTTGATCTTCACCTGCGTCCCCTGCAGCTCGTCGGCGAAGATGCGCGTGAGTGCGTTGAGGGCCACCTTGGAGATGCGGTAGCCGGGATAGCCGCCGTTCATCTCGCTCAGTTGTCCCATGCCCGAGGACACGTTCACCACCCGGCCTCTACCCTGCATGAGCGGGATCAACTGCTGACACAACCGCAACGGACCGAAGGTGTTGGTCTCCAGCGTGCGTCGCAGGGTCTCGACCTCGGCCTGGAAGACGCCGCTCGCGCCCTGCGTCTCGGACTCCTTGCCGTCGATCAGGATCCCGGCATTGTTCACCAGCACGTCCAGGCGCCCGAACTCGTTGCGGACGTAGTCCGCCAGCGCGTGGATGGAGGCGGGATCGTCCACATCCAGGGGATGGTAGGTCACGTCCAGGCCGGTCTGGCGCAGGCTCTCGGCGGCAGCCCGCCCCAGCTGCGGATCGCGGCTGGTCAGGATCACCTGGTAGCCGCACGCGCCCAGCTGGCGGCAGGTCTCGAGCCCCAGTCCGCGGTTGGCGCCGGTCACTACGGCGAGAGGGGCTGTGTGGTTCATCGTGCATCACCTCGATGGCATTATGGCTCTACAGGTCCAGATTCTAGCAGCTCCATGACCGCGCACTGCGGGCATCCGGCAGGGGCAGCGAGGGGCAGACTGCCCCCACCGTTTCGAGTACTGCCATACCCCACCAGACCGATGACCACGGAAGCGTACGGAACAATACGGAATGTAGAACCCACCACACCCTCGCCTTCCGTGTCGTTCCGCGTGCGTTCGTGACCAAGGTATGTTTATGGCTTCAGTCGCAGGCTGCAGCGACGGCTGTAGGTAGATCACGCAGGAACCCCGCGGTTGAGTCGACCGATCGGGGACCCAATATTGCTTCAGCAAGGGCTTGGGCCAGGGTGTCGTCGCCGGCGGCTGCGCAGGCATCGCCGTCTGGCGTCGCGGCGTGTGGCTGGGTCGAGCACGAGATCAGTATACTAGTGTCAGGCGATAAACACCGGGAGTACCTGTAGTGGCAGATTGGCTGGAAGGCAGAATCATCGAACGTGTGCAATGGACGGCGGGGCTGTATTCGCTGCGCTTCGAGGCGCCACTGGGCGCGTTCAAGGCCGGGCAGTTCGTGCGCATCGCACTCGATATCGATGGCGAGCACGTCGCCCGGCCCTATTCCCTGGTGAACGCCCCGCACGAGCCGTACCTGGAGGTCTACTTCAACGTGGTCAGCAGCGGCCCGTTATCGCCCCGACTGGCCGGACTCGGGCCCGGCGACACGCTGTGGATCAGCCCGTCGGCAAGCGGGAACCTCGTCGTCGACGAGGTCCCCGCGACGCGCCATCTGTGGCTGCTCGCCACCGGCACCGGCATCGGCCCCTTCCTGTCCATCCTCAAGACCGACGATCCCTGGCGACGCTTCGAGAAGATCGTGCTCGGCCATTCCGTGCAGCGCGCCGCCGAACTCACCTACCGCGACAGCATCGAGGCGTTGCAGGCCGCGCACGGTGACCAGCTCACCTACGTCCGGCTGGTGACGCGCGAGCCCGTAGCCGGCGCGCTCGACCAGCGCATTACTGCGAGCATCACCTCCGGTACGCTGGAGACGGCCGCCGGCGTGCCGCTGTCTGCCGAGGGCTCGCACGTGATGCTGTGCGGCAACTCGGCCATGATCACCGACGTCACCGAGGTCCTCGCGCCGCGCGGCATGCACCGCCACCGCCGCCGCGAGCCGGGCCACATCACCACCGAAAAATATCATTGAACACGGCACGCCCGCAGGGTGTGCCAACGCAGCGACATACCCTGCGGGCGGTATGGCCACGGAAACACGCGTAACAATACGGAATGGAAAACCTGTCACGGTGCCAGCCTCCGTGTGTTTCCATCGCGGAGGGCTGGGTCATGCGCCCGGCCCGTGTGCAGGTTCGGTGCCGCTCGACAGCCGCCACGCCGCGACCGGATAATCGCTGCAACCGCCATCCGGACACCTGCCATGCCCGCCTTGCGCCTGCTCGATCTGCGCGATCACACAGCCCCCGACCTGCTGGCGGGCTTCATCGACCTGTATGAGCGCACCTTCAGTGATCCGTCCGAACGCGAGGATCCGGCGCAGTGGCCACTACGGCTGTACGGGGATCTCCCAGCACCACAGCCGCGCATGCATCTACTGGTCGCCGTGGACGATGCGATACCCGAACGGCCGATCGGCGGCATCGCCTTCGAGTACTACCGCGACAGCCGCTGCGGCCTGCTTACCTATCTGGTGACTGATCCGGCGCACCGGCGCCGCGGCCTGGCGCGGCGCCTGCTCGACTACGCCATCGCCCGCCTGCACCGGGACGCACAGGAGTATGGCACTGCGCTGCGCGCAGTGTTCGCCGAGGCGGAGGATCCCGACCAGGTCGGTGCGTACGACAACACTATGCCGCCGCGCGAACGCCTCGCGACACTGGCACGCCTGGGCGCACGCCGTATCGACATCCCCTATGTACAGCCCAGGCTGGAGGGTGGCAGCGAACCCTGCCGCCACCTGCTGCTGCTCGCCTTCCATCCCGACACGCCAGACATCGCCGGCACGGTGGTGCGTGACTTTCTCCATGAATTCTACCGGGCACTGGGCATCGCACGGCCCGAGACGGACACCGACTTCGTCACCATGACCTGCGGGCTGGACAAACCACTGCGACTCGGAGCACTTTAGTACACGCCCGCAGGGTGCATTCCAACAATCCCGGAACCCACCAGGACGGTACACCCGTATGCCGACACACCGCAGCCCGCCGCGTACCGAAGCACCGGCCCTCGCCCTC
>Ga0265293_10008674_pt1 | contig 14965 bp, 13 predicted proteins | sample Munlanlewell138R_FD_192505 | JGI IMG/M metagenome (GOLD analysis project Ga0265293, IMG submission 192505) | Leachate microbial communities from a municipal landfill in Southern Ontario, Canada - Leachate well 138R | ecosystem: Engineered > Solid waste > Landfill > Unclassified | place: Canada...
AGCGCCGTTTGATATCCAATGATTGCAGTGCCATGGTTACGCTCCTATGCTTTCTCGACCTTGACCAGGAATGACTTGAACTCCGGCGTATACGTATTGCCGTCGCCCACAGACGGGGTCAAGGTGTTGGCCAGGAAGCCCGGCTTGGCCAGTCCGACAAAGCCCCAGTGCAGCGGGATGCCGACCTGGTGCGTCGTTTTGCCTTCGATCGTCAGCGCCTTGATGCGCTTGGTCACGACCGCCACGGCCTTGATGTAACCGCGGTTCGACGACACCCGTACCCGTTCGCCATGCGCGATACCGAGTTCTTGCGCCAGCGCTTCGCCAATTTCAACGAATTGCTCCGGCTGCAGAATGGCATTGAGCTTGACGTGCTTGGTCCAGTAGTGGAAATGCTCGGTCAAGCGGTAGGTGGTGGCAACGTGCGGGAAGTTCTCGACCGTTCCCATCATGGCCAGATCCTGCTCAAACACGCGCGCGGCCGGGTTGCTGACCGCCAGCTTGTTCTCCGGATGCAGCGGGTTGTAGCCCAACGGCGTTTCGAACGGCTCATAGTGAACGGGGAAGGGACCCTCAGCCAGCCCTTTGCGCGCAAAGAAGCGGGCCACGCCTTCCGGGTTCATGATGAACGGCCCCATGCCATTGGCCGGATCTTCATCCAGCTTGTAGTCAGGGGTGTCCGCCCCGCCCCAGGTCTTGCCGTTCCAGTGCACCAGGCTGCGGCGCGGGTTGAACGGCTTGCCGGTTGGGTCGCACGATGCGGCGTTATACAGCACGCGGCGGTTGGCGGGCCACGACCAGGCCCAGTTCAGGGTCTGACCGATGCCGGTCGGGTCGCTGTTGTCGCGACGCGCCATCATATTGCCCGCGGCGGTCCAACTGCCGGTATAGATCCAGCACCCGCTGTTGGTCGTGCCGTCGTCACGCAGCTCGCCAAAACCGGAAAGCTGTTCTCCTGCCCTGCGCAGCACCTTGGAAGGATCGGACGGATCGCGCAGATCAACCAGCGCGCGACCGTTGATTTCCTTGGCCAGCTCCGCCGCCGTCGGATTCTTCGGGTTGGAATACGGCCAGTACAAATTGAGGATCGGATCCGGGTAAGCGCCGCCCTCCTTCTCATACAGCGCGCGGATGCGCTGATAGATCGAGGACATGATCTCGATGTCGCTCTTGCCCTCGCCCGGCGGCTCGGCGCCCTTCCAGTGCCATTGCAGCCAGCGTCCCGAGCTGACCAGCGCGCCCTCCTCCTCGGCAAAGCAGGTAGTCGGCAGGCGGATCACTTCCGTCTGGATCTGCGACGAATCCACATCATTGTGCTCGCCGTAGTTGCGCCAGAACTCCGAGGTTTCCGTCACCAGCGGGTCCATGATGACCATGTACTTCAGCTTGGAGAACGAGCGCAGCAGCTTGGCCTTGTACGGCGCAGCCGCCAGCGGGTTGAAGCCCTGACAGATATAGCCGTGCATCTGGCCCTGGTCCATCAGCTCGTAGGCCTGCAGCATGTCGTACTGCTTGTCCATCTTCGGCAGATAGTCATAAGCCCAGTCGTTTTCCGGCGTGGCGGCGTCGCCCCACCAGGCCTTCATCAGGCTGACGTGGAATTTGCCGTAGTTGCGCCAGTAGCTGAGCTGGTTGGGACGAAGCGGTTGATGCGCACGACGCGCCAGATAGGTCTGGTACGACGTATCCGAATCGGATGGCAGCGTCAGGTAACCCGGCAGCAGGTTCGACATCAGGCCGAGATCGGTCAGGCCCTGAATGTTCGAGTGGCCGCGCAAGGCGTTCATGCCGCCGCCCGCAATCCCGATATTGCCCAGCAGCAACTGCATCATTGCGCCGGTACGGATCATCTGCGAACCAATGGTGTGCTGCGTCCAGCCCAGGGCGTACATGATGGTGCCGGCGCGGTCTTTCGTTGCCGTGGACGCCAGCATCTCACAGACCTTCAGGAATTTATCCCGGGGCGTACCGCATACGCTCTCGACCATCTCCGGCGTATAGCGTGAGTAATGCTGCTTCAGCAACTGATAGACCGAGCGCGGATGCTGAAGCGTCGGGTCGGTTTTCACATACCCGTCTTCACCCAGCTCGTAATCCCAACTGCTCTGGTCGTATTTGCGCGTTGCTTCGTTGTAGCCGGAATAGATACCGTCTTTGAAATCGAAGTCTTCACGGACGATGAAGGAGAAGTCCGTGTAGTTATGCACGTACTCATGCTGGATTTTGTCATTTTCCAGCAGGTAGCGAATGACGCCGCCCAGGAAGACGATGTCAGTCCCGGTTCGAATGGGCGCGTAAAAGTCCGCCACGGAGGCCGAACGCGTAAAGCGCGGATCCACAACGATCAGCTTCGCTTTGTTATGCGCCTTGGCTTCAGTGACCCACTTGAATCCACAGGGGTGCGCTTCAGCGGCGTTGCCGCCCATGATCAAAATAACGTCCGCGTTCTTGATGTCGACCCAATGGTTCGTCATCGCTCCACGGCCAAACGTCGGGGCAAGACCTGCCACCGTCGGGCCGTGTCAGACACGAGCTTGGTTATCAAACGCGAGCGCGCCGAAACTGCGGAAAACCTTGTGCGTGACGTAGGCCACTTCGTTCGAGCTGGCCGATGCCGCCAACATGCCCGTGGTCAACCAGCGGTTGACGGTGGTGCCAGCCTCGTTGCGCTCAGTGAAGTTGGCATCGCGGTCATCCTTCATCAGGCGCGCGATGCGGTCCAGGGCCTCATCCCAGGAAATGCGTTCCCACTTGTCCGAGCCCGGGGCGCGATACTCCGGGTGCTTGAGACGGTTCGGGCTGTTGATGAAATCGACCAGCCCCGCGCCTTTCGGACAAAGCGTGCCGCGGTTGACCGGGTGATCGGGATCGCCCTCGATGTGCAGGATGCGGGGTTCGGCATTTTTGGCGCCATCACCCAGGCCGTACATCAGTACGCCGCATGCCACGGAACAGTACGGACAGGTATTGCGCGTTTCTTTCATGCGCGCCAACTTGTACTGGCGCACTTCAGCCATGGCGGGAGCGTGAGCCACTCCCAACAACGCCAGGCTGGAGCTTGCCAAGGTTGTACCCGTCACTTTGAAGAATTGCCGCCGGTTCATATTGACCATGGCGCCCTCCGATTAAATGACTTTGTGGTTATTGAATCAGGGCCGGAAAATAGACCCGGATGATCCGAGTATAGGACTGTTTTAAAAGAAAAAAACAAAAATTGACGCACTTGGAACCAAAGTTGATTCAGTCAAGGTTTTGTCACTTTAAAACCCCTATGAAAACAATTTCATAATCAGATATGAACATCAATACATAAGGCACTATGCATTGATTTTCATACTAAATGCGCCATTGAAAGCGGTTTTCCGGGCATGATCCGCCTGGAATCAGCTGTGCGAAAATGGATCAACTCTACAGAACTCACCTGCCATCCTATTTACTTGATGAATCAATAAAAAACAGGATGAAGGTGCAATTGGCACTCATCGCACCACACTTTCCCTCTTCCAGAAAATGCGCGCTTGGCGCTTCCAGCAGGCATTGCTCAGCGCTTCCCCTTGGGCCGAGGCGCTTGTCATCGATCAGCCGAAACTTATTGGCGCCACGCATTTCTAATAAGATTCGCTGCACGCTTTTTGCCAGAATCTCCTCGTGAAGAAACCCGGCCCCTTACCGGAACTTCCCTAGGACTTCCCTACTAGAACAAAGGAGACATGGTGAAAATCAACCACACCCTACTCATGGGCGCCCTGATCGCAGGCTTTGCAAGCAGCGCGTCGGCCCAGTCATCGGTCACGATCACCGGCGAACTCGATGCCGGTTTGCGCTATCAGAAAAACGCAAACGGCGATACTTTGAAAGGCATTCAGAACGGCGGTTTTGGCGCATCGCGGATTGCCATTTCCGGCGCTGAAGACCTCGGCGGCGGCCTGAGAGCCAAGTTCAGGCTGGAAATGGCCCCCAACCTGGCTACCGGCGCCGTCAGCAACTTCGGCCTGTTCAACCGACAGTCCACCCTCAGCCTGGAAAGCAAGCAATGGGGCGAGATCATGGCGGGCCGTTTTCTGACCACCACCGCCAATCTCTTGTGTGAAGTCGACCTTCATTGGTGCGCCAGCAGCTTCAACGGCACCGGCATCATGTACAACGGCGACACATTTGGCCGCTGGATTTCCGGCAGCCCGGGCCGTGGCGGCAACTCGAACCGGGGCATTTCCGTCTTTTCCGGTGGCAACGGCACCCCCGGCAGCGCCGAATCCAACCGCAAGAACAACGCCATTTCCTACATCAGCCCAAGCATCCAGGGCATCCAGGCCAAGCTGATGTACGCGCGGGGAGATGCCGGTACCGCGGCCAGCAATGGTCAGGGGGATCATTTCAGCGCCAGTCTGCGCTACAGCAACAAGCACCTGATGCTCGGCATCAGCCACGAAAACATCGAGTCCGATCCGCTGTGGGACGCCAAAGGCCACCTGACCAGCATTGGCGGCGTCTATAAATTCGACAAACTGCGCGTGGGCGCGATCTTCCAATACGAACGCGCCTCCGGCCCGCAGGCGGGCTGGACCAAGGCCTCCTCATGGGCCATCACGTCGGCCTACCAGGCAGGCTCCTTCGAGCCTTACCTGAAGTTCGGCCAGCATCGGACCAATGGTGTGGGCGCCTATGGCATTCAAGACGGCGTTGACGCGTTCGTGATCAACGTGGGCAGCCTGTACTCGCTATCCCGGCGTACCCGCCTTTACGTTGACTTTGCGACGGACACCAAAGGCAGCCAGGGCGCGGGCGCCAATCGCCACGACCCCCGTTCCTTCAAAGTCGGCATCAACCACCGTTTCTAAGGCCCGAGATGAACAAGCACATCCTATTCAAAGTCGCCGCGCTGGCCCTGTTGCCAGGCAGCGGCCCCGCCCTGGCCAACCCTGACTATCCGTCGCGCCAGATCGCGCTGGTCGTCCCCTTCGCGGCCGGCGGCGGCGTGGACTTGATGGCCCGCTACTACAGCAAGAAACTGAGTGACGCCCTGGGCCAGACCGTCATTGTCGAGAACCGGGGCGGCGCGGGCGGCACCATCGGCAGCGCCCACGTGGCGCGCGCGCCCGCCGATGGCCACACCTTGCTGTTCACCAGCGTGGCCCATGCCATCAATTCCAGCTATTACCCAAAGCTCCCGTTCGATTCGCTGAAGGATTTCGCGCCCATCACCTTGGTGGCGCGCGCGCCCAATGGCATTGCTGCCAATCCCGGCTTGCCGTTCAACACACTCGGAGAACTGCTGGCCTACGCCAAAAAGAACCCGGACAAACTGACCTACGGCGCCATCAGCGGCTCCACCACGATGTACTTGGGCATGGCCATGCTGGAGAAAGCGGCGGGCGTGGAGCTCCAGTACATCCCTTACAAAGGCACCCCCGCGTCGGTGCAGGCTGCCATGTCGGGCGAAGTGGATCTGGTATCGAGCGGCTACGCGTCCTCCGACATGTTCGCGCAAGCGGGCAAGCTGAAAATGCTGGCAGTCTCTTCAGCGCAAGCCACTGCGCTGGCCCCGGGCGTGCCCACGATTGCCGAAGCCGCCAATCTGCCCGGTTTCGAAGTCATGAATTGGATGGCTGTGCTCGCGCCCGCCGGCACGCCACCAGCGGTGGTCGACCGTCTGAACGCCGAAATCAAACGCATTCAGGCCGAACCGGAGACCGTCGCCTTCTATGAAGCGCAGAAGAATGAAATCGCGCACCAGTCGCCCGACGCCTTTCGTCAAACGCTGGCCGATGAAATCAAGCGCTATGAGAAAATCGTCCGCGAGCTCAATATCGGCGCTGAGCAAGCAGCCCAATAGGAGCGGAACATGACCCAAGGACTCAAGCGGATCGGCATGATCGTCCCCTCACTGAACACCATCGGCGAGGACGATTTCCGCAGCTTTTGCCCGCCCGGCATTCAGTATCACGTCCACCGCATCCGCTTACGCAAGGAGGACGGCCGCGTCACACCGGAAAGCCTGGCGCGCGCGCATCTGGAAGCCATTGAGGAGGCGGGCTACCTGATGGACTTCAATCCAGATGCCGTCACCTTCAACTGTACCGGCGCCAGCGTTTCCTACGGCGTCCACGGGGACCAGCGGCTGGCCGAGCGCATGAGCAAGGTCCTTGGCCTGCCCGCCTCCAACACCATGGTTGCCATCAAACGGGCGCTGGCCCAGGTCGGGGCGAAAAAAATCGTGCACGTCTGCCCCTTCGCCGATGTGTTTTCTCAAGACGAGAAAGCGTCACTCGAAGCCGCCGGTGTTGAGGTACTGCAATCCGTCGGGCTGAACTTCGTCGATGCCAAGGAAGCGGCCCGGATGGAGCCGGACAAGCTGGCTGAGATCGCGAAGCAGCATGCACGGCCCGATATGGATGCCATCCTGCTTTCCTGCGCCAATGTACGGGCTTTTGAAGCGGTCGAACCGTTGGAAAAAGCACTCGGGAAGCCGGTCATCACCAGCAATCAGGCCGTCCTGTGGGATGCGCTGCAACTGCTTGAGTGGCGCGGCCCGCTGCCGGGCGGAGGCCGGCTTTTCAACCAGGAGCGTGGGCGGTAGGAAACGCTCCTAACGGCAAGGCGGGCGTCTGTCCCGCCTTCTTTTATTTCTACCGTCCTCGGGACGTTCAGCAAAAACTTATCCATCGCCCTTTTTTTTAATTAGATTGTTTAACCCCCGTCTCCCTAGAATGAATTTCATCAACCTTTCTGGAGGAGACCATGGATCAAGTCTTATTTGCGGGAACCGCCGTCACGCGTGAAGGCGCGATTGGTTCCTTGTACCGCCTGCAAGCGGGCACACAATGGGAAAAAGTTGCGGACATCCCGGACGACGCCGCCGTGCAAGCCATCGTCCAACACCCCGCACGCCCTCAGCTCATTTTCCTCGCCACCCGCAAAGGTCTCTACAAGTCCGAAGACAAAGGCCGGAGCTGGCGCCTGATCCCGATTGACGCGGACGGCGCCCAATTCTGGTCAATCGAAGTGGACCCGCGTAACCCGGACCATCTGTTTGCAGGCACCTCACCGATCGGCGTATTCGAAAGCACGGATTGCGGAGAAAGCTGGACACGTTGCCACGTTGACCACCCGGAGCGCTTCACCATCCGATTCGGCGCTTCACGCGTCATGCGTCTGGCCTTCCATCCCACCAACCCGGACGTGCTGTATGGCATTGCCGAAATCAACGGCTTCATGGTGAGCCTGGACGGCGGCAAAACCTGGAAGGGCGAATCACGCGGCCTGCTCGGCCAAGCGGCGCACGCGCACCTGAAAAACAAGATTGAAACCAGCGACGATGCCGAAGGCATGTTCGATGCCCACGCCGTGACCACCACCCCGGCCTCGCCCGATTCGCTGTACTACCTGTGCCGCATGGGTGTGTTCGAGAGCATGGACAAGGGCCGGACCTTCACCGATCTGGAAGTGCGCAACTTTGCCCCGTTCTCTTACTGCCGCGATTTGCGCGTGACCGCGGACAACCCCCGAAAACTGTATGCCTGCTTCAGCATTGCTTCGCGCAGCAACGCTGGCGCGGTCTACACCAGTGACGACCTGGGCAAAACCTGGCGGCGCGCGGACAGCATCGTCACGCCGCAAAGCACCATCATGGGCATCAATGTACACACCGCCGACGGCAAGGGCGTGATTTCCGTCACGCGCGGCGGACAGGTCTTCCATACCTTCGATGGCGCACAAACCTGGACGGAAACGCAGTTGCCCGCCACTGCCGGCGATGCGTTCTGCGTTGCGATGATTTGAGCCTGGAGATCAAGACGTGCGTCTTAATGGAATCATTCGAGCCCTGGAAAACGGGCCAGGCATCGCCCTCACCTCTTTCGTGCAGGCCGAGATCGAAAATGCGGTGAACTTTGCTCAGGCCAAACTCGATGGACTGGTGTTCGAACTCGAACACAATCCTTGGGATATCAATGCCTTGCGCGTAGCCATGCAGTTCCTGCTGTTGCGAGAACAGATCGCCAAGACTGGCAGTATCGCGTGCCCGGTCACGCCGCTGGTCCGGATTCCGCCCAACGGCGGCGAGATGAACCAGTGGTTTGCCAAGCAGGCCCTGGATCTGGGCGCTTATGGCATTGTCTGGCCCCGCATCAACAATAGCAACGAAGCCTACAATGCGGTGGCCGCCTGCCGTTATCCCCGCCTGCCGTCACGTCCGCAGTATGAACCGCAAGGCCTGCGCGGCGATGCGCCGATGGCGGCCGCACGCTACTGGGGTCTGTCGCAACAGGCCTATTACAAAAAAGCCGACGTCTGGCCACTCGTTCCGGATGGCGAGATTCTGGTTGGCTTGATGATTGAAAGCGTGGCGGGCGTCAACAATCTGGAAAGCATGCTCAAGGAAGTGCCAGGCATCGGCCTGCTGCTGATCGGCGAAGGCGACCTGACGCAAGAGTTGGGTTGCCCCCGCGACTATGAGCATCCGGAATTACTGCGCTTGATGGATCATGTGCTTGAGCTAGGCAAGGGTTTCGGCGTGGCCGTTGGCCATCCACACGTCACCACGCACAACGCGCAGCAGGTCATCGATCAAGGTTATCGATTCCTGATGAGCTACCCGCGCCGGGATTTCTCGGGCAGCACACTGTCCCGCGAACTTGTCCACGGCGGGAGCTGACGATGCAGACCTTGCAAACCGTGTTCGGTAAACACGCGCAACTCGATGGCCTCCGCGCCCAGCCTGAAATCCTGCCGGGCGTGAAGCTGGACCTGATCGACGTCAAGCGCATGCCCGATGTCTATCGCGACATGGCCCGCCATCAACCCTACGCCGTGTGCGAGATGGCGCCCACCATGTACTTGATGGCGCTCGAGCGCGGGGCGGCCTTGACCGCCTTGCCGCTCCCGATGACCCGGCGCTTCCGCCATTCGGGCATCAAGCAGCGCAAGGGGCTGGCCTTGAGCAGCCCGAAAGCGCTAGAGGGCCGCAAAGTGGGGGTACGCAACTACTCGGTCACGGCGGCCGTCTGGACGCGCGGCGTCTTTGCCGACGACTACGGCTTGGACGCCAACAACGTCACGTGGGTGACGGAAGAAGCCGAAAACCTGGACGATCTGCCACTGCCGCCCAATGTTGAACGCCTGCCGCCGGGACAGACCATCGCCGACGCCTTGGCGCGCGGCGAACTCGACCTGGCTTTCGATGGCCTCGCGGGCGCGGGCAATGCCGATGACATGGAAGACCTGGTCCGCGACGCCGCCGCGGTGGAACAGCGCTGGTTCGAACGCACCGGCATTTACCCTATCCACGGCGTCATCGTCGTCCGCAATGACGTCATCCGCAGCCACCCCGGCCTTCCACAGGCGCTGTATCAACGTTTCGTGGACGCCAAGCAGGCTTATCTGGCACGGCTTGACAGCATCGCGGAACCCAGCGGCGACGACAAGCGCTACCGGCGCCTGCGTGCCCTGATGGACGATCCGCTGCCCTATGGCTTGGCCGAAAACCGGGCCTCGTTCGACGCGCTGATCCGCTATGCCCACGAACAGAAACTGATTGGCGAGCGGGTCCAGGCCGATCAGGTTTTCATCGATCCCCGAACCGCCGGACCGGCCCAAGTTGCTCACTGGAAATGACACGATGACGCCTCTTACCCTGACCGCCATGTTTGGCAGCTACCCGAAAACCGCGGCGCTGAAAGAACAGCGCATCGCGTCCGATCGGGTTGCGCTTGATATCGCGCCCATCGATACCGCGCAAAAAGCCTTCAAGGACGTGGTGCGCAATCATCGATTCGATGTGGCCGAATTGGCCATCGTGACCTACCTGCTGGCTCATGACGCCGGGCACCGTTACTGCCTGCTGCCTTTCGTGATGAATGGGAACTTCCATCACAAAAGCATTTACACGCGCGCCGACGACGTTTTCGGCCCCACGGAACTCGAAGGCAAGCGCGTGGCCATGCGTTCCTATTCGCAAACCACCCCCACCTGGGTACGTGGCATTCTGTGCGACGAATACGGCCTCAACCTATCGGAGGTGGAATGGTACAGCCAGCAAGGCGCCCATGTGGCCGAATACCGCGACCCGGCCTGGGTACGCAATCTGGCCCCCGAATGGGGGCTCGAAGAAGCGCTGCTGGCCGGTGAAGTCGATGTCATCATCGCGGGCAGCGCCCTCCAGAACCCGGACAAATTACGCCACTTGATTGATGAGCCGTTCGCCGCCGCCAACGCCTGGCATGCACGGGCCGGCATCATCCCGATCAACCACATGGTCGTCGTCAAGGCTGAACTGGCGGAATCGAATCCGGAAGCCGTCCGCGACGTGTTCCAGATGCTGGTTGCAAGCCGTCAGGCCGGCGAATCGATCCCGGCGGCGGGAAGCCGGGACTTGCAGCCCATCGGCTTCGACGCGATTCATGCCTCGCTGGAAAAGATCATCCAATATGCGTACGACCAACAGATGATCTCAACGTGCTATTCACCGGAAGCGCTGTATGGCAACGTTCTGGGCATTCTCAAACCCTAAGAAATCGGAGACGCCATGACCGGCATCGTTTCATCCATTGCTTATATCCGCCTGGGCGCCCCCGATCTGGATGTCCAGGAACGCTTCCTGAAGGACTTCGGCCTGAGCACGGTATTGCGCAACGACGATCGGCTCTATATGCGGGGGATGTCCGACTCCCCGTTCATCCACGTGACCGAACGGGGCCCGGCGGGCGTGCTGGCCGTGGCCTACGAGGTCAACCCGGCCATCGCCATTGAATCGCTGCAGGAACGATTCAATACGCCTGTCACGCCGCTGGAGGGACCCGGCGGCGGAACCTGCCTGCGCCTGACGGACCCGAACGGCATGACGGTCGAGCTGGTGCAGGGCCGGGAAAAAGTCGCGGCGCTTCCCCGTTTCCAAGCGGTGCGCGGCACCGACGGCCTTAGTCAAGATCGGGGCCCCGCCCGCATCGACCGTCTGGTGCACACGGCTTACGCCACCACCCGGCTGCACGAAACCCTCACGTGGTACCAGGAAGCCTTCGGCTTTCTCCCCACCGACGAGCTCTACATCGAAAAACCCGGCAATACGCTGGGGCGCTTCGTGCGCCAGGACCTCGGCGAGGAGCCGGTGCACCATCACATTCTGTTCGTCTTCAAGGGAGAAAAGGACGGCCTGCACCATGCTTCGTTCGAGGTGGAGCGCGTTGACGACATTTTCACCGGCGGCGACCACCTGCACGAACTCGCCTATGACCACGTCCGCGGCATCGGACGGCATGCGCTCGGCAGCCAGATCTTTGATTACTGGATGTCGCCGTTCGGCGTGATGCACGAACACTGGTCCTCCACTGAAAAAATGACGGCCTCCAGCCGCTTCAACGAAATCCAGATCGGCGCCGGCATGGTGCATGACAGCGGTGAACGTCCGCCCGAACGCTTCGTCAAGCAAGCGTCACCGATCATTCAGAAAGAAAAGGTTCAACGCTCATGATCATTGATTGCCACGGTCACTTCACCACGGTTCCCCCGGCGCTGCATGCGTGGCGCAAGCAGCAGCTTGAAGGCAGCGGCGTGTCCGGCCAGCCGCTGCACATCTCGGATGACGAACTGCGCGAATCGCTGTCGCTGAAGCAAGTCAAGATGCAGGCGGAACGCGGCCTGACCCTGACCTTGTTCTCACCCATTGCCGGCCAGATGGGCCACCATCTTGGCACGCCGGAACAAAGCATTGAATGGTCTCGCGTCTGCAATGACCTGATTGCCCGCGTCCATGCTCTCTTCCCAAAGAACTTCGTCGGCGTTGGCCAGTTGCCGCAATCCGCCACCGCCGCCGACTTCGGCATTGCCGCCAGCGTGCGGGAACTGGAGCGCTGCGTGACGGATCTCGGCTTTGTGGCCGTCAACCTGAACCCTGATCCCTCCGGGGGCTTCTGGCAGGTGCCGCCGCTGACCGACCGCGCCTACTACCCGCTCTACGAAAAAATGGTCGAACTGGATGTCCCGGCCATGATTCACGTCAGCAGCTCCTGCAATCCCTGCCACCACCATGTGGGGGCGCACTATCTGAATGGCGACACCTCGGCCTTCATGCAGTTCCTGCTGGCGCCGCAACTGTTCAAGGATTTCCCGACGCTGCGTTTCGTGATTCCACATGGCGGCGGCGCCGTGCCCTACCACTGGGGGCGCTACCGGGGGCTGGCGCAAGACCTCGGCTACGAGAGACTCGACGAGGGCCTGCTCAACAACGTGTTCTTCGACACCTGCGTCTATCACCAACTCGGCATCGATCTGCTGACCCAGGCTGTCCCGACTGAAAACATTCTGTTCGGCTCGGAGATGATCGGTGCGGTCAAAGGTATCGACCCGGAAACCGGCCATCACTACGACGACACCAAACGCTACATCGACGGCGCCGGTCACCTGACGGCGCGCCAGCGCCAGGCCATCTTCCAAGACAACGTCCTGCGGGTCTATCCCCGCCTGAAACCCTATATCGAGAACTGAAGGAGAGCCTCCATGGATCTGAACATCAAAGGACGGAAAGCCGTCGTCTGCGCTTCATCGCAAGGCCTGGGCCTGGCTTGCGCCACCTCGTTGGCGCGGGAAGGTTGCCAGGTCTATTTGAACGGCCGCAATGAAGACAAGCTCATCCAGGCCGCCAATGAAATCGAAGCGCTGACCGGCAACCGCCCGGATTATATTGTTGCCGATCTCACCACCGAGACCGGCCGCGAAGCCATTGTTGCCGCCTGCCCTGACGCCGACATCCTCGTCAACAACAATGCCGGTCCCGAGCCCGGCAAAATTGCCGACTGGTCCTATCAGGACTGGCTCGACGGTGTGGAAGGCAATATGCTGGCACCGATCATGCTGATCAAAGCCTATGTGCCCGGCATGCGCGAACGGAAATTCGGACGGATCATCAACATCACCTCTGCCATGGTGAAGTCGCCAAGCGCGACCATGGGCCTGTCCGCCGCCGTGCGCGCGGGCTTGACCGCCTTGAGCAAGTCCGTCCAGAAAGATGCCGTGATTGATAACGTGACAATCAACAACCTGCTGCCCGAGCGCTTCGATACCGACCGCCAGCGCTTCATGGCCGAGCGGATGTCCAAGCGGGACAACATCAGTATTGAAGCGGCGCGCCAGAAAATCGCCAACACGATCGCAGCCAAGCGTTTCGGCAAGCCGAACGAATTCGGCGACGCCTGCGCTTATCTGTGCAGCGACCAGGCCAGCTTCATTTCCGGCCAGAATCTCCAACTCGACGGGGGGTCATACGCCGGTTTGGTATAAGCTACGCATGGCGGTCGCCCTGCGCTCCGGCCTGCCCGGCCGGGGCAGGCATCTTGCCTCTGAAACGTATGAACCACCTTCCCACGCTCTGGCATCTCCGGGTCTTTGATTGCGTTGCCGAACTGGAAAACGTCACCAAAGCCTCCCAAGCGCTGCTGCGCACGCAGCCGGCCATCACGCTTTGCATCGGCTCCCTGGAGAAAATGCTGGGCGTCTCTTTGTTCGAACGCACGAAAACCAGTGTGCACCTGACGGAAGTCGGCATTTCCGCCCATGTGCGGGTCAAGAAAATCCTTGAATCGTTGGAACAAGGCATTGGCAGTATTGCCGGTGACAAGAATCTGGCGCCCCAGGCCATTGCGTCCCGCATCACCCGCTCTCAAATTCAGGCGCTGATTGCCATCCACGAGTGCCACTCGTTCCGGACCGCGGCCGCCAAGCTGAACATCTCCGATTCGTCATTGCAACGCTCGGCCCGCACGCTGGAGGCGCACCTCGGCTGCAAACTCTACAAAAGCACGGCCGCGGGAATCAAGACCAGCCACCATGGCGATGCGCTGGCGCGGTGTTTCAACAACACGCTTGCGCAGATCAACGCACTGATGGAGTCAGTCCAGCAATTCAAGTACCCGAAAGAAAAAAGCGTCAATCTCGGCGTCATGCTGATGGACCCATCCATGCTGGTTGTCAACGCCATCAAGGAGACCCAGCAGTCGTTCCAGGATGCGCGCGTTGCGGTGATCAGCGGCACCCATGAGAACCTGATACAGAAACTGTTGCGCGAAGAAATCGACTTCGTCATCGGCCTGCTCAAAGAACAGCAACAGCACCTCGGCCTGCGCCACGAACTGCTTTACCAAGAGTCCTACTGCATCGTCGCCCGTCGCGACCACCCGCTGAGCGGGAAGCGCAAACTGAGCGTGGAAGACCTGCATCAGTATCCCTGGATTCTGCCGCCGGTCAGTTCGCCTCGGCGCCGCGCCTACGAGCACGTTTTCGTCGACACCCCTCCACCGCCCGCGCTGATCGAGACCTATTCACTTTCCACCATCCGCATTACCTTGGCTGAATCGGACAGTCTGACCGTACTGAGCTGGGTCGAGGTATTGAGTGAGCGCCATTTTGGCCTGCTTGCTCCGCTGGATTTCAATATCGATTGCGATGGCCCGTCCGTCGGCATCACCACGCTCCAGGGAAAATCCCTGACCGACATACAGACGTTCTTCCTCAACGCCTTCAGGAAAAACGCGGTTTACTTGACGAAGCAATAGATTCGAGCAGGGTCCCGGCTCTCCTTTCTTGTTCGAGCGAAGCGTACTTTCGTTTTTCTTATGACCGGCAGGGCAGATCTTATCGGCGGCTGAACGGCGGTGAAACTACCATATCCGCTGAGCTTTCGGACACACAGAACACGCCCAACCATGCTAGTTGTAGATTCCCAAATCCACCCCTGGTCGAACGGCACCTCCACCGGACATCATCGCCGCGACCCTATCGACGCCCACCGCCTGCAACAGGAAATGACGCAGGCAGGCGTTGACCGCGCAGTACTGGTCCCCCCTTTGTGGGACCCCGATGGCAATGACTATTCCTTGAGACTGGCAGCGCAACACCCCGACCGCTTCTGCGTCATGGGCCTGTTGAACCCCGCCCTGCCCAACGCCTCCGAGCAGCTGCAAGGCTGGCTGCAACAGCC
>Ga0265293_10008675_pt1 | contig 14962 bp, 13 predicted proteins | sample Munlanlewell138R_FD_192505 | JGI IMG/M metagenome (GOLD analysis project Ga0265293, IMG submission 192505) | Leachate microbial communities from a municipal landfill in Southern Ontario, Canada - Leachate well 138R | ecosystem: Engineered > Solid waste > Landfill > Unclassified | place: Canada...
CCGAAGGAACGCGTCAATACGCCAGGGTGCTACTTCGGTCAAGCTCACTGAACTTCCACGTCCCGCAGGTCGATCACCTCGTCGGGGCGGGGCTCCCACTGAGCCAGACGGTTGCTCACGCCGTAGTTGTCGTACTGGCGGTAGAGGAAGATCCAGGGTGCGCCTTCGAAGGCCATGACCTGCAGCTGGTCGACCTTGGCCTTGCGCTCCACGTCGTCGAGGGTGGCGCGCATGTCGGCGTACAGCTCCTCGAACTCGGGCGACTGCCAGCGGATGTCGCGGTCGCGGTCACTGAACTGCGGGCTGGGGGTCACCCAGCGCATCTCGCCCACACCGTTGAAAAGGCCGCCGAGGCCGGCGAGGCTGAGGGGCGCGAGCGTACCGGCACGCTGCCGCTGAGTACGAACGGACCACTCGAGGGTCTGGACCTCCACCTGAAGACCCAGGCGCTGCAGGTCGTCGCGCACGGCCTGCGCCACTTCCACGTCCTTGAGGTAACGGCCAACGGGCGTGTCGAGGATCACGGTTATGGTGTCGCCGGCGCCGTTGCGCAGCACTCCGTCGGCGTCCTTGGTGTAACCCAGCTCGCCGAACAGCTCGAGCGCGAGCTCGGGGTCGTACGGGTACGGCTCTATTTCGGTGTTGCGCCAAGGCCCGTTAGCTATGCCGGCAAGCGGCGTGCCCAGACCGAGGAAGAGGTTATCGACGATGGCCTGCTTGTCCACGCCGTAGTTCAGTGCCAGGCGCGCGCGGATATCGCCGAACGGCTCCACGCTGTTATCGATGAGCACGTGGATGACGCGGCCGCTCTCCACGCTCTTAACCTGGCTGTTGCGGTCACGGTCAATGAGCAGCGTCTGGTCGGGCGGCACGTTCACCACGAGGTCGGCCCCGCCGGTCACGAGCTCGGCTATGCGGGTGGAGGACTCGGGCACGGAGCGTATAACGATGCGCTCGATGCTGGGGGTCTCTCCCCAGTAACCGTCCCACCGCTCGAACACCACGGACTCGTCGCGTGTCCAGCTGGCCATGCGGTACGGGCCGGAGCCCACCGGGTTAGCGGCCAGGGTCTCCATGGGCGTGCTGGAGTAATGCTCCTGCGGCACCACGTACACGAACCGGAGCAGTTCGGCCACCAGGGCGGAGGGCTGCTCGGTGCGGATCTCGATGGTGTAGTCGTCGATTACGCTGGAGGATTCGTAGTCGGCGTCCGCCACGAAGAACCAGTCGTAGGCGCCCACATCGGGATCCACCAGGCGGTCGAGGTTGTACTTCATGACGTGAGCGTTGAAGGGTTCGCCGTTCTGGAAGGTCACGTCGTCGCGCAGGTAGAAGCGCCAGGTGAGGTCGTCCACGATCTCCCAGCTGGTCGCTAGCTTGCCCACCAGCTGCCCGGTGCTCCAGTCGAGCTCCGTGAGGGTATCGAAGAGGTGGGTGAAGATCGTCTGCTGCGTGGTGGAGGCGAACATGGCGGGGTCCAAATTGGCTGGGTCCACGCCCTGCAGCACGGTCACGCTGCTGGTCTGCGCCACCGAAACCCCGGTCAGCGCCAGCGCGCCGAGGAGGATAAGGAGTTTGGCTCGAATTGATCTCATCTTCGTTGCTCCCATCTTGCTAGAGGTTCAGCGGTGCCGAATGGCGGCCGACAGGTTCAGAAGTGACGCTCGAAAGGCGTGAAGTACTGGCTGGCGATGGTGCCCATGAGGTCCACGTAGCCGCGGATGCCGGACATGGGTATGCCGTCGTCGCCGATGAAGTTGGGGTCTACCGTGCCGCCGTCCAGGCAGCCGAGACTGTTGGCCAGGCGGATGAGGCTCTCAACCTCGTCGGCGGTAGGTACCAGGTCCAGGCGGTCGTTCACGATGGCCAGGCCCGTGGTCAGGGCGTAAGCGCCCAGGTTGGAGACGCACACGGGCAGCACGTGCTTGGTGGCCGTGACCGTCCAGGCCACCGGGTGGGGCGAGAGCTGCCGCGCGGTGTCGTACAGGGCGCCGAAGCCGATCTCGTTACCGCCGTCGCCTATGCCGATGGTGGGCTTACCCGCGGCGTTCATGCCGTTCACGATGGCGTCCATGCCCTTGAAGCCGCTAGAGAAGGGGGTGCCGACTATGGAGTGCGTCTGGCCGTTCTCGGCTACGCCGATGCGTTCGATGCTGACCAGGGCGTCCCAACCGTTCACGACCTGTTCGGTGGTCACGGACTCGGCAGCTACCACGCGTACGCTGCTGCCGACCTGCTGCACGAGCGCCTCTACTAACGGCACGAGCTTCTCTTCGATAAGAATCTCGGCCTGGCGCCCGAGCGCGGTGAGGGCGCTGCCCAGCACCACGGCGCCGATAGGCCCGTCTATCTCGCCGTTCTCGAAGTGCGGCGGGAAGTACACACCCGTGAGGAACCCGACGGTGCCGGTTGTGGCGTTCAGGTCCTCAACGGCCCTCTGCGTTAGAGGCGCCCCGGAACCGCGCGCTACTTCGTAAACTTTCGGCATCACACCTTGAGGAAGACCGTTACGTCTCATCTCGACGTTCAACAGTCGGTCTAGGTTCTCGAACGGGATCTGATGACTCACTGTTTCCTCCTGGGGGCTGGAAGGCAGGTGCGGCGACCATCCGTCGTTCAAAAGATCTATCTCAGAGGCTCTCGCCGTCCGAGCGGGGGAAAGACCAGTTGCACTGGTTCGTCGCCGCGAGGGGGAGCATACAACATTTTGTTAGCGTGTTGTATAGTCCCCCGTGGGAGAACAGCGGGCGCCTGCAGCGACGATTCATTCGAATGTCTTGTATAGCCCGTTCTTTACGGGACTACCAGGACTCGTCACCTCCCGCCAGCCTGCTATCTTGGCGACTCAGACATTACAAAAGATTGTGAGAACTATGGACGAGACGACACCTTCCGCTGAGCTTCAGGCCTCCGGAGCACTGCCTCTCCCCCAGGGCGCCAGCACCGAGGACGAGATGGAACTGGTCATCTCCAGCCTCATGGCATTGGCGCCTTCCCTCGCTCTGATGTACGGCCGCAACTGCGAAGTGGTGGTCCACGACCTGCGTGTCCCCGAGTCGTCGATCGTGGCGCTGGAGAACGGTCACGTCAGTGGCCGCGCGCTCGGCGGGCCGCTCATCGGTGGCCCTATAAACGACGTTGCCCTCAAGTCGCTCACGTCCAAAAAACCCAGGGACCCCAAGGTGATGAGCTACGAGACCGTCACCACTGACGGGCGCCGGCTCCGCTCCACAACCACGCTCTACTACGACGCCGAGGGCAAAGCCTACGCGGCAATGTGCCTGAACCTCGACCTTGGAGTGGCCATAGCCACAGCTAAGTGGCTATCGGAGCTGATTGAGCCCGCGGCTGGGGCCGTGCCAAGGGATGGTCCGGTTGCCGCGGAGGCGCAGACCCCACATCCTCCACCCGCTGCGCCTGCGCTACGGCCGCAGCGACCCCGCTCCAAGCCCGACTTCACCAAGGTCCTAGATCAGATGATCGCTGAGGTTATCGCACACGAACCCGGCCATCCGCATGAACTCGACCGCGACGCACGGTTCCGAATCGTTGGGGAACTCGAGGCGCGGGGGGCGTTCCTCATGCGTGGTGCGGTGGTCCGCATAGCCGAGGCCCTGAACGTTTCCAAGTTCACCGTCTACGGCTACCTGGATGAGATCAGGAACGCGTGAGGCCTTCACTGCCCGCTGCACAGTTCGGCCCCCTCGCTTCTGAGACCGACTTGAAGGGAAACAGATGAGCACCGAACCAACAGACCGCAGCTTCGCCTCTCCTCCACTTTCCCGAGTACTGCGCGTAGGACAACACGTGTACGTTTCCGGTCAGGTGCCGTTCGACAGTGACGGCAAGGTGGTGCAGGGTGGCATCGTGGAACAGATGGACCAGGTTCTAACGAACCTGGAAGACGCACTCGCGAGCGCCGGCGCCCGGCTGGACGACATCGTAAAGACAACCGTGTTCCTCACTGACGTGAAGCGTGATTTCGAGGCCATGAACGTGGTTTACGCTCGCCGCTTCGGGGAACACCGGCCCACACGAACAACGGTCGGCGCCGAACTCGCCATAGAGGCCCTCGTGGAAGTAGAGGCCGTAGCCATAATTGGCCGGTGATCCACCCCTACCCCACCCGCACCGCCCGCCCCTCGGCCACCGACTGATACACGGCCTCAATCAGCCTAACGGCCTTCATCCCTTCGCGGCCATCGACGGCCGGCGCACGACCGGCGTCCAGGGCGCTGAAGAACTCCTCGTACTGCCGGCGGTGGTTCTCGAACGAGATGGCCATCGGGTCGCTCGCGCCCCCGGTCGTGCCGACGGTCGTACCACCGCCCGTGGCGCCGCTAGCCACCTGCAGACCGCGTAGCGCAGACCCGACCGAACTCTCCTTGAACGCCACCGCCTTCACCGCGTCGTCCTCCACCACCACGTGACCCTTGCTGCCGTACACCTCCAGCAGCTTAGGGCGGCCGGGCCAGAGCGAAGTGGCGGCGCTTATCTGGCCAAGGGCGCCGTTCGCGAACCGCACCGACGCCACTAGCGTGTCCTCCACCTCAATCCGCTCGTGCGCCAGCGTGCCGGCGTACGCGAACACCTCAGTGACCGGGCCCATGACCCACAGCAACAGGTCGACCTGGTGGATGGCCTGGTTCATTAGCGCGCCCCCACCGTCCAAGAGCCGGGTGCCGCGCCACGCGCCGCTGTCGTAGTACGCCTGGTCACGGAACCACGGGACCACCGCGTTGCCTTGCAGGAGGTGACCGAGGTCGCCCCGGTCAACGGCGCGCTTGAGTTCCACGTTGGCGTCAGCGAAACGGCTCATGAAGATCACGCCCAGTGCCACGCCAGCCTGTTCAGCAGCGCTCACCAGTTCCTCGGCACGCGCGGTGCTCACCTCTATGGGCTTCTCAACCACCACGTGCTTACCGGCACGCACCGCCGCCAGCGCCGGCTCCAAGTGTGCGCCGGAAGGCGTGAGGACAGCCACCACGTGCACGTCCGGGTCGGCTACAGCCTCGGCAACCGACCCGTAACCTTTGACCCCGTATACGGCCGCCACTGCGGCCGCCTTATCCGGTGTGCGGCTGGCTACCCCGACCAGCCGCGCGTTCGGCAGCTGCTGCACGGCGTGGGCATGAGCGGCGGCGATGTTGCCGGCGCCCACGATGACCACCCCGTACGTGGCCCCCACCTAAACCGCCTGCGCGCCGGGAATGTTCAGCCGGTACCCACTGCGTGCCAGGTCATAAGCCAGCGCACGCGCTAACCGCGGCGCTTCGTCCTCGTCAATCAAACCGCGCACTACGCGGCCCGCCAACCAGTTGCTCACCACGCGCCGCCACACGTCGTGACGTGCGGGGATCGACGGGAAAGCGCGCGTGTCGTCCACGAAGCCGGTCAGGTTGTAAACGCCCGCGGTCTCCACCACTGCGTCTAGGAAACGCTCCATGCCCAGCACGGAATCGAAGAACCACCACGGCGGCCCCAGGCGCAAGGCCGGGTACACGCCAGCCAGCGGAGCCAGCTCCCGCGAGTAGGTGGTCTCGTCCAGCGTGTACAGCACCAGCCGGAAGCCGGGGTGGGTACCTAGCTCCTCCAGCAGCGGCCGCAGCTCGCGCGTCCAGCTGGTAGCCACGGGGATATCGGCCCCGATGTCGCGCCCGAAATGCTCGAACAGGCCCGTGTGGTGGTTACGGTACGAACCCACGTGCAGCTGCATGACTAGCCCATCATCGGCGCTCAGGCGCGCCATCTCGAACAGCATGTGCGAACTGAAGGCGGCGCGTTCAGCGTCGCTGGCCGTGCCCGTGCGCAACCGGTCGTAGATCGCGCTGGCTTCGCGCTCGCTGAGAGGCACTATCGCGGCCGTCAGCGCCGCGTGGTCCGTAGCGCTAGCGCCGCGCGCCAGGAACGCCTGCCGGCGCGCCACCAGGGCTGCGTGGTAACCGCGGTAATCGCTCACCGAAACGCCGCTGCGCTCCTCCAGCAGTTCCAGGGCGGCGGTGAAGTCCTCGCGCGTGGCGTCTATAACGGCGTCCGGCCGGAAGGTGGGCACCACGGGCATGCCCTCGCCCTGCAGCTGCGCGTGCTCGTCCAGAGCGTCGGTCGCGGCGTCGGTGGTGGCTAACAGCTCGATACCGAACCGTTCGAACAACGCACGGGGCCTGAACTCGGGGCGGGCCAGCTTCTCCGCCAGGTGATCGAACGTCCTGTCGGCGCTCTCGGCGGACGGCCGCTCGGGCAGCTCGAAGAGGTCGATCAGCTCGTGCTTGAGCCACAGACCGGACGGTGTGCCTGCGAACAGGTGGAAGCCGGCAGCGAACCTGCGCCAGATGGCGCGGGGGTCGCGCTCCACCGGCGCACCGTCCAACCGCGCCACGCCGAGCTCCTCCAGGGTCACGCCCTGGCTGAAGAGCATGCGCAGCAGGTAATGGTCCGGCACCACGAAAGTGCTCGCCGGATCGCCCAGGGGCTCGTTGTCTAAGATCAGCTGTGCGGGCACGTGCCCGTGCGGCGACAGCAGCGGCAGGTCAGCCACCTCGGCGTACAGCTGGCGCGCCACCGCCCGCTGGCTAGGTTCGGGCGAGAAGCAGCGGTCGGGGTCCAGTCGCCAGGCGCCACTCACAGCGCGCCTCCGCTCGTGTGGCCCTTGAAGGGCACGAGGTGCCGCTCGAAGTGCCGCCTCAGCGCGCCGCGGTAGGCGTCCTCGTGCTCACGCAGCACGCGCAGCAACTCGGCGCCGTGCGCCTTGAGGGCGGAGCCGAAAGTAACGTGCAGCACCTGCCGCGCGTCCACCTGCTCCAGCAGCGCCGCGAGGGCGCTACCGTCCAGCGCGGCCAGGTCGGGCATACCCTGCGGGCTACCCGATATGTGGTACGTCTTCACGTCCTCGCTGAAGCGCTGTATGCCCAGTTCCGTAACGGCCCGTAGCAGCTCGGGCTCGTACGCGCCCACCACCCTCAGGGCCTCCAGGTAGCTAGTCCCCGCCGTCTTGAGGTGCACGGCGCCGCCAGCGGCCTGAGCGGCTATGGGGTACACGGTGAACTTGTCAGAACCCGAGTGCAGGCTCAGCTTGTAGGGGCCCAACTCTCGCGCGATGGCGGCGTGGCCCTTGAGGTCGAGAGCCAGCGCGGCCAGGTCGCCGATGTACTCCACACCCTTCTCGAAGGCGCCCACGAAGCGCGGCGCCAGCGACACCCAAGTGACGCCCAGGCGCTTCATCTCGTGCGCCAGGTAAAGGTGCTCCGCCAGGCTGGTGGGCGTGGCGGTCTCGTCCACCGATACCTCCAGCTCCACGGCGTGGGCGGCGGTAGCGGTCAGGTGACGGAACAGGCGCGTGACGTGCGCCACCGCGCCGCCGTACTTCACCGCGGCACGTTCCAGTTCGCCCGGGCCGAACGCCAAGCTGCGGTAACCGAGGTCCAAGCTACTGGCACTGAGCCGCGCGCGCAGGTCGTCCGGTGAGGAGTCGAGGGCGTCCCACGGGAGGGCCTCGAACGCCTGCTGCAATGCCGCGCCACTCATGTCGTCCGCAGCCGAGTTCACGTGTTCGCCCGGGTCGATGGTGAAGAACGTGTAACCGGCCCCCAGGCACAGGTCTATGTCGGCCTCGCTCTTGAGGTGATCCGCGTCCGCGCCTACTGGCCCTTGCCATCCAGCCAGGAAGGCGCCCAGCGTGGCGTCGTCCATCACCTCCTGAACGGTGCGCCCCGTGCGGGCGTTCTCGCGCATGGATTGCTGCGCGAATATTGGCGCTATCTCGCTGGCAACACCCGCGGCCCGCATGGCGTCCACGTGGCCGGGCGTGGCCACGCCCAAGCGGTCGCCGAAGCCTGCGCTGGTGGTCAGCCCCAGCGGCTGCGGCCGCAAGTTGGGTACCAGGCCACGCAGGGCGGCCAGGTTCTCGGGCGTGACCGGCGCGCGCGTCACGCGCCAGCCGCTCACTTCGCTCACGCTGCCCGCCAGGACAGGACCGGCACCCGCCGTCCCCGACCCCACCGGCCCCACCGGCGCCGCAGGCGCCACCCGGGCCGTTACCGCCGCAAGCTCGGCGCTGACCAACATGGTGGATGCCCCGTGCCCCTCGGCCCACAAAGCTCGCTCACCCACGGTCCGGGCGCTCTGGGCCACCGGCTGCGAGCCCAGCCTGTTCACCAGGTCAGCTAGCGTGCTGCCATCCGGGCTCAATTGCGAGTTACTAACGTCGTCGGTCATTGCATGTCCTCTCGTGCTCGAACAGCGAACAGGTGGCCGTGTAGCCGTGAACAAGGCGCGAAAAATAAGCTTGGGTGATCGAAGTAACGACGGCGCAACACCTCATGGCGCGCTCCCCCGCACCACCAGCTCAGGCGTGTACACAACGTGCTGGCGGCGCTCCCCGCGCCTGAGGGCGAAGATGGTCTCCACGGCCTGCCGGCCGAGCGCGTACGTGTCTACCCGCAGTGTGGTCAGCGGAGGCGTAACCAGGCTCGCCATCCGCACATCGTCGCAGCCAACCACCACCAGGTCACCGGGCACATCCAGCCCCAGGCTGGCGGCCGCCTGCTGCACGCCGATGGCCATGACGTCGTTGTAGGCGATGACGGCTGTGAAACGCTCACCGCGCGCGAGCAGGGTGCGCAGCGCCCGGTCGCCTGCCTCTTCAGTTGGTTCGCACGTGAGGATCAGCCGTTCATCGACCGGCAAGCCAGCTCGCTCCATGGCCTCCACGAAGCCACGGCGCCGCACGTGGGCGCTAGCTGAACGGTCAGGGCCAGCCAAGAGCGCCACCCGCTCATGACCGCGGTCCGCCACGAAACCTACGGCCAGCGCGGCCCCCTGGATGTCATCGACCATAAGACTCACTGCCGACCCTTTGTCCAGCTTTCGGTTGACGAGCACACTGGCGGGGTGCCGGCTCACCAGCTCCTCGAGCTCAGCGTTGGGCAACCGCGGGCTGCACACTATGAGCCCATCCACGCGGTGGGCCTCGAAGTTGAGGATGGCGGCGCGCTCCCTGACCGGGTCCTCCACCGCGTTCGCCAGCGCCACGGTGTAACCGTCCTCCCAGGCGGCGTCCTCCGCGCCGCGCACTATCTCCGGGAAGAACGGGTTGGTTATGTCTGGCACTACCAGGCCCACGGTGCGGCTCTGTTTGGTGCTGAGGGACCGCGCCACCTGGTTCGGCTGGTAACCGAGCAGGTCAACGTAATGCCGCACGCGCTCCCGCGTGGCTTCGTTCACCCTTCCGGTGCCGTTCACGACCCGCGATACCGTCATGCTAGACACGCCAGCAGCGGCCGCCACGTCAGCAATGGTGACGCGCCGCGCTGCCTGGCCTGGCGCGGGTACGGATCGTTCACGGCTCACGGTCACTCCTCGGTCACCCCTTCGTCACTCCCTGCTCACACCCCGCTGGTCACGGCGAAACCGCCGTCTATAGGCACCACCACGCCGGTAACGAAGCGGCTGGCTTCTGAGCAGAGCCACACCAGCGTACCGAGCAGTTCCTCGGGCTCCCCGAAGCGGCCTAGGGGCGTGTGGTCGATGATGGTGCGCCCGCGGTCGGTGAGGCTGCCGTCCTCGTTGAGGAGCAGGCGCCGGTTCTGGTTGCCCACGAAGAAGCCGGGGGCGAGGGCGTTCACGCGCATGGCGCCCTGGTAGCGCTGCCCCAGTTCCATAGCCAACCAGCGCGTGAGGTTATCGACCGCGGCCTTGGCGGCGGAGTACCCCACCACGCGCGTGATGGCGCGCATGGCGGCCATGGACGAGACGTTGATGATGCTACCGCCGCCCCCATTAGCCATGGCGGCGCCGAACACCTGCGTCGGCAGTACCGTGCCCATGAAGTTGAGGTCCACCACCTCGCGCATGGGGCTCTCGCCCAGCTCGAAGAAGCTCTCGCCCGGCTGCAGCGTGGCGCCCGGCATGTTGCCGCCAGCCGCGTTAACAAGGATGTCTAGGCGGCCCCAGCGCTCCATGACGGCGTCCCGCACGCGCTCCAGCTGGTCCTTCTGCAGCACGTCGGCGGGGGTGGCCAGCGCCGCGCCGCCCGCGGCCTCTATCTGCTCCACCAGCGCCGCGGCGTTCGCCGCGTTGCGCCCCAGCACGGCCACCCGCACGCCGTGCGCGGCCAACCCGCGCGCCATCACGCCGCCCAGCACGCCGGTGGCGCCGGTTATCACCGCCACGCGGTCCTTCAGGTCGAAACTAACAGGCTGCATACTCACTGTTGCCTCCTTAGAATCACGATTCGTTTCATATGCTCACCGCCGGCTCGATGTCGCGGCGCTTCAAGGCCGCCACCACCGGCCGCACGCGCAGTTCCAGCCAGGCCGTCTGCGCCAGCAGGCCCGTCACGTAGGCCAGCATGCCCACGTAGATGCCGTTCAGCGCGGTGGTGGTCATGCCTAACGCCAGCACTGTGGCGGTGGCCACCAGGAACACGACCACGGATTCCATCATGGGCGCGGTGCGGCTGCCGAAGACCAGCGCGCCCTGCTGCCAGCTCTGCACGGCCCGTATGGCCGGCGTGATAACGCCTATGAGCGCCGCGCCCTGCGCCAAAGCGGTCAGTTCGGGCGAGAGGCCCGTGCCGTACCGGAACCACCAGTAAGCCAGCGGCGTAACCGCCACCAGCGCCAGGCTGGCTGTGAGCCCGACCGCCATGCGCCGCATGACGCGGCGCAGCACCGCCACGCCGTCCGGTCGCCTCAGCAGGCTGATGACCACCTCCTGGTACGCCACCGCCACGCTCTGCCACAGCATGAGGAACCCGAACACGACCGGCCAGGTAGCCAGCGAGGCGAGGCTGCCGGGCATGCGCGCCAGCGCGGCGCTGATGAGCGTGACGGTGGAGAGTGAGAGGAGCGTGGTCACGACCAGCGGCACGTAGAAGCGCGTGAACTCGGCATACCCGAACACGGCCTGCCCGGAGCGGTTCGGTAGCACGCTGCGGTGAATGACGGGCCGTACGCGGGTCCAGGTGAAGAGGCTCTCCAGCAGCACCGCCGTGGTCATGGCCACCGCCGTCACCACGGCGCCCTGAACGGAACCCATAGCAAGGCCGGCGCCCAGGATGATGATGTCGGTGGTCAGCCGCACGGCGGCGCTGGCTATCACCACGCGGCTCTGACCGTAACGGATGAGTATGCCGTGGAAGTACCGGCGCGAGCCCGTGCCCAGCGACCACGGCACCACGATCATGGCGGGTATTCGACCGGCCGCCGCCACGTCCTCCGGCACGCCGATGATGCCAACCACCACCCAGTCGTACAGGGGCGTGAAGGCGAGCAGCGCGTGCGTGGCGGTGAGAGCCACGAGGATGCCGATGGTTATGCGACTAAGGCGCCGGAAGCTGGCCGCGTCCTTCACTAGCGCCGTGGCGGCGGCCAGGAGCATGGTGGCGGGCGCCTGGATCATGATGGCCAGGCTGAAGATGATGCCCCATGCGGCTAGGTTCACGTCCGCGTTCGGCAGGCGCGGGATGATCGCGTTAGTCAGCGGCATCTCCAGCGTCATGAGCACCCAGCTGAGACCCAGCGGCCACCAAATCGCCAGCACCTCGCGGGCGCTTAGGGGCGCCCCTTCCGTCGCCTGGGCGGCGGCGCTCACGGGTCGGCCGGCGCTGCGCATGCTCAGAGCTCCGCCGCCCCCTGCTCACCAGTCAGCCGCTCGAGCACCTCTACGGAGAGCAGGAGCGCGCGCGGCAGGTGGAAGGGGTCCTTCACGGGCAACGCCACGGTCTCGGTGAACTTGCGGCCGTAACGGTCCAGCCGCTGCGTCCACTCACCGTGCTGAGGCACCGGGTAGTGCGCGAACGCGTACTCGTCCACGCGCCGGAACCAGTCCAGGCACCACGCCTCGCCGCTCAGTTCGTGGGCTAGCAGCAGCGCGTACATGGCTTCCGTCTGCGGCCACCACAGCTTGCTATCAGCGAACGGCCACCAGGCTTCGCCGCCGGCGGCGTCGCGCGCCAGGAGCAGGCCGCCGTGCTCGGCGTCCCAACCCAGCTCGGTGTGCCAGCGGATGCACTCGATAGCTTCCGCCATGCGTTGCTCGTTCCCCACGTGCTGGTAGATGTGGAGCATGAACCACATGGACTCTATGGCGTGGCCAGGCACGATGGCGCGGCCGCGCGGCGAATCCATGGGCTCGCCGCTAGCGTCCAGGAACTCCAGCACGTAACGCTGCCGCGGCCTGCGGAACAGGCCCATCACCTTGTCGGCTTCCTCCAGCGCCGCGTTCATAACGTCCGCCTGGCCTGAGAGGAGCGCCAGCTCGAAGAACGCGAGCGAGAAGATCATGGCCACACCGTGCGCCTGCACGCCCTCGGGTAATGGGTAGGGGTCACTGGGGTAGGAGCCGGGCGCGGCCAGCAGCGCGCGCACGCGCTTGAAGGTTGCCAGGGCCGAAGCCAACGCGTCTTGGTTGCCGGTAGCGCGGGCGTACTCGGTCAGGCCCAGCAGCGCGAAGCCGTCGGTGTAGATGCTGGTATAGCCCGTGTGTGGTGAGCCGTCGCCGTGGCGGGCGAACACCCACCGGCCCTGCTCGTCCTGACCGTGCTGGCTGACGAAGCGGTAGATGCCGTGCGCCACGTCCAGCCACGCTTGAGGGTCCGTACCTGCCTGGCCGAGCCATCCTTCGTGCCTGGCGGCGCTGCCCTGCATGCGGTTATAGAGGGCCGAGAAGGTCCACAAGCCCCTCAACTGCGACCACATGTACTTGTCGGTGGACTGCACAACCCCGTCGTCGCCTATGCACGAGTGAAGGCCGCCGTGCTGGTGGTCCACAGCGTGCTGCAGCCAGAACGGCACCACGCTCCCGAACAGTTCGTGCCGGTAGCGGTTCAGTACGGCGGTGAGGTCAAGCGGGGCGATCACTAAGCTCTCCTTATTAACGCGCGGTCAGGCGCGCCGGTAACGCCGCACCACGTCGGGGTCGGGTTCGAAGCCCAGGCCCGGGCCGGTGGGCAGGTTCAGGTAGCCGCCCGCTTGCACCGGACCCACGTCCGCCAGGCTGGCTTCGCGCTTCACGTAGAGGTACTCGAGCTGCCCCACGCTGGGCCGCGCGGCGGCCAGGTGCATGGTGGCGAACACGCCCGGGCCGAAGTACGGCGAGTGCGCCAGTAGCCCAAGCGACCGCTCCTCTGCCAGGTCGGCCACGGCCAGGAACTCGCTCACCCCGCCGACCTTCGTAACGCTGGGTTGCAGCAGGTCGGCGGCGCCGGCGTCGGCGGCGGCAGCGAACTGCACGGCGGTGCACCAGTTCTCGCCCGCTGCGAGCGGCAACCCCGGCCGCCTAAGGGCGGCGAGGGCGTCGAACGCTTCGGGTGGGAAGATCGGTTCCTCCAACCACGTGTAACCACCGGCAGCCAGCGCTGACGCGTTCACGGCCGCCTCGCTTTCGCTCCAGGCGCCGTTCACGTCAACCGAGATCGGTACGTGGTCGCCCACCGCCTGCCGGCAGGCGCGGATGTCAGCCATGGTGATCTCGTGGAGTTTCAGGTCCGTGAAGCCGTCCGCCAGCGCGGCCTCGCTTATGGCTGGCGCCACCAGCGGGTCTCCGTACCGCACCAGGCTGGCGTAAAAGTTCAGGCGCTCCGCGCGGCCGGGGCCGAGCAGGTCGCGTAATGGCACGCCGGCGCGCTTGGCGGTCAGGTCCCAGAGGGCCATGTCGAGCCCGGAGATGGCGAACATGGTCACGCCGTAACGCCCGAACAGGTGCAGGCGCCTTTGCATGAGCAGGTTCCACGCCGGCACGCTGCTCACGTCCATTCCGACGGTGAGCGGCGCTAGGTTGCGGTCGAGCATGTACTTGGTGGCGTCAGCGCAGAAGTACCCGAAGCCTTCGCCCCAGCCCACCACGCCGTCCTCGTCCACCACCTTCACGAGCACGGTCTCAAGCGTGTTCCAGGTGGTGGGGGTTATGCCCTCGCCCTTGCCGCCGTCGTCGAACGGTATCTCGACGATCATGGTCTCCACGCTGCGGATCCTCATGCCGGTTTCCTCATGCCAGCAACCTCACGTCAGGCAGCGGCACCACGGCGTAATAACCGCCCACGTGGTCTCGCCCAGCTCCCGGCGTCATGGCTTCGTAAGGCTGGAACGCGGGGTCCAGATGGTCGAGCGCCCGGTCCTGCGGAACGTAACCGAGCTCGGCGGCGCGGGCGTTGGGAAAGAGCGGTTCGGGGCAGATGGAAACGCCGTAAACGATGTCGTACTGAATCTGCGGGTGCGTGAGGCCGATGGTTATGAGGTTCGCCAGGTCGCGGGCGCTAGTCCAGAGCCTCAGGTGCCTGGCGTCGCCCACCGTGGGGTCGGCGTTACCGACGCGGATGACGAGCGTGCGCAGCGCACTCCGCCGCGTGTAAAGCGCGCACGCGGCCTCCCCGAAGACCTTCCCGAGGCCGTAGAAGGCGTCGGGCGCCAAGGGCGCGTCATCGCCGGGGAAACCAGCTAGTTCGTGCTGCCCCACGGCGTGGAGGCTGCTCGTGTAAACGAAGCGCTGCACGCCGGCCGCGGCGCTGGCCTGCAGCACGTGCAGTAGCGCCCGGTAGTTCACGTCTAACCCACCCTCGAAGGTGAGCTCGAAACCGTGCACGCACGCCAGGTGCAGCACCCCGTGCACCCCGCTCACGGCGCGCTGCACCAGTTCGGAGTCGTTGAGGTCGCCTTGCAGCACCTCATCAAGACCCTCCGCCTCCAGCGGCAACATGTCCAGGAGCCTAAGGCGGTAGTGCTGCCTCAAGTAGGGTGTCACCGCGCGCCCCACACGGCCGGCGGCGCCCGTGATCAGCAGGGTACGAAGATCGTCATCCACGTCGTCGTTCACTTCACTCTTCCGAGCGCGCCTGCTTCACGGTGTCGAAGTCCCAGCCCTGGTCCGCGCACACCTGGCGCACGTGCGATTCCCAGGTGGGCTCGGCGGTGGGTCTGCCGCCCGGGAAGCAGTCGACCACTAGGTATTTGAGCGGCCCAGGCGAGGT
>Ga0265293_10008676_pt1 | contig 14960 bp, 9 predicted proteins | sample Munlanlewell138R_FD_192505 | JGI IMG/M metagenome (GOLD analysis project Ga0265293, IMG submission 192505) | Leachate microbial communities from a municipal landfill in Southern Ontario, Canada - Leachate well 138R | ecosystem: Engineered > Solid waste > Landfill > Unclassified | place: Canada...
TAGAAATTGTGAATTTAATTTTACAAATCCGATACAGTTTTAAACAAAATGAGACATTTTGTAGAGAAATATAAGCTAAAAATGCTAATAAAATAAGGCGGAGTGAAGGTAGAATGACATTTTATTCGAAAATTGCTTAAAAGAGTGCTTTCTTTGGGGAAGGGGGGGACGGGGGGAAACATCTTTTCTTTGGCACAAAGAAAAGGGTTTCCCCCCGTGCAAAGCTCTCAAAACATTATTTATGCCAATTCGAGCAAAGCTACACACTCAACGTGCGCGGTTTGCGGCAACATGTCGATGGCTTGAATACGCAATGGCCTGTAGCCGTCGTTGCAGAATTTCTTAAGATCATCGGCTAAGCTTTTCGGATTACAGGAGACGTAAAGAATGTGTTTGGGCTTAAGAGCGTTAATTTGCTTATAACTAGGAGGTAGTAGCCCGCGTCTTGGCGGATCGACGATGAGCAAGTAATCATCGAATCTGCGCTTATTCATCAGGTCTTTAAGTACGGCGGCGGCGTCGCCTGCATAAAACTGGGCGTTGCGGATATGGTTTTTTTCCGCGTTTTCTTTGGCGTTTTGTATCGCTTGCTGTTCGATGTCGACGCCAATAGCGGCGTGTCCATGCATCGCAAAGCAAAGCGCGATGGTTCCTGTGCCGCAGTAAAGATCGAGTATCAAAGTGCTGGGCTTTAACACGGGAGCGGCAAAGTCGTGAAGCAGGCAGTATAGGCGCTCCGCTGCCATCGTGTTGGGCTGGAAGAAGGCGCGCGGGAGAATCTCGAACTGCAGTGCGTGATCGGCGTCGGGTAGGTAGAGGCACTCCTCAATAATAGGATTTCCCCAAAGCAGGTGATCGACATAACGTGTGCGGGTTCCTTTTTGAATAATGTGCTGCGTCCAAATAAGGGAAGTGATTTTTATCGCAAGCTCGGATTGTAGTGCCAGTATTTGTTTACTAAACAATGCTATTACATCTTTAGCATCCATCGCGCCATTGAGTGTATTTGGGCGCTCTTCGCCACTAGTCGTTAGAATAAGCATGCATTGTCCCGTGCGCTTAGCCTCGCGTAGGCTCAATAAACGCAAAAAACCTTGGTTTTTGCGAAAAGCGTAGAATTCTAGCCCTAGATTTTGGGCCCATTCTTGCACAGAATGCGAAATCTTAGCCAAATCTTCGTTCATGAGGTAGCACTGCTGTAAATTGACGACCTCGTGCTTAAAGTCATGGGGATGCATGCCTAAGCCAAGCTTATCGCTCCCATCGGGACCAAAGCTAAGTTCCATTTTATTGCGGTAGTGCCACTCATCATCTGCACCAATAGGAGGCTGAAACTCGATCTCACCTAAGCCAACTGATTCGAAAGCGGTTTTTAGCACATTCTGTTTTAGCATAAGCTGATCGGCGTAGTTTATGCCTTGCAGAGAGCAACCGCCGCAGCCAGTGTTGATATCAATCCGCGGTTTTGCATGCTCGCAGCGTTCGGGGGAGCGCCGTATTTTAGCGCTTAGTTTCTCAATGAGTTTCGCCTGCATTTGACTGCCCTGCACACGGCGAAGTTCTGCCATAACGACGTCGCCGGGAACTGCGTTTGGAATCTCAAGGACTACGTTTTTGCCGTCTAGTTCAATAGTGCAAAGCCCCATGCCGCGAGAAGATAGGTCGGTAATTTCGCAGCGGACGTGGCTAAAGAGGTGGGCGCGCAGCCCTTTATCGTATTTTCGTTTTGACATTATATTTTGGGGGAAATAGCACTTAAGTGGCGCAGAAACGTCGCAAACCCGCTGGCTAGGCCATAGCTTGGGAATCGGCGAAGAACGGGGTGGGGGGTAGCGCGGGATCGCCGAGTAAAATGCGCAATGAGCAAATAAAATGCGTTGAATGAGCGATACGAGCGAATACAACGCATTTTATTTTTGCGAATTGCGCATTTTGCGAGGAAGCCCGCGCGTAGGGGGGCAGAAGCCCCCCAGCCAAAGCTCTGGGCTGAATATGTCTCAAAAGCGACGTGTTTGGCTAGGGCGCGGGCGAAGATTCTTGCTTGTTTGGAAAAAGTGTATAGATTGTACGTAAGTGCGCGAGGTTGCGGGTCTTGTGCGCGACTTTACTACCCGTGTGAGGAACTACGATGAGCGAAGAGAAAAAGAAAGATTGCAAATGTGGTTGCGGCGAGGATTGCGTTTGCCAAGAAGAGTGCGAAGAGAAAGCCTGCGGCAAGCACAGCCGTAAGTTTGTGGTGGCGGTTGCGGCGGCGGTTGTCGGTGTCGTGATTGCGACTGTGTTGATTCGCATAATCCGTAAATAGGATTTTTTAGGCGTCATGGCTGGGGGGAAGGCGTGACGCTATTTTTTTGCTTTTTCTTAGGCCAAATTAAGTTATGGAATACGTAATTGAGCGCTTTTCGCATCTTTTTACGCTGCCGCTGACGGAAGAAGTAGCGGTCTTTGCGCTTTTGTTGTTATTGATATTAATCGCTCCGATTGTCACGACGCGTTTGAAGTTGCCCTCGTTATTGGGGCTCATTTTGTTCGGTGTAATTATCGGTCCACACGCGCTCAACATCATACAAAATGACGGTGCGGTAAAGTTATTATCGACCATCGGTTTGTTGTACATCATGTTTATCGCCGCTTTAGAGATGGACATCAACCAATTTAAGGTACACCAAAACCAGAGCATTGTTTACTCGGGACTAGCCATGCTTGGACCAGCGGTAGTGGTGTTTCCCTTGGTGTATTTTGTATATGGGCTGCCTGTTCTTGAAAGCGTCTTGGTGACAACGATGATGGCGACGCACACCTTGGTGGCCTATCCCACGGTAAGCCGCTACGGGGTGGCAAACGATTCTAGCGTAGCCATTACGATAGGGGGAACGATTTTACTCGACACCGTTGTGCTTATCGCTCTAGCCGTGATTTTGGGCATGCATCAAGGGAGCTTAACGGCTGGATTTTGGATGCAGCTTGTCTCCTCGATCTTGCTATTTTTGCTCATCATGTACTTTGGTGTGGGAAAGCTCGGCGAATGGTTTTTTACGAATTTTCATAACGAACGATATTTGCAATACATATTCGTGCTTTTTGCCGTGTTTTTATCGGCGCTTTTAGCGGAGCTCGCGGGGCTAGAAGCCATTGTAGGTGCTTTCGGTGCTGGGCTTGTGCTCAATCGGCTCATACCGCGCTCATCTCCGCTTATGTACAACGTCGAATTCGTCGGTAACGCGATATTTATTCCGTTGTTTTTGATTTCCGTTGGCATGCTCGTCGACTTGAAGGTACTCTTTAGCGGGCCTTATATATTGATCTTAGCCTTTGCTTTATCGGTCGCGGGTATTTTAGGTAAATGGCTTGGCGCGTTCTCTTTACAAAAGTTGTACAAGCTAACGAAAACGCAGCGAGGGCTTATATTTGGGCTATCGACGGCGCGAGTGGCGGCTACCCTTGCGATAGCCATTGTCGGGCACAAGGCTGGTTTAATCAACGATGCGTTTTTGAACGCTGCGATTCTCATCATTTTGGCGACTTGTATTGTAGCGTCCGTCATTACGGAAAGAGCTGCCAAAACGATGGCCGTCGAGAAAGAAACGTCGCTTCCAGGCGAGCAGGATGTTATTGCGGGTGAGGATGAACATATTTTATTGCCCATTGCTAACGTCAATAATATTGGGAAGCTTTTTGATTTTTCACTATTGTTAAAGAGCCCAACATCCGAGAATCCCATCACGATTTTGACGGTTGTTCCCAACGACGAAGAAGCCGAAAAGAATATCGCAACGAACCGTAAAAAGCTGAATGAATACATTAAAACAGCCGGAAGCCCTGAGGCGAATGTCAAAGTTGTTGCGACCATCGACACTTCGGTGCCCGACGGAATTTGCCGAACATCGCGCGAGTATGTTGCCGATTTACTGATTCTTGGTTGGCCAAAACCTGGTATCCTCGAACGCATTATAGGGGAGAAGTGGGCTTGCATCATTAATCAAGTCGACAAGATGATCGTGCTGGCGAGTTTGGAGTCGCCGACTTCGCAGACGCAGAGGTTGGTGTTACTGACAGCACCGATGGCTGAGCTAGAGCACGGTTTTGAAATTTGGGTACAAAAGGTGGTCAAGATTGCGCTGGAGTGGAGTTTGTCCATACACCATTTTGGTGAAGTTTCGACTTCGGATGCGATGCGCGAAGTTATTGAGCGCAACAAACTCAGTGCAAAGCTTGAGAGCAGCGAGTTTAACGAATGGAACGATTTTCTCGTCTTATCGCGTGAAATTAAGGATACCGATCTCATCGTTGTTATCTCGGCACGACGCTCTACCTTGTCGTACTTGCCGCTGTTCGAGAACATGCCTTCAAAACTTGAGAAGTATTTTGCTAAGAACAACAAGCTGATTGTGTTCCCGAAGCAGGCCATTGATAATAGTATTATTAATTCTACTATTGACGTTTAGCTTTATAGGGATGCTCTGAATAATGTGAAAATTGCCAAAAAAGTAGCTAGAGTAAAATAACGAAAGTCAGGCTGGTTTTCAAAATAAAAGTCAATAAAATCAATGCCCTACACACAAATATGAGTTCTAAGGGCGATAGCCCTTTTTTCTTTGCAATTTTGGCCTATTTCGTCGTCGGCTGCGTCGTTTGGCGCGGTCACGACCTCTAGGTCGTTCCCTTGCCGCACTCCTTGCCTCCTAGAACTAGGCTCAAAATTGCAAAGAAAAGCAGTTTTTGTTTTCTTCTTTTCTTCTTTTTTTTACCTTGTTCCTCGCTTCTTATAACTCGGCTCAAAATGGTAAAGAAAAGTATTTTTTCTTTTTTTTCTAGGACTCGGCTTAAACTTGGCAAAAAACTCTTTTAGGGATGCTCTGATTAATGTAAAAATAGTAGGGGGCAGCTTTGAAACCAGCCCTTGCTTAAAATAACGAAAGTCAGGCGAGTTTTCAAAATAAAAGTCAATAAAATCAATATGTTATACAGAGGAAGGGTTCTAATGGCTCAGTTCCTCAATTCCGACTACGATTTGCGCTGCACTCACGCAGGCTTGCGTTCGATTGCGCAAATCTAGTCTCATTGGGTCATCAACTCGTAAAACAGTTAGTTTTACTCGTTTCGACCCCTTAGCGGGGCGTGGGGCAGCGCCCCACAAGGGGTGCATTGCGATGTATTTTAGGATGAGCGATGGCAAAGCGTTTTGTGACAAAAGTTCTCATAGAGGCAGCAACAGGCGATCGCATAGCCATGCCAAGGGATATCGCGCATCATGCCTTAGACGTGATGCGCTTAAAAGAGGGGGATGAGCTAGAGCTGGCGAGCTATGATAAGATCTGGAGCCTGCGTATGAGGGGTGGGAAGCTAGAGGTATTGTCTTGTCAAGAGAATATGCGTTCTACACCCGCGATCGAAGTAGCAATTTCGCTTTTTAAGTGGCCACGTTTTGAGTGGTTCTTAGAGAAGGCGGTAGAGCTTGGAGTTGACACGATTCAACCAATTTTGAGTGAGCGATGCCAAATTAAGATGGAAGCAGGCGCTTGGGAATCAAAAGTAAAACGTCTAGAGAAAATTATGACACAAGCTGAGCGACAAAGCTTAGCGTTACGGCGCTGCGAACTAAAATCGCCCATGCCACTAAGAGACTATGTCCACTCGCAAAAAGCGGAAACTTGCTTCGTCGCTATGCCTGGGGACTACCCGCGTTTGTTAGACGCTTATACGGGGCAGGATGCCGTTAGCCTTATCTCAGGACCCGAGGGTGGGTTTTCAGCGCAGGAGTTTTCCATGATCTTAGAATGTGGGGCGCTTCCCATTAGCTTGGGTAAGCATATCCTACGCGCTGAAACAGCGCCTCTGGCAATGCTTGCACTCTTGCGATGCTCTTAAACGGCAGCTTCCCCCACATAAAAATAAGCGCTCTATTCCGCGTAGGCTAAGAATTCTTCCGCATTGGGGTAGTTTGGTGCTATATCGACAGGAATCGCAGTGAGGGATTGCAACTTTTCTGCAATTTCTGGGCGAATTTGGGCGTATTTCTGGACAAAAGCAAGCGCGACTTCTTCGTCGCCTTCGGCTTCGAGTTCGATAAGTTTGGCGACAAGTTGGCGGTTTGCCTCGGGGAGTTTTTGGGCATCGTAGCTAAAGACCAGCGCGTCATCGTGCGTTATTGCGCCGAACTCAATGTAATAGTTGAGTTGAATGGCGTTGGCTTTGGCGTGTGCCGAACCGAGGCCAAAACGCAAGGCGCGGAAAAAGCCAGCGAGCATGGTGGCGTAGGCGCTGGGAACTGCGTCGGCGGGGAGTTCGTTTTGTTCGACTAACCAATGGGTTAAGTAGAGAGCTAGCGTGTCGGCCTTTGCTTCCTCGATCGGTGAGTATGCAGTGTTGAGAGCGCGGTGAATGGCAAGCGTTGGGGTGTGGCGCGTGTGTTTGGGGCCAAGGCTGTGTCCGGTTTCGTGCAAAAGCGTGTGCCTGAAGAAAGCATCGAAATTAACCAGCGTGAGCTGCTCTTTGTTCATAAACTCTGCGGCAATAGGGATGAGTATTTTATCGAATTTTGCGTGTTGTACATTGCGAAATAGCACTTTTTTGCTGCCGTGGTTTTGAATAACTTCGGGATCGTTGGGGAGCACCAAAGCTAGTGTTTGCGGTCCGTGAGCGGCTTCTCCCGAGGCGAACAAAAGGTCAATGACGACGAATCTGCTCTCGCCTTGCTCTAGTTCAGTGGGTTTGAGTTCTTCATCGATGGGGAGGGCAGCCTGCATTTGCGGGACAAAATCGGCAAAGCGACGCAGTGCTCGTGTTTGCATCGCGTCTCGCAGACCGATGTAGCACTCAAAGCATGCTTTGAGCCCAAGTAACTTATCCTCATAAACCTCGTAGGGGCCAAAGACTACTTCAATTTCGCTATCGGTCACCTCTAGCCAAGCGACTTCGCTCTTGGCGTAGTCGTTGTCTAGCAAAGACTGCGCTCTTTGCTTCAAAAAGCGCGAGAGCGACTCGTTTGTGCAGAGTTGTGCAGCATTTTGTAAATGTTGTGCGCATTTTTCGAGTTCTCGGGAAAAAGCCTTAGAGTAGGGAAGCGCTTTAAGACCTTCGTCCGTTGCTTCAATAAGGGTGGTGTAGGACTCGAATGCACTGCGATCCTCAGGGTGCTTTTGGAGCCACTCGCGGAAGCGCTCTGGCGTTAAATCTGCGGGGTAAAAGCCTGCACCACGCGGTTTTTCGTTGTGCCCATAAAAGGGCGCATCTTCGTTTAGCCGATCCCACGGTCCTGCCATAATGCGGAAAGACTGAATGAGTTTTTGCTTCCCCGTGTCTTCAATTTCTTGTTTGTATTGAAAATTGAGCGGCGAAACCTGGCGTAGATACACGTCTTCCAGAAGCTTCGCAGCTTTTATAAGTTCGCTGACCGCAGCCTTATCTTTGGTTGGAAGGTTCGTACTTTCGACAGTTAGACTAACATTAGCAAATTTTTCACAAGGGTAGCGATTGGGCATTTTTTCCTCTTAAAATTGCAAAGAAAAGGTGTTTTTGTTTTCTTCTTTTTCTTCGTTCCTAGCCTCCTAGAACTAGGCTCAAAATGGCAAAAACTCACTGTTTTCGTTAACGAGCAAGAACGCACATCAACGCCACGGAATAAAATAATCAATTCAGCTCAAAAGTACACGGTTTGCACAGGAAAAGGTTGCACGGTGAGAAACGGCTTATTTTTAACCACGAAAAGCTTTTTTACCACAAAATACACGAAAGGCTCGAAAGCTTTTTTACCACGAAAAACACGAAAGGCTCGAAAGCTTTTTTACCACGAAAGACAAGTAAGATTTTATCGAGTCAAGCTGGTTCTAAAAGATAAGAAAGAATTTTTCGTGTATTTTCGTGTTTTTCGTGGTTCAAAATTTAAAGACACGAAAGGCACGAAAGTCTATAAGCAATCAAGTCGGCTCTATAAGATAAGAAAGAATTTTTCGTGTATTTTCGTGTTTTTCGTGGTTCAAAATTTAAAGGTACGAAAGGCTCGAAAGCTTTTTTAGAAAAGAATTTTTCGTGTATTTTCGTGTTTTTCGTGGTTCAAAATTTAAAGGCACGAAAGGCTATAAGCAATCAAGTCGGTTCTGTAAGATAAAAAAATGGGCTTTTCAGAATGAAAAGCCCAAATTCTATCTAATAGCGAAATTATTCGCTTTTATTCTTATCGGCCAAGCTGTCTAAATCACTCAGCTTATCTTGGAGTAAATCCCCGAGATGCGCTGTGGAAGAGGCATCATTGTCGATGTACTGGCGTAGGGTGCCAGTTTCGTTACGTCGTACGAAGCTCTTGATAGAGAGGGCAATTTTACGCTCCTCGGGCTCGACCGAGATGACCTCAGCGCGGTGAACTTCGCCGATTTGCACGACTGCAGCAGGATCGTCAACGCGATCTTTGGAGAGCTCGCTGATATGGATGAGACCTTCAACGCCTTCAGCGATCGAGGCAAATGCGCCAAACTCAGTGAGCTTCGTGATGGTGCACTCCACAATCGATCCTGGCGGGAATCGCTCCGGTAGAGCTTCCCATGGGTCGGCAACGATTTGCTTAATACCCAAGCTGAAACGCTCGTTTTCGACGTCGATATTGAGTACGACCGCTTCGACTTCATCGCCCTTCTTGTAGATTTCCGCAGGATTTCGAACTTTCTGTGTCCACGAAATATCGGAGACGTGAACCAAACCATCGATTCCATTCTCGACACCGATAAAGAGTCCAAAGTCGGTGATATTGCGAATTTTACCCACAATACGCGTTCCCATGGTGTATTTTTCTTCGAGCAACTCCCAGGGGTTGGGGCTAGTTTGCTTCATGCCAAGGCTAATTTTCTTAGCCGCTGCATCAAGGCTGAGCACCAATACGTCGATAACCTGACCGACGGAAACCATTTTACTCGGGTGCTTTACGCGTTCTGTCCAGCTCATTTCGCTGATGTGAATGAGGCCTTCAATGCCTTCTTCTAGCTCAACGAAAGCGCCGTAGTCGATAAGGGAAACAACGCGTCCAAGAGCACGAATCTTAGCGGGATAGCGCTGTGCAGCGTGTTCCCACGGATCGGGGGTAAGTTGTTTGTAACCAAGGCTTACGCGCTCTTCCTTTGCCGAGTACTTGAGAACCTTGACCTTGATTTCGTCGCCCATCTGCACAACTTCGCTTGGATCGTTAACACGTCCCCAGCTCATATCAGTGATGTGCAGCAAGCCATCGATGCCGCCCAAGTCGACGAAAGCACCGTAGTTGGTGATGTTTTTGACAACACCATCCATAATGGCGCCGTCGTGCAATTTTTCAAGCGTCTCGGCCTTGAGCACAGCGCGCTCTTTCTCAAGCAGTGCACGCCTAGAAAGTACGATGTTTCCGCGCTTCTTGTTGAACTTAATAATTTTGAAACGATAGGTTTGGCCAAGGAACTTGTCCAAATTGCGCGTGGGACGCAGCTCAACTTGGCTGCCGGGCAGGAAGGCACGCACGCCGATATCGACGTGTAAACCGCCCTTAACGCGGCTCACGATCTTCCCTTCAATCACCTCATCGCGCTCTGCAATCTTGGAGATTTCTTCCCAGATCATCAAGTCGTCGGCTTTCTTCTTGCTGAGTACACAAAGGCCATATTCATTCTCAGTCGCCTCAACTAAAACATCTACGCTGTCCCCGACTTTCACGCCAATGCTTCCATCAGGCAGCTCAAATTCAGACTTGTTGACCTGTCCCTCGGATTTAAACCCGATATCTATCACTACGAAGTCGCCCACTAGATCAACGACCTTACCAGAAACGATTTCGCCCTCGCGAATATGCGTCTGATCCTGTTCGTATTCAGCTAATAGCGCTTCGAAACTCTCAAAATTGTCCATGGATTGAGTCATGAGGACTCCTAAAAAAGGGAAAATGTGGTGGTTACGGCTACAAAGGCCACCATGCGTCGTCATAGACGTGGCCAAATTCAAGGCAGACAGGCGCACGGAACGTTGCGTTGCCTACACGATCCCGATGCTAATGTCAACCGATATGGGCACTCACAAGCAGAAGCCTCTTTTTGCGTATTGCCTTGATTCTATTGGGTTTATTGTTAACGATCGCCGGATTTCTCGTCGTTTACGGCAGCTATTTTTTTACTCTTTTTGTGATAATCAGCGCATCTTTGGGGATACTATGCAAAATTCGATGTTTTGGATAATTTTCAAGACTCTTATTTTTGTGGGGGAAGTGTCCCCCTACGCCGCAACCCCTCGCTGTGCGCGGGTTTGCGTCTACCCCCTCTACGGGGGCTCAAGCCCCCGTAACGCCCCGCAGCGTTGTTCAGAGCAAACTTAGGGAGATTCTGATCGATGCAAAAACAGTAGGCGAAGCTTTCAATCCTGCCCTTGCTAATACAACGAAAAGCAGGCGAGTATTCAAAATAAAGTCAATAAAATCAATGTTCTACACATAAAACGGGTTTGGGGCGATAGCCCTCAGGGCGATAGCCCTAATAAAGCAGAGTTTTCCTACACCAGTTCGCTGCACTCGTTGCGTAGTCTGGGAATAATAAGGACGTTTTGGTTGGCATACTCCGTGACGGTTCGTACAATTTCTCGCTGTGCGTTGTTGTGTGTGAGACTCGGCTGCGCGCCAGCTATGACGATAAGGTCGGCAGCGATCTCTTCTGCGCAGCTCAGTATGCCGCAGGCAGCGCAACCCATGGGAGTGTGGTGTCGGAAACTGAATTTTTTAGCATCTTCCTCAAAGGCGAAGGGGAGCTCTAAAGATTGGACTGCAATTTTGGCGCGCTTTGTTACGCGCTCCTTAGCTTGTTCGATGTAGCGATCAGCGATTTTAAAACCCAAAAAATCGTCGTTCCTATCACATTGTTTCAGATCGATGAGTGGCGAAACAATTTCGATGTCGCTCACACCATAGCGAAGGGCGAAGGAAACGCCCCATGCCATTAACTTCGTCGATACGCAAGGCTCCGTCAGTGCGATGAGTATTTTTTGGTGTTTTACCGAAGCGGCGGGATCCTTCACGAGGTAGAAAGGAATGCGTGAGTACGCAACCATGGTCGAGGCCATGCTCCCGATAATGCCCGTGGTGTGGGGTTTGGTACCATAGGCGCCTGCGAATAAAATATCGGCATTAGCCTCACTAGCCGCATGAAGTATGGACTTTGCAAGCGAATCTCGCGCAAAAGACACCAAAAGCTGCGTATTTTTGCAGCCCATCTTTGCGATATACTCGCGCCCACGCTCCTCGACCCCAGCCTGTAGTTCGCGTAAAATCTCTACCTCATCCGAGCCGAGCGCCGCGTACGGAAACAAGAGTTCCCGCATCACTGCGCTTAGCTTTTCAACTCCGTGGAATAAAGTGACTTGCGCTTGTGTGGACTGCGAGAAGTTTTGAGCGATTTTTAAGGATTGGCTAGAATACGGTAAAAAATCACCAGCAACAAATATGTTCTGCGTTTGATAAAAATATGACATCAATGAGCCTCTGCTCAAAAAAAATCTATAAAATAGAGAACTTTGCGAGTTTCATGCCTGAATTTTGATCGCTGCAATGTAGCTTTGATTTATTGGCTTGGCACCGACTCGATGCTATCGCCCTTGCGTTCGACTTTGTAGGGTTCGGATTGCCCAGGTTTATAGAACTCGAACTCGTCCATATTGCCATCGCCATCGGTATCGCGCTCGGCTCTTATAAGTTGCCCTTGAGCGTTATAGATTTGGCGCCCATGCACAGTGCCCATGAAATCAACGCTATACTCTTTAGACTCGATCTTGCCGTCTTTATAATGAACGACCAAGTCGAGTTTAGCGTCAAAATCTAGATCGCTCTCCTCGCGAATCAAAACCCCGTTTTCGTAATACTCAAGCATGTCGACAACGCCATCAAAATTAATATCGCGTGTGACCAAGCGCTTTACGTCGTTTTCGTAGTATGTGATCTGATCGTCCTTGCCATCACCATTGAGATCTACGCCCTCGCGGCGAAGTCCTTCAAGTGAAATTTCTTCGCTTTGCAGAAACGCGCCCCCTTGGCCGTGGGCCACAGATCGCTTCTCTTTGCTACAAGCCAAAAATAGCAAGCTGAGTATCATTATATAGAGTAGTGGTTTATACAAATTACCTCCTCAAGCCCAGCCCCCCGAATGCACATGCGCACCTAGATTTCCATGAAAGCGACGAAAAATGGATCTAGCCCCCGCATGCACATGTGCACCCCTTAAATTCGTTAGCACAAATGGCAGCAATTTTCCACAAACAAGGGCAAGTACTTGTTAATCGCATTATTTGGGGGGTAGCGCAAGATCACCCAAAAAATAAGCCAATGAGCGCATTTTGTGCGGCGGTCTGACGAATAGGCAGAACGCCGCACAAAATTTTGCGTGAATTGGCTTATTTTGCGGGAAGCTTGCGCGTAGGGGGGGCTCCCCCAGCCAAAGAATAAAGCACAGGTTTTGCTAAAATTTGTGACTTTAGCCCGAAACCACGCGCGGTACTGGGGCTAAAACACGGCGAGTCACTGGACAATTGCAGCAAAAACCAATATGTATAGGGCGGAGGCGAAGGCCTGTGATGCTTGAGTTTGGGATGCGTTATGGATTTATTTAGTGAAAAAAGGCGAGCGACGGAAGAGGAGCCGCTGACATCGGAGGTGTTGCGAAACGCATCGCTAGTGCGGCGCTTGCGTGTGTTGCTGCACGCATACCCGCTTTTTGCGCTAAGCAGCGCAGATAGCCGGCGAGACGAGGCACTGCGACACTATGACACACTCTCCATTTCGCTCAAAATACTCGACATCATCGCGGAACGCATGGGCATGGAGGTGGAAGCAGACCGCGAACTCATCGACTTTTCGCTCCAGCCGCTACTGGAGGCGATGGACTTACGCGCGGGGCTCATGCCCGACAAAGAGCGCCACGAGGCCATCACCGACCGCGTTTTGGCGGCGCTACGCAACGACGCAAATGCTCGCAGGCCCTTTAAATTGCCCTACATCGACATTGAAGAGGGCGGAAAAGTCGTCAAGCGCCAGCTTGAATTTAGGCTAGTTCAAGATGCCTTTAGCCTAACGGGCGAAACGGTCATGCGGCTAACCAACGAGGCGGTTAACCTGTATTTTAACGCGCTTGAGCTCGACATTGAGGACTCGCAAGCGGCGACAGAAGCGATCGTACATTCGCAATTAGCCCGTGGAAAATTCGATGAAGCACTGCGTTCGGCGCATTATGCACTAAGACAGTCGCGCATGTATCGTGATAGACTTGCGCGACTTTTGCGCGACACGCAGCGAGATATTGCGCGAGTGGACTGGGTTATCGAAGCGCCAAAGCTCATCGACGAGGCGATGACCCACCTTGAGGAACGCCTTGATGTGGAACGCAGTATCATTATAACAACGCAAGATCGTCTCGACCAGCTAAGCCCAGGAAGCTCCGAAGCCGCGGCTGTTGCGCGCATCGCCGAAGTCATGCAGTTTTGCATCGCAACACACACGATTTTGCAGCGCGAACTCATGTCTTCACGCACCACCTTCCTCGATAGTCAAGCGCGCCAAGCCTTTGTGCCCATCGCCTACCAATCGCGTCCAGACCTCGTCAATGAAGTCCTAACTCCCCTACTCGAAATGAACATCCGCACCGCGCGCGAAGCTCTCGATGCCACCGTCGCTCTCCTCGTTGCCCCGCTCCCGCCCGCGCTCCCCTCACTGCTCTTTTTGCATGAAGGGCTGCTACGTCCGCGCACTGTCGCGCGAAAAGATTGGTTCACCGTCGAACCCATCCAAGCAGATCACTTCGCCAAAGACCTACTCAAACACTCGCCCGAAGACCGCGAAATCGTCGAAAACCTCCTCAAATCTCTTCAAGAAGAAAGCCTACTCTCAGAGCTACTCGCCTACGCGCGAAAACAGCGCTACACCCAGGCACAATGCGAAATTATCGTCCTTTTAGTCTTGCAACACTTCGACGAAGAGAGCACAGAAACTCCCCTCATTCACGTACGACACTCCCAGAAAGCACTCGCCGATCCCGACTATTACGGCGACGATCTCTACATTTCGCCCTACTCAGCATACGAAGAATATAGCGACATTTTATTTTAGTTTTTTCTTTTTTGGGGGGGAAGTTTCCCCCTACGTGTCAACCCCGCGCTGTGCGCGGGTTTGCCACTACCCCCTCAACGGGGGCCCTAGCCCCCGTAACGCCCCCACCCCAAAGAAAGCAAGACCTTAAGTTTTCTAGCTTGAATGGCTTGTTTTACGCATAACGACTTTTAATGGCCAATCATTTTGTTACACGTCATCTTATGAATGTTGTTCATGCTATCAAAGATTCTGATTCTGCATGAAACAGCATTTTGTATCATTAATTATGACAAGTGGAATGATGGCAATTCTACTGGGAAGTACTTACTCGCTAGTATATATGGGAAGCTATAGACATGGCTATTAACAAAGAAGACATATTTCGCGCTGCGCGCCTTATTCAGTGGGGGCTACAGCCTCGCCTCAAGCCAGTTCAACACGGCGAGTACATCGAATTGATTCAGGAGTATATGAATCGCGGGGAATTTCGCGAGGTTGTTGAGGAGATGTCGGATGGTATTGGCCTCTACGTCTTGGATGTCAGCGAGCATGGTATAGTGCTTTCACCGCGTGAGGACTCGGTTTTTATGTTTAAAACAGCGGATTTTCGCCCCACGAGTTCACGTGCTGATGATAGATTGCTGGACGGTTTGGTGCAGGTTACCATTGCAGCAACCGTGTTCCCACGCGCTCGCGATCTCGAAGATGATGTGGAGCGTCCGCGCCCCCCAGTCACTGTTGACGAGATCGAGGATGAACTGCGAACGCTCTGTGAACGCTTAAGCGAAATGCACAAGGACGCGCCAGATCCTCTAGCCGATGACGAGCAAACAGGTCTTTACGACGCTTGGCGCGTGTACGACAATCGTTATGCGGCCAAAGAAAC
>Ga0265293_10008678_pt1 | contig 14959 bp, 12 predicted proteins | sample Munlanlewell138R_FD_192505 | JGI IMG/M metagenome (GOLD analysis project Ga0265293, IMG submission 192505) | Leachate microbial communities from a municipal landfill in Southern Ontario, Canada - Leachate well 138R | ecosystem: Engineered > Solid waste > Landfill > Unclassified | place: Canada...
AATCTTTACTTGATGCATTCAATGGCAAAAGAAACTAATCTAGTATGTAAAGAAGATGGAAAACACACAAAAGGTGTAATAGCTCTTATTTTACTTACGCCTATCACACTTGGAATCTATGGATTAGTGTGGAGATTTAAAATAATAGATAGAAGGGCTAGGTTTTTAATTAAAAACAACCAACCGGAAGTGTTAAGTTCTTCAACCTATTTATTAACAGTCTTTCTTCTAGGGAATATAACTCTTGGAATTATGCACTTAGTTGTTTTCTGTAAATTTTTATATCAACAAAATGCTGTAAATAAATTTTACAACCAAGCAAATAATTTAGAATAAAGTAATTAAACTAAATTTTGGTTTGTAGGAAATTTCTCCTACGAACCATATTTTTATTTTTGGAACTTAAAAAAAGTAAAAGTTTGTTATTATTTTATAAATAACTTGTAAAATTTAATGAACAAACACAATAAAATATTTGTTATTAAGTTTTAAACTTAAGGAAATTGCGAAAATCCTAAAAAGAGTAGCGACATACATAAAATAACAAATATGAAAACATTCAAAATTTTAAAAACTGTGCTGATAATAAGTTTGATTAGCTTGTCTTTATCTGCTTGCACCCAAGACAAAATTATCCCATTCTCTGAACTTCCTACAACAATTCAAACTTATGTTAAAAACCACTTTCCAAACAACGAAATAGTGCAAGTAGAAGTTGATTACGAAGGATTGACAAAAGAATACGATATTATTTTAAGCGACAATATTAAATTGGAGTTTAATAGCAAAAACAATATTAAGAGTATAGAAGCAAAATCTAAACTGCCTAATAGCGTAATTCCTGAAAAAATTATGGAATATGTAGAGACAAACTATCCAAATAATTTTATTGTTGAATGGGATTTAGACACTAAGCACCAATCGGTTGAATTAAATAATGGTATTGAACTTGAATTTACGCTTAAAGGAGCATTTTTAAGAATTGACGATTAACATAAATAAAATCAAAAACTTAAAATTCAGCAAACTTTCCGGGAGCTAAAATAATTCTTCTTCCTTATTGCTATTGTTTTTCTCCAAATTTAATAAAAACTGTTTTCTCCAAATTCCTGCATTATAACCACTAAGTTTTTGGTTTGAAGCTATTACTCTATGACAGGGAATTATTATGGCAATTTTATTGCGTCCGTTGGCATTAGCAACAGCTCTAAAAGCTTTTTCAGAATTTATTTTTTTGGCAAGTGCTTTGTAAGTCGTTGTTTCGCCATAATTTATTATTTTTAGAGCTTGCCAAGTAATAATTTGAAATTCACTACCAGTTAAATTAAGTTTAATGTCAAAATTTTTGCGTTTTCCTAAAAAATATTCGTTTACTTGTTGTTCTAAGTTTTTAAAAATCTCTAAATCTATTTTAGTTTGCCCATAATTAAAATTTTTCAAATCTTTTTCTAAGTTTTTATCATCACAAAATTTAAGTAAGTAAACTTCAGTTTCAGAAGCTAAGGCAAGCATTTTGCCAAGTGGAGTATCAAAGTTTGTGTAAAATAATTCCATGATAAATTCTTTAATTTTCACGTAAATCTAATTGTAAAATCTCTTTATAAATTTCATCAATATCAAAGTTTGAAGTTTTAATGTTTTTTGAGTTTAAGAGCTGTTTTGCCATTTTCAAAACATTTTGTTTTGGATATTTGCTTGTCTCATCAAAACTATTTAGAAATTGAATTATAAAAAATGTGTCAAAATTCGAGAAAAATCTTTTTGTGAAATTTATTATATTAGCAGAATTATTTTTACAATTATTTATATCATTAATTATTTTTTCTTCGCTGTAAAATTCAATAATTTCCAAAGGAATAAGCTCAATAAAACTATCTATTTTAAAAAACTCAGGAATTTTATCAAAAAATTGCTTAATAATTTCAAAAATTTTCAAATTATATACTTTATATTCATTTTCTTTAATAATTTGATCTACACTTGGTCCTGTGCCAAAAGGAACTCTGTCCGAGAGGCGTGGAGCAGGAAAAACAATAGTTTTATTTATATTTCCAATTTTAGAAATAGCACTTAGTTTATGCAAAAAATAAAAATCTTCACCTGCTTGTCTTGTAGGCATTCCACCAACTTTGCAATAAGCATTTGCTCTAAAGCCAAAACAAGCCCCAATGGTATGAATTGCATGTGGATAAGTTGTAAATTTTACTGCTAATCTAAAATATCTTAAATATATCTCATAAAGTTTACAAGCTTGGATTTCCTGGGCTGAAAATAATTTCTTATCAAAATTGTGCTGAAATTGGAAAGTTGAAGCTTGAATTTGTATGTTTTTTTCAAAATAATTATAAATTTCCAAAAAATAATTTTCAGAAACAATACTATCAGCGTCTAAAGAGCAAATTAAAGCATTAGGTTTATTTAAAAAGTCAAAGCGTCTTACTGCCTCGTCCATTCCGAGTTTTCGTGCAAATCCAACGCCTGCAAGTTTATTTGGAGTATTTTCAACATTATGGACTAAGAGATTAAAAGTTTTATAAAATTTTGATTTAAGTTTTTCGTTTAATTTTTCAAAAATTTGTTGATTTTTCTCAATTATATGTTTTGGAGTTTTTTCGCCTGAATTAATTATTACAATAATTTCAATTTTGCAATTAGGCTTTTTTGTTTTTTCTAAAGAATTTAAAGTTTTAAAAATAAATTCATCATCATAACAAGGTATAATAAGAATAATCCCCGTTTTTGGACAGGGATTATTTTTAAATATTTGTGGATAAGTTTTGTATCGGCTAAAATATTTGCTTGCAAAACTCATTTTTAATTATTATTTTTTTGATTTTTCGTATCTTTCGTTTAATTGTTTTACAACTTCATTTGTAATATCCATTTCCGGTTCTGCATAAAGGATGCCGCCACCGGTAACGCTACCAAGTATTAAAACATATTTTCCATTATTAAATTCTTTAATAAAATTTGACACAGAATCTAATAATTCTTGGTTTAGCTCAGCTTGTTGCATCATCAACTTTTCAGTTAAGTCTTGTTCTAACTGTTGAATTTTTGCTTGTTCTTGTATTAATTCATTTTGTTGATTTTCCATACTTTGTTGGGATAAAAAAGAACCTAACCTCATTTTTTCGCTAAAATCGTTGTATTTTTTCTCAAAAGCTCTCATTCTCGATTCTAAATTTGCTTTAGCTTTAGCTTGTTCTGTTAGCAAATCTTCATTAAGTTTTATAGAATATTTATATTCTAATAACAAAGTATCTAAATTGACATAAGCAACATTCCCATTATTTGTCGAATCATTTGAAAGAGTAAAGTTTTTTGACTCGTTTTGAGTTAGAACAACTTCTTTTTTTCCTAATAATACAATAATTAACACTATAATACTAAGAATTATAGCCAAACTGCTAATTATTAAAGTAATTTTATTGATTTTTGAATTTTCCATAATGATTTTTATTTTTAAAATGCAAATTTACTTGTTTTTTTGAGAATATATCTTAAAATTATTATAAAAATTAATTATTATCGTTTTTCTGCTGATTTAATATCGAAAAACTAAATTTTATGTTCAACAAACAGGAAAACAACTTTCATGTTTCCTAGCTGAGAAACATAGAAGTATTATTTTTTTATTTTACTTAAAATATTTACAAAATCAATTTCGAAGTTAGGGGTAAATATATTTTTAGATAAATTATTTTTAATTTGCTTAAAACTCCAAAATTTCACTTCATCTACTTCATTATTTTTAATAAAATCAAATTCTTCGTGTTGAGCAAGAAAAACAAAAACCATTTCTTTTTCAATTTCTGATTCCCAGATATATTTTGTAATATATTGATATTTTAAATTTCTAAGACCTAATTCTTCGTAAGTTTCTCGTTCTAAAGCAATTTCTATCTTTTCTCCATGCGATATATGTCCTCCAACAGCAGTATCCCACTTTCCTGGTTGAATAAATTTGTTTTTATTTCGTTTTTGTAATAGCAGTTCTCCTTTTGAATTTAATATATGTACATGAATAACAGGATGCATTCTTTTACTTCCATCGTGAGCTTCAGTTCTTGTCATCACTCCTATTAGTTTTCCTTCGGCATCTATTTCTGACAATAATTCTTCTTTTTTAAACTTTCGTCTAAGTATAATATTTTTCAAAAGCTCTACAATAAAAAAGACTGCAAACAGAATATAAAACAATCCACCACTAATAAAAGCCCAAGCTTGTTTTGACATAAAAAAAGCAGAATAAAAAACCAATAAAGTGTGTGCTGCAAACAAGTAAAACATTGTTTTAATATTTCTTCTAAATAGTTTTTCTTGTTCTTTATTAATTTCAAATCCTTTGAAATAATGCGCAGACATTGATAGAAGCAAATTTTTAGGCGAAAAAGCAGAAATGCCAAGAAATAAAATTAAAATAAGACCTATTATTCCCGGTTTTAATTTAAAAAATATATCGTTTTCTAAAATTATTGACACTGCTCCCATCAACAAAATTAAAATTGTATCAAATAAAACAAACTTGTCTAATTTTTTTTCTTTTATATAAATAACCATTAGTTGAACCAATCCAACACTTATAGCTACATATAAACCAATTGTAGTACCCCAAATTTCATCGGCTAAAATAAAAACCAATAATGGTAATAAGCCTGGCAAAATCATTTTTAGTATTTCGGTTTTCTTCATTTAGCAAAATTAAATTTTATTTTCAATAATAAGATTTTATATCAAAATAATATATAAATTTACATTCAAATAAAATAAGTGTGTTATTATGAAAAAAATCGCTAGATTCTTGCTTAAACATTCTGGTTTATTATTTAGAATGTTAATTGTTTTAGTACTATTAGCTATATGTATTGAAGGCTTTGCTCGCATGGGAGGTGCAGGTGGTGGCAGCAGTTCGAATAGTGGAGGTTCAGGGGGAATGTTTTCCATGTTATTTTATTTTATTTTTAAAATTATTCCTTTTCCTTTTAATTTCCTTTTGATAATTATTTTAATTGTTTTTTTTATATTTATTTCAAAACTTAATAAACAAGCAACTGTTTTAAATAAAATCCAAACAAATAAGAATGAAGTATTTGATAATAATAAAGAAATAAAAGCTTTCACAGAAATACATAAAGATTTTAACAAAAATGATTTTATTAAAAAAGTGAAAATTGCATTTATTGAGATTCAAAATGCCTGGTCAGAAAAAAACATTAATAAAGTTAGGCGTTATATTTCAGATGGTATGTATCAAAGAGTTATTACACAGTTTAAAATGATGGATGCCTTAAACCAAAAAAATATAATTACAGATTTAAAAATAATTAATATTACAATAGATAAAATTGAAAGCGAAGGTTTATTCGACACAATTCATCTAGCAATATATGCAAGAATTAAAGATAGTTTTATTTCAAATCTTTATCCTAACTTAAATTCAAAATTTTATGAAGAGTTTGTAGAATATTGGACATTTATAAGAAAAAGCTCTGCCAACTCAAATATAGATATGTATTCAAGTTTTAATTGCCCTAATTGTGGAGGAGATTTATCCGCCGATATGGGTGATATGTGTAAATGTCCTTACTGTGGAAGTATTACAAATAGTGGAGAATATGATTGGGTTTTATCAAAAATTACACAAGCTGACGATTATTTTATAAATGAAAGACATAATATTTATACAGATAAAATTATAGATAAAGTTGAGGAAATTAGTAGTGAAGACGAAAATTTTGCTGTGCAAATTATTGAAGATAAAGTTAGCAACGGATATTTACAAATAGAAACCGCAAAAGTATTTAAAGATGCAAATTATATTAAACGCTTTGTTACTGATAATTATTTAAATAAATTCCAATATAAACTGAATCAAGAATCTAATTTTTATTATAACAGAATATTTTTAAATGACGTTAAACTAATTGGAGCATTAAGCAAAGATAGAAAAAATATTTTAACGGTGGCTGTAACTTGCTCCTACCAACGGGTAATTATAAACAACCGAGACAAAGCAATAATTTTTGATTCTGTAGTAAAAAGTAAAAAAGAGGTGGTTTTTATTAGTCGCGATATTAATGCTAAAGAAAATAAAGGCTCTATTTATGCAAAACAATGTTCAAATTGTGGCGGTACAATTTTAGATACTACAAATATTAATTGTTCTTATTGTGGTAATATTTTAAATTCAGAATCAACAGACTGGATAATTTCCGACATAATGACTTATGAAGATTATTATACTTTTTTAAGTGAAAATCATAATTTATTTATGGCAAATATAAGTCCAAAAAAACTTGAAAAAATTTATAAAAATAGAGATTATGCTTTTAACAATATTTTAGTGATGATTGCAGCAGACGGAATATTTGAAGAAGAAGAAATTCACTTTGCTAAAAAATTAGCGAGGAAATGGGGATATTCTATTAAGAAAATTGAAGGAATATTAGATATGGCTAAAAATAAACTATTAGTAATCAGAATGCCTGAAGACAAAAAAGATAAGCAAAAAATCTATAAACTAATGGAAAAAGCAGCTGCGGTTGATGGAAATATATCAGCTGAAGAAAGAGCTTTATTAGATGAAGTAAAAAGAGAAATTGACAATTAAAAAATAAGTTATAAACTTAAAATATCTTTTGCAAGTTGTCTTTTCAGGCTTGAGTAATTTTGGTATTTTGGTTTAAAAAAATCTTTACAGTTTTTTATTTCTTCTTGGTTTAAATTATGAAAATTCTCTTCTATTAAAGTAAACAATTCTATTAGTATTGTATCATCTTTAGCTTTATCAAAAATTGATAAAAAAACCAATAAATTTTCAAAATGTAAGCTAGATTGCCATAATGCAGAAATTATTTTACTAAATTCAGGTTTATCCTGATAATTTTCAATATTTTCAGTAATAATTTTAGCTATTTTTTCATCTTTTAAGTCGCAGAACAATTCATAAATATTATTTTTCACACTTTCACTTTTTGTATTAAAAAACAAATTTAAAATTGTTTGTATAGTATAAATTCCACCTTTATCCCGAATTTTATTAAGTGTTGAAATTACAATATTTTCATCATTATTAAACAAATTATTTATAACTTGTTTTTGTTCGTCGCTTAAAGTATTAGTCATAAAAAAATAGTTGTAATTTTAAAAAATTTCAATTTCTTCAATTAAACATCCGGGGTGAATTTTATCAATCACTTCTAGTCCGTCAACAACTTTTGCAAAACAGGTATGATTTCTATCTAAATGAGCTGTATTAGTACGGCTATGACAAATAAAAAATTGTGAACCACCAGTATTTCTCCCAGCATGCGCCATTGATAACACACCTCTGTCATGATATTGTAAATCACCGTTTAATTCACAATCTATTTGATAACCAGGTCCACCTGTTCCAACTTTTGGATTTGAAATATCTTTTGAAAAAGGGCAACCAGCTTGAACGACAAAGTCGGGAATTACTCTATGAAACCTTAATCCATTATAAAAACCTTCTTCGGCCAATTTAATAAAATTTGCAACAGTATTTGGAGCATCTTCATGATAAAACTCAACAGTCATATCTCCTTTTTCTGTTTTAATTATAGCTTTTTTCATATATTTTTAATTTAATATTAATTTTTTCTCCAATTTCCAAATTTAAAATCACAATCTGAAAAAGAACTATCAATTCTAATATAAGTACTTTCCAACTTATTTTCTATCCATTTTTCAATAATTTTTTGTCCTTTTTGTTGCATTGCATATTCTTGAATTTCAAGATAATCGTCTGTTAAATTAGCTTTATGAGCCTCAACTTTTTGATCAAGTCTAACAATTTTAATTAGTTTACTTCCTTTGCTAGAACTAGATAAAAATGGTTTTGAATATTCACCTACTTTTAATCCGGAGATATTTCTTAAGGTATTTGGGTCAACAAACTCATTAGCCAATTTTGTATTTCCGTAATATGGATTAATAACTTTTCCATTATTAAATTTAGACTCCCCGTCACTAAATTTATTAACTGCATCATTAAAGCTTATAGAATCATTTTTAAGCATTTCATAAACTTCTACAGCTTTGTTTTCGCTTATGCTAATTTGCTCTATACTTACGTCTGGAGTTAATAAAATATGCCTAAAGTTCATCATATTTCCTTTTTTCTCAATTAATTGAATTATGTGGTATCCATATTCTGTTTCAACTACTCTAGACACTTCTACAGGACTTGTTAAATTAAAAGCCACAGAAGCAAATTCTGGTACTAAGTCTGTACGGCTAACAAAACCTAGCTCACCGCCATTAGTAGCAGAACCTGGGTCTTCGGAATATAAAATTGCTAAAGTTTGAAAACTTTCTCCATTTAAAATTCTATCTCTCAAATCATTTAATTTTTGAATACTTTCCTCTTTTTCTTCTTTTCCTATTACAGGTGTAAATACAATTTCTGAAAGTTCAAAATAAGCCGAAACCATTGGTATGCTATCTTCGGGGATTTCTTGAAAAAACTCTTTAACCTCGCTTGGTGTAACTTTCAAATCGCTTGTCAAACTGCCTTGCACTCTTTGAGTTAAAACTTGTTCTCTGATGATAGACCTAAAATCATTTTTAATTTCTGTTATAGATTTACCATAAAATTCCTCCATTTTTTTCTCACTTCCAAGTTGATTAACAAAAACAGAAATACGTCTATCTAATTCTGCTTCAACTTCTTTATCCGTAACTTCTACACTATCTTGTATTGCTTGTAAATACAATAATTTTTGAAACATTAGTTCTTCTAAAATATCGCATTTTAATTCACCATCTAAATCATAACTACCTTGAGATCTTATTTGAATATATTGGTTTTCTACATCAGATTTTAGAATAATCTCATTTCCCACTACTGCCACTACATTATCAATGATTTCTTGGGAAAAGCAAATTTTTGAAACCAATAAAATTAAGACTAAAAATATTCCGTTTTTCACTTTTTAAAATTTAATTAATAATTAATTTTCCACTATTTAAAGCATTTGTTTTCAACTCATTTAAGATTTGTTGATATTTATTATCTTTTCTATTTTTTATAATCACTTGATAAATAAATGGTTCTGCTATTTCTATAGGCATAATTTCACCTTCTGCAACAAGCTCATCAATTTTTACCAAATAACGCAAATCTTCATAAACATAGTCTAAAAAAAACTTAGCATTATCTAAACCATTTTCATCAAGTTTGTAATTAATAATTTCTAAAAAATCATTAAGCTCTATCCAATCATGATAAAAATAAACCTTACGTCCTGTACCAACACAATAATCCTTCAAACTTTTCTCATCTTCTAAACTACTATTTTTAATTTTTTCATATTCATAATAATAAGTTGCCTTTTTATCTAAAATAGTCATATAATGAGCTTTTACAAAAGTGTTTGAAAGTTTATAATTATCTAAATATTTATTATAATACTCTTCAATTTCATTTTTACTAACATCTTGATTAATAGAATTATAAATAAAATTTTCTAAATATTGATTTACATATAAATTTTGACGATAATCATTAATTTTATTAGCTATATTCAAAGTATCTGTAATTTTTAGTTTAGCTTCATCATAAAACAATCTTGGCTCTAACCACAAGTTAATCAAGTCATTAACAAAATTTACAGAATCAGTTTTCGAATTAAATCTTGGTAAAAGTTTAATTAAATCTTCTTCCATCAGATATTCATTTCCATATTTTGCAATAATTTTCCCTTTCGGTTCTACCTCCTTGTTATTGCAAGAAATAAAAAACATTAAAATTATAATACTAAGAATATATAAAACTCTCATTTTAATTAACTAAAGTTTTTAAAACATCTTTATGAACAACAATTTTATATTTGTTTCTAAGGGTTTTAATCCATTCTTTTTCTAAATAATTTTGATAATCAGCAGTAATAATTCCTTTTGCTTCGTTTAATGTTTTTACTTCCGGAGCGTGAACATTTATTATAGTAATTGTATTATCTTCATTATTCGCTACAATCTTCTTCAAGCCTGCAGTTTCAGTTATATTAAATTCTTTTATTTTAGAATCTACTAATGGTTTCACGGCTTTTTCAGCAAACTCACTTTCTTTAATAATTAAAGCAGAACTATCTTTTTTATTTAATTTTGACAAAATAAAGTCTTCATTTTTATTTTTATTAAATAATTTTGCTGCAGATTTTAACACCTTAGCGTCTTTACATTCATAAACTTTCACTTCATAACGATAATCCCACATATAATCATTTTTATTTTTTTGATAGAAATTATCTAGTCCTGCAGTATCAATAATTGCTTTAGACCAAACAAATTTATCAGTTAATTCAAAAAGTAAAATACCGTCATGATATTCTTTTATCAAATACTTGAAGTCTATATATTTATCTTCTAAAATATCTTCTTCATACATTAATATCATTTTTGAGATAAAGTTATTAAAAGCCTTATCAACAAATATTTTAATATCCTGAGGGCTTTGTTTACGATTAAATTTCATTAAATAATTTACAAAATCTTCTTGTGTTTTGGTTTGGTTAGCAAATGTTAAAATAGGTTTATCAAGTTTTAAATTTTCATCCACTATCCAGCTTCCATGAAATATTGAATCAGTTACTATATTATAAAATTCTTTTACATTTTCATCATTAGTTTTTGCATTATATTCATTTTTTAAAGTTGTTACAATAGCGTCTCTACTTTTTGAGGTTCTTGCAGTATTTGAAATAAGTCCTTTTAAATCATTTTTAATTTCATCAAAATCTTTAATTTCTTCTTTATCTAAGAGTTTGATTACATGAAAGCCATAATTTGTTTTGAGTATAGGCGAAATGTCGCCAATATTTTCTAATCCAAATACTGCATCTTCAAATTCCTTTATCATTCTACCGCCAATACTTACCCAACCAATCAGCCCACCATCAACCGCAGTTCTTCTGTCTTCGCTATACTCTTCTGCCAGTTTGGCAAAATCTTCTCCAGCTAAAGCTTTTTCATAAACTTCAGTAATTTTATTTTCAGCTTTTTGTTTTAAATTACTGCTAGAGCCTTCGGGTGTAATCATCATTATATGAGCTACTTTATACTTTCCTTTAGCCGGTCTTTTGTCTGTAACTTTTAAAATATGATAGCCAAAACGCGAGCGAAAAGGTTTTGAAAAATCCCCTACTTTAGTTTCATACATAACAGATTCGAACTCATAAACTAAGTTAAAAACTGTTCTATAACCAAGGCTTCCTTTTGTTTTTAAACTTCCTTCATCTTCGGAATAGTTTTCAACAAGTTTTTCAAAATTTTCGCCTTTATTAAGTTTTTTATAAACCTCATTTATTTTATTCCAGGCTTTTAGTGTATCTTTTTCACTAGCGTTTTGTTCACATTTTATTAAAATATGCGAAACTTCAACATCCCATTTCATTCTTTCGTAAGATTCTGCTAAAATATCTTCCTCCACTTTTTTATCAGTTAAGTAAGGCTGGGCTAACTGTCCACGATAACCAGCAAGTTCATTTTTAAATGATTTTAAAGTATCAAAACCTAAAATTTCGGCTTCGTGAACTTTAAGTTTAAAATTAATAAACAAATCTAAATAATCTTCCATAGCTTGGACAGTCATTGCATTTGAGTTAGTATTATTTTTTTTATAAATATGCAAAAACTCATCTGCTGTAATTTTCTCATTATCAATCTCTAACAATACTTTAGTTTGAGAAAAACTTAAACTTGCAAAAACTATAAATCCTAATAAAACAAAAACTTTTTTCATACTATATTATTTAATTAAAATAAAATTACATAATTTATTCACTTCTTGAGTAATTTGGTGCTTCTCTTGTAATAGTAACATCATGAGGGTGATTTTCCACAACAGCGCTTGAAGTAATTCTAACAAATTTAGAATTTTCGTGCAATGCTTTAATATCTTTAGCGCCACAATATCCCATTCCTGCTTTTAAACCACCAATTAACTGATATACAATTTCGTGTAAATTTCCTTTATAAGGCACTCTTCCCGAAATACCTTCAGGCACAAGTTTTTTAATATCATCTTCCATATCTTGGAAATATCTATCTTTAGAGCCTTTTTGCATAGCTTCTACAGATCCCATTCCTCTATATGATTTGAATTTTCTACCACTAAATATAATAGTTTCACCTGGTGCTTCTTCAGTTCCTGCAAAAAGTCCTCCTGCCATTATTGAATTTGCTCCTGCGGCTAAGGCTTTCACTATATCTCCTGAATATCTAATTCCACCGTCAGCAATTAAAGGCACTCCGGTTTCTTTTATTGCCTCTGCTACATTCATAATAGCTGAAAATTGCGGTACTCCTACTCCTGCAACAACTCTGGTTGTACAAATAGATCCCGGTCCAATTCCAACTTTTACTCCATCTGCACCATTTTTAATTAATAATTTTGCAGCTTCGGCAGTAGCAATATTGCCTACTACAATATCAATATTTGAGAATTTTTTCTTAGCTTCTTTCAAAATAGTATTTACGCTTTTTGTATGTCCGTGAGCTGTATCAATAACAATAGCATCAACACCTGCATCAGCTAAGGCTTCCATTCTTAAAAGAGAATCTCCTGAAATTCCTACTGCAGCAGCAACTCTTAAACGTCCATGAGTATCTTTACAAGACAAAGGAGCCGAAGCAGCTTTAGTTATATCCTTATAAGTTATCAAACCAACTAATTTATTTTCTTTATCAACGACTGGAAGTTTTTCAATACGATATTTCATAAAAATATCTTTTGCTTTTTCAAGTTCAATTCCTTGCTCAGTTGTGATAAGTTTTTCTTTAGGTGTCATTATTGCTTTAATCGACAAGCCCATATTAGTTTGAAACCGCATATCTCTTGAAGTTACAATTCCTTTTAGTTTATTTTCGGAATCAACAACAGGAAGTCCTCCAATATTATATTCAGACATTATTGCTTTTGCATCTCCCACACTACCCTCAATATTTATAGAAACTGGATTTAAAATCATTGCATTTTCGGCACGTTTTACTTGATAAACATGTTTTGCTTGGTCAATAATAGACATATTTTTATGAATAACACCAATTCCGCCTTCTCGGGCAATAGCAATAGCCATTTTACTATCTGTTACTGTATCCATTGCAGCAGAAACTAAAGGCGTATTTAAAACTATATTACGTGAAAAATTAGAAACTAAGCTAACAGAATTTGGCAAAACCTCTGAATAAGCAGGTATCAGCAAGACATCGTCAAATGTAAGACCTTCTAAAACAATTTTTGCATTTTCTTTCATAATAAATGAATTAAAATTTTACGAAATTACAACTTTTTGCGTTTATGACAAAGATTTTTTTTAAATTTGTAAAACTTTAAGAATATTAACTAATTTTATCTAAAAATATTGTACTATGAGTAAATTTCGCGAAGTGTTACTAAAATATTGGGGCTATAGTAAGTTTCGTGAGATGCAAGAAGAAATAGTTGAATCTATAGCTCAGGGAAAAGACACACTTGGTTTACTACCTACAGGAGGTGGAAAATCTATTACTTTTCAAACTTTTTCCATGGCTAATCTTGGAGTATGTTTGGTAATTACGCCGCTTATTGCTTTGATGAAAGACCAAGTTGAAAATTTACAAAAACGTAAAGTTAAAGCTGTAGCAATATATTCGGGTATGACAAAAATTGAAATAGAAAGAGCTTTAGATAATGTGATTTATGGTGATTATAAGTTTTTATATTTATCGCCAGAGCGTTTGCAGAATTTTTATTTTCAAGAAAAACTTGTTCATATGAAAGTAAATCTTATTGCAGTTGATGAAGCTCATTGTATTTCTCAGTGGGGTTATGATTTTAGACCTTCATATTTAGAAATTGCAAAAATTCGAGAAAAACTTCCAGATATTCCTATTTTAGCTCTAACAGCAACTGCAACACCAAAAGTTGTGGATGATATTCAAGAAAAATTACTTTTTAAAGAAAAAAATGTTTTACAAAAAAGTTTTGAAAGAAAAAATCTTGTTTATTATGTAATTAACACAGAAGATAAGCAAAAACAATTATTTAAATTAGTTACAAAAATTGAAGGCTGTGCTGTAATTTACGTTAGAAATAGGCGTAAAACCAAAGAGTATGCAATGCTTTTGCAAAAATACAATATTTCAGCCGATTATTATCATGCAGGTTTAGACGCACAAACACGGGCATTTAAGCAAAGTGAATGGCAAAAAGATAATATTAGGATAATGGTTTGTACAAATGCTTTTGGTATGGGAATAGACAAATCAGATGTAAGATTAGTAATTCATTTAGACTTGCCAGATTCACCTGAAGCATATTTTCAAGAAGCAGGTAGAGCAGGCAGAGATGGAAAAAAAGCCTGGGCATTTTTAGTAACAAATTCAGCCGACAAGGCACAGGCAAAAAGAAATATTACAACAGCTTTTCCTGAATTAAAAAAAGTAAAAGAAGTATATAATGCAATATGTAATTATCTTCAAATACCTATTGGTGCTGGAAAAGATTTGGATTATCCTTTTGATATTTTTGAACTTGCCAAAAACTTTAAATTAGATGTTTTAAGCATATATAATTCTATAAAAATTTTAGAAGCAAGTAATATGTTAACTTATTCAGAAGAGGCAAATAATGTTTCGAGAATAATGATTAGCGTTAATAGAGATGATTTATATAAATTTCAAGTAGAAAATGAAATGCTTGATAATTTTATTAAAATGCTTCTTAGAACTTATACCGGAATTTTTAATGATTATATAAATATCAGCGAAGAATATTTGGCAAAAAAGGCTAATACAAAATCAGAAACTATTATTGAATTATTAAAAACTCTTGTTAAATATAAAATCATTAGCTATATTCCAAGAATAAATAAACCTTTAATACATTTTACAGCAGAAAGATTAGAAGACAGAGGAATTGTATTCGATATTAAAGAACTAAATGAAAGAAAAG
>Ga0265293_10008679_pt1 | contig 14958 bp, 11 predicted proteins | sample Munlanlewell138R_FD_192505 | JGI IMG/M metagenome (GOLD analysis project Ga0265293, IMG submission 192505) | Leachate microbial communities from a municipal landfill in Southern Ontario, Canada - Leachate well 138R | ecosystem: Engineered > Solid waste > Landfill > Unclassified | place: Canada...
CCGATAACACGAAATTCTCCGGGACGTTGTCCATCGGCGGTGGCGGCGGTGCGGCGGGAAGCGGCGCGCTGGTTACCGTGGATCAAAGCGGCGCCGGCAGGATCCTGACCTATGGCGACGATGCCGAGGGCGTACGCGCGCAAAGCATCGGTGGCGGCGGCGGCAATGGCGGCCTGGGCACGGCGAAAGCCACGGTCAAGAAAGAGGAAAAGAAGGACGACGCGAAATCGGCGGGCGATGCGAAATCCGCGGACAAGGACGGCGCCGCCGCGGGCGGCAAGGAAGCAGCCAAGAAAGACGACGCGAAAAAAGCCGACGAGAAGAAAGAGGCCTCGAACAAGCCTTACGTGTTCAATCTGGCCGTGGGGGGAAGCGGCGGCGCCAGCGGTTCGGGCGGCGACGTCAAGATTCTCCAGTCCAAGGTGGCGGCCATTGCCACGCAGGGCGATCGCTCCACGGCCATTCTTGCGCAAAGCATAGGCGGTGGCGGCGGCAAGGGCGCCGTGGGCACGGCGGATTCGGGCCATGGCGAGGTCGCGGGCACCGTGGCGCTGGGCGGCAGCGGCGGCGCGGCCGGACACGGCGGCGCGATCTCGATTGTGGATTCCGGCACGATCACGACGATGGGAATGTCGGCGCACGGCATTCACGCGCAGAGCGTGGGCGGCGGCGGCGGCATCGCAGCAGGCTCGAACAGTCAGGCCGGCGGCCAGGTCAAGCTGTCGCTGGGTGCGTCGGCGGGCGGCTCGGGCGGCTCGGCCGGCCACGGCGGCAAGGTCGAGATCGAGCATGGCGGCAAGATAGGCACGCAAGGCGAAGCCGCTTATGGCCTGTTCGCGCAAAGCATCGGCGGCGGCGGCGGTTATGCCGCGTCATCCAAGCTCGCCAGCGAAGCGAAGCAGCAAGGCTCTTTGGCCTTGGGCCAGGCCGGCGGCGCGGGCGGCAATGGCGATAAGGTTACGGTCCGGCAGCTGGCCGCGAGCGAGATCGCCACGATCGGCCGCAACGCGCATGCTGTGTTCGCGCAGAGCGTGGGCGGCGGCGGTGGTGTCGGCGGCGCCTCGGAAAGCGAAAACAAGCTCGACGTGAGGCTGGGCGGCGCCGGCGGCAAGGGCGGCTCCGGCGGCGAAGTGCTGGTCGACGCCAAAGGCAAGATCGCGACGGCGGGCGCCGGCGCATACGGCGTGTTGGCGCAGAGCGTGGGCGGCGGCGGGGGCGTCGGCGTGGATAGCGCCGTGCTCATCCTCGGCAAAGTGCCCATGGTATTCGACGCGGTATCGGGCGCTCAGGGCGAGGGCGGCAAGGTGACGGTCGCGGCAACGGGCGAGATCACGACGCTTGGCGAAAATGCGGCGGCGATCTTCGCGCAAAGCGTGGGAGGCGGCGGCGGCATGTCGGCCAAGGGCGTCGGCGCGGGTAAGCAGGCGGCGTCAGGTTCGCGAGGAGGCAAGGTCGACGTGACGGTGAACGGCGCGGTGCGTGCCTACGGCAACAATGCGCCCGGCATCTTCGCTCAAAGCACGGGTAGCGCGGGCGGTTCGCGCATCGACGTGCATGTCGGTCCCAACGGCATCGTCCAGGGCGGTGCGGGCGAGCATGGCGCGGCGATCATCCTGGCCAATGGCAATGACAATCACGTCATCATCGATCGCGGCGCGCACGTCTCGGCCTTGAGCGGCAAGGCCATCCTGACGCAAGGCGCGGTTTCAAGCACGTCGGTGGTCAATGCCGGCACGCTTTCGGGCTCCGTGTCGCTGGGCGGCATGCCGGGCAATACATTGCACAATCAGGCCTCGGGCAGGTTCAACGCGGGCGCCGTGGTCGATCTGGGCAAGGCCGGCCTGCTCGAGAACCAGGGCGTGTTCAATCCCGGCGGGCCGGGCGCCTATGGCGGGACTCGGCTGACGGGGAACTATCGCCAGCCGGGCGCATCGGCAAGCGCGCCGGGCGGCGTGTACGAGCCCAATGTCGATTTCCGCGCCAACAAGTCGGGCAAGCTGACGGTGGACGGCAACGCCGAGCTGGACGGCACGGTGCGCACGCTGGGCCGCTATCAGCTTCCTGAACGCCGGGTCGGGATCCTGGAGGTGGACGGCGCGAACCACACCGTGGCCATCGCCTCCGGTCTGAAGACGGAGAACCCCCTGGTCTATGACTACAAGCTGCATCGCGACGGCGACAAGGCGTTGGGCGTAAGCGTGGATGCGCATTTCGATGTCGTCAACGACCAGTTGTCCTCCGACGAGGTCAGCCTCGCCAATTATGTTCAGGGCCGTTGGAAGCAGGCGACGGACCCGGCCTTGGCGGAATTCGCGGACGTCTTCGACCATTTCGCCAACGTGAGAACAGTGGACGAGTATCGCCGCGCGCTGGCCGAGGTCGCCAATGACCTGAACCAGGCGCCGGCGGTGACGATGCCGGCCAAGAGCCAGGCGTTCATCAACCTGATGATGAGCTGCCCGGAGTTCCAGTCGGGAGACGCCTCGATGCGTGAAGGCAGTTGCTATTGGGGCCGCGTCATCGGCGCGCACACCAAACGTACCCATGACGGCGAGGATCAAGGCTTCTCGTCCAACGGAATGACCTATCAGATCGGCGGCCAGAAGGCGCTGAACGAGCACTGGATACTCGGCGGCTCGGCGGCGTTCGAAACCTCGCGTCTGCGCGGCACCGATAGTCCGGTTCGCACCGACGGCAAGTCCTTCAACGCCGGCGTGGTGGTGAAACGGCAGGACGGTCCATGGCTCTTCGCCGGAGCGTTGAACGTGGGCCATGGCTCGTACGACACCGAACGCAATATAACGGTCAGCGGGAACTTGCGCACGGCGGACAGCAGCTGGAAATCCACGCACGTGGCGGCTCGTTTGCGCGGGCAATATACCTATGCGCAATCCAACTGGTATCTGAAGCCCTTGATGGATCTGGATCTGGCGTATCAGAAGGTGCCCGGATACAGCGAAAGCGGCGCGGGCGCGTTCAATCTGCAGATGAAGTCGGCGGACCGCTGGAACCTGACCGTGACGCCGGCCCTGGAGCTGGGCGGACGCTTCGATTTCAAGGATTACACGCTGCGCCCCTATGTTTCCGTCGGCGTCAACTGGATGTCGAACAATTCCTGGAAGGTGAAGACCGGCCTGCAAGGCGACCCCTCGTCGGATACATTCCTGTTGCAAACGTCCATGCCCAGGGTCACGGGTGACGTCAGGACGGGCCTGGAGTTGATGAACAGGAAAGGTCTGGAGCTCAAGGCGGAATACAACGTGCGCTTTGCCAGGAATTACACGACCCAGCAAGGCATGTTGCGCCTGGCCGTGCATTTCTGAACCCACGCGAGCCCTCTTCGAGAAAAGAAGAGCCGACGTAAGCGGCATCAAGCCGAGTCTCGAATCGCCGAGGCTCGGCTTTTTATGCCGCGCGGGCGCAGTCCTGCGGCGGGTAGTATCCTGTGGAGCCCTTCCGCGGTTGGAATTCGACCGCAAGGAGCGGAGTGCGGATGTCCGCAAAAGATCCTAGACTGCAGTCACTCAGCATTCGACTACGGGATTCGCCATGAACACGACAGAGCCTGCTACGACACGCTATGCGACCGACGATGCGCGCTGGCGCGCCGTCCAGGCGCGCGACGAGGCGGCGGACGGCCATTTCGTCTACGCCGTACGCACCACGGGCGTATATTGCCGTCCGAGCTCGTCGGCGCGTCTGCCCAGGCGCGAGAACGTAGAATTTTTCGGCACGGCCGAAGACGCAGAGGCGGCGGGCTATCGGCCCAGCAGGCGGGCGAGCGGCGACCGGACCAGCGCGAGCGCCCAGCGGGCGGCGCTGGTGGCCCGGGCTTGCCGGGTGATCGAGGCGGCCCAGGCGCCGCCCGATCTGGAAACGCTGGCCGCCGGGCTGGGCGTGAGTCCTTATCATTTCCATCGCATGTTCAAGGCGGAAACGGGCTTGACGCCCAAAGGCTATGCCCGCGCCCATCGCGCAGGCAGGTTGCGCAAGGCGTTGAGCGCGCCGCATGTTTCAGTGACTCAGGCGATGTATGAGGCCGGATTCAATTCCAACAGCCGTTTCTACGAAGCATCGACCGCCTTGCTGGGCATGCGGGCGCGCGATTACCGGGATGGCGGAGCCGGAGAGGAGATACGCTTCGCGGTCGGCCAATGCGCGCTGGGCGCCATCCTCGTCGCCCAAAGCCGGCAGGGCATCTGCGCCATTCTGCTGGGTGACGATCCCGATGCGCTGGCGCGCGACGTGCAGGATCGCTTCACCAAGGCGCGATTCGTGGGCGGCGATCCGGAGTTCGAGCAATTGGTGGCTCAGGTCGTGGGCTACGTCGAAGCGCCGTCGGTGGGATTGAATCTGCCCCTGGACGTGCGGGGTACCGCCTTTCAGGAGCGTGTTTGGCAGGCGCTGCGCGAGATACCGCCCGGTGCGACAGCCAGTTATACCGACATTGCGGCGCGCATCGGCGCGCCCAAGTCCGTGCGTGCCGTTGCGCAGGCGTGCGCAGCGAACCTCATCGCGGTCGCCATCCCATGCCACCGTGTCGTTCGGCGCGACGGCGGCTTGGCCGGCTACCGCTGGGGCGTGGAGCGCAAGCGTGAACTGCTTCAGCGCGAAGCCGCGGGACGATGAAAAGCGGATTGCCCGCTGTGAAGATTCTTTCGCGCAAAAAAATTCCCAGCGATGAACCCGGCCGGAACGTCCGGGACCAGCCCATCGACTGGGGATGTCGTTGGTCTGGGAGACGCTTATTCGCGATCGCCGAAGAAGCCCAGCAGCATCAGCAGGTTGGCGAAGATGTTGTAGACGTCCAAGTAAACGGCCAGCGTCGCGGTGACGTAATTGGTTTCGCCGCCGTTGACGATGCGCTGCAGGTCCACCAGCAGCAAGGCCGAGAAGATGCCGATGGCCATTACGGAAATCGTCAGCATCAGCGCGGGCAACTGCAGGAAGATATTGGCCACCGCCGCGATGATCAGGAGCACGACCCCCATGATCAGGAACTTGTGCATCGTGGTGAAGTCGCGCTTGGACGTGCTGGCGACGCTGGCCATGACGCCGAAGACGACGGCCGTGCCGCCGAACGCCATCATGATGATGCTGGAGCCGTTTGCCAGGCCCAGTACGTGGCCGAGCAGCCGCGACAGCATGATGCCCATGAAGAACGTGAACGCCAGCAGCAGGGCGACGCCCACCGAGCTGTTCTTGTTGCGTTCGATGAAGTACATCATGCCGAAGGCGCCGGCCAGGAACACGACGGTGCTGACCAGCGGGCTTGCGCCCATGAGCTGATTGATGCCGGTGGTGAGGCCGACGAGCGCGCCGAGCACGGTTGGAATCAACGACAGCGCGAGCAACCAATAGGTGTTGCGCAGCACACGGTTGCGTACCAGCGCAGACGTGCCCGCGTAGCCCTGGCCCGTGATAGGTTGACGAAAGTCATTCATGGTCGGTTCCTTCCTTTAGTGAAGCAAGATCACGGATGATACCCGTGATCGGTCAACGAAGCGGATCGAGGAGGCGGTTTGCCACGGACCCGCGAATAAGCCTAGATTAACTTACAACTACCTGAATTAGCAAGGGGCTAGAACGGGATTTCCCAGCGTTTTTCATTGCGCTTTTCCCACTTGGTGGGCGCGCAAGGCATGGCCGTCCGCCTGGTATTGGCGCCACCGCTGCCGCGCCTTTTGCTTGTCGGCGTCGTCGTCCGACACGATTTCCAGGATGCGCTCGAAGGCGTGGGCGTTGGGCGGGCAGGCGTCGTCGAGATTGAGCAGCCAGACATCGGCGCCCGCCTGTTTTTCCCGCCAGGCGGCCGGGGAGGCGTCGACCAGCCAGATGGGCGTGGCGGCGGCAAGAGGGTCGTCCGCCCTGACGTGCGGCACGAACGACGTGGGTTCGACACTCCAGAGCATGCCGTCGAACTGCGAAAGCCGGCGCGCATCCTGGCTATAGACCAGTATGCGCCGGCCCGCCAGGTAATGCTTGTGCGCGACTTCGCACGCCATTTGCAGCCTGTCCGGCGCGCCGAAGGCAAAATCCACGCGAGCCATCTTTCCTATTCCCGCGGCATCAGGTCGCCTGGTCGATCAGGTACTGCACCAGCAAGGGAACGGGGCGGCCCGATGCGCCTTTGTCCTTGCCGCTGCGCCACGCGGTGCCCGCGATATCCAGGTGAGCCCAGGAATACTGCTTGGTGAAACGCGACAGGAAGCAGGCCGCCGTGACCGCACCGGCCGGTGGGCCGCCGATGTTGGCGATGTCGGCGAAGTTCGAGCGCAGTTGTTCCTGGTAGGCTTCGTCCAGGGGCATGCGCCAGGCGGTATCGTTCGCGTCGCGGCCCGCCTTGAGCAGCGCGTCGGCCAGCGTATCGTCGGTACTGAAAAGCCCGGTATTGACGTGGCCCAGCGCCACCACGCAGGCGCCGGTCAGCGTGGCGATGTCGATGACGGCGGCCGGCTTGAAGCGCTCCGCGTAGGTCAGGGCGTCGCACAGCACCAGGCGGCCTTCGGCATCCGTATTGAGGATTTCGATCGTTTGTCCCGACATGCTGGTCACGACGTCGCCCGGCTTGTTGGCGCGGCCGCTGGGCAGGTTTTCGCACGAGGCGACGAGTCCGATGACTTCGCGGTCCAGATCCAGCTGCGCGACCGCTCGCATGGTGCCCAGCACGCTGGCGGCGCCGCACATGTCGTACTTCATTTCATCCATGTTGGCGGCGGGCTTGAGCGAAATGCCGCCCGCGTCGAAAGTGATCCCCTTGCCGACCAGCACGATGGGCGCTTTCTTGGACCGGACGCCGCCGGAGCGGCTTGCCGACGGCGTGTGTTTCAGGACGATGAACGCGGGCGGCTCGTATGAGCCGCGCGCAACCGACAGGAATGAACCCATTTTCAAGGCGGCGATCTGCTTTTGATCGAGCACCTGGGCTTTCAGCGTCTTGTATTCCTTGGCGAGCTTTTTGGCCGTCGCTCCCAGGTAGGTCGGCGTGCACACATTGGGGGGCAGGTCGCCGAGCAGGCGGGTCAGCGCCATGCCGTCGGCGATGGCGGCGCCTTCGCGCAGGCCCTTCTGCGCGCCCGCGGCTTTGGCGCGGGGCGTCCAGACGGCCATTTTCTTCAAAGCAACGGGCTTGTCGCTCTTGGACGAGCTCAGTGTCGCGTTATAGCGGTAGCCGGCGCGGCCGGCAGCGATGGCCGCGTTGCGAGCCCGGGCGTGCAGCGTCGATCCCGCCACGTCGATGCCGGCCAGCGTCGACACGCCTTCCGTCAGGCCCGCCGAAACGCAATAGTTTGCAAAAACCAGCTCGCCCGCCGCATGGGCGGCCGCGTCATAGCTGTCTTGCTTGCCAAGACCGATTAGAATGACGCGCTCGGCGCAAACGCCGGGCAGGTTGCGCAAGACCAGGTGGGTTCCGGGCTTCGCTTTGTATTCGGATTTCAGGACGGATCGGATTGCGCCTTGGCTGGCGCGGTCGATGACGTCGGCCGCCTCGCCGAGTTTGCCGTCGGCGAAGACGGCGACCGCCAGGGCCGCCGTCTTGATTTGATGCAAGGAAGCCGAGCTCTGTGTGCTAAATTCCATTCAAGTTCCCAAAAAAGTGTCCATCGGATACTGGCAATTATCCCGCAAATTCGTCCATGTCACTATTCAAGCGTTCCGTAGTCTCTGAAATCCTGGGCCATGCCGGGGTCGTTTTCTCGACTTTGCTGATTGTCTGGCTCAGCGTGCTGCTGGTGAGACTGCTGGGCGAAGCCGCCAACGGTTCGATCGGGGCGGACGTGGTGTTCGGGCTGGCCGCGTTTTCCAGCATCACCGCCTTGCCGGTCATTCTTTCCGTCTCGTTGTTCATCGCGGTTTTGACAACCGTCACGCGCAATTTTCGCGAATCCGAGATGGTCGTCTGGTTCGCCAGCGGCCTTTCGCTGAAAGACTGGATGGGGCCCGTCCTGCGCTGCGCCGTGCCGGTCGCGGTCCTGATCGCCTTGCTGACGTTGTTCGCCTCGCCCTGGGCGTACCGCCAGATCGCCGAATACCGCCAGCGTTACGAACAGCGCTCCGACCTGTCCAAGGTGTCCACCGGTCAATTCATCGAGACGGAAAACGGCGCCCGCGTGTTTTTCGCCGAAGAGCCCGAGCGCGAAGGCGATGAAATGGGGCGTGTCGTCGCCCGCGTTGTGGAACAGGATTGGCTGAGCGTCGTCACCGCGGACAACGCGCGCATCGAGACGGCGGGCAACGGCGACCGTTTCCTGGTCCTGGCCGCGGGCCATCGCTATGACCTGCAGCCGGGCAAGCCCGATTTCAGGCTGTTCGACTTCGAGCGCTACGGTTTCCGGCTGGAGAGCAAGAGCGATGCCTCCTCGCCCGGCCTCTTGCGTGAATACGCTGAAAGCCAGATCAAGGCCAGGCCCACCGAGCAGCTTTTCCTGGACGATACGGACGAGGCGCGATCGCAGATCATGTGGCGGTTCGCCCTGCCGCTGGCGGCCCTGAACCTGGCCCTGCTCGCCATTCCGCTGGGGGCCGTCAATCCTCGATTGGGCCGGTCGGGCGACATCCTGATCGCCGGCCTGGTGGGGTTGCTCTATATGAATCTGATCAACTTGTCCCGGGGCTGGATAGGCAACGGCTCGCTCAGTTTCAGCCTGGGCGTCTGGCTGGTGCACGGCGTTTTCGCGGCGCTGATGGCTTTCATGATGTGGCGAAAGTTGCGGGTTCGCGCGCCGAAACCACCGAAGGACACGTCCCGGGCCGCGGCCGCTTGAACTGTCCCGATAAGCGTAAACTTATAACTGAAAATTATATTAACTAATTTCTATATTCCATATAATAGCTCTAAAACCTAGGGCTCCTTATATGAATCTCCAGCAGTTTCGCTTCGTGCGTGAAACGATACGGCGCAATTTCAACCTGACCGAGGCGGCGCGCGCGCTTTATACGTCGCAGCCGGGCGTGTCCAAGGCGATCATCGAGTTCGAAGACGAGTTGGGGGTCAAGGTGTTCGAGCGCCATGGCAAGCGCATCAAGGGGTTGACCAAGCCCGGCGCATCCATCGCGCAAGTCATCGACCGCATCATGCGCGAAATCGACAACTTGAAAAAAGTCAGCGACGAGTTCGCGCGGCGCGACGAGGGCGGCCTGGTCATCGCATGCACCCATGCGCAGGCGCGCTACATCCTGCCCAAGGTCATCCCCGCCTTTCGCGACCGTTTCCCCAAAGTGCGGGTGTCCCTGGCCGAAGGCAGCCCGCCCCATCTGGCGCAGATGGTGCTGCATGAACAGGCGGATATGGCGCTGGCGACGGAAACCCTGGCGCAAACGCCCGGCCTGGCGGCGTTGCCCGTCTACTCCTGGGAGCACACCATCGTGGTGCGCCCCGATCATCCCCTGGCCGACCTGAAGTCGAGCCAGGCCAGGAATATTTCGCTGGAGCAGCTGGCTCGCTATCCGATCGTAACGTATGACCATGCGTTTTCCGGCCGCCGCAGCATCGATGCGGCGTTCGCCGGCGGCAACATCCAGCCCGACATCGTGCTCGAGGCCATCGATGCCGACGTCATCAAAACCTACGTGGGAGTAGGCCTGGGCATCGGCATTATTGCGGGCATGGCGTTCGACCCGCGCAGGGACGAAGGTCTGGTGGGCTTGCCGGTCGGCCATTTGTTCGGCCGCCACGTGACGCGTGTCGCCGTCAAGAACGGCATTTTCCTGCGCGATTACGTGTATGTCTTCCTGGAAATGCTGTCGTCGGAATTGACGCGCGAGGTCGTCCAGCAGGCGATCGATGGCGCCACGGCCGAAGACGTCGGCATATGAGTCCGGGCCGGCGCTTTTCGGCCGAATGCCGCGGCCGGCGCGCCGGCGAGGCGCGCGGAATGCGCGGGCCATTCCACGCGCGCCCCGTGCGCCTGTCCAGGATGGTGGCTGTCGATTACAATCCCCCGATTTCAACGCTATGACGAAGGCGCGCAGCCTGGCTGAGCGTACCTGGAGCAGGGCATTTTTCCGGGAATGTGGCAGTGCGAAAAATAATACTTTCAATCGTGTTGTTGCTGGCGGAAACAGGGATGGCGCGCGCTGCGGCCCTGTCCGAGGAGGTTGTAGGAACGTATGCTGACATCGGCTTGGCCGGGTTCCAGGACGCCCTGACGGCGGCGCAGCGGCTCGACGCCGTGATCGACGCCTTGCTGGCGGCCCCCGGCGAACAAACGTTGAAAGATGCGCGCGCCGCCTGGATCCAGGCCCGAATACCTTATCAGCAGGCTGAAGTGTTCCTCTCCGGCGACAAGGTCGCCGACAGCCGGGAAGGGCGCATCCACGCCTGGCCGCCGGACGAGGCAATGATCGATTATGCGGACGCTTCGGGTTATGGCGCGCTGCAGCCGGATGACAAGGACTACGATGTGTCGAACGCCATCGCCGGCAAACAGTTGAACGTGGGCGGCAGGATCGTGGACGCCGGCTCCGTCAGCGCGGATTTGTTGAACGAAGTGCTGCGCGAGGCCGGCGGCGACGCCGCCGATGCGCTCGTCGGCTTTAACGCCATCGAATTCCTTCTCTGGGGGCAGGATAGCGGCATCGGCCCGGATCCCGCGGACCGTGTCGGCTCCTCCGGGGAACGGCACGCCGGTACTCGACTCTATACGGATTTCGATCTCGAACATTGCACGGGCGGGCAATGCGCGCGCCGTCGCGACTATCTCAAAGTCCTCAGCCAGTTGTTGCTTTGCAACTTGGAAGGAATCGTGGTGAACTGGCAGGAAGAAGGCCAGGCCAGGCATGAGCTCGCGCGCGATCCCGAGACGGGGCTGAGCACCATGCTGACCGGGCTGGGCAGCCTGTCCTATGGCGAGCTGGCGCAAGAGCGCGCGAAGCTTGGGCTGACGTGGCATGACGCAGAGCGAGACCAGGACGAGTTCTCCGGCAATGCGCATGATGCGCATTACTATAGTCAATTGGGCATGATGAATGCGTATAACGGCCGATATACGCGTTTGGACGGCAGCGTGGTATCCGGCCCCAGCCTATCCGACTTGGTCAGGGCGCGCGATGCCCGGCTGGACCAGGAGATGCAGCAGGGCATGGAGTGTGCTTACCAGGCGCTGCTTGCGATCAAGCAGCGCGCCGAGACCATCGAAACTTATGATCAGATGATCGCCAAGGGCAATGCCGAAGGCAACGCTCTGATTCAAACCGCCATCGACAGCCTGGTGGCGCAAACGCGCCTCATCGAGCGCATCGCTTTGGCCCTGGGGCTGCACGATGTGCGGGTCGAAGGCCTGACCGGTTTGATGGAATCCGATTCGGCGGCCCGCTAGGCAGGTGGGAAAAGCATAGACTGCGCTTATTTTTCTTGATGAAAAACACCTTTTTAAAACAGTCTATTACGGCGTTTAGTTGAGAAATTGATCAAAATCTTCCGAGCCGAGGTCCCGTTTGAAAGGAGGCGGTTCAAAACCAAGGGTAAACACTGCCTTTTCAATTGTTTTTCGGCCGGTTTGTTGCGATCGACCAACAGATGGGAAGGAAAACAACACATTTGGCGACACGGTAATAGCCAGCCAGCCCGAATTTTGATGCAATAGCACCAACTTCCCATCGCGGAGTTAGAAAGAGCAGCAGCACATCGGTACAAAGTAGTCGCTGCTCTCGTTACTCAAATCTACGGAGATTTCTTACATGAAAAAGACTCTGCTCGCTGCTGCTCTAACTGTCGGCTTCGTCGGCGTTGCTCAAGCAGACACTTCGGTCACCCTGTACGGTATTCTGGACGCTGGTGTTGGTTACCAACGCGTCAAGCTGGATGACGCCAAGGCCACGAAAACCGGCTTGATCAACGGCATTCAATCCGGCAACCGCTGGGGCCTGCGTGGCACGGAAGACCTGGGCGATGGCCTGCGCGCTGTTTTCACGCTGGAAAGCGGTTTCGATCTGGGTAACGGTCTGAGCGCTCAAGGCGGCCGCCTGTTCGGTCGTCAAGCCACTCTGGGTCTGGCCGGCGATTCCTGGGGTCAACTGGACTTCGGTCGTCAAACCAATATCGCTTCCAAGTACTTCGGTCCTCTGGACCCGTTCGGCACGGGCTTCGGCCAAGCCGGCGCTGGTTCGTCGTTCAGCTCGGCCAACACCGTTCGCTACGACAACATGATCATGTATCAAACGCCCAACTTCTCGGGCTTCCAGTTCGGCGTCGGCTACAGCTTCAACGTGAACGCGACTTCCCAGCACTGGAAGATCAGCGGCCAAGAAGACCGCAACACGCCCGCCATCACGACTGGTTTGCGTTACGTGAACGGTCCCATCAGCTTGGTCGGTACCTATGACCAGCTGAACAAGGCCCCCAACGTGGTTGCCGGCGGCGACACCGGCCGCGTCCGTGCATGGAACGTCGGTGGCGCGTATGACTTCGAAGTCGCCAAGCTGTCCTTGGGCTTCGGTCAAACCCGCAACGGCTTCTTCGAACTGGCTACCGGCAACGTCGGCCAAGCCGGCGGTCTGATCGATATCCCCGGCTACCAGTATGCTGACGGCCTGAAAGCCAACAACTACCTGGTTGGTTTGACTGCTCCTATCGGTCCCGGCAAGATCCTGGCTTCCTGGCAGATGTCTTCGCCCACGGGTGATTTCAAGGACGTCGGCGCCAAGAAGCAACAAGTCTACAGCTTGGGCTACACCTACGACTTGTCCAAGCGCACCAACGTGTACGCCATCGGTTCTTACGCCAAGAACCTGGTTTACATCGACGGCGCCAAGGGCAGCCTGGTCGGCGTTGGTCTGCGTCACCAGTTCTAATCGGACTGCATAGCTCGTCTATGCGCCGAGGCGGTCCGGCTTTGCCGGGCCGCAAAAAGAACACACGAAAAAGCCACCTTCCGAGGTGGCTTTTTCGTGCGCGCGCGCTTTGCCATTCAAGGAAGCATCGGCGCTTCGGGTTCTTTGTTTTCTTTGTTGTAATACCTGAGCGCATGAGTAAGGGTTAACACGAACAGGCTTCGTAAAATGCTACAATCCATGAGTTTAATTACCGCAAATGGATGCTTTGCATGAACCTGCAAGAGTACTTTCCTGTCCTGCTGTTTATCATCGTTGCAACCGTCATCGGTTTTGCGCTATTGACAGTCGGGCGCTTGCTCGGGCCCCATCGCCCCTACGATGAAAAGCTTTCGGCGTACGAATGCGGTTTCGAGGCGTTCAGCGATTCGCGCATGAAGTTCGACGTGCGCTACTACCTGGTGGCGATACTCTTCATCATGTTCGATCTGGAAATCGCATTTTTGTTCCCCTGGGCCATGGCCAACGGCGTCGTGGGAATGGTCGGGTTCTGGACCGTGCTCGTTTTCCTGGCCGTACTGACGGTGGGCTTTCTCTACGAATGGAAGAAAGGCGCGCTCGACTGGGAATGATCCGTCGTGGTCGGCGCGGGCCGACGGCGTGAACGACAATTTTTCGTCTGGCGGTCGCCAGACCTACTGCTGTACGGGTAAAGAGGTGTTTTATGGCGATTGACGGCATTATGAAAGAAGGCTTCATCACCACCAGCGCGGATAAATTTCTGAATTGGGCCAAGACGGGGTCCTTGTGGCCCATGACGTTCGGCCTGGCCTGTTGCGCGGTGGAAATGATGCATGCCGGCGCCGCGCGTTACGACCTGGATCAGTTCGGCATCATTTTCCGTCCCAGTCCGCGGCAATCCGATCTGATGATCGTGGCCGGCACGCTGTGCAACAAGATGGCGCCCGCTCTGCGCAAGGTCTATGACCAGATGCCCGAGCCGCGCTGGGTGGTTTCGATGGGATCCTGTGCCAACGGGGGCGGCTACTACCACTATTCCTATTCGGTGGTGCGCGGCTGCGATCGCATCGTGCCCGTGGACGTGTATGTGCCGGGCTGTCCTCCCACCGCCGAGGCGCTCGTCTACGGCTTGCTGCAGATGCAGAACAAGATTCGACTGACCAATACGATCGCCCGCTAGGGCGGTCTCGGCAGCTACTTACGTTGGATTGCTAGTACTATGACTCGGTTAGAAACGCTACAAAACCGATTGCAGGCCGCGCTTGGCGGTGATGCCGCTCTCGCGCTTGCATTGGACGAGCTGACGCTCGTCATTCCGGCAGAAGAATGGGCCTTGATCTGTGCGCGCTTGCGCGACGATGCCGATTTGGGTTTCGAGACCTGTATCGATTTGTGCGGAGTCGATTATTCGGCTTGGGGCGCGCCAACCTTGCCCGCCACGGCCAATCCCCATCCGCAGCGTTTCGCCGTGGTGGCGCATTTGTTGTCGGTCAAGCACAACTGGCGCCTGCGGGTGCGTACCTATCTGGGCAACGACGACTTTCCCGTGGTGGACTCGCTGGTGGACGTCTGGCCGGCGGTGAACTGGTTCGAGCGTGAAGCCTTCGATCTGTTCGGCATTGTCTTCGAAGGGCATCCCGACTTGCGCCGCATTCTGACGGATTACGGCTTTATCGGCCACCCCTTCAGAAAAGATTTCCCCGTCTCAGGGAACGTCGAAATGCGCTACGACGTGGAGCAGCAGCGGGTCGTATATCAGCCGGTCACGATCGAGCCGCGCGAGGTTACGCCGCGCGTCGTGCGTGAAGAAGGTTACGGAGCAGGGCGATAGATCATGGCAGAAATCAAGAACTACACATTGAACTTCGGGCCGCAGCATCCCGCCGCCCACGGCGTGCTGCGCCTGGTGCTCGAATTGGACGGCGAAGTCATCCAGCGCGCCGATCCGCACATCGGACTGCTGCATCGCGCCACGGAAAAGCTGGCCGAGCACAGGACTTACCTGCAGGCGCTGCCCTATATGGATCGTCTCGACTACGTGTCGATGATGTGCAACGAGCACGCCTACGTGATGGCGGTCGAGAAACTGCTGGGTATCGAAGTGCCCTTGCGCGCCCAGTACATCCGCGTCATGTTCGACGAGATCACGCGCCTGCTCAACCACCT
>Ga0265293_10008681_pt1 | contig 14956 bp, 28 predicted proteins | sample Munlanlewell138R_FD_192505 | JGI IMG/M metagenome (GOLD analysis project Ga0265293, IMG submission 192505) | Leachate microbial communities from a municipal landfill in Southern Ontario, Canada - Leachate well 138R | ecosystem: Engineered > Solid waste > Landfill > Unclassified | place: Canada...
TTTACGATGATGTTGATGGAATCATTGTTAAAGATACTGAGTTTGGTGGAACAAGTTATGTAGTGTTTTCTCCCGACCAAATCAAATTGCTCCCTAACCCATCCCGCCCCCCGGAGGTTGGCGGGCAGTATCAGCTCCGCAAGCAAACCGACCCGCCCGTCTCCCGTGATCCGAAAGTTCTCAATTCCTACCTGAAAGACGAAACGGACGCTATTGTTCAGACCATCCTTAACAAGCTTCATCCAAAGTCTATGACCTGGCTGGAAACGATGTTAAAATCTCCTGAATGGTTCGATCATCCGCAGATTCAGAACATCGTCAAACTCTTCATGCGGGACCGCAACGAACTCTATCATGAGACATTCAATGAATTGAATGCCTTTAATGATAGCACCGTCACGGAAGCGGCAAAAACCCTGAGAAATAAAGGCTTATCTCTTGCCGAAAGACTGTCAGGTAAAGTTTCTCCGGAATATCAGACCTTAATGGATATGATTGACGATGGGGATACCCGATGGGTGCGGAATAAAAAGATTCCCCTGGCGACTCAGTTAAAGCATTTTGAAGATGCGTGGAGAAAGAAAGGCGCGACCGATGAAATAATTAACGTCTGGCGTTCGTTCAGACAGTCCTACGATAAAGCCCTTGATTTAATGACCAAACAACTACGGGATATGATCGAGGAAATCAAAGAGGAAGCCAAGGCCAAGGGAGAGAAGCCCGATTTATCTGAACTGAATCAAACATTAAAAGGCGCCCTTGCTCAAATGGAAGAATGGAGAGGGTTCTACGCTCCGCGTCAGCGCCGGGGTAATTGGGCAGTACAGGCCTATAAAGAACATGGCCCTTTAGAGCAAAACAGGGAATGGTATCGGGCGCACCATGTATCTGAACTGTCTGCCCAAAGAGAAGCAAAGAAACTCGAAAGAGATGGCTGGAAGATTTATAAAGTAGGCGAAACCGAAAAACTTCCCGAAAGTGTTTATCAGGACGTAAGGGCGGTTTCCACGGCAAAGCTGATTGATGCCGCCCTAGATAAACTTGGCAAAAAGATTGACCTTGATCAGATGGCCACATTCAACGCCGAAATATTAAGAGAGGTCTCCGACATGATTAAGTCCAGAGGCTTCCGCTCTACGATGATTCACCGGGGGCGCGGAAACGTGGTCAGGGGCTTTATTGAAGATCCCATTGAACGCCACTTAATGTATATCAACAGCGTTTCCGGCGGTATTTCCAAAGCCCGTGTCGCCCGGATGGCTATGCAAGAGCTTCTCGGAGATAAGGAAATGGGCGAACCGGGGATTGATCCGGTCAAGGAACCGAAAGCCTTTTCCGTGGCACAAGATTATATTCAGGAGCAGTTAAGAAACGCCGATGCTTCTGACCGGATTATTGGGCTGGCCAAGAGTATTGCGACGTTTAAATTCCTGGGCTTCAATCTGCGGTCCCTGGCGGTCAATACAACGGCGATTGTCACCACGGCACCGGCATCTATTCATCAATACGCTATGGGCGGCAAAGGTTCTTTTGCTGAAATTTACAGACAACTGGCGAAAGCAGGGAAAGACTATGGGGCGGCAATGGCCGGCAAGGATTTGGGCAATCCTGATGAAGCCGCATTTATAGCAGATGTCCATAAAAAAGGTTGGGACGATGCGCAGTATACCCGGGAGGCCTTGGGAGAAATAGCCAAGACTCATTCCAAGGTATGGTCAACCATGATGGATGCCTCGATGTATTTATTCGGGAAATCAGAACAATGGAACCGTGGCACTACGATGCTGGCCGCTTACCGCATGGCGCGAAAACAAGGCTTGAATCATGCCGATGCTGCTGAACGGGCAAAGACTTCTTCTGATAGAGCGCACGGCGTATATGGCAAATCGACGATGCCCATGTGGGCTCAGGGAACCAACCCCGCGGCGAAGATAGGGCAAATGATGTATGTCTATTCCAAATTCGGGCATAACTACCTGCAAATGCTCTATGATATGGGATTTAAAAAGAAGAATATCAAGGGGGCTATGTTTGCCTTCTTGTCTCCGCTGGTGCTTGCTGGAGGGGCAGCATTCCCGTTTAAGGATGCGATTTTCGGGTTTGCCGGATTTATTCTCGGCCTTCTCGGGTTCGACCGTGATCCTGAAAAATGGGTGTGGGACCAGATCAGGGAACACCTTGGAGGAGATGCGGAGAAGTTCGGGCGCCATGGACTGACCGGAGCCATGGGCGTGGATATTTCCGGGTCTCTTTCAATTGGCGTGGGTGTGCCGAAAGACTTTATTGATCTTACCGGTGCCATCGGTGGAGTTGTCACGGAAATCACGGAAGCCGGAGCGAGCCTTGCCAATAGAGAACCGGGACGGGCAGCGGAACATTTACTTCCCACCGGCCTTGCAAACCCACTAAGAGCAATGCGGGAAAGCAAGGAAGGGGCGACGACACGCAATCGCCGCAGGGTTTGGGATGAAAAAGGCAAACCTTATGTCCCGGGAACGGGGGCATCAATCGCCAGGGGCTTTGGCTTTAGATCGACCGAGCAGGCCGTACTTTCCGAAAGAACATGGGAAGGGCATAGGGAGCAGGGGAAAATTTCCGACCGGCGCAATAGCATCTATGAACGATATCGCGCATGGATGCTGGGCGGGAGAGACCGCGACGAATATAAAAAGATTGTTAAAGAGGTTCAGGATTTTAACCGATTCATCCGGGAGAATCGTCTCAGGGGAGAATCTTATATCACGTCTCAATCCCTGAAAAATCAGGCACGGAGAATGATGCGGCCATCGAAAAAAGAGCGGTCTATATTGAAAAATTAAAACTTAAAATATATCTTTACAAGCGAATAAAGTAAAGGTATAATTGAGCCACTTAAAATTTAATAATGTTGCAGGTACTTTTAAGCCCGAAAGGGAACTGAAAGCCTGATTCCGAAAGGAGTCAGGCTTTTTTATTTTATCAACGAGGTGACATCATGGCAGGATCAATTACCGGTGAATTAATAAGGGTATCAAACCAAAATCAAGGGAGGCCATCTATCGCCAAGCTGGTGCTTACGTGCGTGGCTGACGCTAATGCCGCGACATTTCCGGCGACGGTTCTTAACGATCTTCAAACAGCCCACCGCATTGAAGGTCTTCAGCTTTATTCCATCAAGACAATTCCGGGAGATACCGCCCCGACAGCAGACAGTGACATCACAATAACCGATGAATACGGGGTTGATCTGCTGGGCGGGAAGGGAACAAACCTTATTTCCGATACGGCTAAAAAGTGGGCGCTTTTTGGTCCGCAGAATTACACAGCCTCGGCCTTGATTACTGGTGACGTGACAATCAACATAGCGAATAATTCTGTTAAGAGCGCAGAAATCACGGTCGTTATTGAACTGCTGGGGGTGTAATGATGAAAAAATATCTCTACATCATAACATCATTTCTTTTATTGAGCGGTATCGCCTACGCTTATTACGGCGGTAGTAGCGGCGTAATGACTGACACAAACTGCAACCAGGCGCAGTATTTCAACATTGGCGTGCTCTGTCAGGATGCTGATGATGGAAAATTATACAAAGGAACTGGCTCGGCTATTGAACAGATACAGGCCTACGACGCCGACCTTGACACTTGGTCTGACATTACGCCATCGACTGACGTACAGGCTTTTTTGGGTGCTGCGAATGACACAGCGGCCAGAACTGAGTTAGGCCTCGGCACCCTCGCCACGCAGAACGCAGACAACGCAACAATCACAGGCGGCAACGTGACCGGCCTGACGAATCTTGTAGCGGATAATCTGACCGTAACAAGTACAGCCAATGTCACCGGAGTCAGCACGGCCAATGTAATCAACGCTTCCGGCCTTGTGAGTGCCAATGCGGGATTACGGGCAGTTCCCACGGCGACAAACCCAGTGATGATTGGGAATACAACACCTGTCAATACTTCAACCGGAGCCACGTTTCCTACAGCCACAAAGACGCAAATCAGCAAGGCAAGTGCGTTCACGAATGCAGCGGTTGGCGATTTGATTATAGTGACCGGCGGAACGGGGGCAACCACAGGCCAGTACCGCTTAACCACTAAAACAAGCAACGACCTTGTAGTGGTTGACCGCAATATTCACGCCTCTGGAACGGACATCACTGACGGAGCGTTTACGATTTACAAAGACGTTGTGACGGTTTCACCTACTGACGCAACCAACGGGCAACTCATAAACGCCTACAGCCATACAAATAAGCCGTTGCAGATTGGGGGTTCTACGTTTGCGGCAACGGGACATAACCTGACTAATACTGGCACTATTTTTGGTGGGGATGTGGAGCTTAATGGTGCCACTTGGGTAGATGGTTATATGTATTTCACCAGCGAGATGCATATGCAGAAAAACCTCATTAGTTTTGAAGATGGTGGAGGCCCTGTCTATTTAAGAATATACTCGGTCGCTGATGATGGATTTCACCTTTGCCCCATAGCAACCAATGATAGTGGTAATCACAATATAATTATTACATCTGGGGCTAATTACAGTAAAGACCACGACCACGAAACGGCTTCTACTAATCCAACTTTGTTCGTCCATTCAGCCACAGACCCCGACTCTGATAATACGCAATGGATGTCATTAACGCACGATACAGCTGACGGCGTATTAAATGCTGGCAAAGGTGGAATTAGGGTTCAACCGGCGCAAATAACAGCAGGAAGCGGAACTGGTGTTACCGTAAATACCAACGGAAATATAGCCCAGCAAGTCTATAAAGTCACTACCACTTACGCAGCATATTCCGATTCAGATTTAACAAAAGGCATTGTAATAGCCACGTTACCAGCTAAAACAAGACTGGTTGCGGCTTACGCTGATACGACACAGGCTTACGCAGGTACGGATATAACAGCGGCTACGCTTGAAGTAGGTATCACAGCAGAAGGGGCGGCTGAAATCCTTGCTACTGGAAACGTCTTTGCAGGGGCGATTCTCTTAGGCGACGCTGACGCTGAAATGGGTACGGCAATGACAAGGGCGGCGAAAGAGCAAGGGGCGTATATGCCTTCATTCACCGGAACAACCGCTATCTACGCCACGATTGACGCTACGACAGGGGCGGCAACCACATTAGCAAACTTAACCGCTGGCTCGACCACTTTTTATATCGTGACCGAGAGGCTCCCATAGGAGGGAATTATGATTAGCAGAACTTTATCAGCAGACGAAATAAAATATTTACCGGCAAGTTTAGGCGTGTCGGCATTGGCAGACATTGAGAAAGCGTTACTCGATTATCTCAATGCTTATATAGCCGTGTGTGTAGCTAAGAATCAGGCAGACGAAAAAACAGCAAAGATTTCCGTTCTGGTCGAATCCAAAGACCCACGAGTTGACGCTCTGTACAAGGAATTAAAGCCGGTAGCAGAAGTTAAAGAAGTAGAGAAGTAAAAGGCAGGGTGGTTGTCGCTGACACGACACGGCAAGGGAAAGCCGCCCACCACAAAGAGGCAATAAAATAAATTAAGGGGAAAGTCAATGGCAAACGGCGAAAACGAAAAATACATCTCATGGCGGTTTATTTCAGTAACTATTGTCGGGATAATTTTTATCATTGTCGGGGCTATTATCTCAGACACACGAGCGAATATCGTTAAGGCCGAAAAAAACATTGAAACGCTCCAAAAAGAGAAAGTGGATAAAGAGCAATACCAGTGCGACATCAGGGAAATTAAGGACAGCCTGAATTTTCTTGTTAAACGAGAAATGAGAGATAGGAAATGACCCAAAGAGAATTTACAGAAAACGAAGAAGGCCGGACATACAAGGTCTATAAATGCACCGGTAAAGCGAAGACTATCGGCATAGGCCATAATATTGACGCAAAGGGGCTTCCGGCAGACATTGAAAAGTATCTCCAAAAGAACGGGAAAATACTCGATGAACACATCGACCGGCTTTACATTATTGACGAAGGCCACGCCGTTTCAGACTGCAAGAGACTGTTCCCCGATTTCAAGAACTTTTCACACAACCGGAAAGTTGCGTTGACGGATTTCCTCTTTCAGCTTGGATATGACAGGGCCAGTAAATTTGTAAGGTCGGTACATTTAATCAACACGAATCAGTGGGAAGAAGCGGCAGACAATATGCTTAAAAGTTTATGGGCAAAACAGACGCCGAATCGGGCAAAGAGAGTTACGGAGTTATTGAGAGGTGACGCATGAACAAATTAAAAATCATCGGTGTTTTGGCAAAGCTGTATCTCAATAGAGATCACATCAAAAAGAATTGGAAAACCACACTGCTTGGATTCATAAGCGGCGTTGCTGTTTTGCTGGCGAATGTAGATTTCGACGCTCCCGTTGAGTGGACAAACTTCATTCTTCCGGTGCTTCTGGTTTTGTGGGGCGTTGTGCAAAAGGATTCCAATGTTACAGGCGGGAAAGTTGTTCAAAAAGATTAAAGAGCGATTCATCAAGTGGCTGGTGACACCGTGTGTTGTTGAACCGCCTGATGAAAGCATGGACACGGCACGAAGTTTAGGCCGTGCCGAAAAGTGGTATTTAAAATTTAAAATCAAATTTTGAGGAGAAAATTATGTGGCTGAAAATTAAAATCGTTATGTCGGCAATTTTTAATGAGTTGATTCCTTTTTTTAAACAGTTCTTGACTGAGTACGGCGCGGTGGTTTTGCAGATTGCCGGAACAGTCGTAATGGATTTGGCAACGAGCAAACTATCTTCCGAACAGAAGCGTGAAGCTGCTTATGTCGCGATCAAGGAAGAACTCGTAAAGAAAGGCATTGAGGTGGGTTCACGGGTAATCAATTCAGCTATTGAAGCTCAGGTAGCAAAGTTGAAGGAAAAGTAATGTTTCCCCTTGTCCTCATATTGGCAGTGGCGGTGGCGGCTCTGGTCGCTACCGTGAACTGCTTTCAATCTTAATATCCTCCCAGTCCGTAACCGACTTTTGCGGTAAAATCAATCTATGGTTATCATCTGCTTTATGACCACAGTAAGTAAAATAATGCGATACTGCGGTTGTATCATTCTTGTCATTGTATTGTGGCTTTAGATTTGATGCCACCCCACAAATAGGACATATATAACTAGTCATCTATTCTCCTCATGTAATCTTTTATCATTTTTAAAAGACAATGTTGGCAAATATCACATTGTATATGCGATTCATCACCGAACACACTTGCATAACCACCTATAAACTCAATATGGAGAAATTCTTGTGCCTCTAAATCATTACTATCAACATCAAACTCTTTTCCGCAAACATCGCATACTATAAGTGATTTTGCTAATGCCGGAACTTCTTCATACTTAATCATCTTGACAATCTCCTTGAATTTTATTATTAGGTCACAGGTGAGTCACAAATAATTTTGTGTCTCAAAAACATTCAATACGGGCGCATATAATATCATTCACTTTTTTCCTTGTATTTGAGTCACTACTCGGTCACAAGTTGACTCTTTTTTACACTCACCAGTAAAATGATTATAAATATTTTGCGTTGGATGAAATTTTGTGAAATCAGCACCACAATAAGGACATATTCCGTTGGTATTTTTATACCATAAATTTATATCACCATATCTATCAAAACCCTTACTCATTCCCAGCCTCCTTCACAACTTGGTCACAAATTACATTATCGCTATTAAGATATTTGTGCTTACTTTTCCATTCTCTATTAAGCCATACTTTTTGTGATTCAAACATTGGTGTCGGGTGTGTAGTATCTAAATGACCATATTCAAAATGATTGTGTTCAAAAATTCCTTTTTTATTTTTACAATACCAAACCGTTATTTCCTTACTCATTCCCCGCCTCCCGTTAGTGTTTTCTTGTTTGTCTTATTCTTGTTGCGTTGAATTTTCTAATTCCATTTTTCAATGGTAATCTTATCGGAGAACAATAAAAACACCCATATGCTGTAAATTCACCATTAACAATTTTCCCTTGTTTTCCACAACACCAACACTTTTTGGTGCTATTCATTCTTCACCTTCCTAAACTCTATAATTTTACCCCTGTTCTCCAACGCCTCCGCGATCTGGATAATCCACAACCACAAGGCTTCTGGTCATTTTATCCACTCTCCTTTAAGGTTTTTCATTCTTATACCTTTATGCCCTTCTGGAGTTCTGACATCATACGATATTGTAAATTCACTGAAGCTTGCCATTACCTCAACTGACACGCATTGGTTGCAGGCATACTTGGAAACCACGTCAAGTAAATGCCGCACTGCTAAATATATTTCTTCTTCCATACTCCATCCTATTTATCGTATTTATTCCATTATCCTTTCGTTACCAGAAATTCCACGGCCTTCTGAAGAAGGGCGGGAGGGTTGAGGATGTATTTTTCTATAAAATTATTTATTGCTTCAAGCTGAGTCCTGCCAACACAATCAACGCTCTCTTCCCATAAAAACTTATTGTATTTTGATTGTCCGCAAAACTCTTTCATCCGGTTCAGAATGTCTGCGGCGTTGTCGTAGGTGGGGTTCGATTGTTTGATATGATCATCAAGATTACCACATATTTTTCCGCAGGAACACTTATTATACAAACCTATGATTTTATCGTATTCATGCCAGCACCCTCCCGTCAGTTCGTGAAATCTCTGTGCGTCAGTCATTTTCTTCATGTTCCCTCCTTCAACCATTCGGATAGCAATTCAAAGAAGTGTCTGAAAATATAAAAAGGATTAGAGATTCTTTTATTTTCTAAACACCACATTTCAAATTTGTTTAAATCGTCTACATTAGGAATTTTTATTTTCTTTTCCATTATATCAATAGCTTCCCGAATGTCGTTGCTGTCAAAATGATGAAAACTATCACAAATCTCACAGTCAGTGTCACCATATAATTCCGGTTCAAAACTATTTACATCAAAACAAGGTCTGCACCACCCCAAATATTCCAATATTCTTTTCTTCTCTTCGTTATTCATGTCCCCTCCTTCGGAGAGGCGTGGCGGCATGGCTTGCCTCCCATCTGTCGCACTTCCCCAAAATAGGAAACGGATATACGTCATTTTCACAATATAAAACGTGGTGGTCGTCTATCATAAAGCTAGTGCAATTACCGCAGCACTTCAGCTTCTCAACCTGTGCCTCAAGCTCGGCAATGCGCTTGTCCTTCTCCGCAAAATCCGATAGGATTTGCGCTTGTGCTGTGCCTTGAGCATCTGCGTGCCAGTATATTTTATCCAATAATTTCTCCAGTTCGGTCATGGCTTTTTCCCCTTGCACTTATGATCTTTCTTCCACTTCTCAATCCGCTTTTCTGCGTGTTTGCGGTCGTCTGTTTCGACAACTATTATAGCTCCGCACTTCGGGCAAACGTGGGTCATGCTGCCTTCTTCTTCTGCAATGCTTGTTCTGCTTTCTTATATTCATCAGCCAAAATATGCTCAAGCTTGTCCACGCCCATGAAGTCGAGAAATTTCTTTTCCTCTACGTTCTTCTGTGTGATAAGGGTTTGTAGTGTAAGTTTCTGTTGTTCGTCTATATATGGGTGTTCAAAATTAGGTACGTCGTCTTTTTTCTTTTCATCTTTATTGGTAGCGTCAGGGTCTTTTGTATCGTCAATCAAAAAAAGTCCGTTGAGTGCGTATTTACGAGCGTAGGACGATGCTGCACCTGTGAGCTGTGAACCATCCATTCCCTTCTTGCTTTCTTCTTCTCTTGCGTAAGCAGACACCTCATGTATAATTCCGTTGTTATCGGTAAACTTCACGGTTGCCTTAACGTAAAACCTATTCCCGATGTTTACAATTTCATCTGATATGGTTATTGTGCAATCTTCAATAATTGGTTTGAGTGCCTCAAGAATGTCCTCGCAATTTCGGTATTTGTATTTACCGAAACTATTAAACTGGTTTTTGGGTGCTTTAAGTGCTTTCTGGATTTCTAAAAGCTTACTCATAAATCCTCCTGTATATTTCTACGGTAGTTTCTATATCCCTTTTACAATGCTCTGATATTTTGTCTATCTCTCCCGCTTGCCACCAATCAAATACACTTGACCCCTGTTCTGTTTCATGGGGGATGCTGAGGAATTTGGCGCAAGAGTCAAGGGAGACAAAATCCTTATAATCAGAAGCCCACACCTTCATTAAATCAAGGTAGTTCAACCGATTATCTTTGGGTATTGCTTTGCGTAACTCTGGTAGGTTGTATTGGATACTCTTGCGCCAAATCCACGGCAAATCAAAGGTAGATATATTCCATCCCACGAACACCAACGGGGAACGTATTTCGTTTGAAATCTTCTGAATGTCTAACATCAGACCGTTAATAATACTTTCTTCATCATCGGGGTCAACCAACGTATTTGATTCTCCATTCCAACTCCACCCGATACAGATTATACTACCCTGCATTGAGTTAAGGGCTTGTTTCTTCCACGACTCAATTTGATTTGCCTCTTTCCATGCATTGATCTTAGCTTCGTCTTTATAGTTAGCAGGAACTTTAATGTCATCAAGTGAGGGCATTGTTTCGGAAGGAATCGTCTCTATATCAATAAAAATTTTGTTATCCATTAACCACCTCCTCCGGCACAACCCGACCTTCCAAACACTCCATTTCGATCATTTCATCTTGCCAAGAAAGCAAGTCGGTATGTGCGGCGTACATCTTGTCAATGTCAATTGTAATCCTGATGCACTGATCTTTTGTTGTAGATATTTTGGTGCAAATTCCCTTGACTAATTTCATACATCCTCCTTGTAAAACGTGATTTGTTTCCGTCCTATTGCAATGGAAAAATACTCGTCTGCCAATTCATCTGGTACAATCAAATCAGACAACCGTTCTTTTAAAAGGTCGTACTGATGGTCTTGTAATGAATGAATGTAGATATTGCCCCTTCTGTGTATATTGGTAGAATATGATTCCATATCATCTCCTTATCGGCTGTGTTGGCCAGCAGTCGGAACCCGTCTCAAGCTGGCAATTCGCCTCCTTTAAAAATACTTTATCTTGAGTTCTGCGTTAGCCTAAATTATACATGCGGAATACCCGTCATCATTATCGCAATCAGAGATTAGAAGAACTGAATCGCACTGATCGCATATAATTGTATCGTTTTCGATATCGAACTCATTTTCCTCGCCGCACTTTGGACATTTTACGACGGTTGTTTTTAGTTTATATAGTAGTTTAAATTCAATTACCCACACCCACGGATTAGAACTCCACGGATATTTCTTTCCGTTATTGGTTCTATCAACGCCCTCACTAATCGCATCCTCTTCCGTTATCTCCTGCAATCTCTCAACTCTGATACCGATAATTTCAAGGATAATGCGGGATGCACAGCGAGGCTCCCGTACCCAAAGACGGTCGCCAACTTGACCGTAAGGGCATTTTACCCAATGTTTTCCCTCTCCCTCTGCTATTTCCCTTAATGGGTCGCAAAATTTAGCCCATAAAAAATTTTTAGAAATTAATGTTTTTACAAATAAGTAATTAATGGGCGGTTGATTTTTAATAACTCGCCGTGTCATGGTCTTTTTTCCGGCGGAAATAGCTCGCACCATTGGCGTACTACATAATATAGGACGTTCTTTCATCGATTAATTCTCCTTTAAAATGGCAGTTTTTCCTTTACTTCTTTATAAATTACGGGGTTTACTATTTCGCAGTATCCCACTGAACGAAGCACAACAAATTTAACGCCCGGGTAAGATGCAGCTAGTCTTTCAGCTTCTTTTTTAGCGTCATCAAAGTATTCATGCTGTCGTGTCGGTCCTTGACCGTTCAATCGCCATACCATCCAAAATTCTTCCATAATATCCTCCTATTAATTAATTATTGAATATCTAAATAAACCGTCACCGATGTATTCTTTTTTGATATGATACCCGGTATCCCGCAAATCAGACAGCCGCCGCGTGTAAGACAGCAAGCGCAACTCGTCGCGCATTTGTGCATTGGTCATTGGAGATATACTTAACCTGTCAAGCAATCTCTGTGATTGCGGTGTTAGTTTCGGCGGATTGAAATTAAGCTCGGCCTGTGTCACTTCGTATCCTCCACCTTAACACTGTCCTTTACCTGCTCCGGCTTATTCGCCAGCCCAATCAGCAGGAAGAACCCCACGATCACCACCAGCCCGTAAATCACCAGAGCGTGGACTATCTGCGTCACGGTCGGTTGCTCGTATTTGTCGTCGTCTTCTGTCATACTGACCTCCACTTATTGCGCTGTTATGCGTTAATATCATTAGCCGGTAGCCATTCTTTTATTTCAATAAACATCAGGCGTAGGCTCCACTTTGCATATGCTCCAGGCATAAACGTAGGATGTTTCCAAAATCCGATGCTTTTTGAAAAGTTAAAATGATTGCCGACCAACATAAGAATTTGGAATCTACCATATGGATATGACTTGCTTTTTAATAACATCATTGTGCATTTTCCTTTCTATCTGGATTATAATCTAAATTAATACACCTCTGCCGTGGTGGTTAGTTACTTCTGTTTTGCTGTTAATCCTATGGTATCAATAGTTTTTCCGTGTTCCATAAGATATGCAAACTTAAACGCTACTTCGGTTACTTTATCGCCCTTCCAACAGAGGGCATTTATTTGTCTATCTGCTAATTCAGTTGCCTCGACCTCATGATATTCAATGCGGTCACATTCTAGTATTTCCGTCTTGCCATTTTTGTTAATTTTTAGTATCATCTATCTATCTCCTTTTCTGTCTATTCCACGGCAGAGGAATAAATAATTATAACCTGTCCATCCACCCGATCGCTGCGCTCCGGCTGAGCTTTGCGTTATATTTTAATTAAATGACAAGTTGTCTCGGACTTAATCCAAGGAGCGCCACCATGAAGACTCATAATATCAACGTAAGAGATGCTTTTATCTTCACTTTACCGAACAACTATGCCAACACTCATCGGCACACGCTTATTATTCACAAACACGGCAGTCTCTACTTTATCTCCAACGTTTATCATTTTGTTTCACCTTTCTGCCCTGTTAAAAAACATATAACAAGGGCAATCCAGCCGATCATCGCTCCCGCTGATTTCTGCGTTATGCTTCAACATCAGCTATGCTTAGATTATTCACAAACAAATTAAGTTTCTCGTCCTTAATCCAATTTTGCTGTCCGTAATCTTGTTCCATAATCTCTTGCGTGCTTCTGAAATCAACATCTTCGAGAGGTTTGCAGGAACGATGTAAATAAGCAGTCCCTCTCATTCCAACTTTATAGCGAATAGCCTTATCAAACTCGCAAGCGTCTTTAAATTCATTGGCTGGCAAAGCTTTCCATTCGTTACTGTCGTGAAATGGGCAACCTATACATGATGATTTCGGAACAACAATTTGATAATTATCGTACAACCATTTTTGGCAGTCGGTCCTACTCATATTCATTTCCAAGAGAGGGAATCTCAAAAAGGTCATACGGTCTTTTTTTCTGGCAAAAACTCTTTGCGCTTCATCGGTTGAAAAACCTATCCACTGCTCAACACAATCTTTTGGTGCTCTCTGGTACGGGATAAGACCCAATACTTTTCGTGTCGCTTTTTTGATTGGTGTTATTTTGTGTTCATAGGTGCATTGGCGGCGCATCATTCCAATTTTACCGCCATTATCAACATAGCAAGGCATTGAAGCCCATCGTTCGCCATTCTTATTTTCTTTCTTTCCGTAAACAGAAATAATCATTTTGTCTCGAATATTCCCATTATCGCACGTCAGGACTTCTATGCCGTGTTTTCCGGCCTCAATCTTCAACCACTCAAGATGTATATATGTTGCTTGACTTTCCCATCCAGTATCGGAAAAAATAGCCAGATTAGGTTTTTCGATGATCCCCTTACATGCCATGAGTAATAACGTGGAGCTTTGCACCCCAGCTCCAAGAGATAATATTTTAAGTTTGTAATTGCTATTTTCAATCATAATTTAAAAACCCGCATAACAAGATCACTCAAGCGGACTGGCTACCGCCAGCCGCTTACTTCCGCCGTTAGTTCACTGAATATGATAGTTCATCATCATCGTACAACAAATTCAACGCCTTTATCCCAATATCTGCCTTTAGATATATCGATCATGTTGACCTCCAAATTCCACTTATTGCGCTGTTATACGGCTTCTGCCAACGCATCCTGTATGCGCGGCCTGAAAACAACAACTGCATTCGGAAATGGTGCGCTGTTCTTCGCGGTGCCAAATTTGAGCCGCCCCTTTACAAAGAGAAATTCCCCATGGGCACAGAAGTCATGCCACCAGCGTGTATCTACCCTTGCCGGGAGCAGGCAAACAACAGTGGCCCCGTTTTCCTTCGCACTCCTGAAAGCTTTCTCAACCCATTTGCCAATTTCCCGGCCATACGGCGGGTTCATCCAGCAAACGCCTTGCCAATCCTGCTTGAGTCCGTCCATTTCAGGGCTGAAAAACCGCGCACACTTGGCATTCTCTGGCAGGGCGCAGACATCAGTTTCAAACCGGAATACCCGGTTTAGCCGGTCAAAGAACTCCTGCGGAGTTGCCCACTGGTCTGTGTTACTTGAAAACATTAAATCCTTGTTCACATATCCTCCTTGCTACGCTGTATAACAAATCGGCGCACACGGACCCCGCAAACGGCGCTGGTCCGGTGGCCTCAGTCGTTATACCGTCACCCACCTCATAATAATGTTCCATATCGCCAGCGTAAAAAACCCCATCAGAAACCCCTTCCAGTGCCTTCCGATAAACCGGCAAATAGCGTCATCGACCTTGTGCTGGTTTATTTTTGTTACTGCTGTTGCGATTGTGTTGATCGAGTTCATTTTCCCTCCGACAATTCGGCGCACATTTTTATGTATTGGTAATATTCTGCGATCTGTACATCGGTGTATTCGTGGTTTTCACCGATTTTCTGATAGTCCTTTAACCACTTTTCGACTGTGTGAGTTTCGCAA
>Ga0265293_10008682_pt1 | contig 14955 bp, 12 predicted proteins | sample Munlanlewell138R_FD_192505 | JGI IMG/M metagenome (GOLD analysis project Ga0265293, IMG submission 192505) | Leachate microbial communities from a municipal landfill in Southern Ontario, Canada - Leachate well 138R | ecosystem: Engineered > Solid waste > Landfill > Unclassified | place: Canada...
ACTTCCTGCACTTCCTTCGCAAAGTTCTCCGGCGTCAGATCCTTGACCAGAATTTTGATGCGGGCCTTGTACTTGTTGTCGCGGCGGCCGTAGAGGTTGTAGACGCGCAGCGCTGCCTGTAGATACGTCAATAGATCCGGCCAGTGAACGAACTCATTGATCAGTTTCCCCACGATCGGCGTACGTCCCAGACCGCCGCCCACCCAGACGCGGAACCCCACTTCTCCATCACGTTCAACGGCATGCAGCCCAATATCATGAATGCCGACAGCGGCCCGATCCGATAAAGCGCCACTGACGGCGATCTTGAACTTGCGGGGCAGGAAAGCGAACTCGGGATGCAAGGCTGACCACTCCCGGATCAGCTCGCACCAGATCAAGGGATTGATCAGCTCATCCGGCGCCACCCCCGCGAAGTGATCGGTCGTGGTGTTGCGGATACAGTTGCCGCTGGTCTGGATGGCGTGCATCTGCACGGTGGCCAGCTCATCCAGAATGTCCGGCACATCCTGCAGGCGGGGCCAATTGAATTGAATGTTTTGCCGGGTGCTGAAATGCCCATACCCTCGGTCCCAACGCCGCGCGATGCGCGCAAACGCGCGCAACTGGCGCGTTGCAAGCATTCCATAGGGAATGGCCACGCGCAGCATCGGCGCGTGGCGCTGAATGTATAAGCCGTTTTGAAGCCGCAGCGTGCGAAAGTCGTCATCCGACAACGCTCCCGCCAGAAACCGGGCGGTCTGGTCGCGGAATTGCGCAGCGCGTTGCTCGACCAACTTCTGGTCGACTTCATCGTAAAGGTACATGCATTGAGCCTCTTTCTTAGTCAGGCAGCGGCCAGAGAAGCCTCTGACCGCTGTGCCTAGCTTACAAAGAATATGCTCAATACCAAAACAACCACGCCCTATAAACAAATAACTGGTTATAAGGCGCGGCGCAGAAAACGCTCAATCCCGGTTGGCCCCGTAGCCCAGATTCATCTGCAGGCCGCCGCTGGCATCGGACTGCGCCTGCTCGCGGGAAGCTTCCAGATGGTCCAGGTATTCAGGCGTGATGTCACCGGTCAAGTACTCGCCGTTGAAGCAGGAGACATCAAAGCCCTTCAGGTTCGGGTTCACGCCGCGGATGGCCCGCTGCATATCGTTGAGATCCTGATAGACCAGCGCATCGGCGCCGATCTCCTTGGCGATTTCATCCGTGCTGCGGCCATAGGCGATCAATTCACGGCGCGTCGGCATATCAATGCCATACACGTTCGGGAACCGCACCGCCGGCGCCGCCGAGGCGAAGAACACCTTGTTCGCGCCCGCCGCGCGCGCCATGTCGACAATTTCACGGGACGTGGTGCCACGCACGATCGAGTCATCGACAATCAGCACGTTCTTGCCCTTGAACTCTTCACCCATGGCGTTGAGCTTCTGGCGCACCGATTTCTTGCGCACGGCCTGTCCCGGCATGATGAAGGTACGGCCCACGTAGCGATTCTTGATGAATCCTTCGCGGTAGTTCAGGTTCAGCCGGGCCGCCAATTGCATCGCGGCCGGCCGGGAGGAATCCGGAATCGGCATCACGACGTCCACATCGCCCAATCTCAGGCTGCGCGCCACCTTGTCAGCCAGGCACTCGCCCATCCGCAGCCGCGTGCTATAGACCGACGCGCCATCCACCACCGAGTCCGGACGCGCAAAATACACGTATTCGAAGATGCAGGGGTTCAAGCTCGGCTTGTCCGCGCACTGGCGCGCGCTCAGCTTGCGATCAACCGAAATGAAAAGGGCTTCGCCCGGCTCCACATCGCGCACCATCGTGAAGCCCAGGGCTTCCAGCGCCACGGACTCCGAGGCCACCATCCACTCCGTGCCCGCGTCAGAATCCAGGCGGCCCAGGCACAAGGGACGGATGCCCAGCGGGTCACGAAAGGCCAGCAAGCCGTAACCGGCAATTTGCGCCACCACCGCATAAGCGCCCTTGACCCGGCGATGCACCGCGCGAACCGCCTTGAAGATCGCGTCCTCATCAAGCGACACGCCGTCCGAGGCGCACTGCAACTCGTGCGCCAGCACGTTCAACAGGACTTCCGAATCGGAATTCGTGTTGATGTGGCGCCGGTCCACGCGAAACAGTTCTTCCCGCAGGGCTTCCCAGTTGGTCAGATTGCCATTGTGGGCAAACGTGATGCCAAACGGCGCATTGACGTAAAAAGGCTGCGTTTCCTCTTCACTGGAGCTGGAGCCCGCCGTGGGATAGCGGACGTGGCCGATCCCCATATTTCCGGGGAGCGAACGCATATTGCGGGTGCGGAACACGTCCCGCACCAGGCCATGCGCCTTGAACATATTGAAGTTGTTGCCTTGCGACGTTGCGATCCCGGCCGCATCCTGCCCGCGATGCTGCAGCAGCAACAAACTGTCGTAAAGCAACTGATTGACCGGCGTATGGGAGACAACACCGACGATTCCACACATGAGAGCCTCGTTTGAGCAGCACTAAATCAGTAACGAATCAAATCCGCCACCGCTTCGGGCAGATAGGGCTTGATTTGTTTCACCCCCTGCTCCGCCAACGGCGAAAAACGTGCATTCGTCCACCACGATTCTTGGGGAAAAGGCGTAAACCCGGCCACAATCACCAAGACCAAAATAATCAGGATTCCTCGGGCCACGCCAAACACCGCGCCCAGACCGCGATCCGCACCGCCGAGCCCGGTTGCCTTCAACAGTGTTGTCAAGGTGAGGTTGATCAATCCAATGGCCATCAGCACCGCCAGGAAAACCCCCGCATAGGCGATCACGAATCGCAGCATCGAGTTTTCCAGGTGCATGCCCAGCCAGAGATAGACCGATTGCCCGTAGCGCAGCGCGCAAATGAAGGCAATCACATAGGCGATCAGCGAGAGTAATTCTTTAACCAGACCTCGGAACGCGCCGAGCAGAACGGAAGCGCCGAGGATCAGCAAGACGCCGTAATCAAAGGTTGTCACTGGGAAATGACTGAGCTGCTGAATCCAGCGGCCGCAATGCGCGACTTGCTGGCTTCGGCTTGTTCACGGGACGAAAACGGACCGACGCGCACGCGGAAAACATCGCCTTTGGTGGTGCTGACCCGCTCGCTGTAACTCTTGATACCCGCCGCGCTGAGACGGTCGCGCATATCCTGCGCGCGTTCCGCCGTGGAGAAGGCCGCAATCTGCACCACGAAGTTGCCGGGCGTGGCGGGCTTGGCCTGCTCGCGCGCGGGCGGCGCATTGCCTTCCAGCAAGGCGCGGACGCGGGCGGCTTCGGCATCGCGGTCAGACGGCGCGCTCGGGCGGGTTGGTTCTGGTTTGGGCGCTTCTTTGGGTGGCTCTTTTGGAGCAGCGGGGGCAGGCTTGGCCGCGGGCGGCGGCGCAACGGGTTCCGGCTCCACCTGCGTGACGGGCGGCGCGCTGCTGGATGGCGGCGGCGTTTCCTCGGCGGCTTCAGTGGGCGGCGTTTCAGACTGGGCAGGCGCCGGTTTTTCCAGCGTCTCCAGCCCGGCATGACGATCCGGTATCTGGATGGTCACGTGATCCGTGAGCTGGGGCTCTTCCGTATCCAGCACTTTAGGAAGCAGGACGACGGCAACCAGCACAACCACGATGGCGCCGACCAGGCGGCGACGTGCTCTGCGGCGCGCTTCTTGAGCAGGATTTTGTGAAGCCCCGCCCCGCCCCCCGCGAGAGGCGCCGGGTTCGGCCTTTTTCTTGCGTTCAAGCAATCCCATGTATGAGTCCGGCAAAAACCTAGGAATAACGGGGGCGGCGTGGTCTTAGCTTCTTGGGGCGGCGCCCCTCACGACGTTCATGAGGCGGCAACCTTCCTGTTACGCAGATGAACCAATACGCCCGCAACCGTATGGAATGATCCAAAGACTATAATTCTATCACCGTCGGCTGCTTGCTCCGTTGCCGCAAGGTAAGCCTCTGCAACGTTTTCATGGGTGGCAAGAGACGACTCCTTGCCGTTGACCACGCCCGCCGCCTCCAGCTTCTGCCGCAAAACCTGCGCCGACGCGCCGCGCGGCACATCAAGCGTGGCGCAATGCCAGTGATCAATCACGCCCTTCATCTTTTCAATGACCTGGGCAATGTCCTTATCGTCCAGCATCCCGAACACCGCATGCGTGTAAGGATAAAACCCCATATTGCCGAGATTGTCGGCCAGCACCGCTGCCGCGTGTGGATTATGCGCCACATCAAGAATCACGGTGGGCTGGCCGGGAAGAATCTGGAAACGTCCCGGCAATTCCACTTTCAGCAAGCCGAGACGCACGGCCTGCTGAGGGACGGGCAGGCGGTCAGACAGCGCTTCAACCACCGCCAGCGCGCCTGACGCATTCAGCAGTTGGTTCGCCCCGCGCAAGGCGGGATAGGCCAGCGCATTGCGACGGTTATGGCGGCCGCCATAATTCCACTGCTGCCGGTCACCCGCGTAATTGTAATCGTGGCCGAACCGCCAGAGGTCCGCCCCAATCTGGTGCGCATAATCCAGCAGCGATTGCGGCGGCATCGGGTCCGCGCAAATGGCGGGACGGCCCGGCCGATAAATATGCGCTTTTTCAAACCCGATGGCTTCACGGTCCGAACCAAGCCAATCCACGTGATCAACATCAATGCTGGTGATGATCGAGCAATCTGCATCAAGGATGTTGACCGCGTCCAGGCGTCCGCCCAGGCCGACTTCCAGAATCATCACGTCCAGGCTGGATTCAGAGAAAAGGCTCAGGATGGCCAGTGTTGAGAACTCAAAGTATGTCAGCGGGGTGGTGCCGCGCGCTTGCTCGACACGCTCGAAATGCGCGATCAATGCCGCATCGGAGGCGATTTCGCCATTGACCCGCGCCCGCTCATTGAAATCAATGAGGTGCGGCGAGGTGGACAGGCCCACACGATAGCCCGCGGCCAGATAGACCGCTTCCAGCATGGCGCAGGTCGAGCCCTTGCCATTGGTGCCACCCACAATGATGGTGAGGCAATTCGGCTGCAACAGGCCCATGCGTTCGGCCACTTCCCGTATCCGGTCCAGGCCCAGCTCGATGGGACGATGGTGGATAGACTCCAGATACGACAGCCATGCCGACAGCGGCTGCCCGGGGCCCGGGCGCACCGCCGGGCCGTGCTCAACCTGCTTCGTTGCGGTCACGCTTTACTCGTTTGCTCAAGTTGATCGCAATAGGTTTGCAGCTTCTGCAAGGCCGTGAACAAATGGGTTTTCTCCGTTTTGCTCAATGCTTCCAGCAAGGCGCCCTGCTTTTCGCAGGCGTGGGGCAGAATCTTGTTGTACATATTCTGCCCTTTGCGGGTAATCAGATAGGGCAGCTTCTTCTGGTTGACCGTTGTGCCTTTCTGCACCTTCGCAAAGCCACGCATCTGAAGCGCTTGCATGGAACGGCTGACGAGTGCCTTGTCAGAGCCGGACACCTCGACCAGGGTCGTGAAGTTGACCGGCGAAGACTCGGCCAGCAAGGCCAGAAAACGCCACTCCGAGACCGTCAGGCCAAATTGCTCGGCATAGTTTGACGTGATCGTCCGGCGCAGCGAGTTGGCCAGATTGACGATCAGGTTGGTGGGGAAGCTATCGATCGTCAGGTTTGAACCATCGGGTTCGACGTCGAGCCAGGGGTTGACTGAGCGCGCGGCGCGAGCAGGCGCTGCTGAGGTTTCATTTTTTTTCATAGTGATAAGTAAAGAATAAGAAGGTTGAACGCTATTAACCCAAACCTACCAAACGACTGCTTTCCTGATAAAAGTCCAGATTGTTGATTAGCGATTTGACGGCCACGTTGTCAGGATGTCATAGCCATCCTTCGTCACGGCCACCATATGCTCCCATTGCGCAGACAATGAGCCATCGGCGGTCAGCACGGTCCACCCATCATCAAGCAGGTCTACTTCCGCCCGTCCCGCATTCAGCATCGGCTCAATGGTGAAGACCATGCCTTCACGGAGCTTTACGCCGGTGCCTGGACGGCCATAGTGCAATACCTGGGGATCTTCGTGATACTTGCGGCCAATGCCATGACCGCAATATTCGCGCACCACTGAAAAACCATTGCGCTCCGCATGCTGCTGGATCGCGGCCCCCACATCTCCCAATGTGGCGCCGGGTTTCACCGTTTCAATCCCCTTGATCATGGACTCATAGGTAACGTCCATCAATTTCCGGGCCTCGGGAGAAGGCTCGCCCGCGTAAAACATGCGAGACGTATCTCCGTGCCAGCCCTCATGAATGACCGTGACATCGATGTTGACGATATCACCATCCTCCAGAACGTCTTTCTCGTTGGGGATGCCATGGCAGACGACCCCATTGACGGAAGTGCACAAGGTTTTGGGAAAGCCGTGATAGCCGACATTGGCGGGAATGGCTTTTTGCGCTTTGGTAATGAACTCGAAGCACCGGCGATCCAGTTCTTCGGTAGACACGCCGGGCACAACATACTCACTGATCATTTCCAGTACATCAGCGGCCATGTGGCCAGCGACCCGTAGCGCTTCAATGTGTTGCGGCGACTTAAGCATTATTGCCATGAATCCACTCCTTAAGTAGAGGATTCTACAGCCCATCAACAAAAAATAACTTGAGATACGTCAACCTTTCAAGGATTTTGACGCAACAATCTTGCACAGAGGCGGAAAACCGGCCTCTTCAAGCCATTTTTTCAATGAGCAGGCCCAGCCAAGCTTCGTAATCGTCAGCCAAGCCGTAGCGGCCGTAGTGTCCTGCCAGCGCCGTGCGCTCATGATAGTTGAAGTGCCGCCGCCACCCCGATTGCACGTCCAGCGCCGCCGCATAGGGAAGCAAGGTCTCAAACTCCGCCGTGCGCTGAGTGGGGCTCATCTGCACGAAACCCATTTGTAGCCCCGGTTCACTCAAATACCGCCTGAATCGGCGCAGCTCGCCCATCAGGCGGCGCCCCGCCCGGTTATAGCCGGACTGCACAAACAATAGGCATTCCAGGCCGAGCAGCAGCAATAAAGCGGGCACATAAACCAAGGCATCCAGGCTCAAGCCTTGGCGTTGCAGCACGTACAGGCTGCCCGCGGCCCATGCCCCGGCGCCAAGAATCAGCAAGGCATGGTTCAACGACAGTTTCTTGCGCAGATTCCAGCGGCGGAATCCGAACCAGGCCATGCACGCCGCGGGCACCCACAACAACGGTTTCCAGGTTTCCCACGACAGCGGCGCGCCCGACACCAGAGTGCCCACGGCAACCAGCAGGGCCAGCCAGATCAGCCAAGCGCCCAGTCCCGCCACGGCAGGCGTCGATCGATCAAGCAAATAATGGTCGCCGTAGGCGTTTTTGAGCCAATTGGACAGCTTGGCATAGACCTCCGCCACGCAGTGCTTGAAGAGCCCGTCCAGGCGCACGACCTCCCTGCCCGACTCGAACAGCCGCTCCAGCAGCATGGCGGAGGCTGTCGGCAGCTTGTCGAATTCACCCGGCGGCTGCGCCAGCAGCAAGAACTCGCCATCAGGCTTGCTCTCCATCCGGACCACACGCTGGGCGATCAGCTCCTGCAAGGTCAGCACAAGAACCAGCGGATCCACTTTGCGTTTCCAAAGATAGCGCACGGCGGAGACCGGCAATCCGTCGGGCGGCCGCGTCACCATACCGGCGCCGCTGCGCCAGACGCTCCATCCCTGCGCCAGCAGCAGGCCGACCCAGTACAACAGCAGAAGCAGTCCGCCCACGGTCAGGACCCACCAGACGGGCTGACTGACGAAGCCCTGCCACAGTCTCAGCAGCGGCCCTGGGGGCGCGATAGCCGAACCGACCCAGTTCAGTTGCAGCATCAAGGCGGTATGGGAGGGCAGCCTGTCCAGCTCGAACACCACCCGGCCCGGCTCCGACTGCACTGGCTCCAGCGGCGTTTGTCCCGCCACCTGCAACTGCGCGCTCAGCGCCTGTTTCTCATCCGGCAGCACCACACGCACTTGCAGGCGGTCAATGGCATAAGCCTGTTGTTCACTGACGACCCGCCATCCCAGTTCAAGCTGATCGTTGCGAATCTTGACCAGGTTGTGCAAACGATACGCGAGGCTGAAGTCGTGATAGCCCGTCTCCAGCCGACGCGACGCATCGCCGGTGCTCAGCACCACCCCGTCAGGGCGGCGCGTCAGCTGATAGGGCTCGGCGCGCTGGTCGCGCAGGATCTGCCCCATGCTGACCGACGTGCCGAGCGTGGCGCCATGATGGACGAGCGGCCTGACCAGGCCGTGGCGGAAGAGGTCGCCCTGCGCGGCGATGCGCAGGCTTTCCTGTACCTGCGCATCGCCATTGGGCAGCACTTTGACATCGATCGTCTGGTTGGCCACCCGTTCTTGCGCCGACAGCGGCGCCAACAGCAACAGGCATCCGATCAGGACCAGCATCCATGTGATCAAAAAGCGGGATCGCGTGAAAAGGCTCGCGCCGAGACTTGGGGCCATGACACCAGGGAAGGAAAATGAGCTCGCCTATCCTATCATTCCTCTCTCTCCAATGTAGTGAGCGTTGATAAGCAGCCTAGCAAAAACCCTAGCTGACAACATTGCACTTTGCTTTTAATATTTTTTGAACATTATGTTCAAATTTGAACCAAAGGAAAGACATGGCTTCTCTTCGTATCGGCATTTGCGGCGCAGGCATTGGGGGATTGACGGCGGCAATCGCCTTGCGTCAGCTGGGTTTTGAATCCCAAGTCTATGAGCAGGCTGCCAAATTCGGGCAGGTTGGCGCAGACATCAACCTGACGCCCAACGCGGTGCTGGCGTTGGACGGCCTCGGTCTGGGCGAATCCCTGCGCGCCACGGCAGCCCGCCCCACCCACCGCATCAGCCGCACATGGGATACGGGTGAAGAGACCTCGCGCCTGCCGATGTCTGACGAAGCCGAGCAAAAGTACGGCGCGCCCCAATTGACCATCCACCGTGCAGAGCTGTTGAACGCACTGCTGGACAGGGTCCCTCCCGAGACCGTACACCTGGGCAAAAAAACCACCCGGGTCACTGAGTCCGCTGACGGCATCACGCTGCACTTTGCGGACGGCACCCAGGAAACTTTTGACGTTGTCATTGGCGCGGACGGCATCCACTCCCAAGTCCGCGAGCACCTGCATGGCGAAGACCGCCCCCAGTTCACCGGCCTGGTTGCCTACCGCGCCGTGGTGCCCGTCAACCGTCTTGAAGGGGTGCCCAATCTGAACGCCTTCACGAAGTGGTGGGGCCCCAATCCGGAAACGCAGATCGTCACTTTCCCACTGAACCTCGGCAAGGACATCTTCATTTTCGCCACCACCTATCAGGACAGCTGGCGCCATGAGTCGTGGACCATGCCGGGCAGCGTCGAGGAATTGCGCGACATCTACAAAGACTTCCACCCGGACGCCACCGCCCTGCTGGCCGCCTGCGACGAAGTCTTGAAGTCGGCGCTGAACGTCCGCGACCCGCTGCCGTTCTGGGCTCAAGGCGGCATTGCCATCATGGGAGACGCCGCGCACCCGATGACCCCGTTCATGGCCCAGGGCGCAGGCATGGCGATTGAAGATGGCGTCGTGCTGGCGCGCGCGCTGGCCTCGCTGCCGAATGACCCGGCCGAGGCGCTGAAACGCTTTGAGCGGGCCCGCCTGGACCGGACCGCCAAGGTGCAGCTGGGCTCGCGCGGCAACAACTGGCTCAAGGACGGCGGCAACGGCGATTGGGTCTATGGCTACAACGCCTGGGAAGCCGAGCTGGTTTAAACTCCCCTCATGCCTACCCCAGCTCCGGAAACCAAAGCGCTCGTCACGCCCGTGTTGCGCGGGCTGACGCTGATGCGCTACCTTGCCGAAGGCGGCGCCACCACCAACCTCTCCGAGGTCAGCCGCCTGACGAACATCAATCGCATCACACTGATGCGATTGATCCAGACCCTTGAACATGCGGGCATGATCGAACCGCTGCCGCAGGGCGGGCACCGGCTCGGGCTGGACTTCCTGACCTTGGCGGCCAACGCCTATAAACAGGATGATCTGCTGGCGGCGGGACGCCGGGTGCTGGAGTCCTTGCAAAGCAAATTGTCACTTTCCTGCTACCTGGTGGTGCTGGACGGCTGCGAGGCCGTCTACATGCTGCGCGCCATGCCCGAACAAGGCCTGGTCAGCCAGATCCGCGTCGGCAGCCGTGTGCTGGCCGTGCAAACCACGCCCGGCCGAATCTTGCTGGCTCAACTTCCACAAGCAGAGCTGGAAAGCCGCCTGCAACAAGCGCAGAAGCAGCAACTGCTGCCCCCCGCCCTGACCTTGGCGCAATGCCTTGAGCAGGCCCGGGAGGATGCGAAGCACACATCCCTGTGGAGCTATGGCGGCTATGAGGCCGATATTGACGCCTGCGCCGCGCTGGTGCGGGACGGTCATGGCACGGCCTTGGCGGCGCTGAGCGCGGCGGGTCCGCGCTCCCGCTTCAACCATGACCCCGAGCTTCGAACCCGCACGGAAAAAAGCCTGCTCCAGGCGGCCGACGAACTCTCGACCTTGCTCTGAAGCAGGCCCAGGCCTGCAAAACTGACAAGCCGGGATCAGCCGCGCTTCACTTCCCGCGTCATCTCGCGTAGCGTCACGAACTCTTCCGCCGCGCTCGGATGCAGCCCGACCGTGGCGTCAAATTGCGCCTTGGTTGCACCGCAGGTCAAGGCCACCGCAAAACCCTGGATGATTTCAGCCGCATCCGGTCCCACCATATGGCAGCCGAGCACGCGATCCGTCTGCGCATCCACGACCAGTTTCATCAAGGTTTTCTCATCCCGCCCGGACAAGGTGTTCTTCATGGGCCGGAAACGGGAGATGAAGACCTGGACCGTGTCATGCTGCTCCAGCGCCTGCGCTTCGCTCAATCCCACCGTTGCCAATTGCGGCTGTGAAAAAATGGCGGCGGGCACGGTCTGGCGATTTGGCTTGGCCTTGCCCGGCCCATACAGCCGTTCCACCAATGCGCGCCCGCTGCCAATGGCCCAGGGCGTCAGATTGATTTCATTGACCACGTCCCCGACAGCATAAATGGAAGGCACCGAGCTTTGATGCTCCGCATTGACCAGGATCTCCCCGCGCTGGCCAAGCTTGACCCCAGCCGCTTCCAGCCCCATATCCTGGGTATTCGGCGTGCGCCCGGTTGCCAGCAACACCTGATCGTAGCTGGCGGTCTGTCCGGACTTGAAGCGCACTTCCCTTTTTCCCTGGTGCAGGCGAATGGACGCCACTTCGGTTTTACTCAGCAACTGGATGCCGCGCCCGATCAGCGCTTCCTGCAAGGCCTGCTGCAAGTCCGTGTCAAAATTGCCAAGAATATTGTCACGCCGAAACGCAACGTCCACCTGCGACCCGACGGCATTGAAAATACTGGCCATTTCCAGCGCAATATAACCGCCGCCCACCACCAGCAAGCGATCCGGCCGCGCAGTCAGATCCAGCGCGCCGTTTGAGTCTATAGCCAACTCAGCGCCCTCGAACGCCGGCGTACTGGTCCGCGACCCGGTGGCAATCAGGATCCGCTCGGCGCGATAGCGCTTTCCCTTCACCTCAACCGTATGGGCGTCAACCACCGTGGCGCGCCCTTCCAATCGCTCCACCCCCGCCTTGGTCAACATGGTCTGATAAATTTGTTCAAGCCGGTCAACCTCTTTGTCCTTGGCCTGGACCAGACGCGCCCAATCATGCCGGGCGCCGTTGATTTCCCAGCCAAAGCCGCGCGCATCGTCAAACTCCTGGGAAAACGCACTGCCATACATCAATAGCTTTTTGGGCACACAGCCCCGGATCACGCAGGTGCCGCCCACGCGGTCTTCCTCGCAAATGGCAACGCGCGCGCCCAGCGCCGCCGCCCGGCGGGACGCCGCGACCCCGCCCGACCCCGCGCCTATCGTAATCAGATCAAATGTTTTGTCAGCCATATGTCCTCATTCCACGGGATCCATTCATCCCTCTTACATCCCTATTATCGGGTTGAAGAACGCCAGCCGTATCGGCCGGCGCTTCTTCGCCACAATACGGGGGCACCGGCGGTGCCGTATTTAAAATTTGCCTCGCTTGACCTCGTCGTAAACGACGAGGCTTGCGCTTTGGCGCGTGGTCAACGCAAACCTTGCTGTCTGTGGTTTAACATAGCCAGCTTCACACCGCCCATCCCCACCCCCTATGCAAGCGTTATCGTGGTGCACGGCACAAGGCCTGCCTCCTCCTCGCCAGTGTATTGAAGTTTCGGACTCGCTGAAGGCCGATGAAGCCTTTCGCCATCTGAACGAAGGCAGCGCGCTGCTGTGGCGCGGCGATTACCATCAGGCCCGGCAGATGTTGAGCGCGCTGGCGCGCCGCCTGGACCGCAAGCCGCCGCCAACGGGCAAGACCGTGACCGAACAGTTCCACCTGCTGCGCCAATTTCGTCTGCAGCGCGCCCGTTTGCTCAACGGGCTGCTGGTTCCGCTTGATCCCGGCTTTCGGATCCCGCTGCGCCGCGCGCCGGACGTTGAGCAGGCTTGCGCGGCGGTTTATCCCGCCCTGACGGAACCCGGCATGGTGGCCTTGCGGGAACTGCTCGGCCTCATCGGCGCGCATGAATGGCGGAAAAAAGGGATTGTCCTTCCCCATCTGCCGCAGCCGCTGATTCCGCATTACGGCGTATTCCCGCCCACTCGCCATGAGTACCTGGACCTGGTGGCGCGTGCAGCGCTGGACAACAAAAACAGCGCCCTTGACCTGGGCACCGGCACCGGCGTGCTGTCCCTGTTGCTCGCGCAGCGCGGCATCCCGCAGATTCTGGCCACCGACGTGTCCGAACGCGCCTTGACCTGCGCCCGGGAAAACCGCGAGCGCCACGGTCTGAACCACGTCATCACGCTTGCGCGGCAGGACGGCTACCCTGATGCGCGGGTAGACCTGATCATTTGCAATCCTCCCTGGCTGCCCGGCGCCGCGCCCACCTTGCTGGACCAGGCGGTCTATGATCCCAAGTCCGGATTCCTGCGCCATTTCCTGAGCGGTGCGTGCGCGCACCTGAACCCCGGCGGCGAAGCCTGGCTGATCATGTCCGACTTGGCCGAACGGCTTGGCTTGCGCCAGCCCGGCGAATTGCAAGGCTGGATTCAGGATGCTGGCCTGACCGTGCTGGAACGGCTTGACGCCCGCCCGGCGCATGGCAAGGCCAAGCAAAGCAAGGATCCGCTCCACCTCTGGCGCGCTCAGGAAATCACCTCCTTGTGGCGCTTGGGCATGCAATGAGCGCTTCACCAACCGGGCTCAATAATGCTACGATACCGCTCATGGGGAAGTAGCTCAGTTGGGAGAGCGCGTCGTTCGCAATGACGAGGTCGGGAGTTCGATTCTCCTCTTCTCCACCATGCAACCTCGCCTGGCCAATCTTGGCTGGGCGTTTTGGCTCTACCCCATAAACGGGGGACGGGCATTCACTGGCTCTACCCCATAAACGGGGGACGGGCATTCACTAGACACGGTTGATCACCCCCTTCAACGCACGTGTCATCGGCTCCGGCTCTACCCCATAAACGGGGGAAGCTTATTCACTAGACACGGTTGATCACACCGTTCCACCCGCACTGTGCCAAGACCCTCATGCGGTAATTTTCAAAGTTTCTGAACCCATAGGCCCGGCGTGAGAGCATCTCCATTTTAGTGTGGAAGCCCTCGGTGATGCCGTTGGATTTGGTGAAGCGCCACATCCGCAGGATGGGTTCCAACCATGATTTAAGCGTTTCAGCCAATGCCCGAGCCGGACTCTGTTCAAACTGCGCGATCAACGCCAGGAACTGGGGCATCATTTTCTGGGCCCGCTTTCTTTTCAAACTCTTCATCACCAAGAATCCATTCAGCTGCTGCTTGGCAAAGTACAGTGCCCGCAGCACCGGCTCTTGGGCCAAGTACTGGTGCAGGTTCTCCTTCTGCATGGCGGTCAGTCTCCAATGATGTCGGCGCATCAGGCTGAGCAGTCCGCGGTTCTTGCGACCCTCTGGATCATACTGCTGCCACAGCTTCAGGAAGTGCTGGTTCACCAAGCGGACCACATGGAAGCGGTCGGCCACAATCATGGCATTGGGGAAGTACTGCTGGGCGATTCGGCGATACGTTTCGGACAGGTCCATCACAATCACCCGCACCTTCTCCTTGCCCGGCAAGCGCTTCAGGTAGCTGCGCAGGCTCGCTTCTGAGCGTCCCAGCACGACATCGAACAGCTTGTGATTCTTCAGGTCGACTAAGGTGGTGGCGTAACCGCGCTTGCGTGTGAAAAAGTGCTCATCAATCCCAAGCACCTGCGGGCAGCGCCGACCGGAGAGCTCAGACAGCCGTTGTCTAATGAACGACTGATACCAGCGTTCCACCGTCGCACTGCCGATGCGATGCGTGTGAGTCAGCTTGCGCTGGCTGACACCGCCTTCATGGGCTTCAAAGACCTCCAAGCGGTAGGTCTCGGTGGCATGTAGCCTGGGACGAATACCGGCAAACCGATGCCGGAAATAGCGGTTGCAGTCTGTGCAGTGGTACTTGGGAACGCGCAGGTGCAGCACCACCAGCTTATTGCCCTGGCGCGTATGCTTGAGCGTACGCTGGTAGGTGGCTTTGACGCGCACGTGGTTGCCTGCGCAGTGCACGCAGGCGGGCCGCTTACGCGGCCCCGCCCATACATGAATATCTTTCGTTCGTTTGACAGCCTGGACCACCAGCCCAGGGATCCCTAGGATAGAATCGATTGGGGACATCGGCATTGCTTCCGTTAGACAAGTTCTTCGCAAAAACAAGTCTAGCGAATGTCGATCGTCCCCCTTTTATGATGAAGAGCCAGCTTGCCACCCGCGAGGGGCGCGCGCCGCGTTAGCGCAAGCGTGGGGGCTCGAGTACACTCGGGAGCTTGTCAGACCGATAAGAAGAGACGCTCATGGTTCACTGGAAACGCGCCACGCTGATGGCCGTGTTGC
>Ga0265293_10008683_pt1 | contig 14953 bp, 26 predicted proteins | sample Munlanlewell138R_FD_192505 | JGI IMG/M metagenome (GOLD analysis project Ga0265293, IMG submission 192505) | Leachate microbial communities from a municipal landfill in Southern Ontario, Canada - Leachate well 138R | ecosystem: Engineered > Solid waste > Landfill > Unclassified | place: Canada...
ATATTTTATTTGAAACATGTGAAAAACCAGAAGAATATAGAGGTCATGGATTTTGTATGTTAGGAGTAGATACAATTATAGAAAATTTTACTGAATTAAATTATTACAAATTATATGTAAATAAACAACAATATAATAATTATTTAAATAAAATAAAAAATACAGGAGTAAGTAATATTATTAAAGACGTAAAATTAAATAATAAATATGGTAAAGTTAAAATTATAATAAAATAACATTTTTAAAAAAGAGGTGATTTAATATGAACAATCAAGATATACCCTTTTTTGTAACATATATCTTTTTATTATTAATTGTTTTCAAAAATATGATAATAGGCGGCGATTTTAATTTTTGGTATTGGTTTAAATACGGTAAAATATATAGTAATTGGCACAACAATAGAGAAGAATTTAAAGATTTTCTTAAACAACAAAATTGGTATAAAGAAATTGAATTAGCAAAAAAAATATTAAACAACAAGGAGTTAGTCATAATGAAAAAAGATAGTATCTACTACAAAACTGTAGCAGAAAAATTATGTGAAGAATTAAAAATGAATAAAGTAAATCTTATACTTATATGGAATAAACTTATGGGAGCATATATTGATGGTAGAAATGATGAAAAGGAGGAATTAATAAAAAATGCCAGATATAACGATGTGCAATAACAATAAATGCTTATCTAAAAATAAATGTTATAGATTTATAGCAACGCCAAGTAGATATCAATCTTATATTGCATGGACTGTTAAAGAGAAAGTTAATAAATGTGAGTATTTTTGGGAGGTATAATAAATGCAAACAACAATAAAATGTAAGATGTGTTTAGTTAATACTCCTGTTCACTTAACAGAACAATTACATAATAACGGTAAACGTATAACAGTTTGTCAATATTGCATAACAGATGATGAAAATGATTTGGCAAGAAGGTTTGCAAGGATTAGTGGAGTGGATTATAATAGACTTATAAATGTAAACTAAAAAGGATGATAATAGTGGAATTTTGCAAATTAGAAGTTGGTCAACCCTATGAATTATTTACAGGCAGAGATTTAAAAGGTCAAACAGGATGTATATTTGAAGTATTTCATGGTGGCTCATATATTTTAAATATCTATCTAAATAACATAACAAAAGAAGAAAAATTGCTTTTACGCAAAGGTAAAATAAAAACGAAAATTATAACGGAAGGAAATAATCTTTTAACTTTACTTGAATTTGGAAGTAATACAGATTTTATTTTTGAAATGAGTTTTGACCCTACATTATATCGAGATGGTAGAATTTTAGACCTATTTAACAGTAATATGTTATTAATCGTAGGTGTTGAATCTAATGATAACACAATTCAAATATTAAGACAGGTTTCTGTTCCTTTAAAATTATTTCAATTATGGTTGGACACTTGGAAAAAGACTATAATGGTTGATAACTATAGTAAACAATATAAAGAATGGATGGATAATTTAGAGTATAAATATAGTATGATTGATTTGTGGAAAATGGGTTTATATATGGGTAAAATGGGACAACAAGAAGATATTGATTTGGTGAATTATTTGAATAAATAGAGGTGAATTGAAATGGCACAAATTTATATTGACATAATGATTTGAATAATTATCTTTTTACATTAGAAGTAAGTTTAAAATCTTTACCGGATTATGCACATCAATCTCATATTATAAGACTAAAAGATTTAATTAATAAACTAGAACGAGAAATAAAGAAAATAACTTAAATTGAGATATTTAAGGGGTGGTTTGAATGGTTATAAACTACGAAGTATATTGGAATGAATTAAAAGAGTGGTTGGATAAAGGAACTGATAATCTTAATAAATTAATTACCGAAGAAGATTATGAAGAACACAAAGTAAGATTGTCTGTAAAAAGAAATGCGTTAGTAATGGTTATAGGTAAAATTGAAGAGATTGAAAGAAGTATATAAATGCAGGATTTTATTAAGTGGGTGAGAAAACATGAAAAAATGGAAGACCGAAGTTAAAGGTAAATATGGAGAATCTAATGTAATTTATATTGGAGTCATTAAAGAAAATAATATTACAAATAGAACTGTTTCATATGATTTAACTATCTATATTCAATATGGAAACGTAGAACCTTCTCTATGGGAAGGCAATGAAAATGAATGGTCTTGGACATTAAGAGGAGCAAAAAGTATATTTACAAGAAGAATTATTAAACCTGAGAGTAAACCAAAATGGGAAGAAATAAGTTAATAAATGTTATGTTTTAACCGGAAAGGATTTGATAAAGTGGTAACTGTTGTATTTGAGTGCTATGAAAATATGAATGAATATAAAGAAGAATTTGAATTCGAAGACGATATAACTAATGAAAAAATTGAAAAAGAATTTACAGAATGGGTATGGGAACAAATTAGAGATAATTTTGGTTGGCGTAGGCAATAGAAGAGCAAAGGAAGGAGAAAAAATGAGTAATATTATTGCAAGAACTTATATGGGTGCTAGAAATTTATATCATGGCATACCCAATTTAAAAGATGCTATAATTATAGATGTGATATATGAGGAAGAAGAATATATAACTACCCTGATATTAAAAGATATTAAAGGACAAGAACATAAAATTACAATAGCCCAGGCTGACTAAAAAAAGGAAAGGATTTGATTTAAATATGAGTAGTATTAAAGATGTTATATTTTTTAAAGACGGATATTGTGATATCTGTAATAGAAATAGTATTCCTGCTCTAATTATGACTATCATTACTTCAACCGGAGGTTGGGATCATGAAAGTGAAATAGGAATTTGTAAAGAATGTTTTGATATTAATTGTAGTAATGATAAGTAGTTAAAAGGAGGGTTTTAAGGTGGAATTATGTGAAGATGAAGTTACGACAGCAATTAAAATATATGTAAAAGAAATTTATGGTTGGGTTCCAGACAAGGTTGTTTTTAATATGGATCGTAATGGAGATTTAGATTTTGTTTATGTGGAACAAGGTTTTTAAATACAAAGATTTATAAGGGATGGTGAATAATTTAAAATGTCAAAATATGAACAACCAAAATGTGATTGTGGAACTTCGTTAATTTTTGTTGCAGAAGAAGGCAGAGAGGTTTGTTATTATATTAAAAAAGACGGCACAAAAGGAAGACAGATAGATGTTCGTTCAAGTGCATTATGTGGTGCTGACTGGCTTGAGTGTCCAAAGTGTAAAAATTGTTATGATACAGACATGAGGTTGATGCCTCCAAATGTTGATAAATTTTTAAGAGGAGAAATAAGATAATGGGCAAATTGACTTTAGTGTGTTGGAGTTGCGGTAATAAAAAAGATGTAGAAGTTAATCAACCACCAATGTTTGCTTTTGAATTAGCTAATATAGCTAATAAAAATGGTATGTTAGGCATTATTGATATGTATCATCGTAGGTCTCTAGTGTTTTGTAATGACAAATGTAAAAGTGACCAAATGACTAAAAATGGGACTATTAGAGTAAGACCGAAGAAATTAACTTAAATTCTCAATTTTAATTGGAAAGGAATGGTAAATTATAGCAAGATATATACCATATTATGAAAATCATAGGACTAATAGTGAAGGAACAATTGAAAAGAAATGTAATTGGCATGATGTATTTTTTCCTGATGAAGACCCTTGGATGTTGGCTAATTTAGATAATTTTTATAAAAATTCTTCTTCTCCAGATGGAATAAATACTTATTGTAAAAGATGTAGTGTTAAAAAATCTCATGGTTGGCAAAAGGAACATAGAAACGAATATAATGCATATGCAAGAGAAAGAGATAAAGACCCTGAAATAAGAAATCAAAAAAGACAAAGCAATAAAGAAAGATTAGAAAACGGTAAATATTTAGAATGGCAAAGGTCTGAAAGTGGTAAAAAATCAGTAAAGAAAAGTAATCAAAAATGGAAACAACACAAAGTTCATGACATTACCGATGAACAATAGATTCTATGTAAAAAATATTTTGGTGACTGTTGTGCATATTGCGGTTTACCCATAGAGAAACATTATATTAAATATAGAGGTAAGATGATATTATCTGACTTCCATAAAGAACATATTGATGATGATGGAGCAAATGACCTTAGTAACTGTGTGCCAAGTTGTAAATTATGTAATAGTTATAAACATCAATATATCTTTGATGATTGGTATAATAAAAACAATCCAAACTTTAACCAGGATAGATTAAATAAAATTATTAAATGGTTAAATGAAGATTATAAATTATATCTTTAAAATCTTGTTTTTATAAAGAAAGGTGAAGTTAAAAAAATGAAAAAAGAAAAACATGGGATGATTTTTTTAAACTTTTTATTGAGGTTTTTTATGTTGCTAACGGGATAAGAAAAGAAGAAGTTTATAGACTGTCTGAATTTAATCAAGGTATTCAATGGACACATGAAGAATTTGATGAAATTCTTGAAGAGAATGGATTTAATACTGATATTAATGGAGAAGAAATTATGATAGCAAATGATTTAGAATATAATCAATTAGATAAGTGTTATTGGAAAAGCAACAATTAAAATAAACCTATAAAGGATGGTGTATATGAATGTCTCATTAAAGATTAAAGGTTATTTTGATGGTAGTTTTAAAGATGGTTATGGTATTGGTGGATGGTATTTTAAAATAGTACGAGATAAAAATAATTTTATATCAATTAAAAATTCCACATACACCAAAGTGCAGGATTCAATTATGGCAGAATATATAGGATTAATTGGTTTGTTAAAAAATATAAATGAATATATCATTAATTGGCCTATTAAACACATAAAAATATATGGAGATTGTCAAGGAGTAATAAAAAGAGTTAAAAATAAATGTAGGTTTAATAGAGTTAAATATAGAGTATACAATAAACAAGTAGATGATTTAATTAAACAAATAAAAATACCCGTTATATTTAAACAGATAAATAGAAAAGAAAATAAAATTGCAGATAAAATATGTAGGCAATTAACAATCTTAGATGAAATTGAAATACATAAGATATTATCTGTTGAAATAAATGAGTTGCCAGAAGAAATACAAAAATTAAGAAAAGTAAATCATACTAACTTGAAATTTAAACCTACACCTAAATATGATAGGGTGATTGAATTACTAAGTGAAATTAACACTTGATAAATACAATTGAATATAGTATAATAAGGAGAGAATAAAACATGATAAAGAAATTACAAAATTTGAATATAGTATTTTTGATAGTTAATATATTGTTGTTTATTTATTTGTTTAGAATTTATTTAAATATGGTTGATTAAAATAATTGATTTAATGGAGGACAATTTAAAATGAAAATAATAAAATTCACAAATAATAAATTAAAAGCATTACAGGAATTAGTTAATTATAGTCATACTGTTTGTAATTCTGGTTGTGTATATCCTAAAATGATAAACTCTAAAAAAGATTGTTATGATTGTGAATTTACAAAATCTGTTGAAAGTATAGATAATAAAATCTGAATTTTAACAAGCAAAGGAGAATAAAAAATGGAAGAAAAGAAATTTCCGATATATAAATATTGGGCAACATGGAAGCAAGATGATTTAGATTATAATAATGGTTTTAGTAGTAGTATTATGTTTAAAGAATATAAAACAGAAGATGAACTTAATAAATTATTACAAGAAATAATTCAAAAAAATGCATATGAAAAATATACAGATAAAAATCCTGTATTAATTGATTCCGGTATTGAATTTAAAGAAGAAGAATCATGGTGTTTAAGATGGTTTAATCATTATACTTACAATTTATTTAAAACAGATGAGGAAGTTAAAAAAAGTTTTAATGAATTTATAGAAAGAAAAATAAAACAAAATTGGGAAAATGGTCATTATCAAACTGAACGAAAAGAAGGAAATAGTAATCCATTCTATTGTTTTATGGGAGCAGAAGATAGATGGAGATGGAATATTTGTAGATGTGAACATTGCCAAGAAGTAGGTAAAATTACTATAGACCATTAAAATACAAATTTTAAAAGGAGAATATATGAAAATATTATTATTTATAAGTTGTTTATTGCTTATGTTACTAGAATTATTTACTCCTCCTGCTGGTGGCATTCGTACAACAGGTAAAGAAACAGGAGAGAAAAGACCAAAATTTTAAGGAGAGATGAAAAATGTTTATTGAATATCCTAAAATGAAGACTTTGTTTAAATTACAACCTTTAGACGAAAAGGGTAGAAAATGGAGTGCAACAACTGGTGAAATTTTACCCGAAACTGCGGCATTGCATTATTTTCCTCTAGAAGAATTAGTATTTACAGAAAAAATTGATGGAACAAATATGGCAGTTAGAATTGATAATAGTAAAGTAACACATATTCAAAAAAGAAATAGTATTTGTAACAGAGAAGATAAAAGTGACCAATATTATTTTCAGATTGTTGATGAAATTCAAGAAACTATAGATAGTCTTATTCGATTTGATGCTTTGACTAATGTAATAATCTATGGAGAATTGTGTGGCGTAAAAGTTCAAAAAGGTGGAAATTATTTTCCTTGTAGAAAATTTTTAATTTTTGATATTTACGATACGGTAGAAGATAAATTCTTTAGTTGGGAAGCAGTAAAACATTTTGCTAATGAGCTGAAATTAGAAACTGTTCCGGAAATTGAATATACTAAAGAAAATCTTAAAGTGGAAAATGTAAAAGATTTTATTAATAATCTTCAATCTGTATTTAATGAGAATTTTGAAGCAGAAGGATTTGTAGTTAGACATGGAAAAGATACTTCTTTTTATAGAAGATGGATGGCTAAAATTAGAAGAAAAGATTTTAAATATTAGTTTTTAAATATAGATTTTATTAAGAAAGGGGGAATAAAAAACGAGTAAAATTAAATATATAAAAATAAGAGGTATGGAAGATGAATTTATTAAAGATTGGACAGAGGGAATCTTAACAATTAAAGAACTAGAAAAAAAATATGAATGTCCACGAACAAATTTAAAAACAAGAGCAAGAAATCTAAATATAATTAGAAATAAAAAGGAAATAGATATTGATAATATTATTATTGATTATGTTAATGGTAAAAGCATAAGAAAACTATCGAAAGAAATAAGAATATGTCCACGTAGATTAAAGAATATATTAGAAGAAAATAATGTAAAACTGAGAAATTCAAGTGAAAGAGCTACAAAATGCAAGGTAGACGAAAATTATTTTAATATATTAGATAATCAGAATAAATTTTATATATTAGGTTTATTATATGCCGATGGATATAATTATGAAGAAAGATATACAATTACTTTATCTTTAAAAGAAAATGACAAATATATCTTAGAAAAAATAAGTAATATACTAAAATCAGAAAGAGAAATTAAAAATATTTTAAATAAAAATTATAATAAATATTATCCAAGATTAATGATTAGCAATAAAAAATTATCTAAAAGATTAGCGGAATTAGGAATAACTAAAAATAAATCATTAACTTTAAAATTTCCTAGTTTTATTTTAAAAGATAATGAATTTAAACATTTTTTAAGAGGGTATATTGATGGAGATGGTTGTATATCATGTTGTCAATTTGCAAACAAAAGATATAGTGTTAGTATATCTATATGTAGTACATATGATTTTTTAATTGAAGTACAACAAAGACTTATTAATTTATTTTCTATTAATAAAACAAAAATTAGTAAAGCAGGAGAAAAAGCATATGTTTTAAGTATTAATCAAAGGTATAAAGTTGAAGAAATTTTAGATTGGATATATAAAGATGCTGATTTATATTTATGTAGAAAGTATCAAAACTATTTAAATATAAAAGAATTTAATTTATTAAACCCAATAAAAAGAAAAATACCAGAAAGGAAAGATTATAATGAATAAAATTGAGCGTATTAAAGAACTGGTTAAAAAATGTAATGAAGCATCAAAGGCATATTATACATATGACAAACCTGTAATGACAGACAAACAGTACGATGCCATTTATGATGAACTTCTACAACTTGAATCTGAGACAAATTATATTCTTTCTAACTCACCGACACAAAAAGTACAAGGAGAAGTTTTGCCATTTCTTAAAAAAGTTACTCATACAGAACCAATGTTATCAGCAGAAAAATCAAAAGATATTAATGATGTTATTAAATTTATGGGCAACCAAGAGTGTATTTTATCTTGGAAATTGGATGGTCTTACGATTGTTTTACGGTACAATAAAGGTAAATTTCAACAAGCACTTACCAGGGGTGGAGGGGAATTCGGCGAGGATGTGACTCATGCCGTTAAAACATTTACAAACATTCCTCTTACAATTGATTATAATGGTTACTTAGAAATTCGTGGTGAAGGTTTAGTTTTATTTAATGAGTTTGAAAGAATTAATACTGAATTAATTTCTCAAGGAGAAGAAACCTATTCTAATCCCAGGAATTTAGCGGCAGGAAGTGTAAGGTTACTTGATTCTAATATTACAAAGTCAAGGAATCTTATATTTATTGCATTTGGAATTGTTAAATGTGACGATGATTTTAAATATAAAAATGAACAATTTGATTTTCTAAGTCAATTGGGGTTTGAAGTCGTGTATTATGAAACAATAAACAAAGATACAATTCATCAATGGGCAAATATATTTAAAGACATGATATCTAAGTTATCATTTCTTACAGACGGTTTAATTATTGAATATAATGATATTCAATATGGTAAATCAAAAGGTTTTACCGGACACCACAGTAAGAATATGTTTGCCCTAAAGCACAACGATAGTAGTTATGAAACGATATTTAGAGATGTAGAACTTAATGCCACACGCACAGGAATGGTTTCTTTGACTGCCATTTTTGATAGCACAGATATTGATGGTGCAAATGTATCAAGGGCAAGTCTGCATAATTATGATATATTTGAAGATTTACAATTAGGGGTAGGGGATAGGGTTACTGTTTATAAGGCCAACAGCGTAATACCTCAAATTGAAGACAATCTAACACGTTCAGGAACATTTAAAATTAATATGAAATGTCCTTCATGTGGAAGTGATATTGTGATTAAAAGACCGAAAGAAGCAAGGTTTCTGTTTTGTAGCAATACGAAGAATTGTCCGGCACAATTAATTCAGAAATTTGTGCATCTGGTTTCAAAAGATGGGCTTAATATAGATGGATTATCAGAGGCCACACTTGAGAAATTTATTGATATAGGAATTATTGAAACACTATCAGACATCTATAAACTCAAACAACATAAACCTGTCATTATTTATTTAGATGGATTTGGTGTTAGGTCATATGAAAAATTAATTCAAGCAATTGAAAAATCCAAAGAAGTTGATATGGCGAATTTTATTTATGCTCTTGGTATTAATCAAGTTGGCAAAGGTGGAAGCAAAAGATTAGCAAAACATTTTAATAATGATATGGAAGCGTTTTTAAAAGAGACTAATAATCCTCTTAACTTCTATAATATTGAAGATTTTGGAGAAATTACAGCACAATCAGTTTATGATTATTTTTCAGAGGAAAAAAAATATTATGAAGTTAAAGAATTACTGAAGTTTATTACTATAAAACAACCAGAAATTAAAAATATTAATGAAGTAAAAAATAACCCTTTCAACGGCAAAAAAATTTATGCTACAGGGACTTTTGCAAATTACAAAAAAGAAGAAATCAAAAAAGTGTTAGAAGATTTGGGAGCAGAGTTTGCTAGTGGGTATGCTAAGTCTTTAGATTACTTGATTGTAGGAAGTGTTAAAGGTAGTAGTAAAGTTGGTAAGGCTGAGAAGGATGGGATACCTGTTTTAACTGAAGATGAGTTTGTTGGGATGATAGGAGGATAGAACATATGAAAGATTATCAATATATTTATTCAACTTTAGAATTACAGAAAGTTTTTAATCAAGTAAAAGATATAGTTATTCAACAATTAGAAAATGATAATTTATTAAAAGATAGTGCTGAAAATATTGGTAGTACATATTGTCTTTGTATTAATAAAAAAGGACTATTTGGTAAATTTGTAGATAAATTACTTGGAAATAATTCAGAAACAGATTTAACTATTATTATTTTAAAAACTAAATAAATTGAATAGTTTTAAGGAGTGAATAATGTGGATAAGATGGAAAAAATAATAGAAAATATAAATGAAAATGCAATATTTGATGGAGCAACTGTAAGACAATTATGTAAAATTATTTTAGATTATAATAAAATAACATTGGATTCTAAAGATAATATTATTAAATTTTTGGAATCAATACATAAATATGAAATTGAAAAATTAAAAAGTTCTTAAAACACATGGTTTAAGAAGTTTGGAAGGAGAAAAATTAATGAAGCAATTTACTTGGAATCCGGTGTATAATTTAGTAATAAAAATTAAAAATGAATATATAGAACGATTTAAAGAAATTAGTTACGATACATATTCATATACAGATGAAAATGGTGCAAGAAAAGAATTAACTTGTTTAGAAAATTGGATTATTGATTTAAATAATAAAGAATATGAAGATATAATTTCTCCTCTTCAAATAAATCAAAATGATAAACTAATTCTAATCAGATACGGTAGATATAGTGATGTGTTTGGTGGAAAAAATGAAATTACTAATGATAATTTTTGGGATTTATATAATGGATTTTATCAGGAATGTAGAAGTATAGTTATTGATATAGAGAAGGAAGAAATTGTTTTAAGTCCTTTTAAAAAGTTTAAAAATTTAAATGAAGGTGTAGATAATCATATTGACATAATTACCGATAAAATAAACAATGCTAAATGTATTGAAATTACAAATAAACTTGATGGTTCAATGCAAAGTTCAAGAGATTATTATGGTAAAATTATAATGTCCGGTAGTCAATCAATTGATGTTAATAACTCTTGGAGATTACAAGACGGTTATAATATGTTAATAAATCAAAGTAATTATGTTCAAATGATAAAAGACAATTCTGATTACACTTTTATTTTTGAATATATCACTTTAAAAGATGCTCATGTTGTTAATTATCAAAAGGAAGATGAAGGTTTATATTTACTTGGGATGAGAAATGTTTATACTGGTGAACAATTATCTTATTGTGAAGTTAAAACATATTCTGATAAATATAGTGTGCCAATGACAAAGATATTTAATAAAACATTTGATGAGGTTATTAAAGATACTAAGAAATATAAATCTCACGAAATGGAAGGATATGTTATGAATATTGATGGTCATCTATTAAAAATTAAGTGTGATGACTATGTAAGAATTCATAAAATCCTATCTAATATATCTTCAATCAATTTAATTATTCAACATATTGCAGACAATACTTTTGATGATTTAGTCAGCAAAGTTCCTGAGAGTTATAGGCAAAGAGTTATGAAAATTGCTAATTTAGTTTTTGATTATATTAAAAAGGCAAATCAAGAAATTGATAATTATTTTATTAAGTCTCCTAAAGAAAACAGAAAAGAATTTATGTTATGGGTAGAAGAAAATGTACCAAAAGAAATGCTAGGATATGTAAAACAAAAATATCTTGGTCAAGATTATAATGTAATTAAAAGAATGTATGGAAGTCAACCAAAATATAAAAAACTTAAAGAGATGGGATACGGAAATAATTATTCAGAAATATTTTTAGATATGGAGTAATGTTATGATTAGATATATTCATGGTTCAGAAGACTCAATTGATATTGATACACATTATGTTTTTGATAAATTACCAGACTTCAAATACTGCCAAGAATTTTGTAGTAATAAAGAAGAAAATAGAAATATTATTGTAATTAATGAAGGAGTAGTTATAGAATGTTTTAAAGGTACTATAGATGAAATTAATAATGGACTGTATTATACTTATAATTTACATAAACAAGAATATCCTTTATTAATTACGAGAACATTGCCGAGAGATATATTGTTAAAGGATGTCAGAGTACTTAGGGGTATCCTCTCATATTTATCTAGAACTGAGTATAGGACAATAATTAAAGAAGCATTAAGAAGTGGATGGAATAGAAAAATTGAAGTAGTTAAAAGCATAGATTGGGATATGGTTTGTGAATTTAATAAGAATTATAATAAAGAAGATGTTTATAAGGTTTATGCTTTTCAATTAGGTCAAAGTTTAGGTTTGCACGAAGGATATGAGTTTTATACTAAAAAAGATATATCTAATAAATATCCTAAACTTGAAAAATATTTATACAGAGAAAAGAATATTGATTTTAGAGATTTACTAAAATATATAAATATTTTTATTGATGTGGTTGATAAGTATAAAACAATAGAAAACGGATTAATTGTTGAGTTTTGTGGTTTTGAGAAGGTATTAGATTTTAAAACTGAAAAATATGTGGGGTAAAAAATTATGAGTAAATTAATAATGCTTTGTGGACTTCCTGGTAGTGGTAAATCTTTTGTAGCAAAATATTTTAAAGAACTAAATAATGATGTTATGATTCATTCTTCAGACCAACTTAGGGAAGAATTATTTGGAGATATTAATGAATGTAATAAAAATGAAGAATTATTTAATGAATTACACAAGAGAATTAAACAGGATTTAATTAATGGAAAAGATATAATTTACGATGCCACTAATATTAGTTATAAAAAGAGAAAAGCATTTTTGGAACAGTTTAAAAAAATTAATTGTGAAAAAATATGTTATTTGATTGCTACACCTTATAAAAAATGTTTAGAGCAAAATAATCAGAGAGATAAAAAAGTTCCCGAATATATAATTAAGAAAATGTATATGAATCTTTATATTCCGCAGTATTATGAAGGATGGGATAAAATAGAAATTATATATATGTCATTTGGATTTAAGGATATTGAAGGAACATTAGTTGAACTAGATTCTATTGAACATGATAATCCTCATCATACTTTTACAATTGGTAAACACTGTAGAATGTGTGCGGAAAATATTGATAAACTTAGTAATAAAGATGATGAATTATATTGGGCGGCTATATTACATGATATTGGTAAGAAATTTACAAAAGGATTTAAAAATGCCAAAGGAGAACCTTCTGAAATTGCACATTATTATCAACATCATTTAATATCTGCATATAATAGTTTATTTCTATTGACAGATTTTGATGATGAGACTATTTTAAGAATTACTAATTATATTCAATGGCACATGCAACCTTTCTTTATGAAAGAACAAAAGACAATTGATAAATTTATAAAATTAGTTGGGCAAGAATTTTATGATAATTTGTTATTGTTACATCAAGCAGATAGAGATGCCCATTAAAATGTTTATTTGAATAGGTTTAAAAGAACAATTAAAAAATAATAAAAATATTTGTTGACAAATTGAATTGTTTGTAGTATAATTACAAATGTAAAGACGATTACAGCAATTAATTTAAGTAAATTCATTTGGCGAATTTAAAAAATCGTCTTGCAAAAATATAAATTTTAGGCACAAACAGCAATTTTCAAATAATTGTACATGAAATACAAGAAATTGTGCCTAATTTATAAGAGATGCATACAGCAATAAAATATACAAATTTTCTTCCATTAAGAAAAATTTACGTTGCATCTCGTTTTATGCGGAAGGTAGCTCAGTTGGTAGAGCAAAAGTAATGCAAAACGTATCGAGTTTGATACTAACAGCAATTCTAATGCGTATGGGAACTTTGTGTCGTAGGTTCAAATCCTACCCTTCCGCACAACTAAATTAAAATCCTCTAAGATGCTAACAGCAATTTTAAAAAGACTTTTCTGCTAAAAAAGTATCTTAACGCATCTTGAGGAAAATATAAAGACACTAGCAGCAAACAATTATTGATAATTATGCAAACATTATTAATAGTGTCTTGGAAAATTTAAAATGAATAAAAGGAGAGGATTTTAATGAGTAAAAATTTTGTAAATGCTTTAAGAAAAGAAGATAATTTTACTGAAACTGAAAATGGAGCAATAGCACTTAAATCTACATATAGTTCTCTTGTAGATTTATTTGGTCAGATTGGTGCTTTTAGATCAAGAACTGAGCAAGATATTGAAACTGCTTTTATTAAAGCATTTTCAGAAGATAATCTTCTTGCAACTAAAATGGCATTTTATGCAAGAGATATTAGATTTGGAGGACTTGGTGAAAGAAGAGTTTTTAGGACAATTTTGAAATTCCTTGCCATATCATATCCAGAAATAGTTAAAAAGAATATTGAAAATATCGCTCTATTCGGAAGGTTTGACGATTTATATGAATTAGTTGGAACACCTGTTGAATCTGTAATGTTTGATTATGTTAAGAAACAATGGCAATCAGATATTGAAGGAATGAAAAACAATCAATCTATTTCCGTATTGGGAAAATGGTTGAAAAGTGTGAATACCAGTTCCGCTGAATCAAGGAAACTTGGCAAGCTAACTGCTAAAAAACTTGGTTTGAATGAGGCACAGTACAGAAAACAATTGTCTGCTTTAAGAAAGTATGTTGATGTAGTAGAACGTAAAATGTCTGCTAATCAATGGACAGAAATTAATTATCCTGGTGTTCCTTCTAGGGCAATGACTATTTATAGAGATGCTTTTAAAAAACATGATGAAGAAGGATTTAATTCTTATATTGAAAGTGTTTCTAAAGGTGAATCAAAAATTAATGCAAATACATTATTCCCATATGATATTTTGGAAAAAATGGGATTAAATACTTGGGGTAGTTATCTCAGTTGCAGTAAAAAAGACAAAGTTCTTGAAGAACAATGGAAAGCACTCCCTAATTATATTGAAGGAGAAAATAATGTTCTTGTGATGGCCGATACTTCAGGCAGTATGTCAGGTAGACCAATTTGTACTTCAGTTGGTTTGGCAATTTATTTTGCTGAAAGAAATCATGGTGTATTTAAAGATGTATTTATGACATTTTCATCAAGGCCATCTTTTATACAATTAAAAGGAAATA
>Ga0265293_10008684_pt1 | contig 14953 bp, 17 predicted proteins | sample Munlanlewell138R_FD_192505 | JGI IMG/M metagenome (GOLD analysis project Ga0265293, IMG submission 192505) | Leachate microbial communities from a municipal landfill in Southern Ontario, Canada - Leachate well 138R | ecosystem: Engineered > Solid waste > Landfill > Unclassified | place: Canada...
CCCCGGTTCGGTAGGCGAAACCTCTACCTTAGCAATATTGTTGGGTGGAGCCCTTTTAATCTATACCGGGATAGCGAGCTGGAAAGTGATCTTTAGCACCTTTGCCGGAGGCTTCTTCACAGCACTTCTATTAAATCTGTTGGCCCCTTCTCCAGACTCTTATATGGCTATTCCCGCAATAACCCATCTCTTGATGGGAGGCTTTGCTTTTGGAGCGGTATTTATGGCAACCGACCCTGTAACCGGTGCACAAACAGAGAAGGGCAAATGGATCTTTGGTATATTGGTTGGAGTTATGGCAGTTATAATTAGAGTATTTAACCCCGGCTACCCCGAAGGGATGATGCTCTCAATTCTACTGCTCAACACCTTTGCACCATTGATAGACCACCTGGTGATTCAAACAAATGTAAAAAAGAGGTTGCAGAGAGCCACCTCAAAATAACAGTATGATAAGATGGATACAAATAAAAATTCATACACACTAATCTATTCCGCCATATTGGTTGTTGTTGTAGCAGTACTTTTAGCTGCAGCCTCGTCGCTACTTAAAGATAAGCAGCAGCGCAACATAGAAATTGAGCTGAAACAGATGATTTTAACCTCTGTACATCTACTGGGCGAACTCTCCTCACAGAGCGACAAAGAGAGCTATATAGAGAGCGAGTATCAAAAATATATCAAAGACAGCTCTCTACTTATTCAAGAGATAGAGAGCCCCCTCTACATATGTGAGAAGGAGGGTGGAGAGAGATACTTTGTAATACCTCTACGGGGGGCAGGATTATGGGGGCCAATTTGGGGCTACATCTCTCTACAGGAAGATCTAAACACTGTTTATGGAGCTATTTTCGACCACAAAGGAGAGACTCCCGGCTTGGGGGCAGAGATCTCCACTCCACAATTTGCCTCACAATTTGGCGGAAAGAGACTCTTCAACGAAAGTGGCAAATTTATCTCCATCAAATCTGCCAAAGGTGGAGTTGCAGCAAAAGAGCCCCATAAATTTGATGCTATTTCGGGAGGTACAATCACCTCAGAGGCTGTTGAAGAGATGCTCTTCAAAGATATCAGAGAGTATCTCAACTCACTTGGAAAGAGCAATTAATTATAGAAAATTAGACCATTATGAATAAAAAAATATTTACAGAACCTCTCTTTTCTCAAAATCCGGTATCGGTTTTGGTATTGGGAATCTGTTCTGCCCTTGCCGTTACTGTCAAATTGGAGCCGGCAATTGTGATGGCACTATCGGTAACCATTGTCTTAGGCTTTTCGGAGGCTATAATCTCTGCTATCCGCCACACAATACCCAACAGAATAAGAATTATAGTACAGTTGGTTATTGTAGCATTCCTTGTAATATTGGTAGATCAGATATTAAAAGCCTACGCCTATCAGGTGAGCAAGCAACTTTCGGTTTTTGTTGGCCTTATCATTACCAACTGTATAATAATGGGGCGGATCGAGGCCTATGCCTTAGGCAACAAACCTCTCGACTCCTTTGTAGATGGTTTGGGAAACGGATTGGGTTACGGTATTGTATTGGTTGTGGTAGCCTTCTTTAGAGAGCTGTTCGGTTCCGGCACCCTCTTGGGTTTGCAAATAATACCCCATTCGTGGTATATCAAAAATGGCGGTTTCTATGAAAACAACGGACTATTTATACTTCCCCCAATGGCCCTTATCTTAGTTGGGCTATTTATATGGGTGCAGAGGTCTATTCAAAAAGAGTTAATTGAGGAGTAAATAAGCGAAGTTATGCAAGAGTTGGTAAACATATTTATAAAGTCGATTTTTATCGAAAATATGGTATTTGCATATTTTTTAGGAATGTGCTCATATCTGGCTGTCTCAAAAAATATTAAAACATCGGTAGGATTGGGGTTGGCTGTAGTTTTTGTCTTGGGTGTAACCCTCCCCATCAACTATCTGTTAGACAAATATATTCTCTCCAGCGGGGCGCTTGCCTGGTTAAGTCCAAGCTACGCTTCATTGGATCTAAGTTTTCTAAGCTTTATAATATTCATAGCTGTAATAGCTTCTGTAACCCAAATTGTAGAGATGGTGGTAGAGAAATATACCCCCGGCCTCTACTCCTCACTTGGAATATTTCTACCCCTTATTGCTGTGAACTGCGCTATTTTGGGAGGTTCGCTCTTTATGCAGGAGAGAGCCTACGAAACCTTGGCCCAAGCTACCGTATATGGAGTTGGCTCGGGTGTAGGGTGGTTCTTGGCAATCGTCTCCTTGGCAGCAATTCGCGAAAAGCTCTCCTACTCAAATGTTCCCGCACCTCTAAGAGGTCTTGGAATTACCTTTATAGTGGTGGGATTGATGGGTATCGCATTTATGAGTTTTATGGGCATCAAACTATAGAAGCACAATTATGAATATCGTACAGATAACAATTTTTGCAGTAGTAATCTTTTTGGCAGTAACCCTTCTATTGGTTATACTGCTTCTCTACACAAAACATAAACTTATCCCTTCGGGTAAGGTAAAATTGACCATCAACAAAAATAGAGAGTTGGAGGTACCCTTGGGTGACACAGTTCTTACTACCCTATCCAACAACAGCATCTTTCTCCCCTCTGCCTGTGGCGGAAAAGGGACTTGCGGTATGTGCAAATGTGTAGTGACAGATGGAGGGGGAGAGATTCTCCCCACCGAAGTTGGCTTCTTTACCAGAAAGGAGCAGCAGAGCCAATGGAGGCTTGGTTGCCAGGTAAAGATAAAAGAGGATATATCAATTGAGGTTCCGGAAGAGGTTCTCTCCATTAAAAAGTGGGAGTGTGAAGTTATCAGCAACCGCAATGTTGCCACCTTTATAAAAGAGTTTGTTGTAAAACTGCCCGAAGGGGAGTTCTTAGACTTTAAATCGGGTGGATATATACAGATCGATATCCCCAAATGTGAGGTAGATTTCTCCAAAGATATAGAGGTTGAACCCGAGTTTCATGAAGATTGGGACAAGCTCAAAATTTGGGATCTCAAAATGAAAAACAACGAAGAGACCTTCAGAGCCTACTCTATGGCCAACCACCCGGCCGAAGGGAACATTATAATGTTAAATATTAGAATAGCCACTCCACCTTGGGATAGAGTCAAAGGGAGCTTTATGAATGTCAACCCCGGAGTCTGCTCATCCTATATCTTCTCTAAAAAACCTGGCGACAAAGTGACCATTTCGGGCCCTTACGGAGAGTTCTTTATAAAAGAGAGTCAAAACGAAATAGTATTTGTAGGAGGAGGAGCGGGAATGGCTCCTATGCGTTCGCACATCTTCCATCTCTTCCAAACCGAAAAAACCAACCGCAAAGTGAGTTTCTGGTATGGAGCACGCTCTATGAGAGAGGTCTTCTACCAAGATGAGTTCGAAGCGATAGCCAAAGAGTTCCCCAATTTTGAGTTTCATCTTGCACTAAGCGAACCAAAAGAGGAGGACAACTGGAGCGGTCCCACCGGATTTATCCATCAGGTACTATTTGACAACTACCTCTCAAAACATGAATTCCCCGAAGATGTAGAGTATTACCTATGCGGTCCACCCCTTATGAATAGTGCCGTAACCAATATGTTGGACAACTTGGGTGTTCCCCCCGAAAATATCGCTTTCGACGACTTCGGTTAGAGGGGACGCCACTAAGGTTTCTAACTATAAATAGTTTGCAATTAGCAGGAAATTATCTATATTTGCACTCTAAAACTATTCGGTAAAACTGTTAAGCTATTGACTAAGAGCTCATAAGAAGATTAAACAACTTAAAAAGGGCCGCTTGCAGTTAAAATTTAATAAAAGAAGTATATGTACGCAATAGTTGAAATTGCAGGACAGCAGTTTAAAGTGAAGAGTGGAAACAAAATTTTTGTTCACCGCTTAGAGGGGGAGGAGGGCTCCCAAATAGAGTTTAACAGTGTGCTCCTCACAGAAGATAACGGTACTGTAGCTGTTGGAGCTCCTTTTGTAGAGGGTGTAAAGGTGAACGCCACCATATTAGAGCACCTCAAGGGCGACAAGGTTATAGTATTTAAAAAGAAGCGTCGTAAAGGGTATAGAAAAAAGAATGGCCATCGCCAATACCTTACCCGGCTTCAGATAGATAACATTGGTTAAAGCGTAGAAATTTAGATTATGGCACATAAGAAAGGAGTAGGAAGTTCCAAAAACGGACGCGACTCAAAGAGTAAAAGATTGGGAATTAAAATCTTTGGTGGGCAATTTGCCAAAGCTGGAAACATATTGGTTCGCCAGCGCGGTACTGTCCACAACCCGGGAGTAAATGTAGGAATGGGCAAAGATCACACCCTACACGCATTGGTAGATGGAGTTGTCCTTTTTAGAAAAAAGGCAAACAATAAATCATTTGTCTCTATAGTACCTATTAGCGAAGATCGTTAATTTTCAAATTCTTAATCCTCTCCTGCGGGAATTTATAGAGGGTTGGATTGTCATTAGAAATCTCGTTGAATGCTTCTATTTCAATATTGTAGGAGCTCTCATCGAGATTTTTTAACATTAATATCTTAGGTAGAGAGCTCTCCCTATCAATACAGATTGTAAGAGATTTATAGGGTGAGCCTCTTCTTTTTGGGGTCAACTCCACCCACCACATCCGGCCACACTCCACCTTACTTTTTCCACCTCTATTTTGAGTGGGAACAAAAGGGGCCTCTCCTCTTCCCAAAGCGGCTAAAAAACCTATTGGATTTTCAATAAAATCAATTTGTGAAGAGTCGTGGTTTAAAATTATCACCTCTCCCTCTCCCACATTATAGATCCATTTAGTTTTGCCATCGCAAAAGATCTCCAAAAGAGGAGTAGTAAGAGTAAAGGCACTCCCCACCCCCTTAACATCTCCAGAGATAGAGCCAACCACAGAACCATCACTCCCCAAAGTGCTCATATTGAACTTAAAGCCAATCCCACCTCTCGCCTCTAAAGAGTCTATCATACTCTTTAGATAATCAGCCGAAGAGCTCTTCTGTTGAGCTAAAAGTGCAGTTGACTGAAGCTCAAAGAGAAGCAATAGTAGTGCGGCACCAAATGCCATCTTATAAATCGATCTTACCATACCTTAATTATCTAAAGAGCGCAATAACTTCTCTAATGAGAGGCCATCCTGAATCAACAACACCCTCCCTTTGCTCCCCTCTTGCGGCCCTACAATTCCGGCAGCCTCAAGCTGATCCATAATTCTGCCGGCCCTATTATAACCCAAATTCATTCTACGCTGAATAAATGAAGTAGAGGCCAACTGAAACTGCACCACCAACTGTGCCGCCTCATCGAATAGAGCATCTCTCTTTGTCAAATCTACAGCTCCAATTGCCGCATCACTCTCCTCTTCGCCGCTATATTCAGGAAGGAAATAGGGTGTAGGATAGCCCTGCTGCTCCGCTATAGAGTTGGTAATCTTCTCTACCTCCGATGTTTCAACCAAAGCACACTGAACACGGGTGATTTCGCCACCTACCGAAATAAGCATATCTCCCCTCCCCACCAACTGATTGGCACCCGATGTCTCAAGAATTGTACGAGAATCTATATTGGAGATTACCCTAAAGGCAATTCTTGCCGGGAAGTTGGCCTTAATCAAACCTGTAATAATATTTGTAGTAGGGCGTTGAGTGGCAATCACAAGGTGTATTCCTACTGCCCTTGCAAGTTGGGCAAGCCTCACAATAGGCTCCTCAATCTCCCGCCCGGCTGTCATAAGAAGATCGGCAAATTCATCTATCACCACCACAATATAGTGCATATATTTGTGCCCCTTTTTGGGATTCAATCTACGCGACAGAAACTTTTCGTTATACTCCTTAATAAATCGTACCGAAGCAAGTTTAAGCAGATCGTATCGATTATCCATCTCTTTAGTTAACGACTTCAGAGTGTGGATAACCTTTTCTGTATCGGTAATAATAGCATCCTCTTCATCGGGCAGTTTAGCCAAAAAATGGTTCTCTATCTTAGAGTAGAGAGAGAGCTCCACCTTCTTTGGATCTATCAACACCATCTTCATCTCTGAAGGGTGTTTGGTAAAGAGAAGAGAGGTGATAATTGCATTGAGCCCCACCGATTTTCCCTGCCCGGTAGCTCCCGCCACCAAAAGGTGCGGCATCTTAGCAAGGTCGAACATCATAGGTTCATTGGAGATAGTTCTCCCAATAACTACCGGTAAATCGAACGAGGCACTCCTAAATGGGCTGCTCTCCAACAGCAACTTCATAGGAACCACACTCGGTTTACTGTTGGCCACCTCTATACCCACCATATGAGTACCGGGAATAGGGGCAATAATTCTAACCCCACGAGCCGCCAACGAAAGGGCAATATCATCTTCCAACCGCTTAATTTGCGAAATTCTAACCCCAGCAGTGGGTACAATTTGATAGAGAGTTACAGTTGGCCCGGGAACAGCCTCTATCTTTTCAATACCAATTTTATAATGGCCCAACGATTTAACAATTTTCTGCTTGTTCCGTTCCAACTCCTCGATTGGCACCCTATAAATTTTATTTTTATAGTCGTTCAGAAGATCTGTTGTTGGGGGTTTATATTTGGGCAGATCCAAACGGGGGTCGAAATTGGTCTCCAAAGAGCCCACCGGCAACTCTTGGGAGAGGTTCTCTATAACCTCTAAAGTAGGTTCTGCAATAGTGCTCTCTAACTCTTCGCTCCCTCCCACACTCTCTGCTTCACCGCTACTCTCATTGCTCTCTAATATAGCCTTATCTTGCGCCTCTAAACTCTTATCCTGCACCTCTTGAGGCTCTTTAGCCAACTTCTCCCTTCTTCTTCTCCTCTTTTTAAAGAGTTTAAATGAGAAAAGTGAAACAAATCCACTCTTTATGGCAGCCACCACCCTTCGGTTAATCAACAAAAGCCAAACAAAAAAGAGAAGCAAAATAATCATTCCCGTACCTGCAAATCCAACCATAGCAATTAGCCATCCCTTTACAATATTTGCAAAAGAGCCACCCGCATCTCCTCCAAACCACTTTTGAAAAGAGGTAAATCCTAACAGATAAGAGAGTAGAAGGGAGAGCACAATCATCCCATAGATAGTAATATAGAATAGCTTAACCCAGTTGAACTTCTTAATCTTAAGAGCGTAAAGTGCAATGGCTCCAAAAAATAGTGGAAAGATAAAAGAGCCCAATCCAAAGAGTTTTTTAATTAAAAAATTGGCCCAATAAAAGCCCATCTTTCCCCCTTGATTTTCAATTGGTACTATAGTAGTTAGAGGATCCGAAATAGAAATTATAGATTGATCCTCGGCCCAAGTAAAGAGGTAAGAGACTAACGACAAGGCAGTATAGAGAGACAAACAGAGAAAAAAGAGCCCAATCAAAAGCATAAAAAGTTCTTTAGCCTTAGGGATCTCCCTCTCTTTCACATTTTTTACTCCTCTTTTTTTAGCCATTCTACTCTAATAAATTCAAATTAAACTCTTAAAATTTTAGCACCAATTGCATTGAGTCTCAACTCTATATCTTCGTATCCCCTATCTATCTGATCTATATTGTCTATTACACTCTCCCCCTCGGCCGCCAATGCAGCTATCAGAAGAGCAATTCCTGCCCTAATGTCGGGAGAGACCATTTTAGTACCCTTTAGGCGCGACTCCCTATTGTTTCCAATTATAGTTGCTCTATGGGGGTCACACAAAATAATTTTCGCACCCATATCAATCAATTTATCTACAAAGAAGAGACGGCTCTCAAACATCTTCTGATGTATCAGAAGGGCCCCCTTGGCATGTATAGCGGTTACCAAAAATACCGAAAGCAGATCGGGCGACAGCCCCGGCCACGGAGCATCTGCAATAGTCATAATGGAGCCATCTATAAAGGTCTCTATACGGTAGTGGTTATGCTTTGGAACAACAAGATCGTTGCCGCTCCTTTCAACCCTTACACCTATCTTTTCAAACTGAGAGGGGATCATCCCCAGCTGATGGTACTCCACATCTTTTATAGTGATTTCGCCGGCAGTCATTGCCGCCATACCAATAAAACTGCCAATCTCAATCATATCGGGAAGTATCCTATGGTGGCAACCCGAAAGATGGTCAACTCCATCTATCGTTAGAAGATTAGAACCAATACCTTCAATTTTAGCCCCCATATTATTGAGCATCACACACAACTGCTGCACATAAGGTTCACATGCAGCATTATAGAGAGTAGTTCTCCCTTTGGCCAAAACTGCAGCCATAATCAAATTTGCACTACCGGTAACAGAGGCCTCATCCATAAGAATATAGGTACCAACAAGCCTATCGGCACTAAGCTCCATAGAGGAGTCCCTCTCATTAAAGTTGAGCTTTGCTCCCAACTTTATCAATCCCAAAAGGTGTGTATCTACCCTTCTGCGACCTATCTTATCACCGCCGGGCTTAACCATCTTGGCGTAGCCAAAACGGGCAAGAAGGGGCCCCAACAACATTATTGAACCTCTTAAAGAGGAAGAGAGCTGGGCAAATTGGGCAGAGTGTAGAAACTCAATATCAATTTGTGCCGCATTAAACTCCCATCTACCTCCTCCCAAATTGTTGGCCTCTACCCCCAACTTCACCAATAGCTCTATTAGGCGTTGAACATCTAAAATATTTGGAATATTTTCAACCACCACCCTTTCGGTAGAGAGTAGAAGCGCCGATAAAATCTGTAGCGCCTCATTCTTTGCCCCTTGTGGCACTATCTCTCCATTTAGCGGGCGACCGCCTTCAACTCTAAATTGCGACATAATAAATCAAATAAATTAAAGTGGCTCTAAACTATTAACTTCTCCTCCTCACACTTCTCTTTCTCCCACCTCTATAATTGGGTCTATGACTCTGTCTTCCACTTTGGTTGTGGCTTCCACCCGGTCCAAAGAGTTGCATCTGATCCAAATCGGCACCGGCAGCAACAGGTTGTGCAGCAAGTGGCGACAGCTTCACCTCCTCCCCTATCACAATCTTTCCATCGGAAAGCCTATCTATATCGTCGAAGATAGTTCTATCGGTAACACTCTCCTTATTCCATATCAAATATTGTTGCCTCATATAGTTTGCTAAAACTATTACCATCTTCTCCTTTACTTGAGGGTCCTCTTTTTGGGCAATCATCTCAATCATATTCTGAATATTACGACCATAGTGTGCCGCTTTCAAAAGACTCTTCTCCAAAGGGATCTGCACCGGTTCTGCAAAAAAGCTCTCTTTACTTGGAACGGGATAGGGAGAATCTACATCCAACGAGAAATCTGAAATTAGATGTACATGATCCCACAATTTATGTTTAAATTCTTCACTATCTTTATAGTGTGGCGTTAGTGAAGCCATAACCTCTATCACCGCCCTTATCTGTTCATTTCTCTTTTCACGATCCTCGATAGCTGCAACCTGCTTCACCATCCCCTGAATATGTCTCCCATATTCAGGTATAATCAATTTTTCTCTCTGTGTATTATAATTCATTTCTCAATTATCTTCTCAAATTATTCAATCTTCTCTACATGGGAGAGTGTAGAGATATATTTTGCTCCCAACTCCTTTAGGGTTAGAGTTACATTGTTACCATTTATCTCTAAAACTATTGCCTCCTTCATTTGAAAAGGGCCGGAAACAATCTCTACCTTATCTCCAACCTTCACCACCTCATTATACTTGATCAATCCCAAAAACCTATCTATAGAGACTATCTCCTCTTGGCTAATTTTTGCAGCCCTCCCTTCGTAGTAGACAATTCGTACCACACCGGAGAGCATTAAAAAAGAGGATAACCGGCTTTCGTGGCACCTCACAAATATATAGGATGAGAAGAGGGGCACCTCAACAACCTTCATTCTATCGCTCCACCTTCTTCTCACACTATGGAGCGGGAGATAACACTCCACCCCCAAGGCTGCCAGCCTCTCTTTAACTCTCTTTTCGGCTCTGGGGGCCGTATAGAGAATATACCACTCAAATTTTATCTCTTTCACTATTCAATTACAACGACAATTCAAAAATCTCTTTCAGCTCCCCCATAAAACTTTGAAGCGAACGGTAACTCATACCAAAATACTCACTTACATTGTGTGGATCAACCCACTCTACCTTCTCTATATTCTCTAAAGCTTGAGGTTTTATAAGGCCATTATTTCCATTATAGCTAATTATAAACCACTTTGTCTCTTTAAAATTGAGCTCCCCATCCCTCATAAAGGTGTGATAACTCACTCCTACGGCCCGTTCAATCTTCATATGCTCTATCGGTAGGCCGCACTCTTCAAAGATCTCCCTCAGCGCCGTCTGCTCAATCTCCTCGCCTTTGTCGCGCTTACCTTTTGGCAAATCCCAAAAGCCTCTTTTATATATCATCAAAAGCTGGTGGTTGCCGTTGAGCACCAAACCGCCGCCTGCCTCCATTCTATTGAGCTTAGAGGAGAAAAGCTCTAAAGGGTTCTCAATATCGGGCACCACCGCCCAAAGAGTATCTATTGTGCTACTTTGGTAAAAGAGGTGGGCCAAGTTGGCAAGCTCTTCGCTATTCCTACAAATATAGAGAACTAAATTGGGATCGTGGGGTATCTCCTCAAAAGAGCTACAAAGATTTATAACCCTTTCGTCAAAGTAGATGGCAACCATAAATTAAGTAAATATGTTTTATATCTTTGTGCAAAGATACTTATAATATAGAAAGTTTTAGAAATTAATTATGGAGACTACAGAAATTATTGTAGCGAAGCAGCTCTTAGATGTAAAAGCTGTCCTGCTCAATCCCGAAAAACCTTTCCGTTGGGTATCGGGATGGCTCTCCCCTATCTACTGTGACAATAGAAAAATCCTCTCCTATCCCACCTCTCGCAATATAATTTTAGATCAATTGATAGCGGTAATAGAGAGAGATTACCCAAAAGTAGAGGTTATTGCCGGAGTAGCAACCGGAGCAATTGCATGGGGGGCATTGGTTGCCGACAGACTAAACAAACCCTTCGTATATGTTAGGCCAAAACCCAAAAGCCACGGCACAGGAGTTAGAGTAGAGGGAGAGCTTGTGCCACAATCCAAAGTTGTAGTGGTTGAAGATCTCATCTCTACAGGTAGAAGCTCTATTTCGGCAGCAGACTCAATCACAGAGAAGGGGGGAGAAGTTTTAGGTATGATAGCAATCTTCTCATACGGCTTCAATAAATCAAGGAAAGCTTTTGAAGATGCCAATTTGGAGTTGCGTACTCTTACCAATTACGACACCCTAATTAAGGAGGCGGTAAATCGCAAATATATACGCCCCGAAGCTATAGATACCCTTATCGATTGGCGTTTCCAACCCGAAGTGTGGGGTGAACAACACTCCTCAACCAAATAGCTACAGAGCAATGGGCAGAAAAAAATTGACCGAAGGGAGAGTGCTGGTAGCCCGCCCCTCCCATACTCTCTACTCCCTTCTCACCAATTTGGAGAGTGCAGCCGGCTTCCTCCCAAAAGAGGCACTAACCTTTGCAGAGATTAGTGCCACCCCCGATACCCTAATAGCCAAACTACAGGGGGTAGAGTTGGGAATTGCCGTTGTAGAGCGTCAAGAGAATAAAAGGGTCTATTACACCCAGAGCAACAACTCCCTCTTCCAATACTCGATAGAGATAGAGTTGCAAAGCATAGGAGAAGAGAGCACCGAACTCCACTACAGAGTAGAAGAGTCTCTCCCCACTCTTGTAAGATCTATTATTGAAAGGCAACTAAAGAGTGCCGTAGAGAAGTTTGGCTCCAATCGTACCCCAATAGAATAAAAGTTAAGGTGGGGTGGAGCAATTTGAGCAATATCTCATAGAGGCGGTTGGAGAGAGACTCTCTACAGTAGTACTCCACGCACTATTTAAAACTCCACCACAAGTTTCAATCCGTATCAACCCCAACAAGAGCCTCCCCTCTACAATCCAATCCCATTTAAACAGCGCCCTACAGCAGGGCGATAGGGTCAAATGGTGCAGCAGCGGACTCTACCTCAATGAGCGGCCAAACTTCACCTACGACCCCGCATTTCACGCCGGAGCCTACTATGTACAGGAGCCCTCCTCAATGTTTTTAGAGGTGATAAAACCACTCTTTAAAGAACCTCAAGTAGTGTTAGACCTATGTGCCGCTCCCGGGGGAAAGAGCACCCACCTACTATCGCTCCTCCATCCACAATCGAAATTTATAGCCAACGAAGTTATTAAATCAAGAGTTGCCCCACTCAGAGAAAATCTAACCAAATGGGGAGCTCCAAACAGCACCATAACTTCTATGGAAGCGGGCCTCATTGCCAATAGAGCTATCTTCCATAACCTTCTTTTCGATATCATTTTGGTAGATGCACCCTGTTCGGGAGAGGGGCTCTTTAGAAAGGAGCCACAAGCAGCAAAAGAGTGGTCTATAGAGAAGGTTCACCACTCGGCTGCAAGGCAAAGAAGAATATTAAAAGAGATATGGCCGGCACTAAAGCCTGGAGGCCACCTCATCTATAGCACCTGCACCTTCAATATCTACGAAAACGACCAAAATGTTGAGTGGCTACAGCGGGAGTTTGGGGGGAGCGTAGTGGATCTTTCACAACTCTACCCCACAACAGACATTGCCGCACAACTTCAGGAGTGGGGGGTGCTCCAAGCGCCATGTGGTGCATATCGCCTTCTTCCGGGGGTAGCAAGAGGAGAGGGACTCTTCTTTGCCCTACTCCAAAAACCCAAAGGGGAGCAGCAGCCGGAGCAGCACTCCAAGAGAGGGAGTTCAAAAGGTTCTAAGTTTGAGGTAGAACCCCAATTAAATTGGCACTACAACCCCTCTACCCCTCGCATAGAGCTTAGCTGCCACAACGCTATCCTCTACCTAAAGGGGCATACATTTAAGTTGGAAGAGGGTACCCCATTGGGCCCCCTACTCTTCACCTACGGCAATCTACCCTTAGGGTATGGAAAAAATATTGGAAGCAGGGTAAACAACCTCTACCCAAAAGGGTGGAGAATCAGACAATAAAAAGAATCAAAAGCCAATCCAATTTCTCTCTAAGCCTCTTCAAAGCGATAGAGATTTGGGTCTCTACACTCTTTTCAGAGATATTTAAAGATTGTGCCACATCTTTATAGGTGCCACCCTCAATCTTACACTTTACAAATATCTCTCTACATCTTGGAGGAAGCTCCTCTATAGCTTTAGAGATATAGCTCCCCATTTCGGAATCTAAGAGGCGCAGCTCCTCATAGGGATTTTGAATTATACGGTTAAAATAGAGTTCGGCAAGTTCCAAATCTATAAAATTTCTAAACTGCTTTTTCTCTCTCAATTTAGATAGGCAATTGTTATATACCGCCTTATAAAAATAGGCTTTAACAGACTCCTCAATTTTAATCTTCTTTCTATTGTCCCACACTTTACAAAATGTAATATGCACCACCTCTTTGGCTTGGTCGGTATTGTTCAATATCCTATAGGCATATGAAGCTAAAGCTCTACCCAAAAGATTGAATAGAGCAGTAAAAGCCTTCTCGTCTCCTTGAGATACCAATAAAAAAGTTCAGTTTCAGAGGCCCTTTTCATCTACCCATATAATTCCATAAAAAGTTACTCAAAGCTATAATAAATGGTGATGGTAAAAAATTTTTGCAACAATTTGAATAAACTCTTAGGGGTTTTTTCAATATGGAGCGTCTTAATATTATAGAAGAGTTTTTTTACAAATAGAGTTTGTACATGAGAGAAATAAAAATTGAGCCTATTTTAATTAAATTATTAGAGGGAACAGCCACCAAAGAGGAGATAAAGCTCTTTGCCGAATGGATAAAAGAGTATCCCAATCGGCAATACTTCTCTCAATTCAAAGAGTTGTGGCATATATCTCAAGATGGGAAGATTAAAGAAGATCCAAGAGAGCTTGAGCGTCTTAAAAGATATGTAAAAGAGAGAAAAAAGAGGAGGAGAAAGATAGAACTCTCTATCTATCCCATTGCTGCTGCAGCTTCACTCCTATTGTTTCTCTCTATTTGGAACCTCCTTGGCCACTCCAATTCCAACAACGAACTGAGTGGGTTGGCCTACTCCAATATGCCCATTGTTGTAGAGTACGACAACGGCAAGTTTTCACAAAATATCAAAGGAGATTCGCGTTCGGCAACAATGATCGAACCTTGTGAAATGGTAGAAGAGGTAGGGGAGCGCGGCAGCAGCCCGTCAAAAAGAGCCCAATCGCCAAATCGGCCAAGCTACAACAGCGTCACAACCCCAACCGGCGAAAGAGCCCTTATGGTTCTCCCCGACGGCTCTAAAGTCTATCTCACCTCCAATTCATACCTTAAGTATCCCTCCACTTTCTCAGAAGATAAAAGAGAGGTCTCCCTCGTAGGAAGAGGCTACTTCGAAGTCTCCAAATCGGAAGTACCCTTTATAGTAAATACCTCAAACTTAGAGATAGAGGTTTTAGGTACCACCTTCGATGTAGAGAGCCGCAATAAAAACGAGAATGTTATATTGGTAGAAGGTTCGGTAAAAGTAAACTCCATTACCGGCAGTAAAATCATCAAGCCCAACCAACAATTTACACACCATACAGAATCTAACCGAAACGAAATCACTACAGTAGATTCTAAACTTCTTACAATGTGGAAAGATGGTGTATTGATAGTAAACGGAGAGAGATTCGATCATCTTTTAGAGAGCCTATCGGAGTGGTATGGTGTAAAGATAATAAACCGAGCCACCATCTCGCAAAAAGAGAAATTTTATGGAAGGTTTGACCGTGAAGATATTGCCGCCGCAATTAAAACTGTCTCTATAAGTGCCAAGATAAAATATAAAGTGATAGGTGGTTACCTGATAATCACCAATTAAATATTACCTATAATAAATTTTTATCAATAAACCTATGAAATTATGAACTACTCACCAAAATTTAGGCAATTGGTTATTTTGCCGCTAATGGCTCTACTACTGCTTCCTATAGGGGTTTC
>Ga0265293_10008685_pt1 | contig 14952 bp, 13 predicted proteins | sample Munlanlewell138R_FD_192505 | JGI IMG/M metagenome (GOLD analysis project Ga0265293, IMG submission 192505) | Leachate microbial communities from a municipal landfill in Southern Ontario, Canada - Leachate well 138R | ecosystem: Engineered > Solid waste > Landfill > Unclassified | place: Canada...
TGGAGGTAACCCATGCCTGACCTGACCGCCACCGGCCCCACCGCCGCCCGCCGCCGCCCGCGCGCCACGCTCCTCGCCCTTCTCGCGGCCGTCCTCCTCATCAGCACCGCCGCTGCCCAGCGCTTCCAGACCGCGGAGGAGGTCACGGACGCCATGGCGGATCTGAACGCCCCCGCCACCAGCGTGGCCACCATGACCATGACCATCACCTCCGCCAGCGGTCACACCCTCACGCGCGAGATGCAGCTCTGGTCGGCCAACGAAGGCAAGAGCCAGCTCATCAAGTTCCTCAACCCCGCCGACATCCGCGGCTCCGGCTTCCTCTCCGTGGAGGAGGCGGGCACCACCCAGACGATGATCTACCTGCCCGCCCTCGGCCGCACCCGCCGCGTGGCCGGCGGTCAGGAGCAGGACGCCTTCTTCGGCTCCGACTTCTCTTACGAGGAGATCTCGAGCATGAGCGGCGACTTCACCGACGACTTCGACGCGGAGCTACTCGAGATCCGCGACGGCCCCGTGTACGTCATGGAAGCCACCGCCTCCGACGGCGCCGACTCGAACTACGACCGCATCGTTTTCGAGGTGCCGGAAAGCACGCTCATCCCCAGCCGGGTGGAGTTCTACCGCGGCGGCGAGCTGGTGAAAGTGCTGACTATCAGCGCCACCACCGAGGTTGGCGGTTACGTGCTGCCCAGCCAGATCCGCATGGAGACCGTGGCCGCCGGGTCGCACACCACCATCGTCCAGTCCGACTTCACCGTCGACGAAGAGATCCCCGCCGAGGTCTTCACCGAGCGCTTCCTGCAGCGCTGACGCTAGGAGTGAGCAGCATGCCCCGCACATCCCACACCCCACGCCGCACCCCGCGGGTCCTCGCCGCCCTCCTCGCCCTGTTCGTGGCGGGCGTGACCCTCGCCCAAGTTAACTACGACCTAGGCGGTGAGCTCTCCGCCGACTTCGGCGTCGCCGTGGACGGTTATATCCCCGTCGCCGCCGCCGGACTCACGCTGCGACTCAGCGGCGAGGTCGGCTCGGGCTTCTTCCCCGACGCCGTCTTCATGGCCGAACTGAGCGCCGAGTACGACGCCGCCGACGCCGCCTCACCCTTCGAGGTGCGCCTGGGCCGCGCGTACGCCACGGCCTACCTGGGCCCCATCGACCTCTCCGCCGGCAACCAGATCGTGTCGTGGGGCTCCGCCGACGTGCTCAGCCCCGTCGACGTCATCAACCCGCGCGACCTGAGCTACCCGGTCGGCGACCCCGCCAGCCAGAAGCTAGCCACCCCCATGCTTCGGGCCGTGGCTCACGCGCCCGGCGACGTCACCGTTGACGTGGTGCTGGTACCCGTCTTCGTGGCGTCCGAGATCCCCGGCGCGCGCTGGCAGCCGGCGGCGCAGCTGCCGCTACCGCCCGACGTGACGGTAGTGGGCGTAGCCGACCCCGTGGTGGCGCGTCCCGCCGTGGAGGTGGCCAACGTGCAGTTCGGCGTGCGCGCCACACTCGACCTCAACGTGGGCGGCGGCGCCGACGTAAGCGCCATGTACTACCGCGGCTTCCGTCACCTGCCGTCCGTTACGTACCTACCCGTACCCATCGAGGTGCCCGGCCAGTTCGTGGTGCAGCCTATCCTCGCCTACGACCCCATCCAGGTGCTGGGCGTGGACTTCTCCGCCGTGGCCGGTCAGTTCGTGCTGCGCGGCGAAGCCGCCTACACCTTCACGGGTGAACCCGCCACGCTGCCCGGCGGCGTGCCCGCCCCGGTAGGCACCGACACCCTGGAGGCCGTCCTCGGGGCCGAGACCATCATCCCCGGCGGACCGTTCGTGAGCCTGCAGGGCATCTACCAGCACGCCGCTGCTGGCGCCACCACGGCAGCCTCGGACCGCTTCTCCACCGCGGCCGTGGCCAACTACGAACCCAACAACCGCATGGGTCTCGACTTCGCGTGGCTGCACTCTTGGAGCGACGGCAGCGGCGCGCTGAGGCCCTCCCTCAGTTACACCTTCGCCGACGGCCTGGTCGGCACCGCGGAGGCGGCCGTCTTCTACGGCCGCGCAGGGAGCGAGTATGGAGCTTGGCGAGACAACAGTCAGTTCCGCGCGTCGGTGGCCTTCTCGTTCTGAGCCTTCCGGGCTGGCGTTACCGCGCCGGCCCGCGACCCCTAACCGTTCCGCGTGGGCCCAGCGCCTTCGGGCGCTAGTCCGGCGTCCGCTGCTGGTGGCTCTGGCCGGCCTAGTCGCCTTCACCGTGGCGCCTCAGGCGCTGACTGTGGCTACCGCGCAGGCCGCGGCGCCGAGTTCCACCCCGGCCGCTGCACGTGCGGCCACCGACCTGTGGCTGCGCGGCGACTTCGCGGCCGCGTACGAGGCCGCCGCGGCCGACGAGGGCAGCGCCGCCGCGCAACGCTTGGCGGCGCGCGCCGCCGCGGACCAGGCCGTGTACGTGCTGGCGGCCGCAGGAGCTGGGCAGGAGGAACAGTTCGAGTGGCTGCGCCGCTCCGTGACCGCCGCCGAACGCGCCGTGACCCTCGACCCCAACGCCAGCCAGGCGTACGTCTATCTGGCGCGCGGCCGCGGCGAGATCGCGCGGCGCTCAGGCATCCTTCAGAACCTCAACGTTGCCACCGAACTGAAGCGGCTGTTCGAGAAAGCGCTCGAGCTCAACCCCCAGGACGCCGACGCGCTGGTGGGTTTCGGGATGTGGCACCTGGAGCTGGTGGAGAACGGCGTGGGCTGGCTGTACGGCGGTAAACGCGATCAGGTCATGCCACTGGTGGAAGCCGGTGTGGCCGCCGCGCCAGACCAAGTGAACTTGCGGGTCGAGTACGCCACGGCGCTGCGCGCGTTCGCACAACCGGAACTGGCCCTGGAGCAGCTCGAGGCTGCGCTGGCGCTACCAGCCCGCAGCGCGGTGGACCGCGCTGAACAGGAGCGCGCGAGGCGCCTACTGAACAACTAGCGCTGAACCATCAGCGGCGAGGTGGGCCCTTCACGAACAGCCGCTGCAGCGCGGCCAGCCCCATACCGAACCCCACGGCGGACATGAAGTAGAAGAGCGGGTTGCCCGTGTCGAGCGCCCGCCACAGCAGGTAACCGCCGGCGGCGAAGGCGAGCAAAGCGAAGATGACCGGTCCGAGCTTCATAGCTCCCCGAAAGTATCACGCGCCGAAGAGACCCAAGGATGGTCTCTTCGGCGCGCAAGTACATACTCGGAGCCGGGCTTGCCTGCGCCCGAGCGGAGCTTAGCTGCTTACGGAGCTCAGCTCCTTACGAGATCAGCCGCTTACGAGCTCAGCTGCTTACGATGGTCAGTAGTCGCCAACGATGCTGAACTCGCCGCGCACGTTGCCGCCGTCGTCGATGACCACGCGCACTTCCTTAGGCTCGCCGCCGTCGGTGGTGCCGCGGTAGGTGATGACGTAACCGCCGCGGGCTGCAGCAGCGATCGGTAGCTCGGTGAGGTCGAACTCGTCCCCGCCGCTCCAGGTGTAGAACACGCCGCCAGTGCCGTCCGTGCCAGCCAGCTCCGCCACGTCGTAAGTTTCGGTGCAGCTGTAATAGGTGGTGTCGGGACCGATAGCGTGCACGGTGGCGTTACCGCGCAGCTTGTTGACGAGCGCCTCGTGGGATGGAGGCAGCCACGCTTCGTACCCGGCGGTGGAGCCGAACTGCCTCGTGAAGGTCTCCGGGCTGTGCTGACAGATGTCGGTGATGACGACCATCAGCTTCTGGGCCCCGGGGCGCCAGTCGAACTCGTCGTACGCGAACTCGGTCGCGCCGTAGGCGTTCTCAGGTCCGTCGCCACCGGCACGGGCGGTGTCGCCCTCAATGAACTCTCGGAAGGCGTCGAAATCGTCGCTCAGCGCGAACGTGGGACGCTCGTACATGTCGAACGCGGGTGGAGCGTCGCCCCGCAGGCTGACGCCACGCGTACCGGTGTCCGCCTGTGTGTCGAAGGCGTCGCCGAAGGTAACCGCACCAAGGCGCACGTCCAGGCCACCGTCCTCCAGGAAATCGGCGAAAGCGACGATCGATTCCTGCACGCTAGTTAGGGCGTAGCCCATGCTGCCGGTGGTATCGAACACGAACACCAGGTCGGCGGCCGCGCGCGTACTGCCGCCGATACGCTCAACGGTGATGCCCTTCACCACGCCGTCTTCAACGACGGTGAAGGCGGACGGGGGCAGGTCGGCGATGGACGCGGGGCTGAGGCCCGCGGCGCGCAGCGCTTCGGCCTCCAGCTCGGGCATAGCGAAGCCGGCGACGTTGATGTCAAGCAGGCCCGGCCCCTTGCTGCTGGAAGCTATCGAACCGGAGGTAACGATAGTGGGGTCAGTGATGGGCGGCGGGGGCGGGGTGCCAGGATCGGCGTAAGGGTCGACCGCCGGAGCACCACCACCACAGGCGGCCAGTAGAAGTAGGGTCGCCGCCGCGAGGGCGAGCTTGGTGAGGGAGCGTGTCATGAAATGCCTCCTAGGCAGTGGATTCGAGCCGTCCGGTAAACCGAGGTCACTCGGGGCCTTGCTCGCCAGCGACCGTATATGGGCACCGTCAAAACGGCATAAAACTACTTTGTGCTTGGGCCACCGGCGGCCCGCTAGCACCGGAACCTGATACCGTCTGCTGGTGGCGACTGTGGCGCGGCGTAGGTTCACTCTGGGCGGCCTGAACCTGGCGTTCCTACTGATGGCGGCTCACGCCACGAACGACGCCTTCACCAACGTGCTGCCCGCGTTCCTGCCGACCCTGCAACTACGCTTCGGGGTGGGCGAGGCCATGCTCGCCACCTTCGTGGCGGTGGTCTCCATCTCCGCTAACGTCATGCAAGCGTTCCTCGGCACGCTCGCGGACCGTTGGGGCAGGCGCCGCAGCGCCGCTGTCGGGCTCATCGGCGGATCGGTGCTCATGAGCTTCATGGCGGTGGCGCCCAACTCGCTCACGCTGCTGCTCATCCTCGCCATCGGCGGGCTAGGCTCTGCGCTCTTCCACCCCGCCGCGGTGTCGCTCATCGCTGGCACGGGCCCCAACCGCAGCTTGGCGGTGGGGTTGTTCGCTGCGGGTGGCCCGATCGGCGCGGCCCTCATGCCGATAGTGGCGCTGGCCATAATCCGCAACTACGGCGTGCAGTACGTGCCGTGGCTGGCCATTCTCGGGGTGGTCATCGGGCTGGCGCTCTTCTACCTGACCCCACAACAACAGACGCCACCCAAACACGATCGCCCCAAAGCGTTCGACCTGGCGCTCTTCAAAGGGCCCGTTGGTCAACTGGCGCTGGCCGCCATCTTCAGGGCCATAGCCTTCGTGAGCTTCACCAACGCGCTGCCGCTCTTCCTGACCACCGCGCGCGGCTTCGCGTCCACCGCGCCCATCATCGGCACCTCGCTGGCGCTCTACAGCATCGGCGGCTCAGCGGGCGGTCTCCTGGCCGGCGCGCTGGAGAAGCGCTTCAAGCGCCGCCACCTGGTGGTAGCGCTCATGCTCATAGCTGCGCCCATAACCGCCTCCGTGCTGTTCGCACCGCCGGGCACGCCGCTCTTCTGGCTCCTCGTAACGCTAGCCGGCCTCACCACCAACGCGCCCATACCGCTACTGGTGGTCAGCGCGCAGGAACTGGCGCCCAACCAAGTGGCCACCGCCTCAGGCATGCTCATGGGCTTCACTTGGGGCACGGCGGGCGTGCTCTACATCGGCTTCGGCGCTTTGCAGGAACTGGTGGGACTGCAACCCGCGCTGCTGCTGGCGTTCGCCTTCCTGCTGCCGGCGGCACTGCTGGCGCGGCGCGTTATGAAGCGGCACCAGGCGGCCCTAAGCAACTGATCGCTGAGCGCTGGACCTCCGTTAACTGGTCGGCCGGCGCGCCGTCCTACGGGGTCGATAATCCACTCTAGGTTTAAAGAAGTACGCCCGGGAGTCCAGCCTCCCGGGCGGTCGTTCATAGGGGTACGAAGACTCTATCCTCGCAACATGAGAAGAGATGTCGAACTGTCCACATATGCGTGAGAGAGGGCGGAATTCAGCGTAAGCACGCCAAGCGCAAGGGGCAGGCGGTGGAGGTGGACGACTAGTCCGTCAGCGCTAGGCCGTCCAGCGTGCAGGGCGCGGGCCGGCGCTGGTAGAAGGTGATGAATTCGTGCCGCCCAAGCGACCGGAGGCTGTTCACAGCCACCCCGAAGCCCATGCCGAGCTGCTCGTAAGTGTGAGCGTCGGAGCCGTAGGTGATCGGTACGCCCCGACGAACTAGGCCGGCCAGTATGGGTTCGGCAGGGAACGGATGCCCCACTCGCCGCACTCCGGAGCCGTTTATCTCGACGGCTATTCCGCAGTCCGCTATGCAGTCGAGCGTCGCTTCTATCTCGCTCTGCATATCAGCCCGCGGCGGCGGCACCTTGGCCGTAATGGCGTCCAGGTGTGACAGAACGTCGAAGAGGCCGGACTGCGCTGCGCCGCGCAGGTTGCGCCAGTAGCCTTCATGGAAGGCGTCGAAGTCGGTCAGGCCCTCCCAAGTCGATACATCGTAGATATGCCAGGCGCCCACTTCGTGCACGGAGCCGAGCACGAAATCCAGCTCGGGCCGTGCGAGCATGGTGCCGTATAGCTCTTCTGTCCCCGGGATGTAGTCGGCCTCAACGCCGATGCGCACGTCGAACGCCGCGAACTCCTCACGCAGGCTGGAACGGACCGCTACAGCCTCCGTTAGGTAGCCGTCCCACGCCGACCGCGCCATCTGAATGCGTGGGCGTGGGTGGTCAGTCTCCGCCGCGAAGAGGGGCGCGTGGTCGCTCCAACCGAAGATGCGCACACCCTTGGCTTGGGCGGCGCGGGCCACGCTCTCCAGGTCGCCTTCCGCGTGGCCGCAACGTTCATGATGGTTATGCAGGTCAATCACGTCGTCTATACCCCGAACTCTCCGGTACCCATCTCACTGAGCGGGAGACCGTAAAGCTCGACTGACCCGCCTTCGGGCGCTGCTCCACGCTCCTCCGCTTCTTCAAGTTCACGCAACTGCCCGATGCTCGCCGCTGGCACGATGGTGACGGTAGCGCCGCCGCTGGCCATGCGATCAAGCCATACGGGGGGAATCTGCTCGTTGCAGAGCACCGTGTCCACCTCGCCGAAGCCGGCGATAAGGGTGTCGTGGTCGCGGTCGAGCTTCGAATCGTCCACCAGCATCACGTTGTGCTGGCTGACCGCCATGAAGCTGCGAACGATGGCGGCCTCGGCGTAATCGCGCCTCGTGTAGCCGCGGGCGCTCACACCGGAGCAACTGAAGAAGAACACTTCGATGTTGTAACTGCGTATGATCTCGGCCGCGGCGGCGCCGACCAACTCGTACGAGTTGGGCTTCAGGACTCCGCCGGTCAGGATGACCTTTGCGCGGCGCAAGGCGTGCATCTCGATAGCGATGTTCACGGCGTTGGTAACGATGTTGGCGGGACGGTCGTAAAGCGCCCACGCCAACTGCGTGCAGGTGGTTCCGCCTGAGAGCCCGATCACCATGTTCGGCGTGACCATGTCGGCGGCGGCTAGCGCCAGACTCTGCTTGACCACGTCGCGTTGCCCCATGCGCCGCTTGAAGGTGCTTCGGTAGTTGACCTCTGCACGCATCTCGGCCGCTCCCCAGCGCCTCACGATGATCCCCTGCGACTCCAGCGCCCCCAGGTCGCGGCGGACGGTCGCTTCACTGACGCCGGCCTCAGCGGCAAGCTCGCCAACGCCACGGCTACCGTGCCGGTACAACAAGGCGATGATCTTCTCGCGCCGCCGCCGGATCATGACGCGACTGGATTTCAGCGGCGCCCGTTCCGAGGGGCCTGCACCCATACTGTCCAGCTCCGTCCTCACGTTCCGGCAGCAGTCAGCGCCTCTGAAGCTGCCCGGTTGGCATGCGCCAGGTCGCGGTGCCGTACGGTTACGGTCGGGTGGACCTCCTTGAGACCTTCACCGATCGCCTCGGCCAGAGCCACCGAGCGGTGTTGACCGCCAGTGCAGCCGATGGCGATGGAGAGCCGGGACCGACCGGTTCGCGCATACGGCGGTAACCAGCGCTTCAGGTACTCGACGGTATCGGCCAGCCACGGCCCAGCTTCCGCTTGACCCAGTACGTAGTCCGCCACGGGCTTATCGAGGCCCGTCTGCGGACGTAACGCCGGTTCGTAGAACGGGTTGGGGAGGAAACGCACGTCGAAGACCAGGTCCGCGTCGAGTGGCACGCCGTGCTTGAACCCGAACGAAACGACCTCCACGACCAGTTGCTCCTCGAACGAGCGGCCGGTGACCATGCGTGCTAGCCGCTCTTTCAGGTCTGCGGGCTTCAGCAACGACGTGTCGATGATCAGGTCGGCTCGGTCCCTAACGTCGGCGAGAATGCGCCGTTCACGCGCGATCTGCTCGGTTAGGTTGGCGTCCTGGCGTAACGGGTGACGCCTACGCGTTTCGGAGAAGCGCCGGATGAGGATGTCGTCCGCGCAGTCCAGGAACAAGACCTGGTGCGGGACGTTCAGTTCCTGAAGGATGTTCAGGGACTCGGCCACGTCAGCGAACACACCCTGGCCGCGGGCGTCCATGGCGACGGCCACGCGCCGCCCTTGCTCCAGCGCGGTCGTGTACAGGTCGCCGAGTTGCGGCAGGAACGTTGGTGGCAGGTTGTCGATGCAGAAGAATCCCAGGTCCTCGAGCGCGTTCATGGCCTGCGTCTTACCAGCGCCGGACATGCCCGTGAGGACCAGAAGTGGTGACGTTACGCTCAACTTTGCGCCTCCTGTCAGGAAGAAAGCGTCGGCGCAGCTCCCTGCGCGTGGCCGGTCGGCGCTGCAGTTGCTGTCACGGGAGCGAGTAAGCCATCCGCGCCGAACACTTTGATGGGGTTAGGGAACGCGGCCAGGCGGACGCTGCTACCTGGCGCGAGGTTCGGATGGTCGTTCTCACGAACCATCACTTCGGTGTCGCCGTAGCGTACCCGGTAGTACCAATCCGTGCCGGTAGGCAGGGTGGCGGTGACCTCGGCGTTGGTTGCCGGCACGGTACTGTCGGACTCGCTCACGAATCCGAACTCCTCGGCGCGCAGGCCCACGGTTACGCCGCTACCGCGCTGCAACCCCACCGCACCTGCTAGCGGAACCGTGAGCGTGCCACAACGGGCGACCAGGTCCCCGGCGGTCTCCTCCACCACGCCGGCCAGGAAGTTGATCCGGGGGTTACCAAGGAAGTCCGCCGCGAAGCGGTTGGCGGGCTGAGCGTACAGTTCGAGGGGCGCCGCGAACTGCTGCAACTCGCCTAGGTTCATGAGCGCGATGTGCGTGGACATGGTCAGCGCTTCCAACTGGTCGTGGGTGACGTAGATGACCGTTGCGCCCGTCTCGTGGTGTAGCCGTTTCAGTTCCGCGCGCATGTCCATCCGCAGCTTCGAGTCGAGGTTCGACAGGGGCTCGTCGAGCAGAAGGACGCTGGGACGCATGACCAGAACCCTGGCGATCGCGACCCGCTGCTGCTGGCCTCCCGATAGCTCGCTGGTGTAGCGACCGAGGAGGCCGCCAATCTGCATAGCGTCAGCTATCTCGCGCACACGTGCGTTCAGTTCGGAGCGCTTGACGCGCTGCACGCGCAACCCGAACGCGATGTTCTCCTCCACCGTGAGGTGGGGCCACAAGGCGTAGCTCTGGAACACCAAGCCCAGGCCCCGCTTGACGGGCGCCAAAGAGATACCCCTGTCGCGGGAGAACGCGCAGGCGTCCCCGATCCAGATCTCTCCCTCAGTCGGTTGCTCTAGGCCCGCGATCATGCGGAGAGTAGTCGTCTTGCCGCAACCGGACGGCCCCAGGAACGTGGTGAACGAGCCGTCTGCCACCTCAAGGTCCAAGTGACGAACCGCCGGCGCTTCGACTCCGGCGAACCGTTTGGTCACGCCTCTCAGGCTGATCGTAGGCATCTAACCTCCCAACCCTTTCGCTAGGTCGGTCTTTAGCAGTCGGCGACTGAGGATCGTACTCAGTATGACTATGACCACGAGTAGCAGGACCATGGCGTTCGTGTACGGGTACCAACCGCGGTCGGTGTACCTAAGTGTGATGGTGGTAGCCAACTGCGTACCCGGTGTCACCAGCAGGATGAGCAGCGATAACTCCCGAGTCACGGAGATGAACGGCAGCAGCATGCCCGAGAAGTACGTGGACTTCTGGATTGGGAACAAGATGCGCCTTATGCGGGTCAACCACCCCGCACCCGCCATGAGGCCTGCCTCCTCCAACTCTGGGCCGACCTGGAGCATGGCCGACGTGCCCGCCTTGGTCGCGTAAGGCAGGTAGCTGACTACGCAAACCACAACGAGTATCGCGAAGGTCCCGTAAAGCGCGGGGATGGGACCGCGCGGCACAGCGAAGAGCGCCAGGAAGATCGATCCGAGAGCGATGCTGGGCATGAGGTACGGGAGGAACGCCATCTGATCAAGTAGCTTCGACACGAACGTGCCGCGCAGTCGCACTACCGTGTAACCGATGAACATGCCGAGCACGCCGCAGATCACCGCAACGATCAGCGCGAGCCTCATGGTGTTGCCAAGAGCGCGCATGAGCTGTGGGTTCCTGAGGATGCCCGGCTCGCCGGTCCCTAAGCCCAGCGTGTAGCTAGCCTCACCTATCCAGTAATGCAGACTGAGGTTGTCCCAGCTGTACGTACCAGGCCTGAGCATCAACGTGTCGACCGTTAGCGCCACGATGGGCACGATCGTCACGGCCGAGATGAAAGCTATTACGAGCGCGGCTAGGGGCCAGCGCCACCTGCCGAGCTTCACGAGGTTCGCACGCGCGCCTTTGCCGGAGACAGTGACGAAGGAGCGACGCGCCCCTAGGAAACGGTGGTTCATGTAAAGAACCAGCATCCCGAAGGCGATCATCGCCAGTGCTGCTATGTAACCAATGCCGGGGCGCTGGCCGATAAGGTTGCCGTACAGCGCAGTGGAGAGCACGAACTCTCTGACCGGGCCCCCGAGGAAGGCCGGGGTACCAAAGGTGCCGAGGCCCTTGGAGAACGTGAGCAGGAACGTACTGAATACCGCTGGCAGCACGAGTGGGAACACGATGCGTCTTAGTACCGTGAACCTGCGTGCGCCTAGGAGCTCGGCGGACTCTTCAAGCTGCGCGTCGAGGTTACGTAACGCGCCCCCGATGAGCATGAATCCGAACGGGAAATAGTGCAGCGCCAGTGTGATGGTTATGGGGAAGAGGCCGTAAGCGAACCAGTCGGGTGTTGCGATGCCGGTGACGGCTTGGAAAATCCCTTGCTGACCACCTATGCGCTGGTTCTTGAAGATAGTTATCCATGCCAGCGCCAGCGTCCACGACGGCATGATGTACGGGATGATGGCGGCGTTAGAGATGAAGCCCTTGAGGGGCAGGTTGGACCTAACTACCAGCCAGGCCAGCCCTCCTCCGATGGCGAGGGCCAGTATCGACATGCTGGTTGCCACGATGAGGGTGTTGATCAGCGGACGGTAGAAGTACGCGTAGGCGTCCCGGCCAACGAACGTGCGTTCCCAGTGCGCGGTCGTGAAATCGCCAGGCATAGACCCTGGGATCTGGAACCGCTCCAGCGGGTGGACGATGAACGTCTCCTGCACGAGAACGATGAGCGGCACTATGACCAGGTACGTGAGCACCGCTAGGAACACGACGGCCAGGATCACCTGAGGTGTGATCTGGAGCTTCACTCGGTTGAAAAGCCGTCTGAACGGCGAGATCGTCATCTATTCCCGGTCCTTGCTAGCGCGGCGGCGCTGTGAGAGCGCCGCCGCGAGATGGTTGCGCGTGTGTCCTTACGCGAGCTGACGGATCAGCGCTGGACGTACCTCTGCCAGGTGTCGAGCACCTGGCCCCGGTGCATCAGAGCGAAGTCGATGTCGTAACCCCACAGGCGGTCCTCCCACCAGGTCCAGGGCATGTCGCCTTCGAACGGCACCTGGTCAGGGTTCGGGGTGTAAACGCCCGGGGAGTCTGCCCACGGCTCGAAGCCTTCGATGGTGGTGAGGTACTCGATGAACATCTTGGCTGCGTTGGGGTTCGGCGCGGTGGACGAGAGTTGCACGACGATCGGGTAGTAATAACCGAGGCTGGGCGTGATGGTGCGGCTATCGACAAGGGCCAGGTCGAGGTTCGGGATGTCGCGGTGCTTGGAGTACACGTAGAACATGCCGAACGGTGGGTCTTCCTGACCGCGCGCCCCGACTGCCTCAGCGATGCGGGTGTCGCTAGTCATGATGATGGGGTCGTTCTGGAGGAAGCGCTTGATCCACTCGAGCCCAGCATTATCTTCGCTGAGCACGAGGGGCTCGCCGTAGGTCGCCTCGTAATCGGCGGCTAGCTCGTCAGCGCGGCGGATGAACTCCGTCAGCGCGTTCTGGTGCTCGCCGGTAATGGCGACGTCACGGATCATCACTTTGCCGCGGAACTCGGGACGGGTGAGGTCCCAGATGCTGCGGAACGGGTCCTCCTGGTAGACCTCGGTGTTGTAGCCGAAGATGCGGTTGATGTAGCCAAGCACGAGCGGATCCTGGTGCCTCTCGGCGAACTTGGCTTGCGCCGTGGGCGGCACGAAGTTCACGAAGTAACCGGTGTTGCTGAGTAGTTCCTTGCCGGCGGGCCAGTCCTCTAGCACAATCACGTCTACGTTGCGGACGCCGGCTCGCGCTTCCTGGTAGGAGCGCTCGATCATCTCCTGCTCGCCGAGCCTTACGACCTCGACCTGGATGCCAGTGAGCTCCTGGAAGCGTTCGCCAGCGGTAACGGTCCGGCTGGTGACGGTGTACACGGTGAGCTTGCCTTCCTGCTGTGCAGCCGCCTCTACCGCCGCCCAGTCCTCCTGAGCGAACGCCGCGCTGAACAGCAGAACCAGTAGAGCGATCATCAGGCCTCTTGGGCTGAAGGGCGACCGCAAGCTTGCTCTCTTCGGGTTTCGCATTCTCATCTCCTTTACCTACACGTGTCCTACCTGACCGCTTGGGTCACTCGGTGGAAAGCATCTACTGCTACTCGGGCGTATGCCTAGCTAGGTGTGTCAGTGCGGAAAGCTACGTTCAGTTGGGCCTCTCCAGAAAGAGGCGGCTGGGGGCATGATTTGGCTCACTTGTAGGTGGCACGCATGCTATCACCGGCTCAGCGCGACAAGCGCACCGAATTTGATCAAGTTATGCACATTCGCGCAAATCCGTGAACCATTTCGGTCATCCTCCTCAAACTGGGTGGCCCTCTCCACGCAACAGCGGGCCCCCTCGTAGTGAGGAAGCCCGCATTCGCGCAAAGTGCGCTCAAAGTGGACTCGGTGGTGGGCGCCCGCTGGGCGGTTCGATTAACTAGGTGTGACTACTACTGCTCCATGATCAACGCGAACACGAGTGGCGCCACGATGGTGGCGTCGGACTCGATTATGTACTTGGGCGTTTCTATGCCGAGCTTGCCCCAGGTGATCTTCTCGTTGGGCACGGCACCGGAGTAACTGCCGTAGCTGGTGGTGGAGTCGCTGATCTGGCAGAAGTAACCCCATAGCGGGGTGGGGCGGCGCATGTCCTGCTCGAGCATGGGCACCACGCAGATGGGGAAGTCGCCGGCGATGCCGCCGCCGATCTGGAAGAAGCCCACGGAGCGCTTGGCGGCCATCTCCGTGTACCAGTCAGCGAGGAACATCATGTACTCGATGCCCGTGCGCACCGTGTGCACGTTCTTGATCTCGCCCGAGAGATTGGCGGCGGCGTACATGTTGCCGCTGGTGGAGTCCTCCCAACCCGGCACGATGATGGGCAGGTTCTTCTCGGCGGCTGCTAAGAGCCAGGAGTCCTTGGGGTCTATCTGGTAGTACTGCTCGAGCTTGCCGCTGTTCAGTATCCGGTAGATGATCTCGTGCGGGAAGTAACGCTCGCCGGCCTGGTCAGCGTTAGTCCACTCCTCCAGCAGCGCCCCCTCCAGGCGGCGCATGGCCTCGCCTTCGGGGATGCACGTGTCGGTCACGCGGTTCATGTGGCGCTCGAGTAACGCCTGCTCGTCCTCCGGGGTGAGGTCGCGGTAGTGCGGCACGCGCTCGTAGAAGTCGTGGGCTATGAGGTTGAAGACGTCCTCTTCGAGGTTAGCGCCGGTGCAGGTGATGATCTGCACCTTGTCCTGGCGGATCATCTCCGCTAGCGAGAGGCCGAGCTCGGCGGTGCTCATGGCGCCGGCGAGGGTGATCATCATGGCGCCGCCCTGGTCCAGGTGCGCTTTGTAGCCGTCGGCGGCGTCTATCAGAGCGGCGGCGTTGAAGTGCCGGAAGTGGTGGCGGAGGAAGCTGCTTACAGTGCCGGGGGTTGCGTTGGGGTTGGTCATGGGTACTCCTCTGGGCTCATATTACGTGCGGTTGCACGGGGCGCGCTCTCTGACTGGGCTAACTCATACGGAAGCATGATGAGCCCATTACTCGCGGGCGCTAACATGTGCCAGATGTTAGTAGCTTCGGACCTTAGAAAGGCCTACAACGGCACCTTGGCGGTGGACGGCGTGAGCCTGCAACTCGGCCGCGGCGAATCCGTGGGCTTGCTCGGGCCTAACGGCGCCGGTAAGTCCACCACCATAGCCATGCTCTCCACCCTCACTCGCCCCGACTCGGGCAGGGTGGAGTTCGAGGGGCAGAACGTGCTCGCCGATCCCGACCCCGTGCGCCGCGCTATGGGCGTGGTGTCGCAGGAGATCGCGCTCTACCCGGAGCTCTCGGCGCAGGAGAACCTCGAGTTCTTCGGCGGTCTTTACGGCTTACGGGGCGACGCCCTGAAGCGCGCCATAGACGACGCGCTCGACCTGGTGGGGTTAAGCGAACGGCGCCGGGATCAGATCAAGAAGTACTCGGGCGGTATGAAGCGGCGCATCAACATAGCGGCGGCGCTGCTGCACGACCCGAAGATCGTCATCATGGACGAGCCGACGGTAGGCATCGACCCGCA
>Ga0265293_10008686_pt1 | contig 14950 bp, 15 predicted proteins | sample Munlanlewell138R_FD_192505 | JGI IMG/M metagenome (GOLD analysis project Ga0265293, IMG submission 192505) | Leachate microbial communities from a municipal landfill in Southern Ontario, Canada - Leachate well 138R | ecosystem: Engineered > Solid waste > Landfill > Unclassified | place: Canada...
TCTTTTCGCGGCCTGGAAATCGTCGCCACCCAAGGGGTGGCGCCGCGCCGCCTGGCGAACGACGAAGAAGGCTCTCACGGCCACGCTCATGATCATGAGCACGCGCGCGATCACGCTCATGACGATCGCCGAGCGTCGGCGGGACACGGCCACGATCACGGCGCATTCGATCCGCATGCCTGGCAGGACCCGGGCAATGCGCTGGTCTATGTGGAGAACATCGCGCGCGGCTTGGCGAGCGCCGATCCGGCGAACCGGGACGTTTACCTTCGCCGCGCGGCCGGCTATGCGGCCAGGATCGAGGCGCTGGATCGCGAGCTCGCGCAAGCCTTCGGCTCCCTGCCCAGGACGCAGCGCCGCGTCATTACCCAGCACGATGCATTCGGCTATTTCGCGCAGGCCTACGGCATCGACTTCATTTCCGCCGTCGGCATATCCAGCGCCGCCGAGCCCTCCGCCAAGGAAGTCGCCGCTCTCGTCACGCAGGCCAAGGACAGCAAGGTCAAAGGCATTTTCGTGGAGAACATCAGCAACCCGCGCCTGGTCGAGCAGATCGCCCAAGAGGCGGGCGTGCGCGTGGGAGGCACGCTGTATTCGGACGCCCTGGCCAAGGCGGGCCATCCCGCTGACACCTATCTGGGGATGATGCGCTGGAATGCGCGGCAGTTGCTGGACGTGTTCAGGGCCGGCGATTCGTGACGCTAGCGCTTGCGATTGGCGCGCGGATGCGCTTGGTCGTAGGCCTTGGCCAGATGCTGGAAATCCAGGCGTGTATAGATCTGGGTCGTGGAAATGTTGGCGTGCCCCAGCATTTCCTGGACGGCCCGCAGGTCTTGCGCGGATTGCAGCATATGGCTGGCGAAACTGTGTCGCAAGCTGTGCGGGTGCACGTGCACCGGCAGCCCGACCAGCAGTGCCAGCTTGTCAAGCTGAGTCTGGACGACGCGCGGGCTGATGCGCTGGCCGCGCGCGCCCAGGAACAGCGCGGCCCGGGCGTCCGGCGCCGATGCCGCGGCGGTTTCGGGCAAGAGCTGGTGGCGAACGTCCAGCCAGCGCTGAGTGGCGATCACGGCTTTGCCGCCCAGCGGCACGGTGCGCGTCTTGCCGCCTTTGCCACGCACGACGGCTTCTTGTTCCGAGAGCTGTATCCAGCTGCGTGATTCATAGCCTTCGCCGCGGACGAAGCGCCAATCCAGGCTGACCAGCTCCGCCAGGCGCAGGCCGCTGGAGTACAGGATCTCGAACATGGCCTGGTCGCGGCATTCTATCGGCGTGGTGGGCTCGGGCAGGCCAGCCCTGTCCAGCAAGGCTTGAGCTTGCTCCACCGACAAGGCTTTGGGCAACCCGCGAGCGATCTTGGGCGCGCGCACCCCAGCGGCGGGGTTGCCGTCCATCCCGGCTTGCGGCGCCCACCATTGGAAAAAACCGCGCCAGGCGGCCAGGGCCCTGGCCAGGCTGCGCGGCTTCATGTCCTGCGCATGCAGGCGCGCCACCGCCTGTCGGATGTGGTGCTCGGTACAGTGCTCGAGGTCCAGGCCGGGATGGCAGGCCAGAAGATGGCGCAGATCCTGGCGATAGGCCGCCAGCGTATGCGGGGAATAGCGTCGGTTGCCTTGCAGGTAGGCCAGCCACTGCTCCATCGGCGCGGGCAGGCCGTCGCTCATCAGGCGCTCGCCGCGACCAGGGGGTCTTGCAGGCGCGTCAGGCTGGCGCTGGCCAATTCGCCTATGGTCTGCAAAAACGCGGTTCCCATATCGGGCGTGAAGCGCTCGCCGTCGTCGGCCCCCAGCAGCAGCAGGCCGAAGGGCTCGCTGTTTTCGTGTTCGCGCAGCGCGATGATGGCCAGGGAAGCGGGCGGACACGCCAGCCAGGCGCTGCCGGGCTGATCTTTATGGGGACCGCAATAGGGCCGCGCGAGTTCGCGCGCATAAGTCCGCGTGGCGTCGTCCACGTCTTGCAGCGCGTGGGTGTCGTCTTCCAGGCGCGGCAGGTTCCAGACGCGCAAGGCGATGTCGGAAAGCTGGAACAGTTCGGCCAGGCTTTCGACGATGTGCCGCGGCAGCTGGCTGGCATCGTCCTGCGCCAGCATGACGCGGCACCATTCGATCAGGTTGCCGCTGATTTTCTCGTTGCCCGAGGCGTTCTGGATCAGCCCGGCCAGCTTCCATTCCAGGTCCTTGGACTTGGCCCGCAGCGTCATGATCTGGCGCTCTCCGAGCGAAATGGCGCGTGTTTCATGCGGGTGGGGCACACGCAGGTTGGCGAACAGGTCCGCGTGCGTCATGAAGAAGTCCGGATTGTCCTGCAGGAATTGCGCGACGGTCTCGGCGGTCAGGGCGGGAGAGTTCATGGAGACAGAAAATCCTTGCTTGAAAATTGATGGATCAGGGCGTCGACATCGATCTGTCCTGAGAAAACGGTGGTGGCCGGGCCGCTCATGCGCAGCCCCTGTCCGGCGTCCCAATGTATGGTCAGCACGCCGCCGCGCGTCTGGACCTTGACCGGGCTGTCCAGCAGTTCCCGCCGTATGCCGGCGATGGCCGCGGCGCATGCGCCGGTGCCGCAGGCCAGGGTTTCGCCGGCGCCGCGCTCATAGACGCGCAAAAGGATGCGTCCGCGGTCGACGATCTGCATGAAGCCCGCGTTCACTCTCTGCGCGAAACGGGGATGCGATTCGATCAACGGGCCGATCGTCGCGACGGGCGCGCGCGCGACGTCGTCCACGCGTTGCACGGCGTGCGGATTGGATATGGCCACCAGCGACAGCTCGACGCCGCCGATGCCGGACAGGGGCAGCGTCCATAGTGTGTCGTCCCCTTCGTGCCGGCTGGCCAAGCCGCGTGCGTCGAAATGCACGTCGGCCGGCTCGAAACGGGTGGAGCCCATGTCCACCGAGACTTCGTCGAGCTCGTTCATCGTCAGCGTGATCAAGCCCGTGCAGATCTCGGCGCGCAGGGGATTGCGCCTGGACAAGCCTTGTTCGTGGACGAACTTGACGAAGCAGCGGGCGCCGTTGCCGCAATGCTCGACCTCGCTGCCGTCGGCGTTGAAGATGCGATAACGGAAATCCGCTTCCGGGTGCGAGGGGGTTTCCACCAGCAGGATCTGGTCGGCGCCGATGCCGAAATGCCGGTCGGCCAGCGCCCGCGCCCGTTCGGGTGTCATGGAGATGGGCGCGCGCACGCCGTCCAGCACGACAAAGTCGTTGCCGGCGCCGTGCATTTTTGAAAAGTTCCAGATCATGGCGTGATTATCCAGCATTCGCGCGGATTTGTGCAGTGCGGACGCTGTTCGCCGCGTATTTGTCGCATTCCGACGAGAAGGGTTGCCTGGTTCCCCGCGCGCGGCGACCGCAAGCGTGGCCGGCCATTATGCTTTTGGTCCATTAGATGGACCATCGGTCTATTTTTTGTGAAATCGAATGTTTTTCTGCTACATTGCGTGCGCAGGGAGGCGGGCCGCGAGGCCGTCGCCCTTAACCGGAAAACGTAAATCCTTAAATCGGAGACAACTATGAAATTGCTGCGCTCGTTGACCATGGGGTTGAGCGTCCTTGGACTCGCACTCTCTTCCAGTCTGGCCTTGGCCCAGGAAAAACCGTTTCGGATCGGCGTATCCAACGACCAGTCGGGTCCGTACGCGGACCAAGGCGGCCCCGGCTCCGTGCTGGCGGCGCGCATGGCGGCGGAAGATTTCGGCGGTAAAGTGCTTGGACGTCCCATCGAGATCCTGGTCGCCGACAACCAGAACAAGCCCGACATCGCCGGCCAGATCGCCCGCAAATGGTTCGATGTGGACGGCGTCAGCGCCATCACCGACGGCGGATCGAGCGCTTCGGGCCTGGCCGCCCAGGCGGCGGCCACGGAACGCAAGAAGATCATGCTCAACACCGCCGGAACGGCGCCGGACTTCGTCGGCAAGCTGTGCTCGCCCTACGGCACGCAATGGGCTTCCAGCTCCTATTCGATGGCCAACACCGTGGTCAAGGACCTGGTCGAGTCGGGCGGCAAGACGTGGTACTTCCTGACGACGGACTTCGTGTTCGGGCATGCGCTGGAAAGCGAGACCACCAAAGCGATCGAAGCCGCGGGCGGCAAGGTCGTGGGCAGCGTGAGGCATCCCATCAACACCACCGACTTTTCGTCCTACTTGCTCCAGGCGCAGGGCTCGGGCGCGGACGTGGTAGCCATCGCGGCCGGCGGTTCCGACATGATTTCCGCCGTGCGCCAGGCCAAGGAATTCCAGATTCCCGGCAAGCTCGTGGCGCTCTACGTCAGCCAGCCGGAAGTGGATGCGATGGGCCTGGAAGCTGCGCAAGGTTTGCGTTTCGCCACGCCGTTCTACTGGAATCAGAATGAGACGACGCGCGCGTGGTCGCGCCGCTTCCAGGAGAAGCACAAAAAAATGCCCAGCATGATCCATGCGAACACCTACGTGGCCGTGACGCATTACTTGAAAGCCGTGGCCGAGGTCGGGTCCGATGACGGCGACAAGGTCATTGCCAAAATGCGCGAGATGCCGGTCGGCGACACCCTCATCCAGAACGCATCGATCAAGGCCAACGGCCGCGTGGTCATGGATATGTACGTTGCCCAAGTCAAGAAGCCCGAAGACTCGGCGTTCCCCGGCGATTCGTTCGACATCGTGGCGACTCTGCCGGCCGAGGAAGCATTCGAAAGCATCGACAAGAGCGGCTGCCCCCTCCTGTAAGCAGCGATCAAACGAAAGAAGGAAATTATGGCGAACGGTATCTATATCAATGGTCAGTGGTTGTCCCATGGTGCGCGCGTGCCCAACGTCAACCCGTCGGACATCGGCGACGTCATCGATGAGTACAACTGGGGCGGCGTGGACGACGTCGCCGCGGCGGCCGCCGCGGCGCGCGCGGCCCAATCCGGATGGGAGGCCGTTCTGCCCGAAGCGCGCGCGCGAATCCTGCGCCGGGTCGGGGACGAGTTCCTGGCGCGCGCCGACGAGCTCGGCACGCTGATGGCTCGCGAGCAGGGCAAGACCATACGCGAGGGCAAGGGCGAGATCATCCGCAGCGGCGAGATATTCCATTTCTTTGCCGGCGAAACGATGCGCAACCACGGCATCTTCACGCAAGGGATGCGTGAGGGCTTCACGATCAGCGTCAGCAACGAGCCGGTGGGCCTGATCGCGATCGTCACGCCATGGAACCTGCCGATGTCCATCCCCGCCTGGAAGATCGCGCCGGCGCTGGCCTACGGCAATACGGTCATCTACAAGCCGAGCGAGCTGACGCCGGCCTGCGCCTGGGTGCTGACCGACATGCTGGCGCGCGCCGGCGTGCCGGCCGGAGTCTTCAACATGGTGATGGGCAACGGCCGGGAGCTGGGCCAGGCGCTCATCGACCACACCGATGCCATCACGTTTACCGGATCGGGCCCGACCGGCGAGATCGTGGTCAAGGCCGCCGCGTCGCAGATGAAGAAAGTGCAGGCCGAGCTCGGCGGCAAGAGCGGCCTGGTCATCGACCGCGACTGCAATATGGAATTGGCGGTGGAGGTTGCCTTCCAGGGCGCCTTTCACGGCACGGGACAGCGCTGCACCGCGTCCAGCCGCATTCTGGTGATGGACAGTGTGCGCGACGAATTCCTGGGCCGCATGGTCAAGCGCATGGAATCGGCGCGCATCGGCCACGCCCTGGACCAAGCCACCGAGATCGGCCCCGTCGTCGATGAACGCCAGTTGTCCAAGGACCTCGGCTACATCGACATCGCCCGTTCCGAGGGCGCGGAACTGCTCGCGGGCGGGCAGCGGCTCGAACGCGAGCAGCAGGGCTACTATCTGCAGCCGGCGCTTTTCATCAACACCCATAACGGCATGCGCATCAACCAGGAAGAAGTCTTCGGCCCGGTGGCCGGCGTGATATCGGTGCATGACCTGGACGAAGCCATCGCGGTGGCCAACGACGTGCACTACGCGCTTTCCAGCGGCATCGTGACCGACAATTTGATCGCGGCCGAGCATTTCCGCCGCCGCTCCAAGGCTGCCATGGTGACCATCAACGCGCCCACGGCGGGCCTGGACTTTCATGTGCCGTTCGGCGGCCGCTCGCCTTCGGGCTACGGCGCGCGCGAGCAGGGCATCGCTGCCAAGGAATTCTTCACCGAATACAAAAGCAGCTATACCAACGTATCCGGACGTTTGTAATGGCTGGTCCGCTGTCCGGTATCCGCATCCTTGACCTGAGCACGGTCATCGCCGGACCCTATGCGACCCAGGTATTGGGCGACATGGGGGCCGAGATCCTCAAGATCGAGCCGCCGCAGGGCGACATCATGCGCGCGCCCGGCCCGGGGCGCTCCGCGGGCATGGGGGCGACGTTCCTGAACTGCAACCGCAACAAGCGAAGCATCGTGCTGGACTTGAAGCAGGCGCAGGACCACGACGCGCTGATGGACATGGTGGGCGAAGCCCAGGTGGTGGTGCACAACATGCGTCCGGCCGCGGCGGCCCGTCTGGGCCTGACGTACGATGACATGCGCGCGCGCAATCCGTCGATCATCTTTTGCGCCATCGTCGGCTACGGCCAGCAAGGCGTCTACCGGGACAGGCCGGCGTACGACGACGTCATCCAGGCCGCCGCGGGTTGGGCCGGCATGGAGCAGCGCATGGGCGGCGAGCCCCGCTATGCGCCGACCATCGTGGCGGACAAGACAACCGGCCTGTATGTCGTCGCCGCCGTCAACGCGGCCCTGTTTCATCGCGCGCAGACGGGCCAGGGGCAATATGTGGAAGTGCCCATGTTCGAGGTGATGGCGTCTTTTCTCTTGGTCGATCAGTTGGGCGGCCGCAGTTTCGTGCCGCCCGAAGGGCCGCCCGGCTATTCGCGCCTGCTGTCCCCGCACCGCCGGCCGCACCGCACCAGGGACGGCTACCTGAGCGTGCTGCCTTATACGGGCGCCCACTGGAAGCGCTTTTTCGAGCTTGCGGGCCGACAGGACTGGGCCGATGACGCGCGCCTGGATTCCAATGACCAGCGCGCCGCCATGGTCGACGATCTATACACCCGGTTGGCGCAAATCCTGGTGTCGCGCAGCAGCGCCGAATGGATGGAAGTCCTGCCGCAGGCCGACATTCCTTGTTCGCCGGTGAATTCGGTGGACGACTTGCTGCAGGACGAGCATCTACGCTCGGTGGAATTCTTCATGGAGAGCGATCATCCCACCGAAGGGCGCGTGCTGACGACGCGTCCGCCTGTGCATTTCTCGTCGACGCCGTGCGGCGTGCAGGCCTTGGCGCCCGCATTGCAAGTCCAGAAGCCGGAACCTTCGAACGTCGATTTCATTCCTTAGCCATCAGGTGTCGCCATGACGAGTTCTCCCACTGTCACTTCGCTTTTGCGAGGCCTTTCCGTCCTGGAGGCGGTCAATACCCATGGTCCGGCCGGCTTGTCGCAATTGGTGCGGCACACCAGCCTGCCCAAGGCCACGGTGCTGCGCATGCTCGAAAGCCTGCGTCACGCGGGCTATATTTCTTTCGACCCGGAAAGCCAGACCTACCGCGTCGGCCTGCGCTCGCTCGCGTTGTCCAACAGCGTGTCTTTCGAAGACCAGATGCTGGAGATTGCGCGCCCCGTCATGGCCCGCCTGCGCGAGCGCTTGGGCTGGCCGTCGGACTTGGCCGTGTTCCAGCACGACAAGATGGTGATCGTGGATACCAATCGCAAGCTGGGCATGCTGTCGACCAATCGCACGATCGGCTCGCGCATTCCCTTGATGGCGTCGGCCACCGGCCGCGCTTACATGGCCGGCACGTCGCCGCAGGAACGCAGCCGGCTGCTGGACATGCTGGCCGCTTCGCCGGATCCTTTCGAACAGCTTGCCAAGGACCGTCCGGCCGCCGAGAAAATGCTGGCGCAGACGGCCAGGCGCGGCTACGGCCTGTCGAACCAGGAGTTTCTCAAGACCAATCGCGGCGCGGCCGTGGCCGTGATGCGCGGCGACGAGGTGGCGTGCGTGATCAACCTGATCGCCATCGCCACCCTGGTCAGCATGGATGAAGTCGAAAAACGCTACGTGCCCATGCTGCTGGAGGCAAAGGCGGAGCTGGAGCGGGAGATGGCCAGCGCTCCCCGCGCACGGGCCGGCGAACCGCTGCGCGTGGTGCGCCGTTCCGCCGACGGCAGGACCCGCACCATATCGAGCAAGAAATCCTCATGAAACTGTTCCACTCCCCCGCCTCGCCTTTCGTGCGCAAGGTGCTGATATCGGCCCATGAGCGCGGCATCGCGGATCGCCTCGAACTCGTGCGCGCCGTGGTCAGCCCCATCGCGCGAGACGAGCGGGTGTCGGCCCACAATCCCAGCGGTCACATCCCGACCCTGCTGCTGGACGACGGCAATGCGCTCTACGACAGCGGCGTGATCTGCCAATACCTGGACGCGCTGCATGGCGGCGAACCGTTGTTTCCGGTCGACCCCGAGCGGAGCATCCGGGCGCTGTGCCTGCAGGCCTTGTGCGATGGCGTGCTCGATGCGGGCGTGCTGATGCGGTTCGAGGCCGGACTGCGCCCCGAGGCCATGCGCTGGCCGGCCTGGTACGACGGGCAGCGCACGAAAGTACGCAGCAGCTTGGCGGTGCTGGAACGCGATTGGATGTCCTGGCTGGCCGGCCCGTTGGATATCGGGATCATCACGGCGGCCTGCGCGCTGGGCTATCTCGATTTCCGCTTCCCCCAGGATCCATGGCGGCCGGAGCATCCGGTGCTGGCTCGCTGGTATGAAAATTTTTCCCGACGGGATTCAATGCTGGCCACACAGCATAGCGCGGTCGTCTAGCGGCGCCGCGTCACCCCGCGAACAAACAGGAGATAAATCGCATGACTACAGAATTCAAGGACAGTGTGGTGTTGATCACCGGCGGCGGCAACGGTATCGGCAAGGCCACCGCGGAACTGTTCATGGCGCGCGGCGCGACGGTGGCCATACTCGATCTCGACATTGGCAATGCGCCGCAGGGCGCGGACGCTCATGCCGGCAGCGTCACCAGCGACGACGACGTGGCCGCCGCGGTGGAAGCGGTGGCCGGCAAGCACGGCCGCATCGACATCCTGGTCAACAACGCCGGCGTGAGCTTTTACGGCACGGTGGAAGACGGCACGCTGGACGATTGGCGCCGGGTGATCGACATCAACCTGCTGGGCGTGGCGCGGATGAGCCGCGCGGCGCTGCCGCATCTGCGGCGCTCGTCGCACGGCGCCATCGTCAACATCGCGTCCTGCCTGGCGCAGACGGGCCTGGCCAAGCGTGCGCTGTATTCGGCGACCAAAGGCGGCGTGGAAGCGTTGACGCGGGCCATGGCGGCGGACCTGGTCGCGCAAGGCATACGCGTGAATTGCGTGAATCCCGGCACCGTCGATACTGCCTTCGTCCAGGGGCTGGCCAATGTCGCGGGGCGCGATACCAGCGAATTCGCGGCGCGCCAGGCCACCGGCTATATGGTGACGGCCGAGGAAGTGGCGCATGCCATTGCCTATCTTGCGCGGCCCGGCGCGCGCTCGACCGTCGGCGCCGTGCTGACCGTAGAGGCCGGATTCGGGAGCTTGCGCGTATGAATGCCGGCGCGTCCCCCCAAGGCCAGGAGGGCGGCCATGTCGTGCTGGAGGCCCGTGGCGTCACCAAGGAATTCAAAGGCTTCGTGGCGGTCAAGGACGTCGATCTGAAGGTGCGCGAAGGCACTATTCATGCGTTGATCGGTCCGAACGGAGCCGGCAAGAGCACGATGTTCAATCTGTTGACCAAGTTCTTGAACCCGACCAGCGGCTCCATCTTCTATGAACAGCGAGACATTACCCGGCTCAAGCCGGCGGTGGTGGCGCAACAGGGGTTGGTGCGTTCATTCCAGATCTCGGCCGTGTTTCCCCGCTTGACAGTGCTGGAGAACGTGCGCGTGGCTTTGCAGCGCAAGCTCGACAGCGGCTATCACTTCTGGCGCAGCGAACGCGGACTGGCCAGACTGCATCCGCGCGCGATGGAGCTCATCGAGGCGGTGAACCTGACTTCCTATGCCCGACGCATGGCCAGCGAGCTTCCCTATGGCCGCAAGCGCGCCCTGGAGATCGCGACCACCTTGGCGCTGGAGCCCAAGGTCATGCTGCTCGACGAACCGCTGGCCGGCATGGGCCATGAAGACATCGAACACACGGCGGCGTTGATTCGCCGCGTTGCCAAGGGGCGCACGGTATTGATGGTCGAGCATAATCTTTCGGTGGTGGCCAACCTTTCGGACGTGATCACCGTGCTCAGGCGCGGCGAGGTGCTGGCCGAGGGGCCCTACGAAACGATCTCCCGCAATTCGCAGGTGATGGAAGCCTACATGGGAGCATCGCATGCCTGACCGTCATCGACCCGAAACCACCGGCGCGCCGGTCCTGTTGAGCGTGCGGGATTTGAACGCCTGGTACGGCGAATCCCACGTGCTGCACGGCGTGAACATGGAAGTGCGCAAGGGCGAAGTGGTCACCTTGCTGGGCCGCAACGGCGCGGGCAAGACCACGACGTTGCGCTCGATCATGGGCATCGTCTCCAAGCGCACGGGCGACATCGAATACGAAGGCAAGGACCTCACCCGGCTGCCCATGCACGTGATCGGACGCAGCGGCATCGGCTATGTGCCGGAGGAGCGCGGCATTTTCGCTTCCCTGTCCGTGGATGAAAACCTGTTGCTGCCTCCGGTGGTGCGTCCGGGTGGCATGACGGTCGAACAGATCTACGCGCTGTTTCCCAATCTGCAAGGACGCGGCTCGACGCAGGGCACGCGGCTTTCGGGCGGCGAGCAGCAGATGCTCGCCATAGCCCGCATCCTGCGTACCGGCATGCGCTTGCTGCTGCTGGACGAGCCGACCGAAGGGCTGGCGCCGGTCATCATCGAGCAGATCGGCGTCGCCGTGCGGGCTCTGCGTGAACGCGGCTTCACGATCGTGCTGGTCGAGCAGAACTTCCGCTTCGCCTCGCAATTGGCGGATCGCCACTACATCATGGACGAAGGCAAGGTCGTGGACATGATCCCCGCGAGCGAGCTGGCGAAAAACTCCGAGCGCCTCCAGCGCTATCTTGGCGTCTAGGGAGATCAAGCATGACAGAGTTTCTAAGTGTCGCACCGCAGGTGCTGTTCGGCCAGCTGCTGGTGGGATTGATCAACGGATCGTTCTATGCCTTGCTGAGCCTGGGACTGGCGGTGATCTTCGGCATGCTCAACATCGTCAACATGGCGCACGGCGCGTTCTACATGCTGAGCGCGTTCCTGGGCTGGCTGCTGCTCACCCATACGGGGCTGGGATACTGGTGGGCCCTGGTGCTGGCGCCTTTGACCGTCGCGGCGCTGGGTATCGCGCTGGAGCGCTGCCTGCTGCGCCACCTGTACCGGCTCGACCCGCTTTATAGCTTGTTGTTCACCTTCGGCATCGCGCTGATCCTGGAAGGGGCGTTCCGGCATTACTTCGGCGTGTCGGGCCAGGCGTATCCGATCCCCGAATTGCTGAAAGGCGGCCACAATCTGGGTTTCATGTTTCTTCCGACGTACCGGGCCTGGGTCGTGGTGTTTTCCATGGCCGTATGCTTCGGAACCTGGTACGCCATCGAGCGGACCCGGCTGGGCGCCTATCTGCGCGCGGCAACCGAAAATCCGACGCTCGTTCAGGTTTTCGGCATCAACGTCCCGGTGATGATTTCGCTCACGTATGCGCTGGGCGTCGGCCTCGCGGGCCTGGCGGGGGTGCTGGCGGCTCCGATTTACCAGGTATCGCCGTTGATGGGGTCGAACATCATCATCGTGGTGTTCGCCGTTGTCGTGATCGGGGGCATGGGCTCGATACTGGGCTCCATCCTGGCGGGCCTGAGCCTCGGCATCCTGGAAGGCCTGACCAAGGTTTACTACCCCGAGGCTTCCAACATCGTGGTATTCGTGGTGATGGCTCTGGTCCTGATGGTCAAGCCTACCGGCCTTTTCGGCAAGGAGCACTGAGATGAGCATACATTCTTCGGTCATGGTCGACGATCGCGAGCGGCGTGTCGCGCATCCGGGGCGAATCGCCGCGTGGGGCCTGGCGCTGGCGCTATTGGCGATCGCGCCGTTCTTTCTCTATCCCGTCTTTCTCATGAAGCTGATGTGCTTCGCGCTGTTCGCCTGCGCGTTCAATCTGCTGATCGGCTACGCGGGGCTTCTGTCCTTCGGGCATGCTGCGTTTTTCGGCGCCGCCGCCTACATCTCGGCGCATTCGGCCAAGGTGTGGGGCCTGAGTCCCGAGCTCAGCATCCTGGCCGGAACCGCTTGCGCGGCGGTGCTGGGCTGGATCATAGGCTCTCTCGCGATCCGCCGCCAGGGCATCTACTTCGCCATGGTGACGCTGGCCTTGAGCCAGATGGTGTATTTCCTGGCGCTGCAGCTGAAGTTCACCGGCGGGGAGGACGGCATCCAGAACGTTCCGCGGGGCATGCTGTTCGGCGTGCTCGACCTAGGCAAGACGCTGAACATGTACTTCTTCGTCATGGCGATCTTCGTGATCGGTTTCGTCATCATCCGGCGCGTCGTGCATTCGCCTTACGGCCAGATTCTCAAGGCCATACGGGAAAACGAGCCGCGCGCCATCTCGCTCGGCTATCAGGTGGAGCGCTATAAACTCCTCGCTTTCGTGCTTTCCGCGACTTTCGCGGGCCTGGCCGGCGCGACCAAGGCGCTGGTGTTCCAGGTGGCCAGCCTGATCGACGTGCAATGGCAGATGTCGGGCGAGGTCATCCTCATGACCTTGCTGGGCGGCATGGGCACCCTGCTCGGGCCGGTGGTCGGCTCGGTGCTGGTGGTGTCGCTCGAAAGCTATCTGGCGGAATCCGGCTTTCCAGTGATGGTCGTCATCGGCGTGGTCTTCGTTATCTGCGTGATGCTGTTTCGCAAGGGCATCGTGGGCGAAGCCAGCGGCTGGTGGGAAGGCCGCGCCGGCCGCAAGGCGTCCTGATCGCCGAACGCGGCGGAGCCGGCCACATTTCAATAACGAGCGGGCTCGCCTTCCGGGCGAGTCTTGAAGCGCCGGTGCACCCAATAGTACTGGGGAGGATCCCGCCGCACCCAGCCTTCGATCAGGCGGTTGAGCCGGGCGGTGGCGGCGAATTCGTCATCGTCGCCGGGAAAGTCCTCGACCGGAGCAAGGATGTCGGTGTGATAAACGCCGGTCTCGATGTCCAGCCGCGTCACGATGGGCAGGGTGACGGCATCCCAGGACTTGGCCAGGTGGGCGGTGGCGAGCAAGGTCGCCGCCGGCACGCCGAAGAACGGGACGAAAGCCGCGCCTTTCAGGCCGAAGTCCATGTCGGGCAGGTAATAGAGCGGGATGCCGTTGCGCAAATGCCGTATCAGGTCGCGCACGCCCTCGCGCCTTTCCACCAGATGCACGGTATTGAATCTGGAGCGTCCTTCGCGGACGATCAGGTCGACGTCCGGGTCGCTTTGGCGCGTGTAGATGCTGGTCGAGACCTCGAGATAGCGGGACAGCGCCGTGGCGGCGGCGTCCAGGCCGATGAAGTGGGGAGCCAGCATGATGATGCGGCGCTCGGCGCTCAACGCCGCCGCCAGATGCTCGACGCCGTTCAGTTCGATCATGGCATCGACCGCTTCGGGCGGGCCGAACCAGCAGACGCCGCGGTCGATGATCGACTGGCCGAGCAGGCGAAAGTGCGCCCGCGCGTAGGCGTCGCGCTGTTCCGGGCTCGTGTCGGGAAAGCAGAGCTCGAGGTTGCGGCGCACGATGTGGTCGCGCGAGCGCAGCAGCCTGGGCGCGAGCCAGCCCAGAAAGGCGCCCCACCGGCGGCGCACGGGCCAGGAGCTGCGTCCGAAATAGGAAAAGACGCGGCGGATCAGGAATCGTTTATTCAATCTCATTGGACCTGAGTATCGGGATGCGCGGGCGCGTCCGCGGGAATCTTGTAGCGGTTGTAGCTCCATAGATACTGTTCCGGGAACCGTCGGATCAGGCTCTCCATGGCGTGGTTGATGGCCTGGGCCAGTTCGGAGGTCGAGTCGGGCAGGGGCTCGGGCAGACGCAGGTAATGGATGCGCCAGCCTCGGCCGCGGGGCAGGCGTTCACCCGCCGTCAGGATGATGGCCACCCCCGTCTGGCGCGCCAGCTTGCCCGCCAGGGTCATGGTCAGGGCCGGCTTGCCGAAGAAATCCGCCCAGACGCCTTCGCCGCTGCCGGGCACCTGGTCCGGCAGCATGCCCACTGCCTCGCCGCGCTTGAGCGCGCGCACGAATTCGCGCACGCCCTGCAGGGTGGCGGGCACGGCGCGCAGGCCCGACGTGTTGCGCGCCCGCTCCATGACGGGTTCGAGGAGGGCCTGGCGCGGCGGCCGATACATCACGGTAATGGGGCCGTGCTGCAGGAGATAGCGCGCGGTGATCTCGAAGCAGCCCAGATGGGGCGTCAGGTAAAGGATGCCGCGCCCTTCGGCCAGGGCGTCCCGCACGACCTGGTCGTCGCTGCTGCGGGTGCGGGCCAGACATTGCCGGGTTTGCAGCCACACCTTGGGCGTTTCCATGATCATGGCGCCCGTCTGGCCGGCGGCGCGGCGCGCGAATGCCGGATCCGTGTAGCCCGCCTGGCGCGCGTTGGCCCGAAGGCGGCGCCGATAGCGGCCCGGCCAGGCATAGATCGCGCGGCCGATCACCTTGCCGATGCCGTGCAGCACTGGAAGAGGCACCCATGCCAGCAAGCGGAACAGCGCCAATAGCATATGAAAAGGAAAACCCTTGTACAAGAGGTGGAAAGAATGCGTTTGACGGTATTTTCGCTTAAAATGCCTTTTATCGCTGAGTTAACCGACAACTTGCGGGGCGATGTCGCCGTGTTCCAAAAAACGCGATGATGCAAAATACCGCTAAAGCGTCGCGCCTGGTTTTACCGCTGCAAAGGCGTTCCTGGTGCAACGCGTCCC
>Ga0265293_10008687_pt1 | contig 14947 bp, 15 predicted proteins | sample Munlanlewell138R_FD_192505 | JGI IMG/M metagenome (GOLD analysis project Ga0265293, IMG submission 192505) | Leachate microbial communities from a municipal landfill in Southern Ontario, Canada - Leachate well 138R | ecosystem: Engineered > Solid waste > Landfill > Unclassified | place: Canada...
AACGGTTTCATACCACTTAGAGGAACCTACAATGAGTAGCGGACGTATCGTTCAAATCATCGGTGCCGTCATCGACGTGGAATTTCCGCGCGATCAGGTGCCGAACGTCTATGACGCGCTGAAAGTCGTCGGCGCGGAAACCACCCTGGAAGTCCAGCAGCAGCTGGGTGACGGCATTGTCCGTTCCATCGCCATGGGTAGCACCGAAGGTCTCAAGCGTGGCCTGGATGTGAACAACACCGGCAGCGCCATTGCCGTACCGGTAGGCGCGGGCACCCTGGGCCGTATCATGAACGTCCTGGGCGAGCCGATCGACGAAGCCGGTCCGGTTGCCTGCGACGAGCAGTGGGGCATCCACCGTGCGGCGCCCAGCTATGCTGACCAGGCTGGCGGCACCGATCTGCTGGAAACCGGCATCAAGGTCATCGACCTGGTCTGCCCCTTCGCCAAAGGCGGCAAGGTAGGCCTGTTCGGCGGCGCCGGTGTGGGCAAGACCGTGAACATGATGGAGCTGATCAACAACATCGCCAAGGCGCACAGCGGTCTGTCCGTGTTCGCCGGTGTTGGTGAGCGTACTCGTGAAGGTAACGACTTCTACCACGAGATGAAGGACTCCAACGTTCTGGACAAGGTAGCGATGGTCTACGGTCAGATGAACGAGCCGCCGGGCAACCGTCTGCGCGTGGCACTGACCGGCCTGACCATGGCCGAGAAGTTCCGTGAGGAAGGCAAGGACGTTCTGCTGTTCATCGACAACATCTACCGTTACACCCTGGCCGGTACCGAAGTATCCGCACTGCTGGGTCGTATGCCGTCCGCGGTGGGCTACCAGCCGACCCTGGCCGAGGAGATGGGTGTTCTGCAGGAGCGTATCACCTCCACCAAGACCGGTTCGATCACCTCCATCCAGGCCGTATACGTACCTGCGGATGACTTGACCGACCCGTCCCCGGCCACCACCTTCGCTCACCTTGACGCGACCGTGGTACTGAGCCGTGACATCGCTTCCCTGGGTATCTACCCTGCGGTTGACCCGCTGGACTCCACCAGCCGTTCGCTGGATCCGCTGGTCATCGGTCAGGAGCACTATGATGTCACCCGTGGTGTGCAGTACGTGCTGCAGCGCTACAAGGAACTGAAGGACATCATCGCGATCCTGGGTATGGACGAGCTGTCCGAGGAAGACAAGCAACTGGTAGCGCGCGCTCGTAAGATCCAGCGCTTCCTGTCGCAGCCCTTCCACGTGGCCGAGGTCTTCACCGGTGCGCCCGGCAAGTACGTCTCCCTGAAGGAAACCATCCGTGGCTTCCAGGGCATTCTGAACGGTGACTACGATCACCTGCCGGAGCAGGCTTTCTACATGGTCGGCACCATCGACGAAGCGGTAGAGAAAGCGAGCAAAATGTAATGGGCCGCGCCCGCTTCGGCGGGCGCAGAACCGAGGCAACTTGAATGGCTATGACAGTGCACTGCGATATCGTTAGCGCGGAAGAAGAGCTGTTTTCCGGTCTGGTCGAGATGGTCGTGGCACATGGCAACATGGGTGACATCGGCGTTCTGCCCGGTCACACACCGTTGCTGACCGATCTCAAGCCGGGCCCGGTTCGGGTGATCAAGCAGGACAAGTCCGAAGAGGTGTTCTACATCTCCGGTGGCTTCCTGGAAGTTCAGCCGAGCATGGTCAAGGTGCTTGCCGACACGGCCATCCGTGCTGGCGACATTGACCAGGTAGCTGCAGAAGAAGCGAAAAAGGCCGCAGAAAAGGCTCTCAACGAGAAAGGCGCCGAGTTCGACTACGGTTCGGCCTCCGCCCGTCTCGCCGAAGCCGCAGCCCAATTGCGGACTGTGCAGGAACTGCGCAAGAAATACGGCGGACCGGCGCTCAATCGCTGAGTCAATCGATGAAAAAGGCAGCTGCGGCTGCCTTTTTTGTGGGCGCCCGCCAGGGCGTGGCAAATCATGGGTATGGCGCGGTCGGGTAGCACTGGATTGCCGCGTCACTGCGTTCCTCGCAATGACGGTGCGGAGTAAAGCCACCCCACCCAGAGCGCCGCCTTTCCCGTATCATTGCGAGCCAAAAGAGTGGACATGGAACGGTCGGGTAGTACTGGATTGCCGCGTCACTGCGTTCCTCGCAATGACGGTGCGGAGTAAAGCCACCCCATCCAGAGCGCCGCCTTTCCCGTATCATTGCGAGTCAAAAGAGTGGACATGGAACGGCCGGGTAGTACTGGATTGCCGCGTCACTGCGTTCCTCGCAATGACGGTGCGAGGTGAAGCCACCCACACAGAACGTCCCCTTTCCCCCTCGTCATTGCGAGCCCGAAGGGCGTGGCAATCCATAGGCTCGGTGTAGCTGGTGGCACTGAACTTGCGCGCCGTCGCTGTGAGCTTCTATCATCCCCATCCACGTTATTTTCCAGGATCTGCTTTCCATGAATCTGCACGTAGTCATTCTCGCCGCCGGACAGGGCACCCGCATGCGTTCTTCCCTTCCCAAGGTACTGCACCCGGTAGCGGGCAAGCCGATGCTGGAGCATGTGATCGACAGTGCACGGGCACTGTTGCCGCAGGGGATTCATGTGGTCATTGGCCACGGTGCCGAGCGGGTGCGGCAGACGCTGGATGCAGCCGACCTGAACTGGGTGCTGCAGAGCGAACAGCTGGGTACCGGGCATGCGGTGGCCCAGGCGTTACCGCATATCAACGATGCCGATCAGGTGCTGGTGCTCTACGGTGATGTGCCGCTGCTGCAGGTGGAGACCCTGCGTGCGCTGGTGGAACAGGCCGGTAGCCAGGCGTTGGGCATGCTGACGGTACTGATGCAGGATCCCACTGGCTACGGCCGCATCATCCGCGACCAGTCCGGGCAGGTGCAGGCCATCGTCGAGCAGAAGGACGCCAGCGCCGAGCAGTTGCTGATCAACGAGGGCAATACCGGCATCATGGTATTGCCGGGCAGCCAGGCGGCTGGCTGGTTGTCGAGCCTGTCCAACAACAATGCCCAGGGCGAGTACTACCTGACCGATGTGGTGGCGCTGGCGGTAAGCCAGGCGGTACCGGTGCAGGTGGCCCAGGCTGGCGATGAGCTGGAAGTCATGGGCGCCAACAACCGTCAGCAGCTGGCGGTACTGGAGCGCGGTTGGCAGCGCCGTGAGGCCGAGCGGTTGATGACCCAGGGCGCGTCCCTGGCCGATCCGGCACGCCTGGACGTGCGCGGTGAGGTCAGCATCGGCCGCGATATCAGCATCGACGTCAACGTGGTACTGGAAGGCCGGGTGGTGATCGAGGATGACGTGATCATCGGGCCGCATTGCGTGATCAAGGACTCGGTGATCAAGAGCGGCAGTGTGATCAAGGCGTTCAGCCACCTGGAGGGTGCCGAGGTCGGTGCCGATTGCGATGTCGGGCCCTATGCGCGCCTGCGGCCGGGCACGGTCTTGCACACCGGGGCCAAGGTCGGCAACTTCGTCGAAACCAAGAAGACCGTGGTCGGTGCCGGTTCGAAGATCAATCACCTGTCCTATGTCGGCGATGCCGAGGTGGGCAGGAATGCGAATATCGGTGCCGGTACCATCACCTGCAACTATGACGGCGTGAACAAGTTCGTTACCCGCATCGGTGATGGCGCCTTCATCGGCTCCAATACCGCGTTGGTAGCCCCGGTAGCGGTCGGCAACCAGGCGACCACGGCGGCCGGTTCGACCATTACCCAGGATATTCCCGATGCCACTCTGGCCGTGGCCCGGGCACGCCAGCGCAACGTGGAGGGCTGGAAGCGCCCGGTCAAGCAAGCCAAGCCGGAGTAACAGGCAAACTCCCCTGCTGTGTCCTATAGTGGTTTGAGTCTTGACCGCTGGACACAGGAGAGGACGGATGTTTGCGCAATTTTCCGAAACATTGGGCACGCTTGCATTGCCCCTGCGAGTGATTGTCAAGGGCGGCCCCACGCTCGATCTGGCCCCCAACCCCCGTGTTACCCTGCAGATCAACGATCTGGGTCTACTGCAGGAAATGCAGAAGCCGACGCTGGACAAGCTCGGCGAGGCCTATATCGATCAGCGGCTGGATATCCAGGGCAACATCATGGATGTCATCGAGGTCGCCGATCGCCTGAGCAAGGGGCTGATCGGCGACTCGCCGGCCCCGCCGGTCGAGCGTACCGAGCATGACAAGCAGATGGACGCCGAGGCGATTTCCTACCACTACGACCTGTCCAATGATTTCTACGCCCTGTGGCTGGATCCGCAGATGGTCTATTCCTGTGGGTACTTTCACAGCCCCGAGGACAGCCTGGCCACGGCGCAGACCCAGAAGCTCGATCATCTGTGCCGCAAGCTGCGGCTCAAACCCGGCGAGCGGCTGCTGGATGTTGGCTGTGGCTGGGGTGGCCTGGCCCGGCATGCGGCACGCTTCTACGGCGTGCAGGTGCATGGCATCACCCTGAGCAAGGCGCAGTTGCAACTGGCCCAGGCACGCAGCGAGGCGGCGGGAGTGTCGGAGCGGGTCACCCTGGAGCTGCTCGACTATCGCGACCTGCCCGGCCGGGAGGATTTCGACAAGGTGGTCAGCGTCGGCATGTTCGAGCATGTCGGGCATGCCAATCTCGCCGACTACTTCCGCATCCTCTATCAACAGGTCAAGCCGGGTGGGCTGGTGATGAACCACGGCATCACCGCCAAGTACGTCGACGGGCGTCAGGTTGGCCAGGGTGCGGGCAAGTTCATCGGCCGTTATGTGTTTCCCCATGGGGAGTTGCCGCATCTGTCGATGGCGATCGCACGCATGAGCGACCAAGGCTTCGAAGTGCTGGATGTCGAAGGATTGCGCCTGCACTATGCGCGCACGCTGGAGCACTGGAGTAGCAACCTGGAACAGCATCTGGAGCAGGCCAGCCAGTACGTATCGGACAAGGCGCTGCGCATCTGGCGTATCTACCTGGCAGGGTGTGCCTATGGCTTCCGTCGTAACTGGATGAATATTCACCAGATTCTGGCGGTCAAACCTTTCGCCGATGGTAGTCATCACGTACCCTGGACCCGCGAGGATATATACCGGCAATAAACGGCGTGCAGTAACATGGTCTATCGGAATCTACTCAAGGAAAAGCTCTGATGCAGGGTCGCTATGCATGTTGGGTATTGGCTTTAGGTCTGGGGGCAATGCTGCCGGCGCAGGCACAGACGCTGGTGCAGGCCAATCTGGCCGGGCAACCCTACCAACTGGAGCTGGTGGCCGACCCGGACAGCCGCCGCCAGGGCCTGATGGGGCGTACCGAGTTGGCCTCGGGCACCGGCATGCTGTTCGATTTCCCCGAGGGTACCCGGCCAGCGATCTGGATGCGCAACATGCAGATCTCGCTGGACCTGCTGTTCGTTGATCACCAGGCCCGGCTGGTCCAGGTGTTTGCCGAGGTGCCGCCCTGCGACGCCCCGCCCTGCGCCATCTATGAGGCCGAGCGGCCGCTGCGTTTCGTCATCGAAGTGCCACCGGGTACCGCCGGGCAGCTCGGCTTGCAACCCGGCGATCAGCTGGATCTGGGCGAGCAGCCGGCGCAGCCGGCACCGCGCTACTGACGCCTATCGGCTCAGGGCGTGCGCCACTGCCCCTGGCTGAACTGCTCGCAGTAGGCCTGCAGCACTGGCTGGTCCCCCGGCTCGCTGTAGTAGTGGATGGCCTGACGGTAGGCCACTCCCTCACTCTGCGCATTGTCGCAGATGCCATAGGCACCCTCGGGACACTGTTCCACAAAGCTGATATCGAAGCTGCGTTCGGCAATCTGCGGCTGGCAGAAACTGTCCTCGAACAGTTGCGGCGGGATACTGATGTTCTGCTGGCACATGCGGATCGGTACCTGGTCATCATTGGATTCGATCAGGCAGGCCGCCGCCAGCGACCCGGTGCTGATACCGAGCAGGATGAGCAAGGTCATGATGCGCTTCATGAAGACGATCCCTGTGGGCAAAGGGCTTTACCTTAATCCCTCTGCACGACGTCCCGCAAGTCGCGTTCGAGGCGTTCGGCATCCGGTTGTCCGGTGCAGATCAGCTCGATGCGACTGTCCCGTCGCCAGGCGCTCTGCAGCCAGGCGACGGGTGCTCCGGGCAGCGCATTGAAGCTCAGCCAGCCGACATCGGTATGCACGATGCCCTTGGCCCGCAACCAGGGAAAGCGCCCCAGCCAGTTTTCCAGTCGCTCGCGGCAGAAGCGTTGGGCGGGATGCACCTGCTAACCGAGGCTGTAGTGCCCATCCTGTTGACCCTCCTGGCGCAGCCAGTGATCCTCCGAACGCCACAGCACCGGTATGGGCAGGGAGCGCTGGGGTTCCGGCAGCGCTGCGCTGGCGGCTGATGTGCTGACGGTGGGCAGTTGCGCGAAGGCCAGCCTGCCGTGCTCGCACCAATGCAGCGGTACCGCTGGCAACTGGACGGTGAGACGTTGCCGTTGCGGCGGCTCAAGGCCGGCAGACTTGTTCATCAGCAGCAGGCCGGCCTGCGGTAGCGCCTCCCACTGGGCTTGCGGTAGTGACTCGCCGGTAATCATCGCCGCAGCATCCAGCACCATGACCAATGGCTGCAGCGCCAACACCCCTTGCCAGGGGGGCGCCGCCAGCTGCTGCAGCAGAGCGGTAGGGTGGCCCAGGCCCGACGCTTCGATAAACAGCCGCTGCGGTCGGGCGCGGCGCAACAACCGGCCCAGGCCCACCTGGAACGGCAGGCCGTTGACGCAGCACAGGCAGCCCCCGGGGATCTCCGCCAGTTGTACCCCGGTGTCGCTGTCATCTTCCAGCAGTGCCGCATCGATGCCCACCTGGCCGAACTCGTTGATCAGCACTGCCCAGGTTTCATCCGCCGGACGCTGCGCCAACAACTGGCGCAGCAGGCTGGTCTTGCCCGCGCCCAACGGGCCGGCAAGCAAATGGGTGGGAATCTGTTGAAGCATGGTGTCGTTTGTTCCACGTGGAACGAAAAGTAATATCAGATCCGGGATTAATAACCGACTACTGTAGGTAGTGCACGTTATCCCGCGGCCCGTCCGGGGGCTCGCCCGGGAACGGGTGCGGTGCCAGTTCGATCTTCAGCAGAATATCACCATGCAGCTCGACGAAGCCCTCGTAGCGGCGCTCTCCGGTCACGGTGAATTCGAAGCCGTAGCGGCGCTTGACCCCCGGTCGCCCATGCCGGCCACGGCCCAGGCGCAGGCGAGTCAACGCCACGCTCTCATCCAGCAGTTGGACGCCGGCCTGGCGGCAGTGCTGGCGTGCGATACGCAGGGCGCGGTCGCGCAGGCCCATACCGCGCCAGATCCAGGCGCCGATGCCGGCCGCCAGCAGCATCAGTGCAACGTGGCCCAGGTCAAGCATGGCGCTGTTCCACTGCCAGCACTTCGATGCGGTCGGCGCCGGGATAGTGCCAGCGTACATCGATATCCCAGAACTGCACGCCATACTGGCGTGTCGCATCGGGCCGCTGGTAGGCCGGCTTGGGGTCCTGCGCCAGGCACTGCTCGACCAGCGCGACCACCGGTTGCTGCAGGCGTTGCGCCTGGGTCCGGGCCTGGTGCAGGGCATCCGGCGTCCAGCTTACCGGCAATAGCGCGGGCGCAGCATCGGCCAGGCTGTTGTGCGCATCATCCAGCGCATCGGCATAGGGCACATAGGGTTTGATATCCAGCACCGGGGTGCCATCCAGCAGATCGATACCGGAGATGTGCAGCCGGCCGGGCTGTACCGCATCGAGTCTGACCACCGACTGGCCGATCGGGTTGGGACGGTGCGTGGCGCGGCTGGCGAACACGCCGATCCGCCGGTTGCCACCCAGTCGTGGCGGGCGTACCCGCAGATGCTGCTGGCCATGGCCGGCGGAATGGAAGACGAACAGCAACCACAGATGACTGACGCCTTCCAGGCCTTCCACGGCTTCGGCCCTGTCATAGGGCGGGAACAGTTCGAGCACACCGCTGGCTGCCGGTGCCAGACGCGGTTGGCGAGGTATGGCGAATTTCTCGGCAAAGCAGGAATGCACCACACCAATCGGCTCGAAGCTATAGGACATTATGGATTCCGGATCAATGGCGGTATCGACTCAGGGTTATCCAGCAATACGAAGTGGCTGCCGTCAGGCACCTCGATGATCTGCAGGTTCTCCGCTTGCCGGGCACTGTCGAGCATGGCCTTGCTGGCCAGTACCCGATCCTTGCCCGGTACCAGCACTGCCCCGCGGCGTACGTGGCGATAGATATCCATATCGGTGCTGCGCATCCAGGCCGACAGGTCGCCGAGGTTGGTCATCAACACGCCGCTGTGCTGCGGATTGAACGGCAGAGCCATGATCAGTTCGCGCTTGTGCGGATCGTGCAGTGGACCCCAGGCTGGATTGGACAGGGTGATGCCCGGCTTGCGCTGCCATAGTAGATGAAGCAGGGGCAGCAGCCAATGGGCAATCCGGGGCGCTGGCCGATACAGCCGGCCCTGTGGCAGTACCGGCGCCTCCAGTATCACTTCCACCGGAGTGAACAGCTCGGGGCGCTGACGGGCCGCCTCCAGGGTAACCGCCGCGCCGCGGGAGTGGCCATGCACGCGGATGGTGTCGGTGCTGGTCAGATGTTCCAGCGCCAGGTTCAGCACCCGGGCGTCGCCGGCGATGGTGCCGCTGCGTTCACTCGACGCCTGGGCCCAGGGCGCGGATTGAAAGGTGGGAGAGCACAGCGGCAGATGGTAGCCGGCGCTGCCGATCATGATCAGCTCGATGCCGGGATCCTGGTAATAGCGAGTGAAATACAGTGGGTTTTCCAGAAAGCCATGCATGACCACCACAGTGCATTCCGGATTCTGCACCTGACGGCGGATGATCCAGGCTTCGCCGACTCGATACACATCAGCGGCCATGCTGACCTGTTGCCGGAGCGGTACCTTGCGTACCAGCAGCCAGCGGTAGAGATACCAGCCCGCCAGCAGGACCAGCCCCAACCAACCTATCAATTCCCCCATCACGCCCTCCATTGCATGCTCTGACAAAGGGGACCGAGCTTAGCCTAACGCCCGTGCCAGAGCGCTCACCCGTGTGGGCGATAGTGCGGTTGGTTATTCGCCCTGATACAGCTGCACCTGGTCGGCCCGCATCCGGTAGCTGGCATCGGCCAGCTCATTGCTGGTCTGATCGATCTGCAACTGGCCGGTCAACCACAATGGCTGGTAGATATCCTCGATGGCGAAGCCGGCGGGATAGTCGACCAGGACGATCTGGTTCGGTGGCGGCGGCGGCACATGGATGCAGGCACCGGCGTAGGGCACCAGGAAGAAGCTGATGTAGCGACCACGCTCATCGGTCTCCAGCGGGACCGGATAGCCACCCAGCTGCACCTGCTGGCCATGCATGGCCTCGACCACCCGGGTCGAGTACATCACTTCGGGCAGATCGCGGTCGTCGGCACGCAGGTTGCTGGTGAAGTCACCGGGTATCTCCTCGCCCCAGTCATGGCTGATTTCCGGCATGTCGAGCATGGCCTGGTAATCCTCCTCGGGCAGCAGGTCCAGCCAGTCGACCACCCGCGGCGCCGCCTGCAGCAGCAGGGGGCAGAGCAGCACGGCAGCCAGCAGCAGGCGCAGCATCAGTCGATCAGCGCCTGGACTTCGGCGATACGCGATTGCAGCACCGCCGCATCGGCACAACGCAGGGTGGCATGGCCGACCTTGCGTCCGGCCTTGAATGCCTTGCCGTAGTGATGCAGGTGGCAATCGGGAATCGCCGTGACCTTGGCTACCGGCGGTACCTCGCCGATGAAGTTGAGCATGGCGCTTTCACCGAGCTTGGCGGTCGAGCCCAGCGGTAGCCCGGCGATGGCCCGCAGATGGTTCTCGAACTGGCTGCACTCGGCACCTTCGATGGTCCAGTGCCCGGAGTTATGCACCCGCGGCGCGATCTCGTTGGCCTTCAGGCCACCATCGACTTCGAAGAACTCGAACGCCAGCACACCGACGTAGTTGAGCTTGTCCAGCACCCGGCCGGCATAGTTTTCCGCCTGGGCCTGCAATGCATGTCCACTGCTGGCCACTGACAGGCGCAGAATGCCCTGCTCATGGCTGTTGTGCACCAGCGGGTAGAAGCGGGTATCGCCATCGCGGCCACGTACAGCGATCAGCGAGACCTCGCCGGTGAAGGGCACGAAGCCTTCCAGAATGCATGGCACGCTGCCCAGTTCGGCGAAGGCGCCGATCACGTCCTCGGGTTGGCGTAGCAGTTTCTGGCCCTTGCCATCGTAGCCCAGGGTGCGGGTTTTCATGACCGCTGGCAGGCCGATGCTCTGCACCGCAGTATCCAGGTCGGTCTGGGACTGGATATCGGCGAAGGCCGGCGTGGGAATGCCCAGTTCCTGGAACATGGACTTCTCGAACCAGCGGTCCCGGGCAATGCGCAGCGACTCGGCATTGGGAAACACCGGTACGTACTGGGACAGGAAGGCCACGGTTTCCGCCGGCACGCTTTCGAACTCGAAGGTCACCACATCAGCGTCTTCGGCCAGCCGGCGCAGTTGCTCGCGGTCGTCATAGTCGGCGCACAGGTGTTCACCGAGGGCCGCGGCGCAGGCGTCGGGGGCTGGATCGAGGAAGGCGAACTGCTGACCCAGCGGGGTGCCGGCCAGGGCCAGCATGCGTCCGAGTTGACCACCGCCGATGATACCGATTTTCATGAGTGCTCCCTCAAGCCTGACGTGGATCCGGATTGTCCAGCACGGTCTCGGTCTGCCGCGTGCGGAAGTCCTTCAGCGCCTGATGATACTGCGGATGCTTGGCCCCGAGAATGCTGGCGGCCAGCAGGGCGGCATTGACCGCGCCGGCCTTGCCGATGGCCAGGGTGGCGACCGGCACACCCGCGGGCATCTGCACGATGGACAGCAGCGAGTCGACGCCCGACAGCATGGAAGACTGTACCGGCACGCCGAGTACCGGCAGGTGGGTCTTGGCCGCGCACATGCCCGGCAGGTGCGCGGCGCCGCCGGCACCGGCGATGATCACCTCGATGCCACGTTCTTCGGCCTGGGCTGCGTAATCGAACAGCAGATCGGGGGTGCGGTGGGCGGATACCACCTTCACTTCGTGGGGGATGCCCAGCTGCTCCAGCATGTCTGCCGTGTGGCTCAGGGTGGACCAGTCGGACTTGGAGCCCATGATCACGCCAACCAGTGCGGTCATTTTCGTGCCTCTTGATGACGAAAAACAAAGCCACGCGTAGGCGTGGCTCGAAAAGAATGCAGGCCAAGTGGCCATGATCCGGCGATTATAACCCAAAGCGGACGGCGGACCATCCGGCGTTCGTCAGTAACGGGGACGTGGTGTCGCCATCGGTAATGGACCATCACCGATCCGGCGGAACTCGCCCTTCTCGGTATCATAGGCGCGGATCTGGCTGGTTTCGATATCGTACACCCAGCCGTGGATGAACATTTCACCGCGTGCCAGGCGCGATGCTACCGAGGGGTGGGTGGCCAGGTGACCGAGCTGGGCAACGACGTTTTCCTCGGTGAGAATGCCCAGGGTATCGCCATCGACACAGCCGCAGTTTTCCTGCACCACTATCTTGGCCACTTCCGAATGTTGCAGCCAGGATTTTACCGTGGGCATACCTTTCAACTGGGCTGGATCGAGCACGGCTTTCATGGCACCGCAGTCGGAATGACCGCAGATGATGATGTGCTTGACGCCCAGGGCAACCACCGCATATTCGATGGCGGTGGACACACCGCCGAGCATCTGGCCGTAGGGCGGCACGACGTTACCGACGTTACGGGTGACGAACAGATCACCGGGCGAACTCTGGGTGATCAGTTCGGGCACCACGCGCGAGTCGGCACAGGTAATGAACATCGCCTTGGGGGTCTGTTCGAAGGCAAGTTTTCTGAACAGTTCTTCCTGCTGGGGGTACACCTCTTCATGGAAGTGCATATAGCCTTCAACGATCTGTTGCAGGGCATCATCAGCACTTTTCAGTTTTTTGTAGGGCATGGCTTACGCTCGCTGGTTCGGTATGAGCGGGGAGCCTGTCGGCTCCCCGCTATGCTCAGGCCTCGATCTCGATCAGGATTTCGCCGGGATTGACGCGGTCGCCCTTGGCCACATGCACAGCCTTGACGGTTCCGTCGATCGCAGCCTGGATCTCGCTCTCCATCTTCATCGCTTCGCTGACCAGCACCGCCTGTCCGGCCTTGACCTTGTCACCTTCGGCGACCAGCACATCGACCACGTTGCCCGGCATGCTGGTGGTGACATGACCCGGCTGGGTGGCGCGCTGTCGGGCCTTGCCACCGGCGCCGCCAACGAACTGATTGAGCTCCTCGAGGACCACTTCTTCCGGCATGCCATCCACACTCAGGTAGAAATGGCGGGTGCCGTCACCTTTGACGCCCACACCGGTGATATCGATACGGTAACTTTCGCCATGCACATCAATCATGAACTCGGTGGCCACGCCTTCGGCGGCGGCCGGCCGGTTGTCACCATCGGGAATCGGCAGCAGCACTTCCGGTTCCAGGGTGCCGGCGGCGCGTTCTTCGAGGAACTTGCGCCCGATATCCGGGAACATGGCGAAGGTCAGCACGTCCTCCTCGCTCTTGGCCAGGGTGCCGATTTCCGTGCGCAGGCGGTCCATCTCCGGCTTGAGCAGGTCTGCCGGACGCACATCGATGACATCCTCGTCGCCGATGCCGCGTACCTGCAGTTCCGGGTTGATGGTGCCCGGCGCCTGGCCGTAGCGGCCCTGCAGATACAGTTTCACCTCGTTGGTGATGGTCTTGTAGCGTTCTCCGGCCAGTACGTTGAACACCGCCTGGGTACCGACGATCTGCGAGGTCGGGGTGACCAGCGGCGGGTAGCCGAGGTCCTCGCGCACCCGCGGGATCTCGTCGAACACGTCCTGGATGCGATTCAGCGCACCCTGCTCCTTCAACTGGTTGGCCAGGTTGGACATCATGCCGCCCGGCACCTGGTTGACCTGCACCCGGGTATCCACACCGGTGAAGGGGCTCTCGAACTGGTGGTACTTCTTGCGTACCTCGTGGAAGTACATGCTGATGTCCTGGATCAGCTCCAGGTCCAGGCCGGTGTCGTAGGGCGTACCCTTGAGCGCAGCGACCATGGACTCGGTGCCCGGGTGGCTGGTACCCCAGGCCATGGAGCCGATGGCGGTATCGATATTGTCGGCACCGCACTCGATGGCCTTGAGCTGGCACATGGCGGCCAGACCGGCGGTATCGTGCGAGTGGATGAACACCGGCAGGCTGGTGGCCGCCTTCAGTGCCTCGACCAGTTCACCGGTGGCGAACGGCGTGAGCAGCCCGGCCATGTCCTTGATCGCGAGGGAGTCCACGCCCATGGCTTCCAGCGTCTGGGCCTGCTCGACGAACAGCTCGACGGTATGCACCGGGCTGGTGGTGTAGCAGATGGTGCCCTGGGCATGCTTGCCGGCCGCCTTGACCGCGGAGATGGCGGTGCGCAGGTTGCGCACATCGTTCATCGCATCGAAGATGCGGAACACGTCGATGCCATTGACCGCTGCCTTGGCGACAAAGGCGCGTACCACATCGTCGCTGTAGTGGCGGTAGCCGAGCAGGTTCTGGCCACGCAGCAGCATCTGCAGGCGGGTGTTGGGCAGCGCGGCACGCAGCTGGCGCAGGCGCTCCCAGGGATCTTCCTTGAGGAAGCGCACACAGCTGTCGAAGGTGGCGCCGCCCCAGACTTCCAGCGACCAGTAGCCGACCTGGTCCAGCTTCGGGCAGATCGGCAGCATGTCTTCGGTGCGCATGCGGGTGGCCAGCAGGGACTGGTGGGCATCGCGCAGGATGGTATCGGTAACGTTGATGCGTTTCTTGCTCATGGTGCGTTCCTCATCAGCGGCAAGCGTCTGGCTTGCGGCTCAAATCAAAGACCGGCGTAGGCGGCGATGGCGCCCGCGATGGCCAGGGCCAATGCCTCGGGTTTGTTCTTGGTCGAATAGTCGGTCAGCTCGGGATGGGTATCGACAAAGCTGGTATCGAACACACCGCTGCGGAAATCCGGGTTCTTCAGAATCTCCTGGTAGTACAGCTCGGTGGTCTTCACCCCGTGCAGGTGCATGTCGTCCAGTGCCCGGTAACCACGATCCATGGCATCTTCCCAGTTGCTCGCCCAGACGATCAGCTTCAGGCACATGGAATCGTAGTAGGGCGGAATGGTGTAACCGGTGTAGATCGCCGTATCCACCCGCACCCCGGGGCCGCCCGGTGCGTAATAGCGGGTGATCTTGCCGAAGGACGGCAGGAAGTCGTTCTTCGGGTCCTCGGCGTTGATGCGGAACTGGATTGCATAGCCGCGATGCTCGATATCCTCCTGCTTCATCGACAGCGGCAGGCCCGAGGCGATGCGGATCTGTTCGCGGACGATGTCGATCCCGGTGATCTGCTCGGTGATGGTGTGCTCCACCTGCACCCGGGTGTTCATCTCCATGAAGTAGACTTCATTGTCGGCCAGCAGGAACTCGACGGTGCCGGCGTTCTCATAGCCGACCGCCTGTGCTGCGCGCACCGCCAGATCGCCGATATAGGCACGCTGTTCAGGGGTCAGCTGCGGGCTGGGAGCGATCTCGATCAACTTCTGGTTGCGCCGCTGGATCGAGCAGTCGCGCTCGAACAGGTGCACGGTGTTGCCGAAACTGTCGGCCAGGATCTGCGCTTCGATGTGCTTGGGGTTGACGATGCACTTTTCCAGGAACACATCGGCGCTGCCGAAGGCCTTGGTCGCCTCGGAAATCACCCGTGGCCAGGCCTGTTCCAGCTCTTCCTTGCTGTTGCAGCGGCGGATACCGCGCCCGCCACCGCCGGAGGTGGCCTTGAGCATGACCGGATAACCGACGCGGTCAGCTTCGCTCAGGGCTTCCTGCAGGTCCTGCAGGTTGCCTTCGGTGCCCGGGGTGACCGG
>Ga0265293_10008688_pt1 | contig 14946 bp, 9 predicted proteins | sample Munlanlewell138R_FD_192505 | JGI IMG/M metagenome (GOLD analysis project Ga0265293, IMG submission 192505) | Leachate microbial communities from a municipal landfill in Southern Ontario, Canada - Leachate well 138R | ecosystem: Engineered > Solid waste > Landfill > Unclassified | place: Canada...
ACATGCTCTGGGCGAACTCGCGCGCATAGTCCGGGAACCCCAGCAGGTTGGCCGCCGGCGTGTCCGAGTACAGCTCGCCCGGCTTGGGAAACGGTGTGCCGTACAGCAGCAGGCTGGTCACGTAGTAGCCGCCCAGCACCAGTGCCAGCGCGCCCATCCAGCGCCAGTCGACCCAGCGCCGGAGCCAGTCTCCCGGGCGGCGCAGGCCCATCAAGGCGGTGGCCAGCACCGTGAAGACGACGAAGGTCGCGCCGGTGGCCTTGGTCAGGAACACGATGGCCAGGCCCAGGTACAGCCAGGCCAGGCCCTCGCGGGGGCGGTCGGCCAGTGTCACCCGGCAGGCCATGCCGTAGAACATCATGTTCACGCCCAGGTAGAGCAGGGTGTCGTTCGACACGCTGCCCGCCTGGTAGCTGAACATGGGCGTGGCGGCGCAGGCGAGCAGGGCCATCGCCACGTAGGACTGGCCGACACCGATGCGCCGCGCGGCCAGTACCGCGAACGCCAGGCCCAGCATCATGAAGGTGGCGCTGGCCAGGCGCATCGCCGTCTGCGCACGCGGGCCTTCCCAGCGCCCGGCCTTGCTCAGCAGGCCCAGCGATGCGTAGTACAGCGGCGGATGACCCAGGTAGTTGGGGCGGCCATCAGGCAGTTTGCCGCCGACATAGTCGGGCAGCAACAGGCGCGAGCGGGCGCTGTCCCTGATGTAGGCCATGTGCGCGGCTTCGTCCGGGGCGTAGCCCGGCGGCGTCGTCAGGGCCATCAGCGCCGACTGCAGGCACACGCAGCCCACCAGCACCCAGGCCAGGCGCCAGTCCTGCAAGGTGTGCCACCAGCGCGTCATGCGGTGGCAGGCGTGATGGTGGCCTGGTCAGCCTGCCAGGCATGCCGCGTGCGCGGCGGCCAGGCCAGGCCGAAGTCTTCATGATCCAGTGTCAGGTTGGGGCTGTAAGCCGGGTCATGGGCCATGATGGCGGGCCAGCGCTTCCACATGTAGGCCACCTCTTTCTGGAAGCGGGCCAGCTTCTCGGGCGTGTCCTCGTAGCCGCGCGTGGCCGACTCGTGGTGGAACAGCTGAGCGAACGGGGTGTACAGGTTGCGCAGGCCGATCTCGGTGAACTTCAGGCACAGGTCCACGTCGTTGCAGGCCACGCGCAGGTTCACCTCGTCGAAGCCACCCACCGCCATGAAGTGCTCCTTGCGCACCGCCAGGCAGGCACCGGTGACGGCGCTGAACGAGCTGATGAGCGAGGCGCGGCCCACGTAGCCGTGCGCCAGCGACGAGAATCCCTTGTGTGAATGGCCGGCCCAGCCGCCGATGCCCAGCACGATGCCCGCATGCTGCAGCGTCCCGTTGGGGAACAGCAGCAGCGCACCCACCGCGCCGATACCCGGTCGGCAGGCCTGGCTGACCAGCTCGTCCAGCCACTCGTGCGTGATGACTTCGATGTCGTTGTTCAGGAACACCAGCACCTCGCCCCGGGCCTCGCGTGCGCCCAGGTTGTTGATCGCCGAGTAGCAGAACGGCGAATCGTCGCGGATCACCCGGAAGTTGTCATGGGCCTGGGCCTGCTCGGCGAAGTAGGCCAGCGCGGCCGGATCGTCCGAGCCGTTGTCCATCAGGATGATCTCGTAGTTCTTGTAGCGCGTCTTGGCCTGGATGCTCTCGATGCACACCTTGACCAGGTGCAGCATGTTGCGCGTCGGGATGATGATGCTCACCAGCGGCGGTACGTCGGGCAGCTTGTAGCGTGCACGGTAACCATGGCCCACGAATTGCGCCCGCGCCCGCGTGCCGGTGCGCTTGAAGTGGTCGTTGAGCGCCCGCTCACCGGCCAGCATGGCGTAGGGCTTGATGTTCAGGTCGGCCGTGGCCGTGCTGCCCGCGTGCGCGCGCCAGTGGTAGAGGATGAAGGGCACGTGCACGATCTGCGCCGGCGTGATGTGCTCGATGGCACGCAGCACCAGGTCGTAGTCCTGGGCGCCCGCGTAGGCCTCGCGCAGGCCGCCGATCTGCCCGATCAGGTCCTGGCGGTAGAACGCCAGGTGTGTGACCAGATTGTGCGAATAGAACAGGTCCGGGTTCCAGTCGGTCTTGAAGTACGGATCGAACCGGTGGCCCTTTTCGTCGAGCTTGTCCTCGTCCGAATACAGCATGCGCGCATCCGGGTTCTCGGCGATGGCGCGCACCATGTAGAACAGGGCGTGCGGCGGCAGCAGGTCGTCGTGGTCGAGGAAGGTGATCCAGTCGCCCGTGGCCAGGGCCAGGGCGCTGTTGGTGGCTGCCGAGATGTGGCCGTTGGTGTCACGGAAAACGAGCTTGATGCGCTCATCCCCGGCGGCCAGCTTTTCCAGGAACGGGCGCATGTCCGGGTTGGGCGAGGCATCGTCGGCGATGCACAGCTCCCAGTGGGGATACAACTGCGACTGCACCGAGCGGATGGCGTCGCCAAGCCACTCCAGGTTGGCGTTGTAGGTTGGCATGATGATCGACACCTTGGGCGAGATGGCCAGTTGCGCCACCTGTTCGCGCATGGTGGCGATGGCCGCTGCATCGGGCGTGTCGTAGCGGCGCACCCATTCGCGGTAGTTGCGGCGATCGTCGGCAGTGACCGGCATGGCGTTGCTGCCTTCGAAGGGAGCCGCCTGCGCCGTGACCGCCTGCGGCAGCGCCGCCGGCGCAGAGGTCGTCTGAGCCCGGCGGCCACCGCGCAAGCCCTGCTTCAGCCGCTGGATGGCGGCACTGACGGCGCGCAGCGGCGCCGTCACGCGCCAGCTCGTGGAGCCGTAGAGGTCGGCCAGTGTCCGGTCCAGATGCTCCTGCATCGCCTTCACCGCGTTCTGCTGCGCCAGGATCTCCTGGCTTTGCTCGGCGATCACCTGGTAGGCCGACACCAGTTGGTGGTTGCGGTCGGTGTAGTCGGCCAGCAACTCCAGCAACTGGTCGTCACGGTCCTTCAACGCCTCTTTCAACGGGGCGAGATCCTGAGGCAGGGGGGCAGCGGTGGGATGCGTCATGGGGATGGGGCAGGGGCACGACGGTCAGGTGCCTGGCGGGAGCAGACACTTCGCTGGCCGTGCGCGCCAGGTGAGACTGGGCCAGCGGACAATTATAGGTTTGGGGTCCCTCTTGCCCGGCGTGCGTTGCGTGCAAGAGCGGCCTGGTGGCACATCATCCCGCATGGCAGTTTTTTTGTCATGACGCACCACGCGCCGGGAGGCAATGTGCCATGATCTGCCGCTCCATGGCGACATCGCGTGCACACGGCCCTGATCAGGCGCACCGCACCGTTCGGTTTGTATTGGCCAGATACCGAGGTTCCGCATGAGGTTGATCAAGAGTTTTCGAGAGCGCTGGCGTTCCCCGGGGGCGTCCGCACCCGGGCCATCGGGTCTTCCTGCGAAGGATTCGGCGTTGCCGGGGTCGCGCGCGGCGATCACGCAGTTTCTGTTTGTGCAGGATCCGCCGGAGCCCGTCGACCTCTGTTTTGTCCTTGGCAGCCCGACGCCGACCAGCATGGACCCTGCCATCGCGCTGCATGCACGCGGCCTGGCGCCCTTGATCATGGTGTCCGGCCACGGTCCTGTGCGCCAGCCCGTGCCGGAGGCGGTGCAGTTTCGTGACTATGCCGTGGCGCGTGGTGTCCCCGCAGCGGCCATGCTGCTCGAGACCGAGGCAACCAACACGCGGGACAACTTTGCTTTCTCTGCTCCCCTCATCGAGCAGCGGATAGGCTGGGCCAACATTCGCAGCGTCGCACTGGTGTCGAAACCCTTTCACGCACGCCGTGCCCTCATGACGGCGCGGCGCCACTGGCCGGCGCATGTGCGCCTGGTCATGCAGCCCTCGCAGCGTCCCGATGACTTTCCTGCCGACACCTGGTGGCAGACGGAAGGTGGGCGGTTCCATGTCCTGCGTGAACTGGTTGCCATCGGCACGTATGCCCAGCAGGGCGATATTGGGGACTTCTGATGCTGCCTTCACGCATACACCTGATTGGCATTGGCGGCGCCGGCATGGCGAGCCTGGCGCAATACCTGCTGGCTTCGGGCCGCACGGTCACCGGCAGCGATCGGGCGTGCAGCCCGGTCATCGAGCGTCTTGTGCAGGAGGGTGCTCGGATCGCGCAGCAGCACGACGAGGCACAGGTCGGCGATGCCGAACTGGTGGTGGTGAGCGATGCGATTCCGGCCGGCAATGTGGAGCTCGAAGGTGCGCGCCGTCGTGGCATTCCGGTGATCCGGCGGGCCGAGTGCCTGGACTTGCTGCGCGAGGGGCGTCGCGCCGTCATGGTCGCGGGATCGCATGGCAAGTCCACCACCAGTGCCATGATTGCCTGCATTCTGGACGAGGCCGGACGCGATCCCGGCTTCTCGTTCGGTGCCGATGTACCCTGCCTGGGCAACCGGCGGGCCCGGCCGGGCGGGCGGGAGGTTTTCGTTGCCGAGGCGTGCGAGGCCTTTCGCAACCTGGACGCACTGACCCCCGAGATCGCCCTCATCACCAACGTCGATGACGAGCACGTCAACCACTATGCGTCACAAGCCGCTCTGGAGGAGGCCTTCACCGCTTTTGCCCGGCGGGCCCACCGCATCGTTGCATCGGCCGAAGACCCCGGTGTGCAACGCCTCGGCCTGCCGCGCGACCAGGTCGTCTGGTTCGGTCTGATCCCGGATTGCACCGTCTCGGCGCAGCCGTGGCCCGCGCCGTTCGCGCCCTGTTGCGATGGCGTGGCGTTTGCACCGATCGAGCTGCGCCAGCCGGGCGATCACATGCGTCGCAATGCCCTGGCCGCCATCGCGGCCTGCCACCTGCTGGGGGTGGCACCGGAGGTCATGGCGCGCGGCCTTGAGCGCTTCACCGGCGTTGCCCGGCGCTGGCAGGAACTTGGCGAGGTGTCGGGCATCCGTGTCGTGGACGACTACGCGCACCACCCGGCAGAAGTCGCCACGACGCTGCGCGCCGCCCGCGCCGTGGCGCCCGGGCGCCGGCTCGTGGCCGCATTTCAACCCTTGTTGCACTCGCGCGTGCAGCGGCTGCAGGACGAGTTCGCCGAGAGCCTGGCCCTCGCCGACCTGGTGTTGCTTCTGGATGTGGATGATGATGGCGAGAGCGCCCGATCGGCAGGCAGTGCGGCCATTGCCGCCGGGCTGCGACGCCACGGCATCACGGTCATCCAGCGCGGCGATGCCGACGATCTGGTTCACCATGCGCGCAGCGACCTGCTCGCTGGCGATGTGTTGCTGGTCATGGGGGGAGCCGGCATGGCCGGTGTGGCCCAGCGCTTGCACCGGCAACTGGCCGAGGAGGCGTCGCCTGTATCGTCCGTTCCCGCGGCGACGCTGGCCCCTCAGCACTGGACACGGCGCCTCACGCAGGTCTGGCGATCGCGCGAGACTTTCGTTGCCCTGTTTCGTGTCGCCGCGCGCGCCCACCCTGACGCGCCGGCGCTGCTGGGGCGCGACGGTACGTTCTCCTACGCCGAGCTGGATCGTGCCAGCGACGAACTCGCCGCCGGCCTTGCCACGCGTGGATGGTCCGATGCCGTCGTCGGCGTTGCCTTGCCGCTGGGGGCAGAGCTGATCGTCAGTCTGCTCGGTGTCATGAAGGCCGGAAGCACCTATCTTCCACTCGACCTGGCGCTGCCCGATGCGCGCCGGACCTACATGCTGGAGCAGGCCGGGGCCGCGGCCATCATCGCCCGTGACACGACGGTGGCGGCCGTGCCGGTCATGTCGCCAACCCGGCTGCGCGCCATCGGCGGCGCCGTGCCGTCCGGACCACGCGGCGGCAGTGGTGCTTACATCTGCTTCACCTCGGGGTCGACCGGCTACCCCAAGGGCGTCTGCATCCACCAGTCGGCGCTGGCCGCGCTGCTGCGTGACACGGTCACGCGTTTCGGCCTCCGTCCCGGCGCGCGGATGCTGCTGAACACGTCGATCGGTTTTGACGTCTCGCTGGCCGAAATCTGCGGCACGCTGGCCGGTGGTGGCGCGCTGGCAGTTGATGGCGCCCGGCCCCTGGGCGGCGGGCGCCTGGCGGACGCGCTGGAGCAACTGGCCGTGACCCATCTGTCCATCACCCCCAGCCTGCTGGCCAGCGCCCGGCCGCGTGCCCTGCCGCAGTTGCGCTGCATCGTTGCGTGCGGGGAGCCCTGCCCACCCGAGTTGGTGGCCGACTGGGGCGCGGGGCGGCATTTCTTCAACGTCTACGGTCCGACCGAGGCGACCATCTATGCCACCGCCGCCCTGTGCGAGCCGGGCGCCGACATCACCATCGGCACCGCCCTGGGCCATGTCGAGGTACATGTGCTGGACGAGGCGCTGCAGCCTGTCCCTGTGGGCGAGTTGGGCGAACTCTGTCTGGCCGGTACAGGCGTGTCGGCAGGCTACATCGGGAGACCCGAGGAAACGGCCGGGCGGTTTGTGCAGGCCAGGATCGGCCGGCGCGTCGCGCGTGTGTACCGCACAGGCGACATGGTTCGGCGCGGCGAGGACGGCAACCTGCGCTTCATCGGCCGGGCTGACACGCAGGTGAAGGTGCATGGCGTGCGTATCGAGCTGGGTGAAATCGAACGCGTCGTTCTGCGTGAGCCGGGGGTGGCCGATGCCGCGGTCTGCCTTGCCAAGGGGCCTCGGCCCACCCTGTTGTGCTTCATCGAGGCGGTCTGCGACAGCCCACCCGATCTTGCTGCCCTGTCGCAGCGCCTGGCCGAGTGGCTGCCGGAAAGCGCCCTGCCGTCGCGCATCCAGCTTGTGCCCGCCATTCCCCTGACACCCAGCGGCAAGAAGGATCGTCAGAAACTGATCGCCCTGCATGGCGGCCGCGTTGTCACGCGAGCGGCGGAGTACTGGCCGCCCGCGAGCGAGACCGAACAGCGCCTCGCTCCGCTGTGGCAGGAAGCACTGGACCTGCAGGAGCCGGTTGGCCGGCTGGACCGCTTCGCCGCCCTGGGTGGTGACTCGCTGGCCTCCCTGACACTGATCCTGCTGGTCGAGGAACGCTTTGGCGTCACGGTGCCGCCGGGCTATTTCGGGCGGATCGATACATTGCCCCAGATGGCCACCCAGCTCGACGATCTGCTGTGGCACCGAGACGGTGGCAGCGCCGCCGGCGCACAGGGGTTCACGGCGAGCCGGATCTACCGGCGTATGCGCGATCTTTGCGGGCACTGGCCAGGTGTCCGTCACGCGCCTGAGTACCTGACGAGCAGTCTGGGTCTGCCCGGGGCGCAGCACGATCTGTTTCTGTGCTGCCAGGTGGAAGAGGAGTTCACCGCACTGGCGCAGCGGCTGTCGCCCGCCTTCCGGGTCCATGGCATGCGTTCGGGCCACCTCGTCATTGACCACGGGCCCGGGGGCATCCGTCAACTGGCTGCCCGCTATGCCGAGGAAGTCGCGGCGATTGTTCCACGGGGGCCCGTGCTGCTGGCGGGCGTCTGCCAGGGAGGCACCATCGCCAAGAGCGTGGCGGAACTGCTCATGGCCGCCGGCCGCACGGTGCCGCTGCTGATCTGGATCGAGCCTGGGCGGCCTCAGCCGTATGCCGGTCGTGTGGCGCTGATCTGTGCCGAGGACAGCTTTCTCAACCCGCTGCGCCCTGGCGGGCCAGGCATGGCGCCCTACGAAGCTGCCATGAGCGCAGGGGTCAGCCTGGATCTTATTCCAGGCATTCACGGGGGCGCCTGTGTCGAACCTGCGGTGCAGTTCCTCGCCCATCACCTGGCCCGGCGGGTGGACGAGGCACTGGAACGCACGGCTGCCAACGCATGAACGTGCGCCGGTTCCTGTACCGATGGGGCCGTGTGGCACGAGCGGGTGTGGGCATGGCGATGGGCATGCTGGCCTACCCGATTGCCTGGCTGGGCTGGTTTCGCCCGCGCGATGAACTGGCCGCGGCGGTCGGGCAATTGCTGCTGGTGGGCTTTTACGGAGCGAGCCGGTCCTCGCCCTCGGCCCGGCTGCTGGCCCGGCAGGCGCAGCGTGGCCAGGTGGGCGCGGTTTTCTTCGTTCACCAGAACGTCGGCAGCCTGGCGCAGGTCAAAGGCTTGCTGGATCTCTTTCGCGACGGGGGCACAGCGCCGTTGCTGGCCATCGACCACGAAGGCGGCATCGTGCAGCGACTGACCGATGCGCACGGCATGAGCCGCCTGCCGGCCGCACGGGACGTCGCGGCCAGCCTGTCGCCCGACGAGGCATACGCTCTTTATGCCCGGGCGGGCCGCGAGCTGGCCGCGCTCGGCTTCGACATCAATCTCGGGCCGGTGGTGGATATCGACGCGCCCGACAACCCCGCGATTGGTGTTTTCGGCCGTGCGTACGGCACCGAGCCTGACCGGATCACGGCCTATGCTCAGGCGTTCCTGGCGGGTTTTTCCGCCGCCGGCATTCTTTGTGCGGCCAAGCACTTCCCGGGCCACGGTCTCGCGGTCAGCGACAGCCACGAGGGGGCGGCGGATATCTCGGCGACCTGGACCGAGGCGGAGCTGGAACCGTTCGCGCGCCTGATCGCCTCGCCCACGGCACCGCCGCTGATGATGATGGGGCACCTTCGGCTCGATCCGGTGGCCCCCGACGGCCGGCCGGCCACCATCTCCACCCCCATCGTGACCGGCTTGCTGCGCCGGCGCCTGGGCTACCAGGGTGTCGTGGTGACGGATGACCTCGACATGAAGGCGGTCAGCGATCTCATGGGCCGCAAGGAGGCGGTCGTGCAGGCCATCGCCGCGGGCTGCGACCTCCTGATGTTCAAGAACCTGTTCGGCTATGACCCCTTGCTGCCGCAACGCGCTGTGCGCTGGGTACGCGATGCCATTGCACGGGGAGAGCTGAGCGAAGCGCAGGTGATGGCCGCCGCACAGCGTGTGCGTGCCCTGCGCAGCCGCGCAAGGCCATCAGGCTGACAGCGCGCTCATACCTTGGGCATCCAGAGCCCGCCGTCGTCCACGTGGCGAGGCCAATAGCCACGCCACGGCTTGATTTGCTGCAGTTGCAGACCGGATTCGTCCTGCAGGTATTCGTAGCCAATGGCCTGCATGCGATGGTCGGGGTCCAGGTGTTCATAGAGCCGGGCGCGGGCCGTCCTTCTGGCCGGATCGATCATTTTCAGGTGATACAGATTGTGTCCAGCCGGGGCCAGGCGCCGGGCATTCAGGAACAGTTGCCAGGGAATATGCAGGTGGCCGCCGGGCATGTGAATGTGATCGGTCAGGCGCAGAAGGCGCGCCTGACGCTTCTGGCCCCAGAGCCCATCTACCCTGAAGTGGCGTGGCGTATACAGCTCACGAAGATGAAACCAGTAGGCGTCGGCCTCGCCATTCATCAGACGCTGCATCGAAAAGCGCGTCAGCCAGTCGAGGCGCTCATCGGGGTCGATGGCCAGCACCCACTGTGCGCCCGTGTCGCGCGCCGCCTGAAGCAGCTTCAGGCGGCGCGCGGGCTCGTGGCTGAAGACCTCGGTGGAGGCGCGATCGTCATAGCTGATCCACCCGTCAACCAGCGGGGCAATGTTCTTCAGCATGGCCGGGACGAGATGGGCATCGTGGCGATAGCTGAAGATGGCGACGATGCGGGGAGTCCTGCTTTTCGGCAGATGGACTTCTAGCATGCCGATCACCTTCTGTGTGCCGCCTGTTCTTTGCGCATGCCCAGCTCGAATGCCACGATGAAACAGAGCATGAACGGGATGGCAAAAGGATAGATCCGGCGAGACTGAGGCTCGATATGGGCGGATGCGTTGGCCAGCGCAAACGCGATCTGCCTGCGCAACCGGGAGATGAAGCCGGTGCGTTCCAGGGTGCCGAACTCCCTGCACATCGCCGACGTGGCGATGCCCCGGCGGTACTGGTCTTTGAGGGCGACCAGAACGTCGGTCGGCTCGCTGTGCAGGGTGACCACCGCGGGGACCCAGCGTATCTCGGTGATGTTCGATACCCGGTCGTTGTAGTGGGAGTCTTCGGCGCCCGGCATGTCTTCCCGGAAGGGCCCCAGCTCCTGCAGGAGCGAGCGGGCATAGGAGGCACCGTAGCGCAGCGCCACGTCGGCGGGTGCCCGGGGCAGTCGGCGAGGGTGGTTGACGAGGAACTTTGCCAACGATACGGGGTGCTGCAATGGTGTTGGCAACAAGGCGCTGGCGACGGCCATGGCGCCCTGTTGATGGGCCTGAAGCCGCGCCGCCGCCCAATTGGGCTCGGCGATGCAGTCATCCGCCAGAAATGCCACGTAGGGGGCGGTGGTGTGGGCAATGCCCAGGTTGCGCGCGGCGCCCACGTACCGGGACACAGGATCCGTTAGCACCGGTACCGACAGGCCATGGACCTTCAGCAAACCGTGCACATCACCCGGGCCGGTGTGCACCACCAGCAACTCAACAGGTATGTCCTGTCTGAGCACCGAGCGCACGGCGGCCGGCAGCGTGGCGCGTGGCCCGTGGGAGAGGACGACGACGGCGAGCAGGGCCTGGTTGCCCGCACGGCCTGCTGCCGGTTCGCCTTCAGCTTCCACGGTGGAACAATGGCACGGGGCCACCGGGGTGACCACCATGGGGCGTCATGCGCCGAAGTACAGATCCACGATCTGCTCGGCGGGGCCGTCCATCTTGATTCGTCCCTGTTCCAGCCAGATGACCCGGCTGCAATTGCTCAGCAGCAGATCTTTTGAGTGGCTGGCGAGAATCAGGATGTCCGTGGAGTCGACGATGTCGTGCATGCGCTGCTTGGCGCGCTCCTTGAAGTCGAGATCGCCGGTGGACAGCCACTCGTCCATGATGAGGATCTCGGGCCGCACCGTGGTGGAGACAGAGAATGCCAAGCGCATCTGCATGCCCGAGGAATACGTCCTGAAGGGCATGTCGATGAAGGCACCGAGCCCCGAGAACTCGATGATCTCGTCCATCATGGCGTTGATCTGCTTGGGCGACAAGCCCATCAGGGTACCGCGCAGCGTGACGTTTTCCCGCCCGGTGGCTTCGGGGTCGATACCCAGGCTGATGTCGATCAGCGAGGTGCTGTGCCCGTGAATCTCGGCTCGCCCGCTGGTGGGGTGGTAGATGCCCGAGAGCACCCGCAGCAAGGTGGTTTTGCCGGCGCCATTGTGCCCGATGATACCCAGGCGCTCACCGCTGTCCAGGCGCAGGTTGATGCCGTCCAGACCACGCACCACCACGTGGCCGTCGTGGCGGGTGGATATGCGCCCACCCGTCACCGCCTTGAGCACCTTGTTTTTCAGCGACAGGCTGGAGGCATTGAAGATGGGGAAGTCGACGTCGACATTCTCCAGATGGATGTAAGGGGCTGCGGTCATAGCCAGTACGCGATCCGCTTGCGGAAAAATCCATAGAAAGGCAGTGCTGCGGCCCAGCCCACGAGGGCCATGGCGCTGGCGTAAACCCAGCTGATGGCGCCGGGCACCTTGCCTTCGATGGGCGCCCGGACGAGCTCCAGCAGGTGGTAGAACGGGTTGACCTGCAGGACCAGGGGGCTGACCCGGTCGGGCATCAGGTCGGCACTCCAGATGATGGGCGTCAGATAGAACATGACCTGCATGACGTTCTGGACGATCTGTGTGACATCCCGGTAACGCGTGCACACCACGGCCAGCACCAGGTTCATCCACACCAGGTTCAGCAGCAGCAGAGCGAACCCCGGCAGGATGAGCAAGATGACGGGCCCGACGCCGATCTTGAAGATGAGCATCAGGATCGGGATGATGACGATGTTGTGCCCGAGAATGACGGTTTCATTCCACAGGTCCCGCATCAGGTGGGAGTACAGAGGCAGGTTGACCTGGAGGATGATGCCCTTCTTGTTGATGAAAGCGGCGCATCCGGCGTCGATGGAGGCGGTGATGAAGCCCCAGAAAATCAGCCCCACCGCCAAGTGTGGCAGGAATTTCTCCATCGGCTGGCCGAAAAGGGTGCCAAACACCAGCCCGATGGCTGCGATCAGCACCGCCTTGTTGATCGTGAGCCAGAAGGCACCGATGACTGAGCGCCGGTACCGTGTCGCAACGTCTTGCCAGCCTAGGGTGGTAATCTGGTGGTGGTTGGTCAGCGCACGGCGGATGTCTGCCCATGCGCTTGCGACCAGAGAAAAGTATCGCAAAGTCATTAAAAAATGCTCGGAGTCATGGGCGATTATAGGTGGCGTGCCGGCCGAGGCTCCCGCGGTCATGGCGGGGCCTGGCGGTGGCGCCGCACGCTCCCCCCAGGGGTGGCCCAGGCGGCAAGGGTGCTGCCGGTGCCTGCCTTGAGGGACGTTGTTCCAATGGGGGCATTTTTCGCCATGCCTTGCCACGAATCATCTGAAAGCCATGAAAGATTATCTGTTCGCATACGAAGATGTGAGCGTATACGCGTGTGCGATGCAACTGCTGGGCACTGCGCTGCGACCCCAACACGTACATATCGATATCGGTTGTGGTGAAGGCGCCATTGCTCACAAAATCAAAGACCGTGGTGCCATCTATATTGGATTCGATATCAATGGAGAGGCGGTTTCCAGATTGAGATCCAAGGGCTTTGATGCCCATGAAATCGACCTGCGGGAACCCCATGGCGCCATAGGGTTGATCAGGCGGGTGACGGCAAATCGTCCGGTATGCAGCCTGTCCATGCTGGACGTGATCGAACATCTTCCATACGACAGCACGCTGCTTCTCGAATTGTCCCGATGGATGCTCGCGGAACACCCGGAAGCCAGACTGGTCACCAGCATTCCCAATTTTTCCCATGCCGATATTTGCGTCCGGCTCATGGCGGGTCGCTGGGACTATACGGAGTCCGGTCTGCTGGACAGGACGCACGGAAATGTGCTGACCGAGGCCTCCATCCATCGATGGTTTCATGAGTCGGGCTGGAACGATCTCTCTCACAACCACTATGAATTGACGGTCAGCGATCAAAGGGCGGTGGCACCGGTGCTCTACCCGGCCAACGCCGAATCGGGAATCGGGCGGCAACTGCGGGAAATCAAAAAAGCCATAGACCCCAATCATCAGGTCTATCAATTTGTCCATCTCTGGGCGCCTGGGCCGGTTGCCAGTCGGCAGCCGGAAGCGGTTTTTGTTACAAATTTCATGTTTCACGCCAAGGATGGATGCCGCCGTGCCGATGCGGCCGCGGCAGATCAAGGGATCCAGGTCATCTGCGTGGAAGAGGGGGGCGGCCCTTGGGAGCCGTGGGACGCTGCAGTGGGAGAGTACGTGGTTTTTTCACGGGACGAGTCCGTTGTCCACCACCCCATGGTGGCGTTCGTGAGAGCCACCCTGGAGAAAAACGAGCGACCGGTCCTGCTCATCGACACACATGCACGGCCCGATGGGGTGGATGTTCTTGGCCTGGATATTTCTCCCGGCCCATGGGTCGCCGTGCCAACCTCGGCGCTCAGACGGCGCTTTGCCGGCCTGAGCCAGCGGGATCTGACGCCGGGTTGCTGGCAGGCCTTCATCGTCGCTGCCATGATGATGTGCGGCGTGAAAGTGCATGACGGTGCGGGCCGACCGGACGGGGAGCCGGCTGGCATCTTCCCCCCTCTGACGCTGCTGGACATCGCGCGACGCGGGGAGCTGGAGGCTGTGGTGTCCGGGATATGGCCCCATATCAACGAACTGAGAGACTGGCTCTGCCTGCCCGAGCGGTGGCGTATCGGTGTCCTGGAAGAAGAGCTGGTGGCGCTGAGGTCGAGCGTCTTATGGGTAGCGCCGGGGAATGGACATATACTGTTCGACACTAATACGACGCATGGGGGGAAGGCACCGGTTCTCGACGAGGTCCGCAGAGACCGGGATAGACTCCAGCGCGAACTTGAGGGTGCCAACCTGCGCTATGCGGAGTTGTATCAGAATTTCCACGATTACAAAAAGGACGTTGAGGCGTCTATCAGCTGGAAAATAATCAGATCCCTCAGGTGGTTGGCTGCCATTTTAAAGAGCAGATAGATCCAGGATTTTTGCATGGTATCCGACTTTTATCCATTGATCGATATCTCGATTGTCACTTTCAATTCCAGTCGGTGGATTGACGGATTTTTCGACTCCCTTGACCGGCAAAGTTATCCGGTCGAATGCATCAATGTCCTTGTCACGGACAATGGTTCAACGGATGATTCGGTCGAAAAACTTCGGGCGATCGGGGCCCAGTCCAGGTACGGAAGTTTCCAGGTTTTCGAATCGACCAATCGGGGCTTTGGCCATGGGCATAACAACAATATCCGGGCCGGTTCCTCCGGGTTCATCCTGGCAGCCAATATCGATTTGATTTTCGAGCATGACTCGATCACTGAAATCGTTTCCTTGGCGAGTCGTGACGATGGGAAAACCGCTTCCTGGGAGATGCGGCAAAAGCCCCATGAGCATCCCAAATACTACGACCCGGTGACGCTCGAGACCTCGTGGTCGAGCAGTGCCTGCACCCTCTTTCGCCGGCAGGCCGTCGAGGCCGTTGGCGGGTACGACGAGGTGTTCTTCATGTACGGCGAGGACGTGGATCTCTCATGGCGCATGAGAGCCAAGGGTTATGTTCTCAAGTATTGCCCGTCGGCGACCTGCTGGCATTACACCTATGCAGAGTCAAAGTTCAAGAAGATCCAGTTCCTGGGCTCGCTGCTGGGCAACCTCTATCTGAGAAACCGGTTCGGATCGCGGACGGATGTGGAAGAGGGGGAGGCCAACTACCTGGCCGAGATGAATGCGGATTGGCAGCACTATCCCGAACAGAGGCGGGATCTCGCCAGCTATTTCGATACCTACCTTGCCAACAGGGGGCATTTCCAGACGACCGATCCCGTGACCAGGCAGCAGTACCGTCAGGTGGCCAAGTTCCCGGATGCCTGGGACTACGAGGTCGCGCGTGACGGTGCCTTTCATGATCTTGGAGCGCTTCCTGACGCGCAGCCTCTGGTTTCCATCATCGTCCGGACCTATGCCGGGCGTGACGCGTTGCTGGCGGAC
>Ga0265293_10008689_pt1 | contig 14946 bp, 32 predicted proteins | sample Munlanlewell138R_FD_192505 | JGI IMG/M metagenome (GOLD analysis project Ga0265293, IMG submission 192505) | Leachate microbial communities from a municipal landfill in Southern Ontario, Canada - Leachate well 138R | ecosystem: Engineered > Solid waste > Landfill > Unclassified | place: Canada...
CCAGAAGAATATAAGGCAGTGTTTATACCTGAAGCTAAATCAACATTTTGTAAAAAGCTTGCCATTTACCTATCCTTCATTACATTTTAATATATTTATTACTAAATTAATTTTAGAACTGCGCCATAAAATATTCTTTAGCTGGTCTGCTAAACGCCTTTTCGATGGTAGTTTTCTTCGTAGTATTTTCCGAAATATCGTGGAAAATAACCTCATCTTCCAATTTCGGTGTTTCGACGGAAGTTGTAAAGTCAAATACACTGAAAGAAAATGTTGGATTGCCATCAACACCATCTGGATATGTTATAGAAATACCATTGTCAGAAGTAGCTTGTAATGTTCTATTAACCATTCCCGTAGGAGTAGAAACCTTAATACCACTTCCGGAATTTATTTCATCAACTAAGTCAAAATAATCTGACACATTGTAGCCATTTATTTGATCAACATTGGTTAAGTCATTACCTGACATATTAATAGCACCAGTCATCGTGCCGCCCTGTAATGAAAGACTTGGATCTTGAACACCAGAGTGGAATTGGTACCAGGCGCCGTTCACATATGCCTCAATTACTGTTTCATCGGTATTAATTCTCAACATACCAACGTGCGGTACCGACGGTCTAAAATTAGTTGGGCCATATGGAATAGTGATCGATTCATATCCGCCAATAATTGGATTATCCGGAATTGAAATTTGAATTGATGGACCAGTATCATTAACTGTTATTTGATCAGTAGTTCCAATTATAGTCTTAGTAGTATAATCTGTAGCATCCCAATACATCAATCCCTCGTTGAATGATGGGTTTGAAAGCTCATCAAGCAATGAATTGCTGGCTTGGAAATCGTAAACTACATTCGTACCAGATACTACACGACCTTTAGTATCGACAGTAACTTGATTGAAAGTGCCAACTGGAATAATATCTGGCAAACTTAAATTAAGTGATGCGTCGTGTAGGCCTGAAATTGTAACAAAACCAGTAACATCACCATTAAATGTAATACTAAAATCATCCAAGCTGAAAACAGGTGGGCCAGCCACACCATCAGCATTGGCAATATTAATACCATTTGAAGCTAACATTGTTTGATTTTCAACAGCAGTTACCCAGCCCATTGAGTTTAATTGCACTCTATTAAACCATTGGCTTGTAGGCATATTAGCATTAGGCAAGTTCAAGGTAGTTCCAATTGTAACATTACCTAAATCAGTAACAGTTGCTTGACCTTGAACATCACCAGCCAATGTGATAGTAAAGTCATTAGGATGAATTACTGGATCGCCAATTGACATATCACCATTCACGATAGTCATACCAGGACCGGCAGTAAGCACTCGTTTAGTTCCTGAAACTACACGACCTTTGTTATCAACTGTCACTAAATTATATTGACCAGGGGATCCTACTAAATCTAAGTCAATTGAAATAGTAGTATTAGCTAAGCCGGATATAACCGCATAACCATTAACGTCACCATCAAAATTTAAATAAAAGTCATTAACTGAAATTTTAGTATTCGCATCATAGCCGTCTGGATCGGTGATAGTAAGACCTGAGCCAACTTCAATTTCTCGGGTTATCACACCATCATCAGTACCAACTAAATATCCGCCAGATGGTAAATCAGTGTTCAAATCCTCTATGTAGGATTCTAAACTCTGACCATTAACTGTGATATCATCAGCTACCAATTCTTGTGTATGGATTGTCTGGAACGTACCCATATTTGCTACAATGTTACCAGTATCGTCAAAGCTCATTCCTGTTGGAATATCTTCTTCAACAGTAACTATAGATATATTACCAAATTCATAATCAAACGGGCTTAAGAATATTTCATTAATTTCAACTTGATTACCATTGATTGATTGAACTGTATAAGTTCCATCATTTGCACTAGTTCCAGATAAAATAATAGTGTCGCCAACTGTTAACTCAGTCTGGCTTAAGTCAATACCATAAAGTGCAAACGTCAAGCTATTAATAAACTGAAATCTAGACCCTTTAATAGTTACTGGTGGCTGCAAGCCTGCATCAAGATTGGAATTAAATGCAGTCGTTAAGGTAATGGTATGTGATGTAACATTAGCAATCGTGTATTGGCCATCTTGCTCATCGGTACCATCAATATCAATTTTCTGACCAGCAAAGAAACCTAAAGCTTCAAAATTTTGTGAAGCTGAAATAATCTGCCCTGGATTGTTTGCAACGATAGTGATATCACCACTGGTGGAAATAAATGACACAGTTGGCTCAAAGGAAAATTTGTTTCCTCGACGATAAAAATTTAAATTACCATCGTTATCAAATACAATGTCAATACCGTCATTCTGCCAACGCCCAGTTTCATAAACAGTATTAGCAATGCGAATGTCAGTACCCATATTATTGAGTGTAATTCCGCCACCAGCAACCAGGCCTTTAAATTCTAGCAGTTGATTATTTTTTTGTTTGAAAATTTGGAAATTAGATGAAAGATTATAACCATTCGTGACATAATTGGCAAGGTCTGGGTCTGGGCTTCCATTTCCACCATTACCACCTGAATTTGAGCCACTTTCTACTGGTTTATTAACAAAGGCTCCAATCTGAGGATCATACACAAATGCATCGCCTTCAACTGGATTAGATATCAGTCGAAAGTCTGGTAGGTATGAATTTGTTTTTCTTGTGCGCGATGCGTAAATTGCCATTTAGCTATCCTCAAAAGTTCATTAAAATTCGACTTACAGAACCAAGCTGAGCTAAATCTTCTGAAGTTATTGGAGTTGGTACTACATAGTCCCTATTAATTCTTGCCCTAACAAATACAAAATTTCCCTGGATTATGAAAGAATCAACACCAGTGTCACCATCAATACCAGATGGCATCATTGGATTTACAGGATATTCAATGTAAGGATTCATACTGGTAAGCATAATTGGAAACCAATCATCTTCAGTTGGATGTAGTTCTAAGGTTGCTTCAATGTAAAGGCGGCCAGTAAAATTATCCAATTTAGCACTGATGGTATGTATTCCGTCAGAAAATCCATAAAATCCATCTGCTTTGACCGCCGGGCCAGTGACATTTAGACTGCCACTCGAATCGCCCATTAATTCATAACTTTGTATAGACACAAAAATCCCAGCCTAAATAAACGTTTATCAAACTTATTTATTTAGACCGGGATTGTATGGTGAGTTAATTTTTTTATGCTATTTGGAGGACTTTTGGTTTTCTGCCTCGCTTTTTGCCTGCTTCTTTTGGACTTCCATCTTTTTTAAGGCCATACACTGAAGCTAGTTTTAGCGGATCCATTCCATCTATTGTAATAATTTGATTGGGCACTACGTGAAGTTGACGACCGTCAACAGTGCTAATGCAGAAAAAATCTATTTTGGTATCATTTCGCCTTATATACGTTAGGCTAACGGTTTCTTTAGTTCGTCCTTGCGTTACGCCGCCGAGACCAAGGAGTGGACGTTCTATCATCATTTCTGCTCCTGGTTTGAGAACGTTTTTGCTGACAAAACCTTCAATAAGTCCTAAATCCATATTTTTAACCTTTATTATTATAGGGTGGTAAACAATCCCATAGTATTAACATATTTCAACAAGTCAGTCAAGCAAACATTTCAGTCAGTTACCCATAAATAACAGTGAAAGGAGAAAACATTATGGCTAAAATAGTAGAAACTAACACTATCTTGACTATTAGCAAATTAGTTAAGACTAGTGATAATACAGAAACATTAGAATTGCCAGAAGATTTTACTGACACGGTACTTGAGCTTGTAGCACAATTACTTGGCAGTGACTATGTTGTTGAACTAACTGTCGCCTAATAATCTTCTGATAAATATTAACGTGGGACGAATGTCCAACTAAAGGAGTTATCAAAATGGACCACGACAATTTTCTTTCCGAACTTGAACGCTGCATTTTAGCAAACTCAAGTTCACCACCAGATCTGCTTCCAAAATCATACAGTTCAGACGATCTTGCCTCTATGTATCTCAATGGAGACTTTGATCCAGAAGAAGATGAAGTTTATTACAGTGAAGAAGATCTCGAAGAAGAAGATGAAGATATCATCCAGGTAATTTACATCGACGACAGTAACTTTTCAAAGCTTGATCCTGAAGAAATTAAAGCATTTATCAACAACTTATCAACCATATTAGGTGTTGATGCTTATTCTGAAGAAGAAATTGCTCGATTTATTGAACAATGTAAAAAGCCTAAAGACTGAGGTAAAATGGAACACTGGCTAGCGGTAACACTCCTTTGGGGTGGTGGAACACTTATTGTACTTTGCTTACTCAAACTATTGTTTAGTTTGATGTCAAATCCTTTTGACGACCTTGATGATGAAGACTTGAAGGAAATCGATGAGGCAGGTAAAAATCTAACTGACCTAGGCGGTAAAATTAACTTTTAAAATAAAATAAGTCGGTCAATGAAATCAGCCAACCGTTCAATTGTTGACGAATGTTGATCATACGCATAATATTCAATAACAAACTGTTTCCTATTATCTCCCGGATAGGTAAATTTCTCACCCACAATTTGTTGTCCTAAATTTGGTTCACCCACTGCATAGATAATATCTTCCATTCGATAATAACTATATCCTTCATCCACTATCTGAATGTTTTCAAAAGCATATTCAGGCGGCCACAATGCCTCAATAATTAAAGGCATTGCAACCTTAAGTGCATCTATGTGGCTAGGGACGAATTTTCCCTGATAGATAATTTTTAATATAATCATTTGACAAGGCTGTAATAAGTTTCAAAAGCTTCCGGAATTTGAATATTATTCAGTTCAAGACGGTGCTTGAGTTCATCCATGCCAACCATATTGACCACATTCAGCCAATTGGAATAAGTTTCCTCTTCCGTGGCACATTCAAGATTCCACAGCTTTACCAACATCTCATTAAAAACTTCTTCGCCTTTCAGGGTTACTTGGCGAGCGACATAAAATGCCTGCAGGATTTCAGGATGTCGTTTGTTTATGTCGTCCCAATTTAAATCAATAGAGGCCATTCATTTTTCTCCGAAATTGCAGCGCCCATCTTCTTTAATATAAGCGCGAAGCGCGAAAAATTTACCTTTCGGCGAAAATTTTCCACCAGTTCAATAAACTACATACTTATTTGCAAAACAGCGCGAAATCAATTTCCCAAGGTTCCATAATAGGATCAAGTGCTTCTCGCAATTTTTCATTATAGACATAAAAATTAATACGATCGTGATTTGTCCAAGTCGAAACAATCTTACGTAACTCTACATTAAACCATTCCAACTGTGCCCAAGCGGCGGCTTCGCGTTCAGCTTTAGGAAGTTCAGTCATTGACTCAAACATCATATCACTATGTTGTCTCCTGAGATCGTGAAGTCGGCCCGAAAGATCATTCATCATATGTGCCCATTCTTCACTATGGGTGGAAACCACATATGGAATCACTGTAGTAGCTTGAAAGCTGTTATCTGACATTCGTCCATCCATTCCAGTACAATGCTCTGTTGATAAAAATACTTACAAAATATAATTTGTTCTTCCCAGGAAAGTTTATCCCATCGGATTTTCAACCATCGGCAAAAATCCAAATAATATCGTTCCCTAATCCTAAAAGTCCCATTAGTAAACACTACATCATTAGGTGCTTTCTTTTCCCAATCAAGTATTTCCGTATCCTGCTTGGCCAAGAGGTCTTGCGTATATGGTTCTACTTCTTCTGAAATCAGCGTAATGATTTGTTTTTCCATCTGGGTCAATTCTATCATAATAGTATCTTATATGCGGTAAATTGAACACTGTCAAGGAATGATTGGAAATAACCATTATGGCGCCACCGCAAAGCAAGTTGAATTTGTTCTTCCCAGGTGCATTCTTCCCATATTAGTTTAAAGAGTCTACCATAGTGGTAATCGTGATCCATTATACTCGCCTCCAGCTCGTCATCAGTTAGGCGGCCATTTTTATGATAATGCGTAATCACAGACCTGTCGTGCCTTTCCTTGGCGGTAATTTCTTTGGCGGCGTGAGGAATATTCATTAGTTTTTCATTATCCTATAACCTAATATTTTAGTATAATGTTTCAAGATCCAGTTGGGAATGGAGCAGAAGGTACACCAAACAGACCATCAGTAGTGTATCTTGCTATTCCTTTGGTCACTCTGAATTCGTCAATACGACCAGTAAACCCTCCAGATGTTGAATTTCTACAGAACAATCTAAACGGTTGGGCTGAGGACGACATCGTACCAGGAACGGCCGCTGATGATTTGCCAACCATTTCACCGTTTAAATAAATTCTAATGAAATCCGCCGAATCACGGGTAATGGCCCAGAATTGCCAAGTGTCATATCCCGCAGATGCTCGATTCTTATTGGTTAAAACAGTAGTCCTGGATGGTGCACCTGTCATATAGCAATTAAATTTAAAATAAGTATCTAAACCAAATCCAAATCCCTCAGAGCCAGTCCAACTCGTTAATTTATTAAAAAACCCGCCAGTGGACGCGAAACCGCTATTCACATAATACGCCCAAAATTCGAAAGTAAACTCGCCGTCAAATAACCAATCTGAACTAGATGCAGTAGTTATACTCACATATTGAGTGGTGGAAGTGGTATTGATATATCCACCGAATGGTGAACTTACCGGTCCGCTGACCTGAATAGTGGGTGATGTAGAAGAAGCAGTAATAGAAGAAACGTTACCCTTCACATCAGCAGCAGTGTCAGTAACTGAGGATGCATCATCCCATCTTAGCAACATAATAACATTATCCCAGTAAGGATCACCTGACGATAAATTTGCAACCTGTGCAGTAAGGGTAGATCCAGCAAATCCCACTTGAATGGCCATACATATAATTCTCCTTTCATTCTTCAAATTTTACTCAATACTAAAGAATATTTATAGTCTGGCCAGGTGTTATTTTATCAATCCGGCTTTCTCACACAGGCACTTCATCTGTTGTTTTTGTCATTAGAACCTGGGTGTGATATTTTTCTCTAACTTCTATTAATTTTTCATTATCCTATAAGCTGCCAACTGATTATTGTCAAGCCTTTTTACAAAATCCTCGTTGTCAGTATGGACGGCAATTTGGATTTGATCATCATAGGACAAAAGGCCAAACCACACTGCATTGGAGAACTTGTGCTTGTGTTTTAAATATTCTTCACGTTGGTCACATTCATCAGTCCAGGACCAATTTCCCTGATCAGCTTTCTGATATAATTGCCACAACTGTTGCCGCTGCTTCTCAAGTCTAGCTTGATATTTTTCCCTGACGTCCATTAGTCTTTCACAATCCAATATGTGGTTAATTGACTTTCATCCAGTCTATTGATTAGTTTTGGGTGGCGGCTAATTATACAAAGGGTAATTTGATCTTCCCAGGACAATTTGTCAAACCACATATGCAATTTAAGTAACAGTTTGGAATCAAGAGCTTTTTCCATTCGATCCAATTCATCTAGTGTAATTTTATCATAGTCAGCCTGACGCCATACTTTATGGAGAGCAGCCAGATGACTAGTGTACAGTAGATGATAACGTTCCGCGACAGGTCCTGTCCTCATACCAGTATCCTTGCGGCTGTTAGACTGAGTTCATCGTAGAAGAAAAATATATTATTTTCATTGAAATAATTAAAAATACGCTGTTCTTTCAGTGCTTTAATGAATTCATCCAGATCCTGAACCATAATTGTACCTACACTGCGTTGCTTACGCTTATAAAAATTTTCAATTATTTCCTCAAATTCTTTCCTCGTCAGTCCTTCCCGGACGCCCTGAACCTTTGATGAATAATCCTTGAAAGTCAAAGTTCGGGGTTCTTCCTTGTTGGCTGGATAGAGGTTCATTGCACCAGACCTCTTTCCATCAACAATCACTACCCATCGGTTCTTGGCTCGTGTCTGAAATTCAATTTTCATCCACATATCACCATAGCGTCTCTGACCAGTGGTATAAAATCCCGTATTGTGAGATAATACTTATAAACTCGCTTATTGTGAGCCGTTTGTTCATAGTGGGATTCTGGACCGCTATTTTCCAAAACCACATAGGTGTTTTTTATAAACTTTGGATCCATCATAGCCACGTAAAGGTGAACTTCCAAAAATGGCCAATGGTACAAAATATGACTTATATCGTGCTCATACGGTTTCCAGGCATTATAACCAAAGCTACTATTTTTTTCACGATCATAATTCTTTTTCACAATGTCAATCATAGGAAAGATATCCTGTGGTTGGGATAATTTACAATTTCCCATACGGCGAATATATCGCAACTGTTCCCGGGTCAAGTATGAAGTTAGCTCAGTCATATACCACCAACTGATCTTGAATTATAATAATTGCAGTTTTTTGTTCATCACTGAGTTCGCGGGACAAGCAGGATTGATGGTTACACTTGAGGTAATAGGTTATTTGATCCTCAGGAGACAATTTATTCCAACCATCAATTATATGATATTCAAGTATTTGATTTGCTTCCACGAGTCTAAGATGGTACTCGTCTCCCGTTATGTTCTTGCAAGTAAAATTATCATAAGCCAGATCAACAGTTTCCTGTGATTCATTGAAATAAACTTCAACTATCATACAAAGTTCAGTTATTGTCACGATAACAGGACCACAACAGAGCGTTGAACATCATCCAGACAATAAAGCAAATATGGCTGATCTTTCATATGTTGCATCACAAATGTAACTTGGTCCTCCCAGGTCAATTGACTACAGATACTCTTACACCGGGCGACCATCATATTATTAATTGAAGCTTCGGCTTCCCGGACTGTTTGACTCCGGCCACCATAATGCACGATGTCAGTATCTGAATGATTCTCTTTGAGAAGCTGATCTAAATCAAAAAAATCCTGTTGAGCTCGAAGCAAACATTCCTTATAGTTAATATGAGCTTCTTTTAAATTCCATTTCCAAGTCACGACACTATCCTACAAGCATTCCGCTGCCACTCAGGCATAAAGGTGATCCAAAATAGCATCTCTTCCGCATACTTGGGAGTATCGTGACTCATAAGAATATAGGTTGAAATTTGATCCTCTTCGGACAATTTATTATAAAGTCCACGAAGCGAATCTTCATAATTGGCATTCAGGACTTCATATACACGAATCCATTCAGTAACTTCCTTCCGACCCGTAACCATTTTCTTACGGATTTCCAATCGTTCCTTCAGTGTATCAATTATGTCAAGATTCAATGTTAGACTCCAGGTGCAAATTTATTGGGATTTATAAATTATACCAAGGGAAATGTCAAGGGCCTTATTCACTATAAAGCACCAATTGGTCCTGAATTATGATTATGGCAGCAGCTTGATCTGTGGTCAAATATGGCAATAAGACTTCCTGAGCTGAACACTTAGTATAGAATGTAATTTGATCTTCTGGTGAAAGGTTTTCCCATATATGGACGATTCTACTCTGACGTTCCCATATAAGGTGTTTGACTTTATCATCATATTTCTTTTTTGTAATAACACCATTATGATATTCCTTATAGGCGCGATCGCACTTTTCATAATGATCTTCATATATGTACTTTACCGTGGTGGCAAATAATCGTTCTATGTCCATTATATACTTTTCCCGAAATCAATAGGGCATAAAAGAAATTTTTCGGTCTGATCGAAAAGCCCCGTGAAGTTAAGCATAATGGAGGGTTTTTTGTCGAGTAAGAAAGATACCGAAATCAATGGGTCTGAAAAGAAAACTGGTAGCCAGATGTCGGCCCCCCTTTATACTTTAGTCAACCCTGAAATTCACTACACGCACCACTTTTTTTTCGAAAAATATTTTTTTTCTTTTCGGTTGACTGATCTTTTTCAATCAGTTAGGAGAAAAGATTCAGGACGCCGACGAAGAACATCACGGCGTGTTCGGGATAGAGAAAACTGAGCTTGATCTGCACGTCTGTAACTCCTCTGTATGTGTCTGTTATATAGGATCCTGTCCTATAGTCAAGAGCTTTTATTGTATTGACTCTATGCAGGAAAGGCCACTAGAGTCTCTACTCCCTGATAGCCCCTCTGCCAAAAGACTTGACGGGCCTTGGCTCGGGCTTCATCACCATCACGGGCCTTGACTTTGGTCGTATTGGTGACCGTCTTATTGCGCTTGGTGAGCATACGGCAGGTAACAGTGAAGAGGATCATTGTCTGTCTCCTTATGTGACCATCATATAGGAGAAAGATTATTAGTCAAGAGCCTTTTTGCTATAGACATTTGTTTGGGTCTACCATATAAGGAGTTATCAAGAGGAGATAGTCCAATGCATTAGGCGATAGGCTCAGCATAGACAGGAACCATATAGTAAGAGAAAACATTAGGCTGTTGACATATAGGAGGCTACAGTGTAACAGTTAGGGCGTCGGGTCAGGAAGCCAGGACCCACATATTAGAGAGATGTATAGTTAGAGAAGACTATCAATACTGAGTTCAGGTTGGTGTTTGTAGTCGGGATTGGAAGGGTGGAGTCCGAAAGGATGTTGAAGCCCTCCTTTCTTTTATTCAGGCCTGTTAACTATCTTTGTTTACACTAATGAGTAATGTTAATGCCAATAGTTAACCATTTCAGTCATAGGAATAGGCCGGGTTGACTACCGACCTTTTCTCCATTATCCAATAATGATTTCGCCTTGGCTGTAATAGACTTCCTGAATGTCGTCAGTGTCGCCATATTCCGGGTCAACTATAGCCACATCCTGGTCGCCGTGTTGGTCGATCATTTGTTCCAGACGTGCGATCAGTTCGCTTGCCTTCACGTTTGCCTCCTTAGTATTCGAATCGAACACCGGCATTGACACCACGCCATTTGTCGTGGACTGGCCGGACATTCATCGCGCCCAGTGCTGCCAGTTCCTGCTGGAGTCGACCGAGATCGTAAGGCTTGTATTGCCCGTAAATCTTGTATGTGCGGCCGTGGACGATGCGCTGGGTGTAAAGCTTGTAGCAGTTGAGCCCCAGGTTATTGAGGGCTTGACGAGCGAGGATCGAACCGGGAAGTGCCATTACCTATCTCCTGTGTATGTCAGTCGTATAGTGTATATTGGCCGACAATGCAAGAGGTTTTTTCAGTAAGTTATCAGTTGACTCCTGAACTTCAGGCCATCATTGGTATATGTCCTGGGCAGTAGAGGATTTGGTGTGTTCAGTATATCGTCGATTTCGATCGGCACGAATGATATCCGGACGAATGTCCTCTGAGTTCCTGTCGTGCTCGACGGGCGGCGATGTAGGATATAGGGGTCCATACAGTAGACAGTTTCGTCATCTGCCTTCTGGACTTCTTCGACGAACTGTTCCAGATAATGGTTAATGTTGTGGACCCTGGGGTCGAAATCGTCTGGGAATGTCACATTCAGGTCGGCGAATTCGGTCGCATCCGTGTTGGCCCAAATGTAATTCTGTTCGGGGTTGTGAGGTGTCTTGGTAGAGAAACCATCAACGTGCCATTCGTCGTCTCTCTTGCTCTTCACAATGCCGTGGCGAACGGTCACGTAACAGTAGGGATGATTGGCATTGATCGCCTTCTGATGCTCTTGGGCGAGCTTTATCAACGGCATTACCCAGTCGAGTTCGTCTGGGATTTGATAATCACCTGCTGACCGGATGACCATCCTGAGAATATATTGTTCATCAGTTGGTGGCGTGAGGTCAAGTCGACCAAGACTCAAAGGACCGCCAGCTGTCTGGAAATCCTTCAAGTTAACCAATCTATGTGCCCGCTGGTCGAGCATTAGATCTCCTCAAACCCTAAGGGCATAACGAGCATCTTTTTCGTGCCATTGACGACCACAATGTCGCCGACGCTCGTGCTGGTGTGTGCCGTATTGGGGATGGCCAAGCATTCGATACCAGCAGGCGGATAACCGTTGCCACAATCGAAGGCAACGTCGAGATCGTCGCTCTGGATAACGTAGGCGGGCTGATAGTAGCCATCCAGCATTAGCCGGTTGAACATTTCCTGGCGCTCGGGCTGGCTGATGCGATTGGGCATCATTACGTTGATGGCGTCCTCGCCCTGAAGTTCCCGGCTGGTGTAGTGGAAGATGACCATCGAACCCATCGTGTGTCTCCTTGTGTTGTGCCACCCTTATATGGAAAATGGTGGCCACTGTCAATGGAAAAAATCAGTCTGGGTTGTATTCCCACCCGTATTTGATACGGTGTTCATCCAATTTCCGGGCGGCAGCTTTCCATTCTGGAGTGCGAACTGAACCAGTTTCCATATAGGCTTGGCCGCAAGCATCGTGAAGGGCGTCGCGTTCGTCTTGGATGTGCTGAGGCTGATCTTCGAAGCGCATTAACCGTCTCCTTGTTACCAGACCCTCTTAGCAGAATCTGGTAACTGGTCAAGGATTATTTTCGGTTGACGGAGTTATTCTTCTCCGCCAAATCCTTCTTCACCTTCCGGCCATTCCAGCTGGGGCCAGTAGTAGATGCGAGCGCGCATCCCCATATCGTCTTCCCGGGGAGCATCCAGATCGAAGAGATCCATATTGCCGTTGTTCCGGTCAGCCAGGGCCAGGGCAAGTGTCCAGGCGGTGGTGTATTCCAGCACGACGCCAATGCAGCTCTTGCCATACATACCACGGCCGCTGTAGCTGCGGACTTCCAGCTGGATGTTGCCATCTTCGTAGACTTCGCGGAGCAGGTTGAGAAACGATTCGGAAGTGACCATCTTGTGTCTCCTTGTTACCTGACTCTTGTAGCAGAATCAGGTAACTGGTCAAGAGAAATGTTTAGTTGACAATCACTTCCAAAGACGCCGCACTAGTTGCGTCAATGACGCCCTGTTCGATGGCTGCCTCGAGGATGATCTTGTCCATTATCGGATCGACTTTTGCAGCGATGCGATCGAAATGAGTGCGCTGGTGACGGCCGGAGCCGCTGCGATAGTGAGACATACGAACGCCGAAATGGTATCCAATCTCTGCCGCGCGGTTCATTCCGCCATTGTTGAAGATATCGTAGTAGGCATTGCCAGCCGTGCGAAGCTTTTCGAGCTTCTTGTTCTTGCTGCGCGAGTGTTGGCACTTGCCTTCGATTGGGATCAAGCCGTTCAGAGCATCATAGAGCATCTGGTATTTGCCAGTGCCATCCCAGTAGCTGTTTCCTGATACGAGCATCTTGCATCTCCTTCGTTACTCCATCTTTTTAGCAGATCTGGTCACAGAGTCAATGAGAAAAAAGCAGTTGACAGAACATTTTGTTGGGCGTATAACGGCAGAGTTCAAGCAACACCGGGTCAGACGCTTAGCCGAAGCCGGTGCCAAGTTGGGCATTTTAGTAAGAACTGACTGAGTAGTGGAGCCAGAAATGGTCGATGAAGCGAAAGGCAGTATGGTTTGAGAGCGCCAGGAAGTGAAGGTTTCGCCCTGCGGATGGTTGCTTGGAAGGGGGCCTTGTGTCCCCTTCACCCATCTTAGCCAACCACTGTTAACTTTACTAATTAACGTTAACACGACTCTGACCAGACTAATCTTTTTTTGTTGACTCATATCAAAGATATGTTATCAGGAGACAACAGAAGGAGATGTTGAGATGGCCCGCAAGATCGAAACCGCCGCCGAATGCGCTGATGTTATCAAGTCGCTGTCGCCGGAGAAGATGAAGCTTCTCATCGCCGGCCTGCGCGCTCAGCATCCTCAGTGCCGCGACAAGTCGGATGCAGAAATCCGTAAAGGTCTGCGCAACTTCATCCAGGACAATGGGAGGTAATATGGCTAACTTTTCTTTCGCTGTCACATACAACGGTCGGAAAACTGCCAAGCGAATGATATTTCGTTCTTGCAATGATGTGTATGATGCGCTATCACGGGCCAGCGGATATGAACTCCGTAATCCCAAGTATCTGCTTTCTGATTGCAGGGAGGAATGAATGTCACAGGTATTTCGCTTCCCACGTGCCAATGGTGATGTGTTGGTGGTGACTCAGAATCCGGACGATCCTACCAGGTCGACAACCCATTTCGAAGATGCTGATGGGAATGTCATTCCGGGAAGAAACATCGCAACAGAAATTGAGGCTGCTTTCAATCGAGGCGAGATCCAGAAAAAATAATCATAGATGTTCTGTTTTTCATTGACCACTTTCCAACTTCCTGTAGAACGGTGGCATAACAACGCAACGGAGTAGACGAAATGGCTTATGTGAATCACCCCAAGCCCGCCGAAGCCCCGAAGGAAGGTTACCGTTGGGTGCAGAACTTGCTCAGCGGTATCTGGATCCAGGAAGCGATCGACACGCCGCGCTGCTGCTCCGTTTCCAGCGAGGCGTATTGGTCAATGTGAAATAATTGTTGACGTGGTAGTAGAATATGCTATCACGTCAACAACACAGGAGAAGAAGAATGCGCGATACGATCATCAAATGGGCATTTTGGATTGCAATGGCAGGCGTTCTGCTTTGGTCGTTCGACTCAGGCATGAAGAAGCAACAGGAAATCGATTGCGCCCACGGACGTTACTGCAACGTCTAACAACAATATAGGCAACTGAAGATGGGTTGAGTCGAAAGATTCCCCGTCTTCCTTTTTGATCTGGCCTGTTAACTATATTGGTTAACGTTAACATCTTATAGGTTGACTCTGGCCTTTTTCTGTCGTATCAGCAAAGAATGAAAAAGATGTCTGCCTTCAAGTGGATCTTCCTGCTGATAGGATTGTTTTCAGGCTTTATCGCCTGCCATACAGCCATCTTCCTCACGGATACGATTTGGCTCGCATTCTTTGCCGGCGCCTTATCAGTAATTTCTTTCATTATGTGCAAAATTGCTCCTTGACATCGGTCACAGTTGTGCTATCAAGGACATAACAGAAGGAGATTGAAGATGGTTACCGATATGCGTAAAACTCCCATCACCACGGGCTGCTCGGTTGCCAAGGGCATTAGCCTCAAT
>Ga0265293_10008690_pt1 | contig 14945 bp, 11 predicted proteins | sample Munlanlewell138R_FD_192505 | JGI IMG/M metagenome (GOLD analysis project Ga0265293, IMG submission 192505) | Leachate microbial communities from a municipal landfill in Southern Ontario, Canada - Leachate well 138R | ecosystem: Engineered > Solid waste > Landfill > Unclassified | place: Canada...
TATCAAAATCAAAACCTTTCCTAATCCCAGCGCAAATTATTTCGTGCTGGACTATTCCATTAAGGAAGCTGGTGAAGTGCTGATTGAGATCTTCAGCCTACAGGGCGTTCTGGTAAGCAGCATCAGCGAAGGCTATAAATCACCTGGTGTAAACCAGCGTCGCATTGAAATCCAGAATCTTAAACCAGGAACCTATTTGTGCCGCGTGAGGCAAAACAACGAATTTGTAACCCAAAAAATAATTGTGAAAAACTAAATACCAAAATTATGATCCGGATTAGCTTAACAGTATTAGTAGTGTTTTTTTTAGGGGCTACATTGCATGCACAGGAATTACTTGTACATAAATCTGATGGCTCAATAATAAATATTGCAATAAACTCCATTGATAGTATCACATTCAATATTGATGGATTAGCCGGGCAAGGCCTGCCTTGCCCCGGAACGCCAACTATTTCTGATGTTGATGGCAACATTTACAATACTGTCCTTATTGGTAACCAGTGTTGGATGAAGGAAAACCTAAGCACTACTAAATACAAAAACGGTATTTCAATTGAGTATCCTGAAAACAACAATAGCGCCTGGCAAATAAACACTACTGGTGCATACGCTTGGTATTTAAATAGTATTACATCGAAAGAAATTTATGGTGCACTTTATAATTGGCATGCGGTAAACAACAATAATGGCCTTTGCCCCGAAGGTTGGCATGTGCCTAGTCAGGGAGATTGGGAAGACTTAGTAGTCTATTTTGTTGAATCAAATGGTTTTCCTAATCACGATGAACCAGATGGCGCTGGAAATGCTTTGAAATCATGTTTGCAAGAAAATTCACCACTTGGAGGTGATTGCAATGTCTTTGAACACCCACGTTGGAATTTTGATGTAATAAATCATGGTTTTGATGAGTATGGCTTTTCGTTTTTACCTGGCGGCACACGTGATGTTAGTGGAGTTTACCTTTATGCAGGTTCATCTGGTTATTTGTGGGCTTCTACTGAGCATAATGAATTAGATGCACTGAGGCTACGCATGGCCTCCAATAGCGGCAACGCTCGCACTTTTCAATATTTTAAAAGTGCAGGTCATTCGATTCGCTGTTTAAAGGACTAAAAATAAAACTATTCTTTTGTACTATAGAACACCCCTTTGATAAACGCTGACACCAAAAGATATAAATCAAAAAAAAGCCTTTAAACATTAGGGACTAGCGCACGTATTTTACCCCGTGATCATTACCATTGATGCTTAAAAGCTTCAGGGTCGCAAAAATACAACATAAACACGGCTTTGTCAATAGTGGAAAGTCAGGGCGCGACTATAAGGCATCGCTAAACAGTCGCACCCTGACTGGGTAATAAAAAAACCCCTAATTTAACCGCCTGAAAAAAGACCCAGCCTAAATGAAGAGAAATAGTCTGAAACCCAAAAAGGCACTCAACAAAGCCTTCTTAAAAGTAAAACCCAACAGGACTGAAATCGAGCGTTTCAAGACAAATCTTATCCAGTTGCTCGACCGGACAAATGAGACCGAATCAGAGGAGTTTCACAAAAACCTGGTCATCGACTTTCTGAAAAAGACCTATTACGATCCCAACCATTTTATCAATACCAAAGGACGAAACGACCTGGTAATTCACAATGATGACAAAGCAAAAAGTTCGGTAGGCGTGATTCTCGAAGCAAAAAAGCCGACCAATAAAACGGAAATGGTGACAATAGAAAAGCTGAATACCAAAGCTTTTCAGGAATTGGTGTTGTACTATTTGCGCGAGCGGATAACACATAAAAACCTGGAAGTAAAGCATTTGGTGATCACAAACATCAACGAATGGTTTCTCTTTGACGCCAATACTTTCGACCGGCTTTTTGCACAAAACAAAAATCTTGTTCAGCAATTCAACGATTTTGAAGGCGGACGACTGTCAGGCATTAAAACCGACTTTTTCTATTCCCAAATTGCCGAACCCTTTATCGCGGCCATCAAAACCGAAATCGAATTTACGTATTTCAACCTGCAGGAGTATCAAAAACCACTGCGCAATGAGAACAAAGCAGACGACAATAAGCTGATTGCGCTGTTTAAGTTGCTCTCGCCCGAGCATCTTTTAAAACTTCCTTTTGTCAACGACAGTAACAGCCTCGACAAAAGCTTTTACAGCGAATTGCTGCATATCATCGGCCTGACAGAAACAAAAGAAGGCGGCAAAAAACTGATTGGCCGAAATAAGGAAGGCGAACGCCATACCGGAAGCATTCTGGAGGATGCCATCATTCAGCTGGATAGCTTGGATAAAATCAGCCGTCTGGAAAAGCCCGGTCAATTTGGCGCTAACCACCAGGAACGGCTTTTCAATGTTGCGCTGGAACTTTCCATCACTTGGATGAACCGGATTTTGTTTTTGAAGCTGCTGGAAGCCCAGCTCTTCACCTATCACAAAGACGATGAGTCTTTTGCCTTCCTTAACTTCAAGAAGATCAAAAGTTATGATGATTTGAACAGCTTGTTTTTTCAAGTTTTGGCCAAGAAATCTGAGGAACGAAATCCGGATGTAAAACAACTCTTCGAGAAAGTCCCTTACCTCAACTCATCGCTTTTTGAACCGACGGACCTGGAACATACAACCTTGTTTATCAGCAATCTGAGAGACGACAAAACAATCCCGATCATTTCGTCCACCGTGCTGAAAAACGAACAAGGCAAAAGGCGCAGCGGAAACCTAAGCACGCTGGAGTATCTGTTTGCGTTTTTGAGTGCTTACGATTTCAGCAGCGAAGGCTCAGAAAAAATCCAGGAAGAGAATAAAACCCTGATAACGCTTCGGTTCTTGGCTTGATTTTCGAGAAAATAAACGGCTACAAAGACGGCTCGTTTTTCACGCCGGGCTTTATCACCATGTATATGAGCCGCGAAACTATTCGCAAAGCCGTGCTGCAAAAGTTTAACGAAACCAAGGCCTGGAACTGTACTAATTTTGATGAACTCTATGATAAGATTGAAGACCGCAAAGAAGCCAACGAAATCTTAAACAGCCTTAAAATTTGCGATCCTGCCGTTGGCTCAGGCCACTTTTTGGTTTCGGCGCTGAATGAAATCATAGCGGTAAAAAACGACCTGAAAATCCTGCAAGACCATAGCGGCAGACGCTTGAAAGAATACCAGGTGGAAGTGGTGAATGACGAACTGATCGTGACGGACGAAGACGGCGAACTTTTTCAATACCATCCCACCAACAAAGAAAGTCAGCGCATACAGGAAAGCCTTTTCCATGAAAAACAGACCATCATTGAAAACTGTCTTTTTGGTGTGGATATCAATCCCAACTCGGTTAAAATCTGTCGCTTGCGTTTGTGGATTGAGCTGTTGAAAAACGCCTACTACAAAAATGCCACGGAATTAGAAACCCTTCCGAATATCGATATCAATATCAAATGCGGCAACTCTTTGGTGAGCCGTTTTGCGCTGGATGCCGACCTGAAACAAGCTTTAAAGAAAAGCAAATGGACGATTGACAGCTACCGCGTGGCCGTTGCCACCTACCGAAACGCGGAAAGTAAAGATCAGAAAAGAGCCATGGAACGCCTTATTGCCGATATAAAATCGGATTTCAGAAGTGAAATTTCATTGAACGACCCCAAAATAAAGAAGCTACGGAAGCTGTCGGGCGAGCTGTTTCAAATGACCAATCAGTACCAGCTTTTTGAAATGAGCAAAAAGGAGAAAGCTGATTGGACTAAAAAAGTGGAAACGCTCACCAAAGAAACCAAAAACTTAGAAACCGAAATAGAAGCAATAAAAGCCAACAAAATTTTTGAGAACGCTTTTGAGTGGCGTTTTGAATTTCCGGAGGTGCTGAATGAAGAGGGCGATTTTGTGGGCTTTGATGTGGTGATTGGGAATCCGCCTTATATCAGACAAGAGGAAACAAAAGAGTTAAGCAATTACTTTCAATCTAAATTTCAAAGTTACTCCGGGAAGTCTGATATTTATGTTTTCTTTTATGAAAACAGTCTTAACCTATTAAAGCCATTTGGCACAATTAATTTCATTACTTCAGGGAAATTTTTCGAAGCAAGCTATGGAAAGCCTTTAATTGAATTTTTATTAAGCAACACTCGAATAATTGAGATAATAAATTTTAATGATTTGTCAGTTTTTGAAGGCGTCACAGCATATCCTTTAATTTATTTTGCACTAAGACAGCAACAAGTGGATTTTAACTTCTTGTATTTTAATCTGAATGAACTACCAATTTCATCATTAAAAGATAAACTGAGTGAAGTTCAGCCATTATTGACATCTAAAAAAACTTTTACTCAAAACGATTTCAAATTTGTTGACAACAGAATCTCAAAAATCATTGAAAAAGTAAAAGTTGGCTCAGTCCCAATTAAAAAATTTTGTAGCTTACCAATTGTTGGTGTAAAAACGGGGTATAATAATGGGTTTTTAACTGATTTGAAGGATAGGAAATTTATTAAGCCCTATGTGTTTGGTAGAGATATAAAGAGGTATAGTCCAATCATCCCAAGCAATTTTATTATTTTTCCATACAATGAAGATTTTTCCATTGCTGATATGAAAGATGATTCTGAATTATTCTCACTTTTAGAATCACAAAAAGAAAAGTTATCTAAAAGAGCAATCATTAAAGATGGAATTAAAAGTGGCTCCAAGTGCTGGTATGAATATCAACAAGTAAATAAAACTGTGGATTACAATAAAGAGTACATAGTATATCCTAACGTTTCATTGGGTAGTAACTTTACATTGACAAAAGGTGCGGTTATAGATATGACAGGCTTTCTAATTAAATCTAGTAGTCGATATTTATTGGCAATTTTAAACTCAAAACTTATTGCTTTCTTAATGAATATCTGGAGCATAAGTCGTAGGGGCGGTTATTTAGAATACAAAGTGCAATACATTGAAAAAATTCCAATTAAAAACATCACCGAAAAAGAACAAAAACTTTTTATTGAATTAGTTGAAAAGATTTTGGTAGGGCGTAAAAATAATATCGACACGACCGCCCTCGAAGCTCAAATCGACCAAATGGTTTACCAGCTTTATGATTTAACGGAAGAGGAGATTGAAATTGTTGAGAATAGTTAGAGTTTAAAACCAAAAAAACCAGACTAATATTTCTTATCGATAATGCTAACAATCAGACAAAAAGTCTGATGCCTAACAACAAAAATAGAAAATTGACTGACTTATAGAATGAATAGCTAAATTTGCAATATGCCTGATTTGAATAAAATATATTTGTACAGAATGACTCATATTGAGAATATGCCTCACATTCTGCAAAATGGCATCACGCATTCCACATCTGCGAATGCAAATCCAAATTATGCGCCCATTGGAGATAGCAGTTTAATTTCTACTCGAAGCAGTTTTTTATTAAACAATGGGAGAAGCTTGGGCGAATATATCCCCTTTTATTTTGGAGTAAGAACACCAATGCTCTATGTTGTTCAGAATGGTTTTAATATGGTTGCACCTACACCACCTGAAAACATAATATATTGTGTTAGTAGTGTTCAGAAAATTATAGACCATCAGTTAGACTTTGTTTTTACTGATGGTCATGCAGTTGATGGTTTTAGCGCGCAATACTCAATTGACGACATTCAAAATATTGAAACAATTTTAGATAGAAATGCCATTTACGCCAAGTACTGGAAAGACGAAAAGGATTTAGATAGAAAACGAAGAAAAGAGGCGGAGTTTTTAGTTATGGGTGATATTGCACCAACTGCCATTTTGGGCTATTTTACTTACAACGAAAAAGCAAAAAATAAGCTTATAAACTCAAGCACTGATGTCGTAAAAGTTCACATTAAGTCAGAATTTTATTTTTAAGATATGATACACTACACAACGGGCAACTTATTAGAAAGCGAAGCAGAGGCTCTGGTCAATACGGTAAACACGGTTGGTGTAATGGGTAAAGGCATTGCCTTACAGTTTAAAAACATGTTTCCTAATAATTTCAAATTATATGCAAAAGCATGTAAAAATAATGAATTGAATATTGGTCAGCTTTTGGTTACCGAAGAGGAAACATTGTTGACGGGCAAGAAAATCATCATTAATTTTCCAACTAAAACGAACTGGCGATTGCCTTCTGAATATCAATATATTGAATCGGGTTTAACCGAATTGATTAAGGTGATTAAAGAGAGAAATATTAAATCAATTGCTATTCCGCCTTTGGGTTCTGGTAACGGAGGCTTAGATTGGAATAAAGTGAAACAGATAATGGAGAAACATTTGTCTGATTCAAACTGTAACATTTACATTTACGAACCAACTGCTGTCATACAAGAAGTGCTGAAAAAAGAGCGCGTGAAGTTAACACCGGCAAGAGCAATGTTATTGTCGGTCTTGTATGAATTGGTTCGTAATGGCGAGTTTGTATCAGAATTTTCATCAGAAAAAATTGCTTACTTTTTACAACGTTTTGGAGCAAAAGAAGCTTTTAAATTAGAATTTCAGCCGAATTTTTATGGCCCCTATTCAGGTAAAGTGAAACATGTTTTATATTATTTGAATGGAAGTTACATCATGGGATATAGTTCGAAAGACAAGAAGCCGTTTGAGGAATTAAGTTTAGTGCCTGATGCTGAAATTGATGTAAATAATTTTTTGAACAGACCCGAAAATTCCGAATATAAACGCACGGTTGACAAAACAAAGTCGTTCCTAACAGGATTCTATTCTGCCTTTGGTCTGGAGTTGCTCTCCACCATTGACTTTATAATTTCTGAAAAGAAAACCACTGCAAAAGAAACTATTGTCAAGGAATTAGAGAGTTGGAGCAACAGAAAAAAAACTTTGTTTAACAATGAACGTTTTATTCAAGTAGCACTAAACAACTTGAATTTGCATTTGAAATAAGAGAATGTCCATGAATGAAAATTCCGGAAATAAAAAGAAGGAGCTTTCTCAAACGAACGGGAAGTAAACACTAAAGAGTCAGGGCACGACTGTTGTTTGTTGCAAGATAGTCGTACCCTGACTGGCAATTTTAGAAATTTCGGTTGAAATCAGAACAGCGTAAAAGGCTTGCCAGTAAAAGGAACCCTTTGCACAAGTCTGCGTCTGTGCCGCTGCAGATTGAACTATTATCACCAAAAAAATGAATTCGGGAGTTATTTTTTCGTATTTTTACCCAAAGAATTTCACCAGATGATAAAAGAGATGTTTAGCCCAAAAAACTTCCGTTATTATTTGATTTTATTATTGGTCACTATATTTATTGGCTCATGTACCTATAAATCAGATGATTATTATTCCCCCCCGACCAACCCAAATCCCGACTCTCCTGATTTACAAATTGTCACCTTAAACCTTGAAGAAGACACCATAGTTCTTTATTGGGACAAAGATGTTGTATTCAATTTTAAGACAGGAAATCAGAAAATACTTCAAGTGAAATTTATCCTTGATGGCAATGAATATTACACCAAAGACAACAATAGCGGAAGCTTTAGATTTACCCATAGGATACTGTCTCTCGGCATACACTACCTTTCTGTTGAGGTATATACGGAAACAGGAAGTGGAAGTCTGGCAGAAGAATTAGGCTATGAACAGTTTGTGTTTTCAAAAGAATGGGTTGTAGAGGTTTATACCCCTTATGCTGGTGAACGTAGATTTTATGTGGAAAATGGCTTTTTAAAACTAAGCTGGCCCGTATATAAATCATCAGATTTTGTAGCATATAGAATTACCAGAGGAGATATATTTGCAGCCTTTGAGCTTGGCCGCACAGCAGACACAACTTTTACAGACAGTTCCTATGTTGGTGAAGGTAGCGTATATAATATCCAAGTAATAAGAGCAAATGAAGAATTAGCATGGTGGGGCAAAATTTCAGTTTATCCTGATAGACCCATGTTGAGTTTTAGTGCGAACCAGGAAAATGAGTACCGGCTTCATTGGACTAAAACCCCATTCTATAATGCGGTAGAGGCTGTTGAAATATATAAGGAATATAGGCATAGTTTCCACTTCGAGCTTATAGTAAGTGCTGCCAATAATAGCGACACGGTTTATCTAATCTCAGATGCGCAATTTGGTGACCGTAAAGAATATACAATCCATGTCAAACCCAAATATGATAACTATCTTTATGCAAGCCGCCCAGATTATTTTGATTATGTAAATAGTTATTATATTGGTTTTGGAGCATTGGAGTTTTCGGATGTTTACCAGGCAGGGGAAACGGATTATTTAATGTTGAAAAATCTTCCATTTAGGTATTCTACTGAAATATTTGAAATTGAAGAAAGGTCTGAATTCAGCGGTGATGGAAGTTCTTCGGGTAGCTTTTTTGGTTTTCATGTATCAAAAAACGGCACCTATTTTAGTGCTTATGTTAACGGACATAGAGATGTCTATTGGGGGTCAACGGCCGATTTAACTTACTATAAGGTTACTGATTTGAGGCACCTCACAAGTGCCCAATATTTTCCACCAATTCTCCTTTCTGATGTTGGAACAGCCATAGTTAGAAAGCGTGATTTTCAGAATAGCACATTTTATGTATATGATTTTATTAGGGATGCTGTTATCGGCTCTCTTGTTATCAATAACAATGTCTCTTTGAGTGGTATCAGATTTTCACCAAATGGTGATTATATTTTTTATAAGCAATATGAAATGAAATTATTACATTTTTCAAATGGTGTTTTTACCGAAATGCCTTTTTCTGAAGGATCTGCCACATTTCATGATTTTATGGCAGACGAACCCGGACGCTATGTGCGCTGGGAAAACGGTGTTTTTTATATAAAAAACTGCGCCGATTTTTCAACTGTTTATCAATTCCCGTTAACAGATGAAATGATCGTGGATATCGATTACTATCAAGATCAATTATTGACCTACGTGGAGGGATATCTGTATGTTAGAAGTTTGATAGATGGCACTTTACTGTATGTTGTCCCATACAATAAAAGCCCGACAGACTATAACAAATGCACCTTGTTAAATAATACCATCTTGCATCGAGAAGGCATGTTCTATATACTTCAATAAGGCTATGAGAAAACTCGTTTTTATTGCAATCATATTGATTGGCACCATGAGTTCTGCACATGCCCAGGATTGGAAAATTGGGTTTGAGACAGGAATCGGAACTTATCGCATGGATCATTTAAAAAAGTTCAATGAAGCCTTAGAAATACCTTTTGACGCGAAACTGGTGTCGGATTTCCCTCCCTTTATTTATTATCAAGCAAAAGTTCATCGCTTATTAAACGAAAGTTTTCTTGGCTTATCTGTTGCGTTTCAATCAACAGGTTCTAATATTTCGCGCAAAGACTATTCCGGTGAATTTTATTTTAATACCACCTTATATTCATCATCACTTTGCATCAATTATGAAAAACTGATAACAAGCTATAAAAACATAAATTTTAATTTTTATGCCGAAGCGGGTGTCATTTATTCTTTCTTGGTGATGAAAGAACTCTTACAAATTGACAATACGGATATTGCTGACAATCGCACTGAATTAGTCGCGTTAAACTATGTTTTTGAGCCGGGAATTAACTTTTCTTATCAATTCAGCAAGATTTCACTTGGCTTAAATATTGGGTACGCAATGCAGATAGGTAATGGAGCGTTTCACGTGTCAGGCGAAAAAAAGGCCATTCTTACACAACCCGATACAGGTGATAAGGTTATGCCAAACTGGACAGGTGTAAGAGTTGGCTTAGCTGTTGGCTATCACTGGTAATTGGGAGGTGGTGATATGGCGGGATAATGATACCCTGAATAATATTCCCCTGAAGGCCAAACTTAATCAAGAAGCTAAGTCTGGTTTTTGAAAGTCTGGATTCGCACGGCAGCACTTTGCTGTTTAGAAATATTTTAGAGGATGAATTTTTCAGCTTTTTTCTCTTCGATCAAATCAGCCACTTGGCCACTTTCATCGGCACTGATCACTTTTATTAACCTTTCGTTGTTAAACAGCTGCTTCCATAATTCGTAAGCCGGACTGTGTTTTTCTGGTTGATCAGCAATTAAATAAAACTTGTTTTCTGCCAGTGATCTGTTGTGTGTTGATGATAAGTGTGCAATAACGCTGATGTAGGTATTAATGTTCTTGTGCAGCGTTTCTTTTGACTGCGTAAACGGCAATGATTTTGCCCCGATTAATACACCATTTAACCCAAGACAATCTATCTGAAAAGGTTTAAACAACGTTGGTACTATTTGATTGTCAAGCGATTGATTTGTGTGTACTTTGTCTTTTACTCTTGCGATGAGATTTGTTTCTACTTTTTGGTAAAAGACCTTCTCTATGGATTTGTTTTTTAACTGCGTTTTTTCAGAATTGTTTTGATCATCGTAAACGAAAAGGCGAAAAAGCTGTTCAAATTTCTCATCATCAATAATAGCTGCAATAATGGCTGGTTCCGAAAACTGAAGAAGTCCATTGCTGTATTTGGATAAGTAAGAGAAGTAATCGGCACTAAATAATGTTGGTAATTCAAACAAGAAATTCTTGTTTTGGGTAAGAATTTTCTGCTGTTCATCCACCTTATGCTGAATTTCATTTTCCAGAAAGTCGATGATTGAACCAGCAGCAGGTAAAATCGACTTTGCCAAATTCTTTTTAGTTTTTGAGAATTTGAGCCTAAGTTTACCTTCCGTTGACAATATTAGCCCTATTGTCAGAGATTCCCCTGACATTTCATTGGGACTAATTTTTATCAAACTATAAAACGATTTCATCTTAATATGCTTTCTACAATGTAGGTAAACTGCTCAAACACTTTTCTGTTACGATCCGGATTAAGGAGAAAAGCCCGTAAATTAGCTATTTCTTCCTTTGATAAGCTAAATTCCAGAGGCATATTTCTGCAAATCAATTCAAAATGTGTCGCAACATTGTCAGTACAAAGGTAAAACATTTCCCTCGTCCATGTCAATAAATCACCGGCTTGATTTGCACGGCGAATAACTTCCTTTCCCAGAGGGCAATACAAAATAGAATCGTTATCACTAAAACTCAGCTCATCGCACTGAAGCGAAGAAAATTCTAAAGAAGAAAATGTAGCAGCATGATCAATAGGTATTAATTTCATGCTTTTACCTTCCGGGTACAAAAGAAGGTTATTATTTGAAGGTTTTCTGTCATCATTCTCTGTCCAGATATCAAAAAGAGAAATTAAAATCAGGTCATTTGCATTGTGTATTTTGCGTAAAGCAACTTTTCCGGAAGCAGTAATGAAATTTTGTAGATCGACCGAATCTTCAATAAATTCAGAGCCAAAGAACACAGATGAGAGGTTAAACCTTTTGTCCTGAGCTATAAAATCTGTGTCTGTTAAAACTGGACTTATGGCAAGACTTGCAATTCGTGGTGTTGATATTTGCCAAACATGGAGTAGTTGTGTGCATAAAAACTCTTTCAAAATTGAATGCCTGTCATATACATTATTGGGTGTTTTTAACACATAACGATGAAACCCATTGGTTAACACAAGGTAAGGGCTATGGCCATCGGTTTTGTATTTGTGAATGATAGATATGACGACCTCGTGATGTAAATTGTCAATCATTCTGAAAAACTTGATTATCCTTTAAAAGCATTTTGCTAAATGGTTAAGGAACAAATATATTCATATTTTCCATTGTTTTATAAAAACTACACGAACCTCATAGATGATGCTGATTTGATATCCAGTGCCTCTATGACTTCAAAAGGTCAATTAGAAAGATAGGGATAATTATTTTAAATACTTGATATAGTGTGAGATATGGTACAGATCATAAATCCTTGTTAGCTTTGGATTATCGCGCTCACGCGAAAGGGCATCTCGACATGGTTCGGCAAGCCTGCCCGGCTCGGCAGACAGGCTCACCACGACTGCTCGATGACCAATTCGCGCGGCAGCTCTTTCCTATTTAGAAATATTTCAGAAGGTGAAATTTTTAGATTTACGTGAATATAGGTTTTTGAACATCAATTGAAATCTATCAATAGAAAAGGCAAGGCTAAAGCCCATTGCGCAAGGCGTATATCCCCAGCCTGAAGATAAAGCTTATTCAAGAGGCTTTGGCTGAGGGTTTTAAAACAAACGAGAACTCTGAGCCTTTTCCGGCTTCTGATTTTAGGTGTATTGTGCCGTCCATAAGCTCTACCAATTCTTTGGCAATGCTAAGCCCGAGGCCATTGCCACGAATGGCAAGATGCTGGGCTTCGATAGTTCGGTAAAACCTGTCAAACACTTTTTCCTGCTCCGATGCTGCAATTCCCAATCCGGTATCACCCGTATAAAAACAAAGCCGGTTGTTTTCGGTTATTTCAGCGCCAAAACGGATTTCACCTTTTGTCGTATATTTTAGCGCATTGGAAATAAATCCAGCCAATACCTGCCGTATTTTTATCCGATCACCTTGAAAAATATAGTCGTCGGGCAAGTTTTTGGTCTCGACAACCAGACTCAGCTGCTGTTTTTTTGCCTCTGGCTCAAACGTGTCAAAAAGATCCTTGAAAAGCATGTTCAGCACAAAGGGCTCTAGCTTAATCGACAACTTTTCAGAATCGAATTTAGCAATAGTCAGCACATCGTCAATAATGCGCAACAGCTGATCGGCATTGTTGTTGATTGTGGCAATAAATCCTTTTTGTTGCTCCGGCGGATAGCCCATATCCAGCAGATCGGCAAAGCCCACAATGGCATTCATGGGCGTGCGTATTTCATGCGACAGATTATTGAGGAAGGATGTTTTTAGCCGGTCACTTTCCTCTGCCTTATCTTTAGCGTTTCGCAAATCTTCTTCCATATGTTTGCGTTCGGTAATATCAACAATAATCCCGATTAGCCCGCCAATATTGCCCTCGCTATCCGGGAAAGGTGACTTGGTGATTAGGGCATTTTTCAGGGTGCCGTCTTTTAGTCTGATTTCGCGCTCGTGGACCTGCTGACCTTCGCGGCCTTCAAAAATTGCGAAATCGCTGGCATTGCGATTTTCAGCGTCTTCTTCAAACGAAAGGTCAAAGATACTTTTACCCACAATATCTTCTGCTTCAATACCATAAAACTGTTTTAAAGCTTTATTCACGCCAAGGTAAATACCTGTATTATCCATATAAAACAACGGGTTCGGAACGCTATCGAGCAAGGTCTCGATAAACCGCGCCTGCTGTCTGAGCTCAATTTCTTGCAATTTGCGCTGGCTAATGTCGCGCACGATAGCCAACACCTCATTTTCGCTGCTTTTTATCATGCGAATGTCATAGCACTGCTGCTGATTACCGGTATTTGTAACATATTCAAAAGTAACTAGTTCGCCGCTATCAAAGGCCTGATTCAAATATCCGGTAACCTTAGTGCCAATGAATTTAGGCAACACTTCCCAGACTGTCCTGTTGAGAAAAACCTTTTCGCTACCAAAAGTGACCTTGCCTTCCTGATTAGAAACAACAGCAACAATTAAACCTTTCTTATTGATAGACAACATCATATCAGGTATGGCCGAAATAATAGCTGCGTTGCGGATCCGTGTTTCCTTGAGATGGGTTTTGGTCATTTCCTGCTCGGTGATGTCGTTTGCAATAGATAAAATACCTAATTGCCCATCGGCCAGGGTGATAACTGTCTCCAACAGTTCCAGCACTTTAGGCTCGTTATTCTTAGTAATACCGGGCACAATGCTGTGAAGCACTTTATGTGTAATAATTTTTTTAAGGTTTTCCGTCACCTGATGTTTGGTTTGCTCAGGCACTAAAAAACTGATGTTTTGTCCAATAAGTTCGCCGGCTTCGTAGCCATAAACTTTACAAAAGGTCTCATTAACGTCCAGAATAAGCCCTTCCACGTCTTCAAAAATAATGCCAACAGGTGAAGCATTGAACAGATGGCGGTAGCGCTGTTCGCTGCGTTCCCGCTCAATTTCAGCGTTTTTGCGTTCCGTAATATCCCTGCCAACACCTATCACTGCTTCAATTTGTTTATCCTTATCCAAAACAGCTTTACCTGACCAGGCCAGCCAGCGATAGCCTTTGGGAGTTGCCAGCCGCTGCTCGAAATACGTTGTATATGGTGGCGTTTTAAGTCTTTTCATCGCTTCCAACGTAAGCTTTCGGTCATCTTCATGGATCAATGCCATAAAGTTGCTGCCAAGCAATTCTTTTTCAGTTTTATCAAACAACTTACAATACGACGGGCTGAGGTAGTTAAGCTTGTATTTGGCATCCACTTTCACAACTAGATCGGTTTGATGGGTAACCAGCATGCGGTATTGCTCTTCGCTTTCCTTGAGCGAACTTAACAACTGCAGGTTAAGCAGCTGGTCAGATAAAATTTTTCCAATCAATACGCTGACTAAAGGAAATACGCCAACTACAGTAAAGCTTATCAGCTGAAACGCTGCTAGCTTGTGGCTATCGGGCAGGGTGAACAACAAAAGCAACATCACCAGATGCACAATGAGGCCAAACAGGTAAAGCTGACCAAGCGAAAACTTAAATAACTGTTTGTGTTTGCGGTACCAATAAAAGGCCCAACCAATCAAGAAAGAGGAAATAATTACCAGCGAGCCGGTAAGCATGCCTGAGCCACCAACTACAAAATAACGATAAAGTAGCGCAATCAGTGCCGCAATGGAGCCTGAAACCGGGCCAAAAAAAGCGGTAACCATACTGATGACAACCGAGCGGCCATCGAAGATTATGCCTTCAGTAAGTACAAATGGATAGTGCATCCCAATTATAGCAGCAGCACCAAAAAGTAAACCCTGCAAGATTTTACCTTTCCACTGAAAAGGACTAAAACGCAGGACGATAAAACCCGACAAAACACTAATAGCCACTAAGGCACTTAAATTGTAAAGAAGGTCGAATAAAATCATAGGCAAACCTAAGGATTTTTTTGTTTGCGCAAATAATTTTCAAACTACAGCCTCAAAAAAA
>Ga0265293_10008691_pt1 | contig 14942 bp, 6 predicted proteins | sample Munlanlewell138R_FD_192505 | JGI IMG/M metagenome (GOLD analysis project Ga0265293, IMG submission 192505) | Leachate microbial communities from a municipal landfill in Southern Ontario, Canada - Leachate well 138R | ecosystem: Engineered > Solid waste > Landfill > Unclassified | place: Canada...
TGGTACGGGTCAGAATGCCCTTGCCGAAACGCCACAGCTACAACCTTTGCAAGCCCGTTTTTCAGTTAAGGTTCTGCTATCCGATACAGATGTGGAAACGGTCACCCGGAAGACTATTCTAGAAAAGAAACCGAGTGTAGTTGCAGCAATCGATAAAAAAATTGAATCCTCGATGGGAGAAATTTCCCGCACCCTGGAAGGGACAACTTTTGGCTATACCACCGAAGACCGAAAAACGGCTGTAGCCGATTATCCATTGATCCCACCCATCAGAAAGTTCTGGAAAAAGATCCTCCAGGTAATTGATGTGGCCGGCACAACCGGGCAGCTAAGAAGCCAGATACGGGTGGTGAACGATTGCGTAAAGGCACTGGCCGATAAAGACCTTGGGCACATTATCCCTGGTGATTTTATTTTTGAGCAAAAGCAACGAGACCTCTTACAAGGTGCCTTGCTTCTCCAGGAAACCAATAACCTTATAGAAGCGAGAAAAGCTAAAGGAGGAGACAGTTTACTGGAAGGAAGGATTCTGAGTGTTGTTTTCCTGTTGGACCAGCTACCAAAAGACACACAAGGCACTCTTCCCAAATCCAATGCCAATACTATTGCAGACCTGTTGATTGACAACCTGAACGAGCCAACCGATGCTTTTAGAAATAAAGTGAAAGAACTGCTGAAAAAATTGGTAGAAAAGGATAAAGTACTCATGCCTGTGGGCGATGAATTTAAGTTGCAAACAAAAGAAGGGGCTGAATGGGAGCAGGAATATACAAAGAACGCCGTTGCCATAAACGCAAAAGGGGATGATAAAATACAAACGCTGAGGCAAAATAACATACTTGAACTGTTTAAAGACAAGACCAAAACAATAAATATCCTGCACGGCAATTCAAAACTTAAACGTGATTTCGAGATTTGGGATAAAATGGAAAAACCCAACACCGAAAGTCGTCTTAATTTATGGCTCCGTGACGGCTGGCAGGAGAACGAAGCCATTGTATTGAATGAGATCCGTGGTGAAGGGCCGGATGTTCCCTTAGCCTATATCTATGTCAAGAAATTGCGTGATGCCGACCTCAGAAGTGAGATCATTAAATTTCTTGCAGCAAAAGACACCATAGATACCAAAGGACTGCCCAATACCCCTGAAGGCCAACAGGCAAAAAAGGGGATGGAAACCAGAAAAAACAATGCCCTCAAGGCCATTCAGGATATCATTGATAAGATTTATGACGAATCGTTAGTGTACCTTGCCGGTGGAACTGAAGTAAATGCAGGATCTTTACGTGAAAATATTGAAACTGCCCTAAAAAGCATTGCCGACAGGCAATTCCCGGAATTTAAAAGTAAGGCCGATGATAAGGATTGGGACAAAGCACTGCGCAAAGCACAGGAAGGGGATACAGAAGCCCTGAAAAAAATAAACTTCAATGGAGATGTCAAAGACCATCCTGCCTCGGTAGACACATTACGTTTTATTGGCAATAGCTCAAAAACAGGAAAAGATATTCGCAATCATTTCATGAGATCTCCCTATGGTTGGAGCCAGGATGCCATTGATACGATTATCATAGCGCTTAAAAATGCAGAGCTCATATCTACAAATGAAGCGAACCTGAAACCGGCCAACATCAATGCATCAACATTTAAAAAGGAAGTACATACCATCTCGGCAGCGGAAAAAATAAAGCTTCGCAAGCTATACCAGGATGCCGGAATTTCCTGCAAGCCAAACAATGAATTGCCAACCTCTCACACTTACCTTTCGCTGTTGAAACAATTGGCTGACACTATAAGTGGCACAGCTCCGCTTCCCGAACCCATTAATATTCAATTTATTAAAGATATTGAAAATCTGGACGGCAATGAACGGCTTCGCAGGATTTTGGATGAACAGGCCGATCTTTCATTAAAGGTTTCCGAATGGCAAAAGAAGGAGAAGATCACAAAAACACGTTTGACTTTATGGGGCTTACTTTCTGATCTGGAAGAGTACATTCCTGTTTCCAACGGAGCAGATGATATTCTTGAGCAGATTGAAGCCATCCGCACCGACAGGTTGCTGCTCCATGAACCTGATTTGATCGAACCGGTGATGGCAAGGATAAGTGACTTTCTGAAAAACTTATTAAACGACGCCAAAAATAAGTTTCTGGATGTGTATAGGAAGAATATGGATGAATTGCAGGCCAACGAATACTTCAAAAAGCTTATACCCGAACAGAAACATGCCATATTGCAGAATCATCAGTTGTTGTCAAAACCCGAAATCAAGGAGCTGGACGCCAAAGGTATAAACAATGAGTTGAAAAACACCTCACTAGACCAATGGCAAACAAAGATTTCAGCCTTGCCCGAACAATTCAGATCTGCTTTGGAAGAAACTATGAGAATGGCTGTCCCTGATGCCCACTCGTATCGATTACCCAAACAAACCATTGTCAATGAAAACGAACTTGACATGTATTTGGAAAAAGTAAAACAGGAGATCAAGGCGTTGCTGGACCGCGGTCAATCAGTCATCTTAAAATAAAAGCCATGGCAGTACTCACATCACAGCAACGAAGCATCCTTGAAAAAGCAGTTGTTAAAGCACGCAATACAGCGGAAGAAGGCGCCATAAACAGCCTTAAAAACCTGGCTGTTGATCAGCCGGTGCCTTTTATGCATCAAAGCCGCGAGCAACGTGCCTTACGCAATAACCTAAGAGCCAAAGCCCGTTTGCTGGGTGATGTTAAGCTTCCTAATGGAAGCCACGAAATACAAAACCTCTCCTACGAGCTGGCTTATGAATACTGGCATAAGATCTTGTTTGCCCGTTTTCTGGAGGCGAACAACCTGCTTATGCATCCAACAATGGGTGTGCCTGTCACGCTCGATGAACTGGAAGAACTCACCTCTGAAGAGGGTTATGCCGATAAATGGGAGGCGGCAGCGGCCTATGCCTCAAATATGCTGCCCGCCATATTCAGGGTAGGCGATCCGCTGATGCAGATCACCTTTGCACCCAACGACCGTATTGCTTTGGAAAGCATTTTAAACTCTCTGGAACCGGAAATCTTCACTGCCGATGATGCTTTGGGCTGGGTATATCAGTTCTGGCAAAGCGAAGCCAAAGCCGCCATCAATGCAAGCGGTGATAAAATTGACGGCAAACGCCTGCCGGCAGTTACCCAGTTGTTTACCGAGCCCTACATGGTTAACTTTCTAATCGACAATACTCTTGGTGCCTGGTGGGTAAGCCGAAATCCGGGAGTTACTCCTCCTTATCGTTTCGAATACCTGCGAACTTTAGAGGATGGCACTCCGGCTGCCGGCAAATTTGAAGGCTGGCCCGACAAAACAGCCGAAGTAACTTCTTTAGACCCCTGTATGGGCTCCGGCCATTTTGTGTGCTCGCTGTTTAATGTTTTTGCTGCCCTGCGGATGCACGAAGAAGGGCTGACCAAAGAACAAGCCACCGACAGAGTGATTGCCGAAAATCTCCACGGACTGGAAATTGACCCCCGCTGCACCCAGATAGCCGCATTTAACTTAGCCCTTACCGCCTGGAAGTTTTGCGGCCACTACAAAGAACTGCCCGAAATGAACCTCGCCTGCAGTGGCATTGCCCCCAAAGGAAAAGTAGAAGATTGGGTGAAATTGGTTGGGAATGTACCCAGAGATGATAAAGGAAGAATGGAAAATGGAATGAAAGCGCTATACAACCATTTCCAGTTAGTACCCGAATTAGGCAGTTTATTAGACCCTACTACAATAAAAGCCGATGCCTTTACCGCCAGCTTTGAACAGTTGCAGCCGGTATTAAAAAAAGCCCTTGAAAACGAACGCGATAATGAAGTGCTGGAACGAGGCGTAATGGCGGCAGGTATTGCCAGAGCGGGGCATTTGCTGGCAAAAAAATATAGCTTGCAGATTACAAATGTGCCCTTTTTAGGAAAAGGTAAGTTCGATAAAGTATTGAGTGATTATGTTCTGAAGAATTATATAGATGCCAAAGGCGATTTAGCCAATGTTTTTTTAGAAAAATTGTTCAATACAGCACAAATGGCTGGAGTTGTTACATGTGTAGTTCCTCAAAATTGGCTGTTTTTAACATCCTATAAAAAACATAGAGAAAAGTTATTGAAAAATGAAACTTGGAATTTTGTAGCCAGATTAGGAGCTGGTGCTTTCAGTCAAATTTCCGGTGAAGTGGTAAAAGCAATGCTAATTGCCTTAACTAATTCCAAAGCTTCCGAAACCCATTCCTTCACCGGCCTTGATGTATCCGATGCCACCAATGCAACGGGAAAAGAAGCCGCCTTGAAAACTGCCGAACTCAAAACCGTTAATCAAAAAGAGCAGTTGGGGAATCCGGATGCTGTTATTTCTATTGAACGGATAGAAAAAGGAGAACTCTTAGAAGACTATGCTGATTCTATACAAGGTTTAGCTACTGCTGATGATCCATGTTATACAAAACTCTTTTGGGAAATTTTTGAAATTTGTAGACCCACTTGGTTATGGTATCATGGAACACCAGATAATAGTATTTTTTCAGGCAAACGTAGAATGCTTCTTTGGGAAGATGGCAAAGGAAGACTTGTGAATGATCCAAAAGCCTATGTAAGAAGGAAGGATACGTGGGATAAGAAAGCAATTGCAATACAAATGATTGGTAAAAATCAAGCTTCATTATTTGATTCTTGTGTTACCGATATGAATATAACTGCATTGCTTCCAAAAAATGCAGAACATTTACCAGCTATTTGGTCTTTTGTTAGTTCTGAAGAATACAATTTTCATGTTAGGAAGATAAATCAGCAATTAAAAGCATCAAATGCTGCGTTGGCAAAAGTCATATTTAACTTCATATACTGGCAAAAAGTCGCTGCCGAAAAATACCCCAACGGCTTGCCCAAGCCTTACAGCGATGATCCAACTCAATGGCTGTTTCACGGCCACCCGGTAAAAGCCGAAAATGCCTTACAGGTCGCAGTTGCCCGTTTGCTTGGCTACCGCTGGCCTGCCGAAAGTGATGAAGAGATGGAGCTGAGCGAGGAAGCCAGGGATTTGATTAAGCAGGTAAAAGAACTGGATCTTCCTTATGATGAAGATGGAATTGTGTGCATTCCACCTATTTATAACGAGTACCCTGCTGCAGAGCGGCTCAGGCAACTGCTGCAAAAAGCCTGGGGTGAAAACTGGAACAACACAGTATTGGCAGAATTGCTCAAACAAGCCGGATCCAAGAAAAACAACCTGGAAGACTGGCTACGTGATGAGTTTTTTTCCCAACACTGCAAAGTCTTTAAAAACCGTCCCTTTATCTGGCACATTTGGGATGGACGCAAAGATGGATTTTCAGCCCTGGTAAATTACCATAAATTAGATAAGGAAACTCTGAAAAAGCTTATATACACCTATCTGGGAGACTGGATCCGCCAATGCGAAGCCAAGCTCAAGTCCGGAGAAAGCGGAGCTGATGGCTTGCTGAGTGCTGCTCTTAAGCTCAAAGAAAAACTGGAACTCATTCTGGGGGGAGAGCAACCCTACGATATTTTTGTTCGGTGGAAAGTATTGGAAGAACAGCCCATCGGATGGGATCCTGATTTGAATGACGGGGTACGGCTGAACATTCGCCCTTTTGTAGAGGCTGGAGTACTCCGTTCCCGCTTCAACATCAAATGGGGTATTGACAGGGGTAAGAACCCTCCCGGTTCTCCTTGGGGAGAAATAAGGGACAACGACATACATTTGAGTTTGGAAGAGAAAAGGAAAGTAAGGCAGAAATAATAAATTGCGTAATTAAATGAACTTGAAAGATAAAATACTGGAAGGTTTTAAGAAAGCCACTGTACACAACAGCAGTGTGATGGTGGCTCCCGAGGTTATCCTTTGGCCTGATTTGGAACGGCAGTGGGAACCTGTAATAGGGAATTTACAAGCCGATTATGGAGCTCTGTTTGTTCTGGGTGAATACCAGCCTGAAAAGCTTACCGGACCTGCCATATGGCTAAAAACAGTGGTTTCAGGGACGTTGTCAGATTGTGGTTGGCATAATGATTTGACGCCTATCATTTATCTGCCCGGGATTTCAAGAAGCCGTTTGAAAGATGTTAGCAGCCTTGGACTGGATCTACAACCATTGGCTGAATATCAATATACTGGAACATTCTTCAACCAGTACAATAGCAAAGAATGGACCGTGTTGGCATTACTTACCAATCAGGAAGACGGACTTGGATTGAGTGTCAAGCAGGATAGTGCCACTAAGGAAGCATTGATCAAATCATTGCCTGTTTATTTTGAAATGGATATAGCTGCACTCTCTGCTCCGGTAATAGATGCGGAATTCATTAATGGGCTTGTTTTCCCCAATGTTATTCTTTCAATTTTAAAGTGGATGTCCATAGGTGATGACTTTTTATCTGGAATGGATCCATCCTTAAAAGAAACCTTCCGGGACATGTGTCAAAGCCGTTATGGTTTTATCCCTGATCATAAAAATATTAAAGAAATAGCCCTGAAACTCGGTAAACAGGAGAATGCATGGAAACATGTTTGGAGCTTTTATGCCAACTCACCTTCGAAATACCCAATAATTGAAACCCTTTTAAGAGAAGCGAAACCCGAGGATCTGGGAGAAGGGTTCTTCTCAATACCTTGTGAAAGCTGGCCTCAAATCAACGAGGAAAGAGAAGCACAGCTTCGCGATGATCTTGAAAAACTAACAAAAAAGGATATTGAATATATAAAAAGCAGTATAACCAACCTTTATGACAAACACAAAGAACGAAAAAAATGGGTATGGACTGAACTGGGTTATTCTCCTTTAGTCACTGCATTGGAATATTTAACCGAATTATTGGAATATGTCAACAATCCATATCCTTCGGCGTCCCTAGATGAAATCATACAGTATTATACACAAGAGGGCTTTTATTCGGATACCTGTATGCGAAAGGCTTATGCTGCCGTTAAAACTGAGAAGGACAAATCGGTGATCCGCGAATTGATACAACTGATATACAAACCCTGGTTGGAACGAATTACTGAAAAATTTCAAAACCTGGTAATTAACAACTTTTCAGAAACAAAACAACAAGCTACAAAAGAAGAAAAGCATTCGTTTTATCTTTTCGTGGATGCCTTACGCTATGAAATGGCCAGAGAGTATGTATCATTACTGGATAAAAGAGGTTTTAAGGTCGGGTGTACTCACTTATTTGCGGCACTTCCCACTTTAACTTCTACTGCTAAAGTTAAATCCAGCCCTGTTGCCGAAGAGGTGAACACAACCAGCGAGATCAATGATTTTACTCCTTTTTTCAAAACAGGAAAACCTGCCAACATTACTAATTTCAGAGCAGAACTTGAAAATAAAGGGTATATGCATAGCATAAAAAAAGGTTTTGATCCTGAAAGATCTTATTGGGTGGAAATCGGCAATATTGACACACGCGGACATGAGGAACAGTCCGAAATGCTCAAAAGAGCAGATGAGTTATTTGATGAAATTTCAGAAGTTATTGATACAGCTATCGAAGCCGGTGTCAGAGAGATGAAAATTGTGACAGATCACGGATGGCTAATGCTTCCCGGGGGATTGCCATCGGCTAAGATCGTCAAAGACTTGACTATTGCCCGATGTGGAAGGTGTGCCTACATCAAAGAAGGCGTTAAGACAAATTTGACTCACCTTCCTTGGGAGTGGAATCCCTCCGTTTACATTGGTTATGCTCCGGATATTTCTTTTTTTAGGAACAATGAAGAATATGCACATGGTGGTATCTCCTTGCAGGAATGTATTATCCCGGTATTAAACATATTCATTCCACAAAAAGAAATAATAACCGCCAAGATTGTATCTCATAGGTGGGCTGGTTTGCGATGCATCATAGAAACGGAAAACACGCCGGATGGTTTTATAATAGATATTCGAACCAAGTATAATGATGAAAAGACATCCATTGTAATATCGTCCAAGCAAAGTATCTCTGACAATAACTGCAGTGTGATGGTTAAAGACAGTGCAATCGATTCAGCTGCTGTTATAGTCCTCACAGATGAAAAAGGGAAAATCATTGATAAGATTAATACGACTATAGGAAATTAAGATATGGAACTTGATAACATTGATATTATTGCGTCCAAAGCATTTGAGGGTTATATTGTTCGAAAAGATCTTCTGGAGCAGTTCAGGAAAGCTTATCCTGTACCTACTTATGTCATTGAATTTCTTCTAGGAAGGTATTGCGCTACGATCAATCCTAAAGAAATTGAGGAAGGCCTTGATGTCGTTAAACGTCAGCTGCAAGATAGAACTGTAAGACCTGGCGAAGAAGAATTTTTTAAGTCAAAGGCCAGGGAAAGAGGATCCATAAGGCTGATAGACATCATAACTGCCCGTTTAGATACAGGTTCTGATAGTTATGTTGCCACATTACCAAGTTTACGATTAAACAAAGTACGCATCTCTCCGGATATAGTGAATGCCAACGACAGGATGCTAACAGGAGGCTTTTATGCCGAAATCGAGTTGGAATATGATGCTGCCATTGCCCAAGAGAATAGCGGTCGCCCCTTCGGCATTGCCTCAATTCGTCCCATACAGTTATCGAAAAGAGACGTTCTAGACTTGCTCTATAAAGGCAGAGAAAGTTTTACATTAGAAGAATGGAAGGATTTTCTGATCCGAAGCGTTGGCCTTGAACCAACAAGTTTAACTAATAAGGCTAAAAATGTGCTTTTTGTAAGGATGGTACCCTTTGTTGAACGAAATTACAACCTGGTAGAGCTAGGACCCAGAGGCACGGGTAAATCTCACCTGTATCAGCAAATTTCTCCTTACTCACATTTGGTATCGGGAGGCAAAGCCACCGTAGCAAAGATGTTTGTCAACATGGGTAATGGAGAAAGGGGGTTGGTTTGCAAGTATGATGTGGTCTGTTTTGATGAGGTGTCAGGTATCTCCTTCGACCAGAAAGATGGAGTAAATATCATGAAGGGATATATGGAGAGTGGAGAGTTCAGCCGCGGAAAAGAACCCATTCGAGCAGACGGAGGAATAGCCATGGTAGGCAACTTTGATGTGGATGTAGAGCATCAGCAACGAGTTAGTCACCTCTTTGGACCTATGCCCAAAGAAATGCGTGATGATACAGCCTTCATGGATCGTATTCATGCGTTTGTTCCGGGATGGGATTTCCCAAAATTGAATAAGACATATTTAACTGAGCATTTTGGGATGGTGAGTGATTTCCTGGCAGAGTGCTGGACTCGGATGAGAGATGTCAGCAGATTATCATCTGTGCTACATCGTATTGATTATGGCGGGGCTTTAAGCGGTCGTGATACCTCTTCGGTGAATAAGACACTAAATGGATTGTTGAAGTTGATGCAACCTGATCCCGAAGCACCTGTTTCTGACGAACTCCTGGAATGGGCTGTAAAAATAGCTCTTGAATATAGAAGAAGAGTGAAAGAACAGCAGAAAAGAGTAGGATCTGCGGAATTTCGTAATACTCATTTTAGCTATCGTATAGGAGAAGATGGTGTGGAAACATTTGTTACAACACCTGAAATTCACAGTGAAAACACTATTGGCGAAGACCCCATGCCTCCCGGGCAGATTTGGACCATAAACATGGGAGGTAATCATGACGAACCCACCGGCTTATACAAAATTGAAATCAATGCGATGCCCGGCTCTGGTGTGAAAATATTAAACAAACCTGCTCCCCCGGCATTTCAGGAATGTGTGCGTTATGCTGAGCAAAACCTGTACAGTAAAGCTAAGGAATTAGTGGGAGATAGAGATTCCAGAAATCACGAGTTCTCTGTGCAGCTGAGAGCTTTCGATGCATCTAAAAGTGGTAATGGAATGGGGATGGCAGTCTTAATTGGACTGTGCAGCTCCATGCTTGAGAAACATATAAAAGGTGGATTGATCATTGTAGGCCAACTGAATCTGGGCGGATCACTTGATACCATTTACAATGCGGTGAACCTGGCTGAATTGGCGGTTGAAAAGGGAGCGACTACACTGCTCATTCCCCTAAACGCCAGAAAACAATTGAATGAACTCTCTGATGAAATGATTACCAAAATCAACATTCAGTATTATACCGATCTGAAAGATTGTTTGATCAAAGCGATACTGGAGTAAAAAGAAAATGTTTCAGTATAGTTTCAGTAAATAAAAAGAGGCACTGTCCAATCCTTTGTGTAAATGATAATCGGGTTTTATAACCCCAGACAATGGCTAGGCATATAATTAAAAACGCTCCTCAAGTATGCTGTTTTTCAACTCGCCTGAGAAGCTTATTGATGCAAATATATGGCAAAAATTGATATCTGCAAACTTTTATCATCAAATTTTCCAAAGCGGATGTTCTTCCCAATTATTCGGAAACCCCATATGTCCAAGATTTGCTATAGGATATTTGTTGATAAGACTATAGAAATGGTTACGGAACTTTGTTTTCGGATTCACTGTCTGTAGAAGATAAAGAATTAGGGATAATGAATAATACATTCTCGAACTTTGAACAGAAGCTATTTCATAGTCCGTAAACCACATTTTTGGAGATCGATTGTAGTATTTTCTAGGAGGGATAGCCAGAGAGATATTCCATAATCTTGAATGATGAGCGCAAATGTTTCTGATATAATTCAGGGTATGAAGCCATGAACAAAATATACCATCATCTTTGATGTCAAATGATTTAGAAATGTTTATCCTATCACCTCGGTCTTTCAGATTTTGAAAAATCTTTGATAATTCATTAAAATATAAGAGCTCTACACTCATCCAACTTGGTGGTGTCTTGGGATCATCATATGTATCAATATAATGCTTGATAAATATGACTTTCTGATTTGCATTCAGCTGTTCGCTGATGTGATTTTGTATATCTGAATAAACATCATACACCTTACCAGTCTTTTTATTGACTTTTGGTGCCATAAATATGGATGGATCATTCTGCCAATGTGAACCATATTTATGACTTAACTGATAAATAAGCAGGGTCCTTAAAGCAATTTCAATGCGTTCAATTGCATCAAATACCAGGAGACGTAGCTTCCGATCGAACTTGTAAAGATCATAGACATTATCCCAAGTTGTATCTGGGGTGAACATATCCAGCTTCTCACCATAAGGGCCAATCTGCATAAAAGGAATCATGTAGGCACTTAGTCTATAATAACTAACATTCCGGAGATGACGTTTAGCTCTTTCTTCATCATCAATTCTTAAGCCCCGGCTTTTCAACAAAGCAATCTGTTGATCAAACGTCAGAGCCTGCTTATTAAACTTTCTCATATTATAAATCTATTTTTCCGCCCCTTTCTTCACATAATCCAGCACCTTTCTATTGGCCTCGTCAATCTTCTTCCGGTTGAAATTGATATAGATATCCGTCACGCTTCCGGAACTGTGCCCCAGGGCTGCACTAATCGTTTCTTTCGGGATCTCCAACTCGGCGGCCAACGAAGCCCAGGTATGCCGGGCCCAGTACGTGGACAGCTCCGGGAATAACGGTTCCCGGTGAGCGATCATCCGGGAAGTGATCCTCGTCTTGCCCCTTTCTTCCTTTACATACTCCACCGGGCCGATGGCTTTCAGAACCTTATTGATCTTCTTGACGTAGCTGTTGTAATCCTTGCGCCCATCCATGATATCGACCAGAAAATCCTTTCCCTTGTATTTCTCCATAATCGCCATGGCCTCGGGCTCCACCTTGATCGAGAAGAGCGTTCCGGTCTTTGAGCGCCTATACTCCACCCTGCCGTTTCTCAGCCGTTTCAAACCGCAAAGATCCACCATGTTGATCCCGATCAGGTAAAATATCAGCATGAAGATGTCACGGTATTTCTCATGCAGGGGTTCGCAAGGGAAATCCCTCAACGTGGTCAACTCTTCAAGGGTGAGGTTTCTCTTCAACGTTTTTTCGGATTTTATCTTGAAACCCCGGAACGAGTATAAGCCCTGGGGAATGTCCCCGGCATTGATCGCCTCATTGAATACGGCCCGGATATTCCGCAGGTGTATGCTTTGGGTATTGATCGAACAACCGCCCAAGAATTTCACGAAACCTTTGAGCCAGTCATGGGTGACATCGTCATACGTGAGCAGGTTAACGTTACAGTACCGCCCGATAGTGGACAGGGTGTATTTATACGTTGACAGGGTTTTCGGGCGTCCGGCATTATCAGTCTTCCGTTGAAACCCGTCTTTCACAAGGGCCTTGCGCTTGAGCTCTCCAAGCAGCAGGGCGTTTTTCATTTTCGCCCTTGTCCAGTTATTCTGTTGCGAAAGAAGATCCTCGGCCTTGTTCACCACTTCACGGATCATGTGGTTAAGCTGGATCCTTTCATCATGGCGCACCACCTGGTTTCTGACAAACTGGTTCTCGGCTATGTAACGGTTCAGGGAAAACAGGAGTATTCCATCGGGAAGCGTTATGCGGAGCTTCAGGGGATACAACCCGTCACGGTTGGCCCTTCGAGTATCAAGATAGACCCTGACTGGAGACATTTTTTTGCTTATTGGTGTTGTGCAAATTTGCACAAAATTATGGCCAGATGCAATCAGAAGGTATCAATATTTGCATTTTTTGCACTTTTTAGAGCCTGAAAAATGGCCTAAAAACATGGAAAAACCCCTCAAAATTAACGTTAAGTTGCTAATTTTGAGGGGTTTCTTTTTTTGTGGAGATAGACGGAGTCGAACCGACGACCCCCTGCTTGCAAAGCAGGTGGTCGTTCGTTCATAATTTCCTTCGCTCATGATCCTTAGCCCCGCCCAGCGAACCGGTTCGTCTTCCCACCCAAACCCAGCGGTGTTCGCTCCGCTCACTCGCCGTTGCAAATGAGCTCCCGCCCGGGCCTGCACATCCTCCATCAAATAAATGAACCCATACCCGACAAATCCCTTCTCTGAACCTTCCCCGTACTTCCACCTCCCCCAGGCGTGCGCTCGTTTTCCCCCGGCTCCCTTACCTGTTCGGGCGCCGCTTCGCTCGGCCCTCAATAGAGGAATCAACCCCACGCTGCTTCGCAGCGCCCCGTTGATCAACCCCAAAGGAAACGGACAGGTTCCGCTCTGTATCCCAACGGTTCGCGTTCCAGTCACTCCATGGCTTCCGTGGTTTTCGCAACCTCCGGAACACTCCGCTGCACCTCTCCGCCTGCCTCTTCCTACCCACACTGCACTTAAACCCTCCCGCCACAGGCTCCGCCTGCGGCAAGAGTATAGCGGATGGCGTTGTCGGGTTTCCCGGCTCTATTTACAAAATTCGCTAAACGATAACTAATACTATTATCCTTTACACAAAGATTTCTACAGTGCCAACAAAAGTGCGTGTGTGCTTCCTTACAACGAGGTCTGCATCCATTTCAACAAGTTGCTCATCCAAGCCTCCTTTTTACCCCCAAGACCATGCCCTCCTTTGGGGTAAATGTGCACTTCCACCGGCACTTTTTTGCGACGTAGGGCTTCGAAGTAATTGATGCTGTTATCAACGTCCACCATAACGTCGTCGGCAGCGTGGGCAATCCAGGCCTTCGGTGTGTTTTCGTCCACCTGCAATTCGTTGGAATACAGGTCAACCAGTTCTTTGGAAGGTGTTTGTCCCAACAGTTGCTTTCTGGTATCCCTGTGGGTCAGGTTTTCCTGCATGGTGATGACAGGATAAACCAAGATTTGGAAATCGGGACGCAGGCTGGTGTTGTTGCTGTTTTCAATCACCGGTTTGGCATAATGGGTGGCTAGGGTTGAGGCCAGGTGTCCACCGGCTGAAAAGCCCATGATACCAATCTTATTCGGGTTGATGCCCCATTCGGCGGCACGTTCCCTGACTACTTTGATGGCTTGTTGTGCATCTTGCAGCGGGCCTATGGTTTTGTCAGTCATGGTCGCATCGCTGGGCAGCCTATACTTCAGCACAAAAGCGGCCACACCGTTACTGGCGAGTTCTTTAGCGTTAGAGGTGCCCTCACTCGAATAGACAATAATACTGTACCCACCGCCGGGGCAAATGATGACGGCAGCTCCCGTGGCTTTATCTTTTTCGGGCAAATAGGCTTCGAGCGTTGGGTTGATGACCACGCGTATCATACCGGAACCAGCCGGAGATTCGGTTACTTCAGTTCCTTGTGGTTTGGCACCGGGAATGGGTGAGCTGTACAAGGGGATGATTTGCTGTGCGTTGGCCTGCATGGAAACCAGCAGCACCAGAGATAAAAGTGACTTAATCGATTTCATGTCAATTATTGTATTGTTTATTTAGTATTTGTCTAATGAATTGATTATTTGAATAAAAATTAAACCCTTATAATAATCTTAGCATTCAGGATGTGGTATAATCTATTATCTTGTACCTTTTGCCTGATTGCTCGGGTAATATTAGCCACAGATAAATTTAGCAGTATCGTCCAAATATAGTCTAAAAATCAACATAATACAAGCTAACCTTGTGGTTGGTTTACATTATTCGAATCCGGTGTATTTGGGTCTGATTTAGGGGCTCTTTTCAGCCATTACCAGCATCACCGCCCCCTGCCGCATGGGTAAGCCTGCCTGGATGCGTACAGGACACACAATCCGTATAAGTTCCTTACCAAGGCCACCCGCCTGCATCATCATTGATAAAAGGTCGCTGCACATTTTTTGAGCGTTGTCGGGTTTCACGCTCCACTACGTTCCCCTCCAAACACCGCAAACGCCATAATCCCTTGTATAGGATTTGTACTAATGCCGATTGGAAAGAGATGCTAGTTCATTCATTTGTTTTTTAGTACTATTCCTGTTGATCACCATGTTTGATCTGTCTTGAATATGAAAAACAGTATTCTTTTTTTTCTTAAGCCATTTGCAGGGCAAAGTCATACCGCCAAAGAAGTCGACTACGCATAAGTCCTTCCATTGCTTTTGACCGTCTTCTTCCGTG
>Ga0265293_10008692_pt1 | contig 14938 bp, 14 predicted proteins | sample Munlanlewell138R_FD_192505 | JGI IMG/M metagenome (GOLD analysis project Ga0265293, IMG submission 192505) | Leachate microbial communities from a municipal landfill in Southern Ontario, Canada - Leachate well 138R | ecosystem: Engineered > Solid waste > Landfill > Unclassified | place: Canada...
AAAACACCGCCAAAATAGCGGACGACCACAATGGCCGCGCGATCGATCGATTGCGATACGAGCGCGTCCAGTACCTGCCGCCCCGCGGTTCCCTTGGGTTCGCCGTCGTCAGTAAAACGCTGTAGTTTAGTGAGGTAATTGCTGCGCCACGCGTACACGTAGTGGCGTGCTTCAGGATAGAGCACACGCGCGTCGCTTATGAGGCGAAGCGCGTCCTCTTCTGTTTTAATCGGCCTGCACAGTCCGATGAAACGCGATCCCCGATCGCTTAATTCAAATCGGCCTTCTTGGCGAACCGTCCTGTATTGATCAGTCATTTCCCCGTTGTACCGGGTGAATCACCTCAATACCGTGCATCCACGGCGCGAGAATCTCAGGCACCCGTATGGAGCCGTCAGGCTGCTGACACTGTTCGACAATGGCCGGAATCACACGTGAAGTGGCAAGGCCCGATCCGTTCAATGTATGACAAAATTCTGTTTTGCCCGTGTCTGCCTGCCGGTAGCGGATATTGCCCCGGCGCGCCTGGTAATCGGACGCGTTCGAGACCGAGCTGACTTCCTTGTAGATTTGCATGCTCGGGATCCAGATCTCAATATCATATGTCTTGCGCATCCCGGCGGAGCAGTCACCTGCCGCCAGTCGGCTGACCCGATGGACCAGCCCCAGCCCTTCGACAAGGCTTGCGGCTTTTCGGACGAGTTCTTCAAAAGTCTCCTCGGAATCTTGAGGCCGCGTGTACTGGAACATTTCAACCTTGTTAAACTGATGTCCCCGAATCATGCCCCGCTCATCCGCCCGATAAGAACCGGCTTCACGGCGGTAACACGGTGTGAAGGCAAAGTATTTTTTCGGCAACTCGGATTCCTTCAAAATCTCATCGGCATGAACGTTCGTCAAAGCCGTCTCCGCGGTGGGCAGAATAAACTGGAATTTCTCGCCGCCGCCGCGAAGCTGAAATACATCGTCTTCAAATTTGGGGAACTGTCCGCCCACATATCCGCATTCATAATTTAAGATATGCGGCGTCAGCATCATCTCGTAACCATCTTTCAGATGCTCACCGATAAAATAGTTGAGCAGCGCCCATTCCAAAATGGCACCGGCGCCGCGATAAATCCAAAAACCGCTCCCCGAGAGCTTCGCGCCGCGCTCGTAGTCGATCATGCCGCAGGATTCCACAAGATCCACGTGGTTTTTTGTCTCGGCGGTCATGGCCATCGGCTCACCCCAAACAGAGACGACTTCGTTATTCTCTTTGCCACCCGCGGGGATATCGTCCGCGGGGATATTAGGAAGCGAGGCCAGGAACGCCTGCTGTTCGGCGTTCATTTCTTTAATCAGAATGTCATTTTCTCTGATTTTTTCGCCCAGTTCGCGCAGCGACTCTGTTAAAGCGGAGATATCGCCTTTTTGTTTTTTGATCAGAGGAATTTCGGCTGACTTCGTATTGCGTTCAGCTTTCAGTTCCTCTGTTTCATGCATCAGGCGGCGCCTTTTTTCGTCGGCTTCCAGAAAGTCTGAGAAATCGACCTCAAATCCGCGTCTGGCAAGCTTTTGCGCAACTTCTGCAGGTTTGTTTCGAATGTATAACAAATCGAGCATGTGTCCCTCCCGACATTTAGTACTGCCGGTTTATTCTAACACAGCCCCCCTAAAGGTTATCCGGTCATTTCCTCAATCGCCTGATCGATATAGTAATCCATCAATTCTCTTGACAGCGCGCCCTGCACGTAGCCAATGAAATAACCCTCGTGGTCGATGATGAAGGTCGTCGGCATTCCCGTGATCTTATACTCTTCGTAAACCTTGCCCGCGGTGTCCATTAATACCGGAAACGTAAGCTGATGGTCCGTGATAAAGGCTTCCACGCCTTCCAGGGGCAGTTCACGATTCCCGGCCGGTGATTTATCGCCTGAAGGCAGGACAACCCCTAAAACCGCTAACTCTTTCGAATTCAGATCATAGTCCTTGTACAGCTGCTCGACGTCGGGCAACTCCTGTTGACAGGGCGGGCACCAGGTTGCCCAAAAATTCAAGAATATGACCTTGCCTTCGTATTCCGAAAGCCTGTGCTGCACACCGTGTTGGTCCAAAAGTGCAAAATCGTACGCTTTCACGCGGTCCTTTTCGGAGGTTTCCGGATCGCCTGTCGGATCAGGCAGTTTACCTGTGTCTTTCCCGCCCGACTGATTACAGGCCGCTGTGACAAGCATCGCCGCGATGAGCAACACCAGCATCGCAAGTGTCAGGCTGATACGGAGACGTGATTTTCTTTTTTGTTGATTCATAAAAAATCCCTTCATTTAGCCGCCATACACACCGATAATCATCAGGATCCCGATGGTTATCATGAGTAGCCCTCCGGCAATGACGGTGTATTTCATTATTTTGCTGTGACGTTTGAAAAAGTCAAGTGCCTGTGTCGTAAAGAGTCCCACCAGTAAAAACGGGATAGTGAAACCGAGTGCGTAAACACCCACGAGCAAAAATCCGAGACTTCTTTGCGTGGCGCTTGCCGCCATCAGGAGTACGCTTGACATGGCCGGCCCGATGCAGGGCGTCCACGCGAAGCTGAAGGTGAAGCCCATGAGATAAGCGATCAATGGATTCATCGCGAAGCGATCCAGCCTAAAGGGCAGTCTACGGTCGCGCGCCAGGAAAAAGGAAGTCCCAAAAGCGCCCAGCTGGTACAGGCCAAACAAAATGACCAGCACACCGCCCCCAATCGCAAAAGCGCGCCGGTAGGTTTGGAAAAACTCACCCGCGGCGGTAAATCCTAAGGCCAGTACGAAAAAGGTTGACGCGATGCCAAATACAAAGAACAAGGTATTTAAAAAGACGCGTCTTCTCGGGTAGTCAATACTTCCGTCTTCACTCACCTGATAGGTCCCCCCTGCCAGATAACCGATATACATCGGCAAAAGGGGTAGGACACAGGGCGATAAAAAGCTGACAAGTCCTTGTAAAAAGACGGTCAAAATAGGGATTGAATGTTGGACTTCCAGTGCTGGCGGCATCACTTTTTCCTTTCCGGCTCAAAGCTGTCGTACGCTACAAAAGGCAGATAAATAATATGCTCATCATTCTACCAACAGTTGGAGATGTTCTTGTTACCAGGGTAACGCTATTCGTCGATCGGGAGAAACCCCTCGCCGTAAACCTCGTCGTACGAGGTGACGATCATGAGGGCGTCGGGATCGATCTCTTTGACGATCTTTCGCACTTCGGGCACCTGCGAGCGGCTGCAGGCACACATCACGACAGGACGATTTTCCTTCGAATAAGCGCCTTTTGCGCGGAGGATCGTTGAACCGCGGGTCAATTTGTCGCCGATCTCCTTTGAAATCTCTTCCCCCCGCGATGAGATGATCATCGCCAATTTCCCAGAGATCACGCCGAACATGATCTTGTCGATGACGACAATCAATACCGCGCTGTAAACAAAGCCGTAGAGCACCGAATCAATCTGATGAAAGACAAGCCCGCCTGTCAATACAACAATGCCGTCCACAAACATGGTGATTTGCCCCAGTGACATATGCGGCCTTTTTTTGCGCAAGGACATGATGAGCAAATCCGAACCGCCTGTACTGCTTTTATTCTGATAAATAATGGCCAAGCCGATGCCGGCCAAAGCACCCGCAAAAAGAGCGGCCAAAAATGGATCGCCTTGGTACACGGGGAGCCTCGGGCTGATCAGGTCAAGGAAGATGGTATTGACCACAAGCGTTCGAAATGAACGTATTAGAAAGCGATGTCCCAGGATGCGCCAGGCCATCAGGATGAGGGGGATGTTGAACAAAAGCGCCAGGGTACCAATGGGCAAATTCGTAAAATGATTCACAATAATAGCGATGCCCGTGACGCCGCCGGGCGCAAAGTTCGCTTGCACCGCAAAGTTGTAGACCCCCAAGGCAAAAAAGAATGAACCTAAAATGTCATAGAGTAAATCGACACTCAGACGCTTCAATGACGCGGCTGAAAAACGAACTGCTTTCCGATCTTGCGGCATCCATTCTCCTCCGAGCTGTTATTTTGTTAGGAATTCAATAATGCGCTGATGGGTTTTTGCCATGTCAAACCACCAGACTTCTTGCCCATTTACGTAATACTGGCGCGTCTCGCTCATGTCAGGGATCTGAAGCTGAGAACGCTGGTACGACAGATAGGTGGGTGCCTTTGTAATATAGTTGTTCAGGTCGATGTTGGTATAGGTATTCGCAAGAATGACCGTCGCCGCTTTATACGCAGAAGCGCCTCCCTGATTCGCCATCTCATTCAGGATAGAGGTAATGACATTGCGCTGCCTCTGATTGCGTTGGAAATCGCTATCCAGCTTGCGAATACGTGAGTACTCAAGCGCTTGTTGTCCATTCAGTCGCTGGTAGCCACTTGGCACACCCACGATGCGTGCCTCCCCCGGCGTTAACGTGATGCCAACGCCTCCGATTGCGTTCACGATGCGGACAAAGGAAGTGAAATTGACGGCCACAAATCCCGTGATGGGGATGCCGAAATTCTGTTCCACCGTCTTCATCGCAAGTGCCGGACCTCCGTACGAATAGGCCGCGTTCAATAATCCCCAGTTATGGTTTTTAGCGCCGATTTTGACATACATCGCACGCATCAGCGAGATGATGCTGATTTTTTTCGTATTATGATTGATCGAAATCAGCATGGTGACGTCGGACCTGCCCGTATAACTGTAAGTATCGACGCCTAACAGAAGAATGTTGTCAACGCCCGCCATGCCCTGGACCGCAACGCTCTCTTGGGGAGGTGAGTCAAGATCGATGTCGTCCGTATCGTCATCGGTTGACGGATTATTTTGAAGCTGATAGCCCAGAAGAATATCGGGGTCCATCAGATCTTGAATCCTCCAGTGCGAATCGTCATTCGCCTCGACATAGGTCACGCGCGACATCATATCGGCATAGACAATGAAAACGCCCAAGACAACCGCAATCAAAAAGCCGCAGACAACTCCGCACACTAAGAACTGCGTCGGGTAAAGACGGCTGAATATACGGCGTGACGAAGCTCTTTGTGGATCAGGACGCAACGAATGATCTCCTCATTTGAACCTAGCGGAACAAGCCAGACAAGCCTTTATAAAGGCCCCAATTCATACCCGCCGTCAAAATTGCGCTGTCCAACACATGTAACACGATAAACACGCCCGTAAGCGCGAGTATAAGCTGCCATTTTTTGGAAAGAGGTGCCTCCGAATCATGGACAGACAAGAGCAGGGAGGCCGCAAACGACAAGAGCGGAATCAACAGCCTTAACGCCGAGATAAAACGTATACCGCCGGCGGAGGTCATGGACACCGTCAGGCCGAACAACAAAACCAACAGTGCGACAGGCAAAATGATCGTGTGAAATGAGGCATAGGTTGAAAACACATCCACGATCTTGACCTCTTGTTTGAGCATATGACGTTTTAACAGCCAGGCCACAGCGGGTAGCGCGACTATTTGCACGATGCTGAAAAACCATAACAGGAAAAAGCCGCCCGCGTGCCAGTTCATCATCCTTGCGGATGCAAGCGTGTAAAAGAGCGTAATCACAAAGGGGACGATGGCCGCAAACAGAAGATGCATCGGTTCTTCGTTACCAAAGATTCCTCCTGTAAGCCATTTAAAGTAACGCCGTCCTTCCAAGGCGAGCGCTGAGGGCTCTTTGGGCGCCGCAGCTTGCGGCGGATACGGATAGGGCGCAGGCGGCGGCGTCACCGCGGCAGTAGTAACCGTGACATCCGCCTGTTTATTACCACATTGACTGCAAAACGCCGCGTGGTCATCGAGTTCCGCGTTGCAAAATTGACAATTCTTCATGGGTCTCCTCATTCTTTCCAAATCGAAGCCCCGAGCTTCGAGGTCAAGAGTGCGATAATTATACCATAGGAGGATGAACAGACTTGGCTGGAAGAGCGCTGTTATCCGTCGATTTATCCCTGTAAAGGCCCCTCGTGGTAGGATGATTCAAAATACTATTAGAGACAAAGGAAGTGGCATCCATGCGCGCATTAATTCAACGAGTCACACAGGCAAAGGTCTCCACCCAGGATGGATTTCAGTCCGAGATCGAAAAGGGCTATCTCATATTATTGGGGGTTGGCGAAGAAGACGATGAAAACAACGCCGCCCGCCTTTGGAGCAAAATCAACAAACTCCGCATCTTTAAAGACGAGGCCGGTAAGACCAACTTGGATCTTGCAAGCGTCGGAGGTGAAGTCTTAATCGTCTCCCAATTCACCTTATTCGCGAATACAAAAAAAGGGAATCGGCCGAGCTTTATCGGAGCGGCCTCTCCTGAAAAAGGAGAACGGCTGTATGAGTATTTTGTCGAGTTAGCGCGCCGTGACGTGGAAGTCGTACAAACGGGGTCCTTTGGCGCCGAAATGAAAATTAATCTCGTCAATGACGGCCCCTTCACCCTCTGGCTCGATACCGATCAGTTTTAGCCCTCAAGCGGATCCAAAAAAGAGGATAGCTCTGTTTTAAACCACCGCACTTCAGGCATGGCGGCGCTTAAAGATTGAAACGCCCGGTCGCGATCTTTTTCGGATAAAAAGAGCGAAAAACAAGTCGGTCCGGTCCCCGTCATGGAAACCATAAAGGCATCCCGTTGCCGCATGGCGTCTAAAAGCTCCGCGATTTGAGGAATCTGAGACGACAGTACATCTTCGAAGTCGTTTGATACAAGCGGGATAAGCTCAGCCGGGTCACCGCTTTTTAACGCATTACGCCAGGTATCAAAAGACGCTCCGGGTTCTCCCGAGGCACTAACGGCCTTCTCTTCTCGCATCTGATCCAATTGTTTAAAGGCCCAAACGGTCCGCACCTCTGCCTTGGGTTTAGCGATGAGAACAGGCCAAGACGGGGCGACAAGAGGAGGCGACATCATCTCACCCACCCCTTGACAAAAACGAGTCCCTCCCTCGATGCAAAAGGGGACATCCGCGCCACAGCGAAGCGCAATTTGCAACAAGCTTTCCTTGTCAATACGCTTTTTGTCCAGACCGAAAGATGAGGCCAGACCCGCATGCCAAGCGCTCCATAAAAAACGCAGTGTGGCGGCGGCATCCGCGCTCCCTCCGCCTAGTCCTGCGGCGACAGGTATGATTTTTTCCAGATGGATCTCAAAATGAAGCATCTCTTGTTCGATGCCGGCGGCCTCAAAGAACAATTCAGCCGCCCTGAAACATAGATTGTCCCCTCCTAGGGGTATTTCAGTGGAATCGCTGTTCATTTGCCACGCGCGCTTTTCATCATTGGCGCCGCGCTTAAAAAGACAAAATCGAAGTCGATCAGAAAGCCCGATGGTGGTCATAAGCGAAGACAGCTCATGGTATCCATCGGGCCTTCGTCCCTCAATGTGTAAAGATAAATTTATCTTCGCTCGAGCGGCGTACTGCGCTTCAAACGATTCCAAAAGCACACAGCCTAACGGCTGTCCTCCGTTTGCTGGAGAAGGCGCTCAAGTCCATCATCGTCATAAGCGATTTCGACCACCTTCGTCAACAGGTCGATGTAACTAAAGCAAACATGCTCATTATAAGTAGGGCTTACGGGACAACAGACCGTAAACACATTCGACGAGCAATTTTCCAGATATCCTTCGTGGATAACGGTGCGGCGTCGCCCACCGTTTGATTTCAACATAATTCTTTGTCCGAGACGTTCTTCCAGTTCAGCACGGCATGAAGCCAGGTCAGATTTTGCAATCAATCGTATTCACCCCATTTTGTATATTGGCATAGGCACATAATTGGCCATCAAACCGCATTATACCTTAAAATACGATTAATTTCAAGGATTGAAGCGCATTTTGGCCACAATCCCGCCCCCGAGCACGCGGTCGCCCTCGTAAAGCACCAGCGATTGTCCCGGTGAGGAAAGACGGGTCGCTTGAATGAATCGCACGGTCGCTCTACGCTGATCGTCGTCCAATTGAACCGTAACCGGCAAGGTTTTCCCCTGCGAACGGAGCTGCGCTTCTGCCTCAAAAAATGGGGGTAAGGGGTGGCTTCCTATGAAATCGACAAGCTCCAACTCCGCCATCTGCGCGTCTTCTTCCGTGCCTAAGACCACAATGTTTTGTCTGTGGTCGATTGAAAGAACCGTCATGCGGCTCCCAAAGGCCTGGCCCAAATGGCGGCGTTGTCCCACTGTGTAGCGCCAGCTCCCCTGATGGGTCCCGATTGGCTCGCCTGCCCGATTCACAAATGCGCCTTCTTGTTCTTCGAGTCCATGCTGATTCAGAAAGTCGCGCAACTTCCCTTGGCCGAGAAAACAAATATCCTGACTGTCTTTTTGTCCCGCCACAGGATCGGATGTTGCGGCCGCGATGTGCCTCGCCTCCTCTTTGGTTTTGTCACCCAAGGGAAAACGAATCCGCTCCAACCACTTTTCGGGGAGGCGGTACAAAAAATAACTCTGATCTTGCGGCCGGTGAGAAGCTCGATAAAGCCAACTCCCACAGTCATCCTGCTTAAAACGAGCATAGTGCCCTGTCGCGACATAGGGGCACCCGAGCTTGTCGGCCAATTCGAACATTTTTTTGAATTTAAAATCCGGATTACACATGACACAAGGGTTAGGAGTCAAACCCGCGCGCCAATCGTTGACGAAGGAAAGGACCACCTTGTCGTAAAACGCCTCCCTCACATCTAAGATGATATGGGGGATACCAAGGAGCGCGGCAGAATGCGCGGCACGTTCTAATCTTTGGCGATCTGTTTCACCTTCTTGCCATGTATCCAAGGTCACCGCGGTGACCTCAAAGCCTTGCGCCTTCAAAAGGGCGGCGGAGGCCGTGCTGTCGACTCCGCCCGATAAACCAAGCAGCAGCTTTTTGGGCTGAGATGTTTCTTTATTTTTTGTCATCATGATATATATAATAACCGACACACGAAACGGGCAGGATTCCCATTTTCACCCCGGGAATCATCTGCCCGTTCCTACGAGGTGTACTTTCAAAGTACGCCTCCTTTCCTGTCCCCTCACTGGTCGCGCGAGTGCCGTTGAAAACCAGACGGTCTTATGAACAATTCCGGCCAATAGATACATTTCTAGTGCGCCTTCGATGTGCGAAGACTCTGTCAACTCAGTTCACTCGGGTTACGCAACCCCGGCTTCAGGTCCATCGCATTCTTATGCGCACGGCGCGATCCTCTGGGACACTATCTCTCTCGATTTTCTTTGAACCTTCTGACGTAACGGAACCTCCGCCACGTACTCGTTCCTCTATATAATCCAATCGAGGTTAGCGCTATTATAGCAAGAAGGCTCCGTTTCTGTCAATATTTATCCGCGAAACGTGAATGAATATAAAACCTATGGTACGCTTCGGGGCTGTTATTCCTCTTCGGTCGCGGATTGGATTTTACTCATACTCTCAACTTCGTAGTACAGTTCCGCACGGTCAATCACACGTTGGCGCGCAAGCGGTGTCAATTGATCCATCAGCTTCAACAAGCGCCCTTTTTGTTCCAATAAAAGTAACTCGGTTTCATCGATATCCGCAAGTTTCTCCGCCACGATCGCCCCAGACATCATGGCATCAATAAGCGGTTTCTCGGACATATCCTCCATCCCCAGTATTTGATCAAGTGTTGCGTCAAACATGGTCGCGAGCCTTTTGGCCATCTTAATGTCAGGGTAATTCCTGCCGCCCTCCCATTGGCTGACGGAGGTCTGCGTAACACCCAGCATTTCGGCGAGATCGCTCTGTGTGAGATGGTTCTTCTTCCTGAAGTATCGAATTCCGTTCATAGATTCCTTTCTTGCCAACAGGCACTGTTTAAAAATTAATATTCTATATACATGTCATTTCGCCATATAACATCTACTTGAGCCCATATCTGTCGATACTGAAAATATGGCACTTTTTAATGACAGTTTAATAATACGCAATAAGTGTGGAATGATGCAAGCAATGCCGGGCGTCCAAATTGACCAATTCCATCGGGTAATCACGCCTCATCATTGGGCAATTGGCAGGTTCAACCCACCGCTAAATGCCGGAATAGTCAAACATACCAGGTGGGGACCGGAGCTCTAAAAAGATCATAGCTTCGAGCCATTTTTTCAAAACGGTCAATCCAAATGACTCGTTGGCAGATGGTTAAATTCTCATCGGCAATGGCTTCCAACATTTTCGTCATATGATGGTAGGCCATTAAGTTGAAAAAGTGTAAGGGCGCTTCCATATCGTAATAAAGATCAATCAAGTACTGACGGTCTTGAACACTTAAGTCTAAGAAGGCAAAGAGTAGTTCACAAAGGTCCGTATCCTCAACGTTGGTGTCCAAGAAGAAGGGGTAGTCGATAATGAGGGCGCCCCGCTCCGAATACGCCAAACAGGAGGTCGCAAAAGAGCCAAAAGACAAGGACATTTCAGTGCTTGTAGAAGTCGCGACATTGTACGCGTTTTTCAAATAAAATGTTTCCCAATCACGGAAAGACGAGTAGTCAGGAATGTATTTTTTAACCGCCTCTACCAAGTCATGAGCCCCGTCCAAAATAGAAATCATTTTAACTTCGCGGTCCACGGAGACTAGGTGTTTTGTTTGGTGCTGGAACAATCGAAAAAAGCCTGTGAGCTGAACGAGATTTGTAAGGCAGGGCGGATTTTCCTTGCTGATCGCGCTCATAAAAGGTGTGCTGGAACGCCTTTTCGTCAAACCGATAAAACGCTTGCCGCAGGCGATCCATTTAATTTCCGGAAGTATCGGTCCATAAGCGGCAAAGAGCTGAGAAATACTTTGGATGGTTTTACTCACGAAAGAGAGCTCACCCCACACAAGTCTCACGCGATCCCATGCAGGCCACGATCCGGTAAACAACCAATGAGATGAATGCTCGCGGTCAAACACCTCATAGGTACTGCAGGAACCGGCAGGGTGCTCTGCATGACATGAACCCATCGCCCAACCTTCGCAATAGGGCAACTGAGTAAAGCAGCATTCGATCTCATTACATTGGCTAAATGGCTTAGAATAAGCAAACAAAGGGGTATTCACCGTATTATTGTCCTAACTTTCAGAATTCGTTCAGTAAAAATATAGCAGTAATTACTAATCGAAATGAACCATTACGGCGCATATTAAAAGCGCCACACCGAATAGATCGAAAAAAACGTCAATTCGGCGTGGCGCGTCTTGTAAAGGCGGATATTGACTAAGCGGTACGTCCCGGGTAGGCTTCGAGCGCAGCTTTCAAAACAAGCATCGCATCCTTCAGGTCATCCGTGTTTAACACATAGGCGACACGCGCTTCGTTCACACCCATGCCGGGTGTCTGGTAGAAGTTTTCTACCGGGGCGAGCATGACTGTTTTTCCGTCTAACTCAAAGTCAGTTAACAGCCAGATCGCAAATTTCTCCGCGTTGTCGACAGGGAGTTTTGCCACCGCGTAAAATGCTCCACCGGGCGTTTCGCAGAGCACACCGTCCATCTTCTGCAGGGCGTCTACCAAGATATTTCGACGCTCTTCATAGCGCGCACGGATGGGCGCGAAATAATCAGGATCAAGGTCATAAAGTGCCTTTGAGCCAATCATTTCAAGCGTCGGCACACAGAGTCTGGCCTGGCCCAATTTCAGCGCGGCAGCCATCACCTCTTTATTCTTACTGGTCAGGGAGCCGATGCGCGCACCGCAGGCTGAGAAGCGTTTGGATACGCTGTCGATGATGATAATGCGGTCGAGCACAACGGTCATGGTGCCAAAACTTGTGGCTTCTTTACCGTCGTAGCAGAATTCCCGATAAACTTCATCCGCGATGATGTAAAGATCTTTTTCGCGCGCGATATCGGCGACCATGCGCACTTCTTCGGCACTGTAGACCACACCTGCCGGGTTTCCGGGGTTGGACAACAAAATGCCGCGCGTTTTCTCTGTGATGCGTGATTCAATCACCGCCTTTTCGGGCAGGGCAAATCCGTTTTCGGGGTAGGTTGTGATCGGACTGATCTCAACTAAGTAGGGGGCCGCAAAACCTCTGTAGTTCGTGTAAAAAGGTTCGGGAACCAGCACTTCTTCACCGGGGTCACAGGCAATTAAAAGCGCCCATTGCAGCGCTTCACTCCCGCCGTTTGTGATGATGACATCCTCTGTCTCATACGGTAGGCCCATGCGCTGGTAGTAGGCCGCGATGCTCTCTCTTAAAGGCTCCCAGCCATTTGAATCAGCGTAGGCCAATACATCGATGTCCGCGGCGCGAACGGCTTCCATGAAGACTTTCGGTGTTTCGATATCGGGCTGACCGATGTTGAGATGATAGACTTTTGTACCCCTTTTCTTCGCGGCGTTCGCGTAGGGAACAAGTTTTCGAATCGGAGATGCCTGCATGGCAAGACTTCGTTTGGATGTTCGCATTTTGTTCAATCCCCCCTTATTTTTAAGAAGCTTTTACTTCAGCTGTTTCGCGTGCTTATCATAGCACAAACGGCCCAAATAAACGGAGGTCCGAGGACCTCCGCTAAATTCATTGATTCGACCCGCAAGGCACCTGGCTCACGCTTCATAGGACTTGAAGAACTCTTCCACAAGTGCCTGATGATGCCCTAGGACAATCATATGATGATTGGCGATCGGCCGGGTTGTAAAGTAATCAAGTCCGCTCGGAATCATAAGCTCCATCTGCGTGCGGCAGAGATTACTTTCATGCATGCTGTGGAGTAGTTTCGCGTCGGCGGCATAGAAGGTTTCAAAATCGTCCTTGCATTTGAACACGGTGCAGGCACCGGGCTCAAAGTCCGCCGCAACCGAAATACCCAAACCGCTTTCAAAATGGGTGGTCAGGCGATATTCGGGAGCCATATTGAGCGGCAGGATGCAGTGCGCGAACACGACTTTATTCTCACTGGGATAAAGACGGGAAGGGTTCACCATAAACACAGGCTGCCCCGTCAGCTCCCCGATCACTGTCATGGACACAAGCGAACGGCTGTCACCCTCGCAGGCGGCCCATATCCCTTCGGCGTTCAAAATGCCCAGAGCAAGACAGCCCGTAATGCAATGGGGTTCCAAAAGATCAAAGCATCGGAGTGTAAAGCCGTCGAGTTCATAGCGATCCACAATCCGCCGGCAGGCGCCGTACACTTCAAGCGCGCGCTCCATCTCCTCACTGTCATAGCCTTTGGCTTTCAACTCCAATGTCCATCGGTTGTCGGTGTAGGATTTTTTATCGATTTCACGCATAATCTCATCCATTGAAATATGGACGAGTTCCATCCCCGAACGCTCCAAGAGCATCTTTTCATCGACCGGACGACTGATGAGCCAGTCTGACTCTCCCGTCACGCCCAGGCGCATACCGGCGAGCTTATGGCGCGTATCGGCGACGCGCAGCAAAAGTTTCAGCCTGTTTGCGATTTCGTCAGGACTTCCGTGCAGAATCTCACCTTTTTCGCCCTGTTCATTTAAGTAAGATAAAATCTCCATGGACGCCGCAAGTGAGTTGTGCGAACGTGTCGTCAGCAATATATAGGGACCGTCGACGGATTCATAAATTGTTTTGAAAACCTGCTCTGAGCCCCCGGAACCAATAAAAAACAGTCGCAGCGACTGCTGTTTAAAAACCTCCAAATCTTCAGAAAATGTGAGCGACTCACCCAGTGATTTCTCAATTTCTCCCAGAAAATCTTCACAGGACTGGACAAGATTCGGATCACGATTGTCGTCAGGTGCTTTTACCAACCAAACCAGTTTTGCCATTAACTAACCTCCCAATTGTTCTATCGCGTTCTCACGGCTTCCGGCAGGAGATTGCCGATGATCGCGTCTATATTTTTGCCCTTAAGCGACTGCCAGGTAGCCTTCGTGCGCGCAAAATAATCCTCGATCTGAGCCAATTCAACACCGCGCCGTATCTTAAGCGTGGTCGTTTTCACCATGTCTTGCAAGCTGTAGAAATAGGAGCGGATCTCTTTGAACGACGGCAGGCCCCTATTCACATCCGCGATAATCGTGGCGAGCGCTTCGGCCATCTCAGCTTCCGTGGGTTCACGGTTGAGCTTATCGCGCAATTTATCCTGGTTGATCACGACTTTCGCCGTAATCACCACATCCCCCGCCGAGCCCGCATAACCAAAGACAAACGCGTCCCGGACCACCTCATGGCGGTACAGCAGTGCTTCCAATTCTTCCGGGAATACTTTCTTGCCGCTCGGCAAAACGATCATGGATTTGCTTCTGCCCGTAATGACAAGACTGTTCTTGCGTGTGAAGTGCCCGATGTCGCCGGTGTGCAGCCAGCCATCCTGATCAATCGTCTCAGCTGTGGCTTCAGGGTCATCTAAATATTCTTTCATGACAATATCGGAGCGCACGAGAATTTCGCCCTCTCCTTTACCGCCATTGTCAATCGCGACGACCACACCGGCAAGCGGCTGTCCGACCGTCTCAAACTCATTGACACATGTATTGCCACCTGAGACCACAGGGGATGCCTCAGTGAGCCCGTAGCCCGCTAAGACTTCCACACCGATCGCTCGGAAGAATTTCAAGGTATCCAGTTCTACCGGCGCCGCGCCGCAGATGATGTATTTCAAATTGCCGCCCAATTTGTCCAGGACGTCTTTCATGATTTTACGGCGTACGTCAATGCCCATCTTGTAAAGGAAGGTTGAAATCGACATACCCAATTTTAGTTTCTTCGCCTGGCCAGTTTTGGCCGCCTCGCTCATCACACGGCGGTAAATAGCGTCCAAAATAGCGGGCACCACAACGGTCAAATGCGCCTTATGTTCTTCCAAATTTTTCCCGATATAGCGCAGGCCGTCAAACACATGAATGGTGCCGCCTAAGGCGATGACGGTCAGAAAACCGCATGTATTTTCAAATGCGTGATGAATGGGAAGCATGGACAAGGTGTACAAAGGAGGCGGGAAGTAGACGGATCCCAGAAGCGCTACGACGTCCGCGAC
>Ga0265293_10008693_pt1 | contig 14938 bp, 14 predicted proteins | sample Munlanlewell138R_FD_192505 | JGI IMG/M metagenome (GOLD analysis project Ga0265293, IMG submission 192505) | Leachate microbial communities from a municipal landfill in Southern Ontario, Canada - Leachate well 138R | ecosystem: Engineered > Solid waste > Landfill > Unclassified | place: Canada...
AATAGGAACGCTCAGCAGACCGTATTGTTTGGCAAGCCCTTGATTTCCAAAAGCCCGCTCAATCCACCAAGCGCTACCGAACGCTCCCGAGTTCCGAAAAAATCGTCAGACGTTGAATCTGAAATGCACCACATCGCCGTCCCTGACAATATAGTCCTTGCCTTCCAGCCGCCATTTGCCGGCGTCCTTGGCGCCCTGCTCGCCCTTGTAGTGGATAAAATCGTCGTAGGCGATGACCTCGGCGCGGATAAAGCCTTTTTCGAAGTCGGTGTGAATCACCGCCGCGGCCTTGGGTGCGGTGGCGCCGATGGGAATGGTCCAGGCGCGGACTTCCTTGACCCCGGCGGTGAAGTAGGTCTGCAGGTTGAGCAGCTGGTAGCCGGCGCGGATCACCCGGTCGAGACCCGGCTCGTCCATGCCCATTTCCGCGAGGAACTCGAGCTTGTCGGCGTCGTCGAGTTCGGCGATTTCCGCTTCGATCTTGTTGCACACCGCCACCACGATGGCGCCCTCCTCGGCGGCGATGGCATTGACCACGTCGAGGTGGGGATTGTCGTCGAAACCATCCTCGGCGACGTTGGCGATGTACATCACCGGCTTGCTGGTCAGCAGGTGGAAGCTGGAGACGATGCGCTTTTCTTCGTCGTCCAGGCCCCTCATCAGGCTGCGCGCCGGCTTGCCTTCGCTGAAGTGGGGAATGAGTTTTTCCAGCAGGGCTTTTTGCGCCACGGCGTCCTTGTCGCCGCCCTTGGCGTTGCGGGCGACGCGCTGGAGTTGTTTTTCACAGCTGTCGAGGTCGGCGAAGATCAGTTCGAGCTCGATGATCTCGATGTCGCGCCTGGGGTCGACGCTGTTGGAAACGTGAATGACGTTGTCGTCCTCGAAACAGCGCACCACGTGGGCGATGGCGTCGGTCTCGCGGATATTGGCGAGGAACTTGTTGCCGAGGCCCTCGCCCTTGGAGGCGCCGGCGACGAGGCCGGCGATGTCGACGAACTCCATGGTGGTCGGCACCACCCTCTCCGGCTTGACGATCTCGGCCAGTTTCTCCTGGCGCGGATCGGGCACGGCGACGATGCCGGTATTGGGCTCGATGGTGCAGAACGGAAAGTTCTCGGCGTCGATGCCGGCCTTGGTGAGGGCGTTGAAGAGCGTGGATTTGCCCACGTTGGGCAGGCCCACGATGCCGCATTTGAAACCCATGGGATTCTCCGTTTGGCCCGATATCCGGGTAATAGCTGGGTTATGGCCCTGTGTGCAGGGTTTTCATCGCCGCGTTCCACTGCCCGGCCAGCAGCTCCGGCACTATGTCGAGGGCGCGGCCAATGGCCTCCGCGAGCAGCAGTTGTTCACTCACCGGCGCCTTGCGCAGCACGAAGTCGACCACCTGGCTGGCGTGGCCCGGGTGGCCTATGCCGAGCCGCAGGCGGCCGAAATCCTTGCAGTTGCCGAGTGCCTGGATGGTATCCCGCAGGCCGTTGTGGCCGCCGTGGCCGCCGCCGATCTTGAGGCGGGCGACGCCCGGTGCGAGGTCGAGTTCATCGTGAGCCACCAGGATCTCCTCCGGCTCGATGCAGTAGAAATTGGCGAGCGCCGCCACCGCCTGGCCGCTGCGGTTCATGTAGGTGGTGGGAATCAGCAGGCGCAGATCGCGGCCGGCGAGAGTCAGCTTGGCGGTGAAACCGAAGAACTTGCCGTCCGCTTTCAACTCGGTGCCGTGGCGACCGGCAAGGGCCGCCACGAAATCGGCCCCGGCATTGTGACGGGTCCGGTCGTACTTCGGGCCGGGGTTACCCAGCCCGACGATCAGCTTGACCGGTGTATCCAATGTCGGGGCCTTGCTGGTCCGGATCGCGGCAGCGGCGAGCCGCCTTATTCCTCGGGCTCGCCGCTTTCGTCGGCCTCAGCCGCACCGCGGGGCTTGATGACAGTGGCAACGGGCAGATTGTGGTCGGCGCCGTGGCTCAGCGACACGCTCTCGACACCCTTGGGCATCTTGATATCGGAGATGTGCAGGATCTGACCGACGTCCAGACCGGCCAGGTCGACCTCGATGAACTCGGGCAGGTCCTGGGGCAGACACTGGATTTCCAGTTCGGTCATCAGGTGAGAGACGATACCGCCACCCTGCTTGACACCCACCGCCGTCGCTTCGTTGATGAAGTGCAGGGGGATGCGGGTCTGCAGTTTCTCGGTTCTGTCGACACGGAGGAAGTCCATGTGCAGGATGACCGGCCTGGCGGGATGGCGCTGGATATCCTTGAGGATTACATCCTGCGCCTTGCCATCGACGCTGAGGCTGATGATGTGGCTGTAGAATGATTCGTTCTCGAGAGAGTGAACGACATCCTTGTGCACCAGCGAGATCGCCTGCGGCGCGCCGTTGCCACCGTAGACGATTGCAGGTATTTCATCGGCCAGACGACGCAGGCGGCGGCTCGCACCTTTCCCTTTATCATCACGGGCCTTGGCATTGAGTGAGAAATCGACCATGGTCGGACTCCTTGGAGTAGTTTCGTCAGCGTCCGCGACCAGAACGGTTGACGAAGTTGCTATTTATATCCCGGCCGATCCGGCCAGGGCAGTGTATCCGGCGCGGTTCAGATGAACATCGCGCTGATGGATTCTTCGTTGCTGACCCGGCGCACCGCCTCGGCCAGCATGCGCCCGAGACTGAGCTGGCGAATGCGTGGGCAAGCGCACGCTTCCGGGCGCAGCGGAATGCTGTTGGTGACCACCAGGGCATCCAGCTGGGAATTGTTGATATTGTCGATCGCCCTGCCGGACAGCACCGGATGAGTACAGTAGGCGACCACCTGTTGCGCGCCTTTTTCCTTGAGGGCATTGGCGGCGTTGCACAGGGTGCCGGCGGTATCGATGATATCGTCGATCAGCAGGCAGGTGCGGCCTTCGACATCGCCGATGATGTTCATCACCTCGGCCTTGTTGGCCTCGGGGCGGCGTTTGTCGATGATGGCGAGTTCGGTGTGCAGCTGCTTGGCCATCGCCCTGGCGCGCACCACGCCGCCGATATCTGGCGAAACCACCAGCAGGTTGTCGTAGTTCTGCAGCTCGATGTCGGCGAGCAGGACCGGGGTGCCGTAGACGTTATCCACGGTGCAGTCGAAAAAGCCCTGGATCTGTTCGGCGTGGAGGTCCACCGTCAACACCCGGTTGACGCCCACGTGGGCGAGCATGTCGGCCACCACCTTGGCGCTGATCGGTACCCGCACCGAACGCACCCGGCGGTCCTGACGGGCGTAGCCGAAATAGGGAATCACGGCGGTGATGCGGGCGGCGGAAGCACGGCGCAGGGCATCCACCATCAGCACCAGTTCCATCAGGTTGTCGTTGGTGGGGGCGCAGGTGGGCTGAACGACGAACACGTCCTGACCGCGGACGTTCTCGCAGATTTCGATATTGCTCTCACCGTCGGAGAACTGGGACACGGTGGCGCTGCCCAGGGGGACAAAGAGATTGCGGGCAATTTCCTCCGCCAGCTCGCGGTTGGCGTTGCCGGAGAAAACCATCAAATTAGCCACGATTCAAGTTCCTGGTGAGAACATGCGAATGAAAATGGCTGGGGTGGGAGGACTCGAACCTCCGAATGACGGGATCAAAACCCGTTGCCTTAGCCACTTGGCGACACCCCAGTAATTGTCAACTGCCTGAGCGCAGTATGGGTGGGCGAGTGGTTGACGCCTGCGGCGACAAACCCTGCCCAGTCCCCGGGTTTTTCAGCTAGCACGGTGTTGGCTCGCGCTGCGCTGTCGAACCTGGCAAACACACAGGCACCCGTGCCTGTCATGCGTGCCGCCGCAAAATTGTCGAGCCACTGGCGGGCTTTTTTCACGGCTGGGTACAGCTTTTCCACGACCGGCTGGCAATGATTTTCGCCACCCTGCCCGAGAAAGGCGCGTATTGTGATGGGGAGGGCGTCCCTTGTCAATTCTTCGTGCGCAAAGATTTTCGCGGTGGCAATTTGGCACGGCGGGCACAGCACCAGGTACCAGTTCTGGTCGAGTTCCACCGGCGTCAGACGCTCGCCGATGCCCTCCGCCCAGGCGCTGCGGCCGTGCACGAATACCGGGATGTCGGCACCCAGCGGCAAGCCTATTTCGGCCAGGGCGTCGAGACCGAGATCCAGCCCCCACAGGCGGTCGAGACCGAGCAGTGTGGTGGCGGCGTCCGAGCTGCCGCCGCCGAGGCCGCCGCCGGCGGGCAGCCGCTTGACCAAACCGATATCGGCGCCGCGCCGGCTGCCGCTGGCCTGGCGCAAGGCGTGGGCGGCGCGGAGGATCAGGTTGTCGGCGGCGGCGACACCGGGCAGCGGGTCGAGCAGCTGCAACTGGTCGTCGTCGCGAGCGCTGAAGGTGAGCTCGTCGCCGTAGTCGAGCAATTGAAACAGGGTCTGCAGATCGTGGTAGCCATCCGCCCGCCGCCCGGTGATGTGCAGAAACAGGTTGAGCTTGGCGGGCGCGGGCAGGCGGATCACGGCGCGTCGCCTCCGGGCAGCCACGCCTTGATCACCAGGGTGAAACTGATATCGCCCTGGGTGCCGCGGATACGCCCCGGCAGGACGAAGTCGCCCACCGGGTAGAACCGGTCGAACTGGAGCTGCCAGCCGCTTTGCTCGAGCCGCTCCAGCTGACCGGTGGCGTTGAAGTTCAACAGCGGCCGGGAAGATGCCGGTGCCGGCACGCCCTTGATCCATTCCACCATCTCGGCCACCGGCAGGGGCCAGCCGAGCAGCCATTCGGTGAGCTCCGCGGCGGTGGGCGCGCGGATATCATCGCGCCCCGGCTGGCGCAGTACCGCCAGCTGCCGGTCGCCGCTGATCCGCGTGGCGCCGGCGCCGAACGGCCCGGTGAGTGTCAGGTCGAATGCCTCGCCGCGCTGTTGCCAGCGGACGAAGGCGCTGCCGTTGTGCTCCGGGCTGCGATAACCGAGCTTGCCTTCCAGCTGCCAGTGGCGCAGCGCCTGGAGGTCGCGCTGATGAGGAGCCCAGTCATGGGTTTCAGGTGCCGGGCCGCGGCTGGCGCAGCCCGCCGCCACCAGCACCGCCAGCAGCAGGGCTGCCAGGAGCGGCCGGGAACGATGGCGGGAGAGCGACTTTGCGGGCATGGCTCGCTACGGCCGATTCTGCCGCTTCGGCCCGTTGCCGGTGTAGGACTCGCCGGTCAGCCGTTCCATGGTATCGAGGATGACGGCGCTGTTGTCGCCGGCATTGTCCAGGGCTTCCAGCCAGACTTTGCGGGCCTGGTCCCGCTCGCCGGAAACCCACAGCACCTCGCCCAGGTGGGCGGCCACCTCCGGGTCGGGGTAGGCTTCATAGGCGGCGCGCAGATATTCGATGGCCTTGTCCAGGTTGCCCATGCGGTAGTGGACCCAGCCGAGGCTGTCGATGATCGCCGGGTTATCCGGCTCCAGCGCCAGGGCCTGGGTAATCATCTCGATCGCCTCCTGGTGGCGATCGGTGAGGTCGGCCAGCGTATAGCCCAGGGTATTGAGCGCGGTGGCGTTGTTGGGATCGACGGCGAGAATCGCCCGCAGGTCGACTTCGGCGGCGGCGATGTCGCCCTGCTTGGCGCTGACTATCGAGCGCGAATACAGCAGGTTGGGGTTCTCCGGTTTGTCCGCCAGGGCGGCGTCGAGCAGCGCCCGGGCGTCGTCGAGCAGGCCGGCGCGCATCAGCATTTCGGCTTCGACCTGGTAATAGGTGCCATCGTTGGCCGGCTGGGCTTCCCGCAGATGGGCGAGATGGCTGCGGGCGGCGTCGATATCGCCCTGGCTGGCCAGGATATCGGCGACCCGCACCGTCGCCGAGAGCATGCTCGAGCCGCTGTCCACCAGGCGATAGTGATCGAGGGCCTTGGCCCTGCGCCCGGCGCCCTCGGCGATGCGGCCCAGCTGGTAGTGGGCATCGCTGCTGCGCTGACGGCGATCGATCAGCGCCTTGTACAGCGCTTCCGCCTCGGCGAGCATGCCCAGCTCCTGGCTCGCCAGGGCGAGGGAGAACAGCATGTCGGGATCTTCCGGGTATTGCTGCACCAGTATTTCCATCTGCTCCCGCGACCGGGCGAGGTCGGTTTCCGCCAGAAAGCGGGCGTACTGCAGGCGCAGGCGCTTGCTCTCGGGGTCGGTGGCGAGGGCTTTTTCGAGGGTTTTGACGGCCTTGTCCGGGGCGTCGTCCTGGAACAGCAACTGGGCGTAGAGCAACTGCCCGGTCTCATTGGCCGGAGCCTTTTTCACCACCTCGGCAGCGAAGGCGAGGCTCTCGTCGATGCGGCCGAGCTGGCGCAACAGCATCGCCCGGCCGAGCATCAGCCCGGTGCGCTCCGGGTAGTTGCCGGCCAGCTCCTCGTAGAGCAGCAGCAGGCGCTGCTTTTCGCCGGTGCTGGTGTCACCGGCAAAGGCGGCCAGCGCCTGGAGATGGTTGTCATCTCCAGCCAGCAACAGGTATTCGGCGTGGGGAAAGGCTTCGATCACCCGCCCCGCCCGCGCCAGGTGGAAAGCCACCAGGCGGCGCACGTCGAGATTGGCGGGCTCGACCTCGACCCACAGCTCGGCAAGCTCCAGCAGCACATCCTGATAGCCGGCAAAGTTGGCGATGCGGATCGCCCGTTCGATGACGCCGGGATCGCGGGTCTCGTGCGCCTGGTTGACGTAGATTTCCAGCGCCGGCTCGATCTGCTCGCGAATGCCGGCGAACTCCGCCGCCAGCAGCTCGTAGAGGCTGTTGACCGGGAACGGCCTGGGCGGCGGCGCAGGTGCGATCTCGAGGCCCTGAGCGGCGTGGATATCGCCGCCATTCACGCCGCCGACCGGAACGCCGGGCCCGGCGCTGCAGCCGGCCAACAGCAGACCTGCCGCCAACAGGGCAGCAATGCGTTTGGGGGCAGAAGATATCAAGGCAATTGGCATAGCGGGCCTGAAACTGCGTAGGCGGCCATTGTAGCAGTTTCGCTTGATCCCAACCCACTAATTAACTTCGGTTATACTTGCCACCAACCGACTGTAACCGGACAATCCACCCCCTCTGGCAACCGGCTTCGCAATGCATCTTTCCGTTCTGGGCATCAACCACCACACGGCTCCCGTTGAATTGCGGGAACAGGTGGCGTTCGCCCCGGAAACGATGGCCGAAGCCCTCGACGACGCCCGCAAGACCCTGGGCATCGCCGAAGTGGTGATCCTCTCCACCTGCAACCGCACCGAAATCTATACTGCCACCGAGGCCAGCGAGGGCGCCCTGCTGCGCTGGCTGGCGGATTACAAGCACGCGGCCATGGACTCGCTGGCCAAGTGCGTGTACGACAGCCGCGGCGACGAGGCGATCGCCCATATGATGCGCGTCGCCAGCGGCCTCGATTCGCTGATCCTCGGCGAGCCGCAGATCCTCGGCCAGTTCAAGTCGGCGTTCACCGTCGCCCGCGAAGCCGGCGCCGTCGGCACGCTGCTCGGCGGCGCCTTCCAGCACACCTTCGCCATCGCCAAGCGGGTGCGCACCGAGACCGCCATCGGCCAGAACCCGGTGTCGGTCGCCTATGCCGCGGTGAGCCTCGCCCAGCGGATCTTCAGCAACCTGAGCGAAGTCAACGCCCTGCTGATCGGCGCCGGCGAAACCATCGAGCTGGTGGCCCAGTACCTGCGGCAAAAGAATATCGGCAGCATCACCGTCGCCAACCGCACCCTCAGCCGCGCCGCCGACCTGGCCCGGGCCTACCACGCCCAGGCCATCCTGCTGTCGGACATCCCCGATCACCTGCCCCGGGCCGACATGGTGATCTCTTCCACTGCCAGCCAGCTGCCCATTCTCGGCAAGGGCGCGGTCGAGTCGGCGCTGAAGCAGCGCCGCCACCAACCGATGTTCATGGTCGACATCGCCGTGCCCCGGGATATCGAGCCCGAGGTCGCCAAGCTCAACGACGTCTACCTCTACACGGTCGACGATCTCAAGGACGTGATCGAGGAAAACCTGCGCAGCCGCGAGAGCGCCGCGAGCAGCGCCGAGAAGATCATCCTCGAAGGCGTCACCAGCTGGCAGAAACAATTGCGCGCCCAGAACGCCGTGGGCACCATCCGCGCCTTTCGCCAGAGCGTCGAGGATATCCGCGACGCCGAGCTGGGCAGGGCGCTGGCGGCACTCGAACGCGGCCAGCCCGCCGAGGCAGTACTCACCAATCTTGCCCGGGGGCTCACCAACAAACTGTTGCACACCCCGACGCTGCGCCTCAAACAGGCCGGCGAGGAGGGCCGCGACGACCATATCCGCCTCGCTCACGAGCTGTTCGACATCGATATCAAGTCGGGCTGCCAGGACAAAAAATGAAGCCATCCATCCTCACCAAGATCGAGCACCTCAGCGAACGCTACCAGGAGGTCGGCGCCCTGCTCGGCGAGGCCGAGATCATCGCCGAACAGCCAAGATTCCGCGCCCTGTCCCAGGAGTACGCAGAGATCGAGCCCATCGCCCTGGCGTGGCGCGAATACCGGCAACTGCTGGCCGACATCGACGGCGCCCGGCAGCTGCTCAAGGACGCCGACGCCGACCTGCGCGACATGGCCGAGGAGGAGATCAGGGATGGCGAGACCCGGCGCGACGCCCTTGAGCAGGAACTGCAGCGCCTGCTGCTGCCCAGGGATCCCAATGACGGCCGCAACGTGTTCCTCGAGATACGCGCCGGCACCGGCGGCGACGAAGCGGCGATCTTCTCCGGCGATCTGTTCCGGATGTACGGCAAATACGCCGAACGGCAGCGCTGGAAAGTCGAAATCATCAGCGAAAACCACGGCGACCACGGCGGCTACAAAGAGATCATCACCCGCGTGGTGGGCCAGAATGTGTACTCCCGCCTCAAGTTCGAATCGGGTGCGCACCGGGTGCAGCGGGTGCCCGAAACCGAATCCCAGGGCCGTATCCACACCTCCGCCTGCACCGTCGCGGTAATGCCCGAAGCGGACGAGCTGGACGAGGTGAGCCTCAACAAGGCGGACCTGCGCGTCGATACGTTCCGCTCCTCCGGCGCCGGCGGGCAACACGTCAACAAGACCGATTCGGCGATTCGCATCACCCACCTGCCCACCGGCATCGTGGTGGAATGCCAGGACGAGCGGTCCCAGCACAAGAACCGCGCCAGGGCGATGGCACTGCTGCAGGCCAAGCTGCAAACGGCGCAGCGCGACGCCGCGGCGCGGGAGCAGTCGGAAACCCGGCGCAGCCTGGTGGGCAGCGGCGACCGCTCCGAGCGCATCCGCACCTACAACTACCCCCAGGGGCGGGTCACCGATCACCGCATCAATCTCACCCTCTACAAGCTCGACGAGGTTCTCGAGGGCGGCCTCGACGACCTGATCGGTCCGCTGAGCCACGAATACCAGGCCGAACAGCTCGCCAGCCTGGCGGACTGAGCGGGTGGCCAGCATCGGCGAATTGCTCGCCGCCGCCACCGGCCGGCTGGCGGCGCACTCGGACAGCCCGCGGCTCGATGCCGAAGTCCTGCTCGGCCATGTGCTCGCCCGCAGCCGCAGCTACCTGTTCACCTGGCCCGAGAGAGTCCCGGAGGATAGCGAGCGGCAGCGCTTCCAGGCCCTGGTGGCGCGCCGCGCCGGCGGCGAGCCCATCGCCTACCTGACCGGCGTCCAGGAGTTCTGGTCCCTGCCGCTGGCGGTATCGCCGGCAACGCTGATTCCCCGCGCCGATAGCGAAGTGCTGGTGGTGGCGGCCCTCGAACGGATGGCGCTACCCGGCGCCCGGGTGCTCGACCTCGGCACCGGCACCGGCGCCCTCGCCCTCGCCCTCGCCACCGAGCGCCCACAGTGGACGGTGGTCGCCGTCGACCGCGAAGCGGCAGCCGTGGCGCTGGCCCGCCGCAACCGGGACGCCCTCGGGCTCGCCAACGTCGAGGTGCTGGCCAGCGACTGGTTCGCGGCGCTGGGCGGGCGGTCGTTCGACCTGATCGTCGGCAACCCCCCTTATATCGCCCCGGACGACCCCCACCTGGAACAAGGCGACGTGCGTCGCGAACCCCGCAGCGCGCTGGTGGCGGACAACGGCGGCCTTGCCGACCTCGCCCATATCGTCGCCGGGGCGCCCCGGTTTCTCGCACCCGACGGACTGCTGATGGTCGAACACGGCGCCGACCAGGGCCCGGCGGTGCGCGAACTGTTCAGGCAGCGCGATTACGGCGGCATCGAGACCCTGGCAGATATTGCCGGGCACGAGCGGATGACGGTGGGGAGCCGGCCTGGCTAGCGCCTTGTTCTTTTTCGCCCGGATTTCAACCCGAAGCGCGGCGCCACCCATGCCCGCCCCGCCATCATCCCGCACCGTGCTTCGCCCCGGCGTGGCGACGCGCTCTACAGCAGTGGCGAATACCGCGCCATCCGGGCCGGTCCGCCGGCGGCGCGGCCGCCGCTCGGGCGCACCGCCACGGGAGTGGCTGTGGTTTGGAACGGCTGTGATATACTGCGCGACTTTTCGGCCCTCGCGCCACAACGACTGACAACCTCATGACTGAACAGATACAGGCTGACACCGCAACCGGCACCGCCACGGACAGTGGCAAAAACCCCCGCGGCCGGCGCCGCTCCCGCGGCGGGCGCAATCGCAACAACGGCAGTGGCCAGGCCAGGGAATGGACTCTCAGCCAGTTCCCGGTGCCGGTCGTCGAGGACAAGGTTCGCTTCCATGACCTCGACCTCAACCTCGACGTGATGCATGCCATCGCCGATCTCGGCTTTCAGTACTGCTCGCCGATCCAGGCCCGCTCCCTGCCCTTCACCTTGCGCAGCCACGATGTGGTGGGCAAGGCTCAGACCGGCACCGGCAAGACGGCGGCGTTCCTGATCACCATCATCGAGGATCTGCTCAAGCACCCCATCGAGGACGAGCGCTTCGCCGGCGAGGCCCGCGCCCTGGTGATCGCGCCCACCCGCGAGCTGGTGATGCAGATCGCCGACGACGCCCGGGCCCTGTGCAAGTACACCGACCTCAAGGTTCACACCCTGGTGGGCGGCATGGACTATGACAAGCAGAAGCGCCACCTGCTGGACAGCTTCTGCGATATCCTGGTGGCCACCCCCGGCCGGCTGCTCGACTTCTGCGGCAGCCGCGACGTCTACCTCGACCAGGTCGAGATCCTGGTGCTCGACGAAGCCGACCGCATGCTCGACATGGGCTTCATCCCCCAGGTGCGCCGCATCGTGCGCCAGACGCCGTTCAAGGATCACCGCCAGACCCTGCTGTTCTCCGCCACCTTTACCGCCGAGGTGCTGCAACTGGCGGAACAGTGGACCATCGATCCCATCCGTGTCGAGATCGAGCCGGAGAACGTCGCCACCGACACGGTCGAGCAGAAAGTCTATCTCACCACCCAGAACGAAAAATTCAACCTGCTCCACAACATCATCGCCTCGGACGAAGTGGACAGCGTGATCGTGTTCGCCAACCGCCGCGACCAGTGCCGCAAGCTGGAAGAAAAGCTGCGCCGCAAGGGCTTCAGTGTCGGCCTGCTGTCTGGTGAGGTGGCCCAGAACAAGCGGGTCAAGACGCTCAACGATTTCAAATCCGGCCAGATCAAGGTGCTGGTGGCCACCGACGTGGCGGGCCGCGGCATCCACATCGACGGCATCAGCCATGTCGTCAACTACACCCTGCCGGAAGAACCCGAGGACTACGTGCACCGCATCGGCCGCACCGGCCGCGCCGGCAAGACCGGCACCTCCATCAGCTTCGCCTGCGAGGACGACGCCATGCTGCTGGAGCCCATCGAAAAACTGATCGGCCGCAAGCTGCATTGCGAGCAACCCGTCGAGGAACTGCTGCGGGAGCGTTGAGCTACCGCGGAGGCTCCCGAGGCATCGCCGGTGCGCCTCCTGCGTCGGCACACCCTTTGGGCCAGGAGCGCAGGAAACCATTCTCTGCGGCTCCCGGCCAGCAAACCATAGAGTGGCTGAGTAACGCGGCGCACCGCCAGCCAGCGGTGCATCGCAAGCTCCGGGTACGGCAAGCCCCGCCCAGTCGCCTCCGGGCTTGTGTCAGGTACCGATTAACAATTAAAGTCCTGATTCCATAACCCTAACCGCACGATGAATCATGCCCGCAACACGGCCATTACCGCCGCCTGAGTTGATCGTGGATTTCGATATCTTTGCCGGTGATCACTTCGACGGTGTGCCCCAGGAGAAAACCCTGTTTCTCCACGACAAACCCGCGGTGTTCTACACCCCCCGCAACGGCGGACATTGGGTTGTCACCGGCGAGGAAGCGGCGGCCTATATCGTCTCCCGTCCGGAAATCTTTTCCGCCAATCTGCCGCGCTACGAAACCAATGTGCCTCCCGCCATCCAGTACTCGGTGCCCCTGCACGCCGATCCCCCGGAGCACAGCGTCTACCGCCGGGCACTGGCACCGCTGTTTTCCCCGGCGGCCATGGCCGGCAAGGAAGCTGCTATCCGCCAGCAGGCGCGGGAATTGATCGACGCCGTGCGCCACCGCGGCGAGTGCGAGTTCGTGGAGGATATCGCCCGGCGCTTCCCCATCGGGGTTTTCCTGAGCCTGGTGGGCGTCGCGCCCGGTTATCGGGAAAGTCTGCTGGACTGGGCCGACGACATCATCCGTTCGCCGGATCCGGCGGTGTTCGAGCGGGGCACCATCGGCCTCGTCAGCTTTCTCAAGGACACCATCGCCGCGCGTCGCGCCAGCCCCGGCGACGATGTGCTGAGCCAGTTGATCCGGGCCGATTTCGACGGCCGGGCGGCAAGCGACGACACCATGCTCAGCCTGTGCAGCAATCTGTTCGTCGGCGGCCTCGACACGGTGGTGTCGGCGAGCGCCTTCATCCTCGCCTACCTGGCGTCCAACCCCGCCATCCGCCAGCAGCTGGCGGCGGAGCCGCACCCCCTGCGCGCCGCCGTGGTCGAAGAACTGTTGCGCCTCAATGGCGTGGTCACCAATGCCCGGGCGCTGACCCGCGACCACGACTACAACGGCGTTCCGTTCCGCAAGGGCGAGCGGGTGAACCTGATGTACCAGATCATGGGAATGGACCCGAAAACGACAGCCGAGCCGCTGGCGTTCGATCCCGGCCGCGAGCAGCGCGTCAATCTGATTTTCGGCATGGGCGCCCACCGCTGCGTGGGCGTCAATCTCGCCAGGCTGGAGATACGCGTCTTTGTCGAAGAGTGGCTGAAGGCGATTCCCGAGTTTACTCTCGGGCAGGAGGCGCTGCGCTGCCAGGGCGGATCGGTGTGGGCTCCCCTGGAGGTCCGGCTGGCCTGGGATCCGGCACCGCCGGGGAGCGACTGAGGCGCGCGCCGGTCAGATCTTTTTGACGAATTCCGATTTCAGCTTCATGGCGCCGACACCGTCGATCTTGCAATCGATGTCGTGATCGCCGTCCACCAGACGGATGTTCTTGACCTTGGTGCCGACCTTGACCACCAGGGATGACCCCTTGACCTTGAGATCCTTGATCACGGTGATGCTGTCGCCGTCCTGGAGGATGTTGCCATTGGCATCCTTGAAGACCTTCTCCGCCTCACCGCCATCGGCCGCCGCATCCATCGACCATTCGTGGGCGCATTCGGGGCACACATAGAGGGCGCCATCCTGGTAGGTGAAGGCGGAGTCACAGAGGGGGCAATGGGGGAGGTCGCTCATGGTCTTGTCCTGCTGGCGTTATCGATGTCGCGCGTCGCGCCCAGGGGCGGTCGGACCGGGATCATGCCAGCCGCGGGCGCGATTGTCCATTGCCACCCCCGCGCCCGCCATACCAGCCCGGTCAGCGAACCATCAGAACGCCGCCGTCGACCGAAAAGATCTGGCCGGTCATGAAGCGGGAATCATCGCTGCACAGAAAACGCATCACCGGGATGAAATCGGTCTTCACATCCCCCAGTTTGCCGCCGAGCGGTACCGCGCCTTTCATCCTGGCATCGTGCTGGGCGAGCTGCTCGGCGGTCATCGAGGCCCTGGTCTTGTCGTACATCGGCGTCCAGATGGCCGGCGCGATGGCATTGACACGGATGTTGTATTTCCCCCACTCCGCGGCCAGGGAACGCACCCAGGCGGCCACCGCCCCCTTGCTGGCGGCGTAATGGGCCTTGCCGGGGTAGCCATTGACGCCGCCGGCACTGCTGAAGTTGAGAATCGCCCCGCCCTTGGCCTTCAGGTAGGGGAAGGCCATGACGTTGGTCAGGTAAGTGCCGGTGGCGTTGGTGGTCATCACCTCGTTCCAGTCGGCGAGGCTGATGTCCTCGGCTTTTGCCCCCGGGGCGATGCCCGATGCGTGGACCAGCACGTCCAGCCCGCCGAGATGCTCGACGGCATCGGCGATGCCTCTGCGGGTTTCGGTCTCGCTGACCACGTCGACCTTGATGAACTTGGCGCCGCTGCTGGCCGCCAGTGCTTCGCCCTTTTCAGTGTTGCGGCCAAAGAAGACGACCTGGGCGCCCAGTGCCGGAAACGCCTCAACCAGCGCCTGCCCCATGCCGCTGGTACCACCGGTGATGATGATCTTCTTGCCGCTGATATCCGATCCGACCGAGGTTGTCATGATGTTCTCCGCTGTTCGTTGAATGCTCGTTCACTGCTCTTCGTTTGACAATATAGGTGTCGTTTTGTCGCCAGCGCCGATTGTAGCCGCCCCGCCGCCGACGGCTTTGCCGATCGCCGGGAAATGTCCGGATATCCACAGCATTCCACGTTCGTCAACAGTCGCGGCGCCCTGCCCCGGCCACCGCACGATCAGCGTGGCCCGGTGATCTCGAGCACTTCGAAGCCTTCCCCGGCACGGGTCCAGCGGATATTCAGATCGTACAGCGCCATGCCGTAGATCCGCCCGCCGCCGGCATCCTGATAGGCCGGCTGCGGCTGTTGGCCGACGACCTGCTCCACCAGCTCGCGCAGTTCCGGAAAGCGGTGGCTGAAGTGGCG